>JAEEGJ010007153.1_pt1 | contig 32422 bp, 28 predicted proteins | sample 8958761 | NCBI WGS metagenome assembly JAEEGJ01 (sample SAMN16246546, study PRJNA631951) | gut metagenome | biome: gut microbiome; feature: rumen; material: RS-attached | host: Bos | place: Iran: Karaj | collected 2018-10
CCGCCTGTATGAGGACCGGAACCACCTGTTCGTGAAGGGGATCTACAGCGATATTCTGAAAGCGAGCAAGGAGTACCGGACAGAACGGCACATCGGCCCGGAGGTCCTGGACGATCTGGCGGACTTCATCCGCCGGAACTGAGTGAGAAAAACATACGGGGTGCGGCCCTTTGGCCGCACCCTGTCGTTTGTTGTTGTTATTACGGCGCTTCCTCCACCCTTTCATAGGGCTGGTTCAGCTGGTCCGCCAGGCCGTACAGGAGCTGCTCCTTCCGGTGACAGTCCGAAGAGAGGATGAAGGTCCCGCCCTTCCTTGCGATGGCCCGCCGGAGGACGGAGCCGGGATAAGGCATCGTCCGATAGCCTCTTGCCATGGCCCCGGTGTTGATCTCGAAGAGCACCGGCGCTTCCAGGAGCCGGTCCAGGGCCTCCCCCGCCGCCCGGAGGTAACGGGGATGGGTTTCATCCAGCAGGGTCCCGTCTTCGTTGAACTTGGTCAGCAGATCGAAGTGCCCCACGATGCGGCAGCGGGTCCGCTCCCACAGGTCCCCCACCAGGCGGAAATAATCCTCGGCGAAGGCATAGATGTCCCCGCCGTAGAGCTTTTCCACGCCCTTGAGAAGCATGTCCCTGCTCCAATCCACGATCACGTATTCACCGTTTTTCTTCACCGCGTGGACGCTGCCGATGAGGTAGTCATATTCCTCCCGGGGCAGTTCGGAATAATAGTCCTGCTCCAGACCCAAGCGGATATCCAGCTTTCCCGCGTATTCCTCCCGCAGGGCCAGCACCTCCCGGCGGTAAGCTGCCGACCCCTCCGGCGACATGCAGCAGTCCGGGTCATAGGCGGTATAGCTGTGGCCGGAGAAGCCCAGGGCCGGACACCCCAGGCGGACCGCCTCTTCCGCCAGTTCCCGGGGGGTATCCTTTCCATCGCAGTAGACCGTATGGGTGTGGAAGTTGGATATCTTCGACCCGGACCCGCTCCGCCGGGCTCCGGGTCGATCAGGATCACATCGCCGCTGCGCGCCTCGGGCGAACGCTTCGACACTTGCGGCGATAGCTGGATTTTCGGGCAGAAATGAATTCCGCCCGAAAATGCTTTCCGTTTTCTTCGCGCCTGCGGGCGCGAACTCTGCGAGGCTGTGATTCCTGTCTGACCCGCCCATCAGGTCATCTTCTCCTGCTTTACCTTGTGATCGATAACGTGGCGGGAGGCCAGCTCCTGCCGCACTTCCTCCAGGGGGATGCCCATTTCCACCATGAGCACCATGGCGTGGTACATGAGGTCCGCCAGCTCGTACACGGTCTCCTTCCGGTCCTCCGCCTTGGCGGCGATGATGACCTCGGTGCTCTCCTCCCCCACCTTCTTCAGGATCTTATCCAGGCCCTTCTCAAAAAGATAGGTGGTGTAGGAGCCTTCGGGCTTGTCCCGCTTCCGCCCCTCCAGCAGGGCGTACAGGTCACGAAGATGGAATTCCTGCCGGGTATCGCTCTCCCACACCGGAGCGGTGAAGCAGGATTCCGTGCCCGTATGGCAGGCGGGGCCGTCCTTCTCCACCGCCACCACCAGGGCGTCCCGGTCGCAGTCCGCCGTGATGGAGACGATATGCTGGTAATTCCCGCTGGTCTCCCCCTTGAGCCACAGTTCCTGCCGGGACCGGCTCCAGAAGCAGGTGAGCTCCTTCTCCATGGAGATGCCCAGGCTCTCCCGGTTCATCCAGGCCAGGGTCAGGACCTGCCCGGTGCGGGCGTCCGTTACGATGGCGGGGATCAAGCCCCGCTCGTCGAATTTCAGTTCATCGATGCTGATCATGCTTCCATCCTCATTTCTATCCCATCCGCCCGGAGCTTTTTCTTCAGCTCCGGAATGGGGATCTCCCCAAAGTGGAACACGCTGGCGGCCAGGCCCGCGCTGATCTCGGGCACGGTTTTGAACAGGGTGGTGAAGTCCTCCATGCTCCCCGCGCCGCCGGAGGCGATGACGGGCACCCGCACCGCGTCGCAGATGCGCTCCAGGAGCTCCAGGTCGAAACCGCCCTTCACTCCGTCCGTATCCATGGAGTTGGCCACGATCTCCCCGGCTCCCCGGGCGACCCCGTCCTTGATCCACTGGATGGCCTCCAGGCCCGTATCCTCCCGTCCGCCCTTGGCGAAAATGTGGAAGGCGCCGTCCACCCGCTTGATATCCGCGCTGAGGACCACGCACTGGTCCCCGTATTTCTTCGCCGCTTCCCCGATGAGCTCCGGCCTTCTGATGGCGCCGGAGTTGACGCTCACCTTGTCCGCGCCGCATTTCAGCACCCGGTCGAAATCCTCCACGGAGCTGATGCCGCCCCCCACGGTGAGGGGGATGAAGATGGTGGCCGCCGCCTCCCGGAGGATATCTGTAAAGATCTTTCTGCCCTCGGCGGAAGCGGTGATGTCGTAGAACACCAGCTCGTCCGCGCCGCATTCGGAGTAATACCGGGCCAGCTTCACCGGGGAATCCACGTCCCGGAGCCCCAGGAAGTTCACGCCCTTCACCACCCGGCCGTCCCGTACGTCCAGGCAGGGGATGATCCGTTTTGTGATCATGTTGCCGCCTCGATCCCTTCCCGGAGGTCCACCGCCCCCGTATAATAGGCCTTCCCCAGAATGGCCCCGTAGAGGCCCATGTCCCGCAGGGCCCGGATATCCTCCAGGGAGGATACCCCGCCGGAGGCCACCAGCCGGGGCCCCTTCCGATCCGCCAGGGAGGCGTACAGCTCCCGGTTCGTGCCCTTCAGCATCCCGTCCCGGGAGATATCCGTGCAGATGGCGGTCTGCACCCCCACGGCTTCCATCCGGTCCAGAAAGGCTTCCAGCCCTTCCTCCGCGGTCTCCAGCCAGCCCTTGATGGCGATCTTCCCGTCCTTGATATCCGCCCCGGCGGCAATCTTCTCTCCCCACCGGGTTACGGCGGCGGCCAGCAGCTCCGGATCCGTCACGGCGGCGGTGCCCAGGATGGCCCGACTCACGCCCCCGTCGATGCATCTCTCCAGGACTTCCAGACTCCGGAGGCCCCCGCCGTATTCCACCTTCAGGCCGGTGGTCCGGGCGATCTCCGCCGCGATGGGCAGATTGGGGGCGAGACCGCTTTTGGCCCCCTCCAGATCCACGATATGGATCCATTCCGCCCCCTGGGCTTCCATCTCGGAAGCCAGGTTCACCGGGTCCTCCCGGTAAACGGTCATTTCGGCATAGTCCCCCTTCTTCAGGCGGACCGCTTTTCCCTCGTATAAATCGATGGCCGGCAGCAGGATCATGCTTTTCCCTCCATATCGCAGAAGGCCCGCAGGATCTTCATGCCCACGCCGCCGCTCTTTTCCGGGTGGAACTGGCAGCCCATAACGTTCTCCTTCGCCGCCGCTGCGCCCACGTTTACCCCGTATTCCGCGGTGGCGACGATGCTGGGAGCGGTCTCCTCCACGAAGAAGGAATGGACGAAATATACGCAGGAGCCCTCCTCCACTTCCCGGAACAGGGGATGCGGTCTGGTATACCGCAGGGCGTTCCAGCCGATATGGGGGATCTTCAGTTCCCCGGGCAGCCGTCCCTCCATGGGAACGACGCTTCCCTCCAGCAGGCCGAGCCCCGCATGCTCCCCGTATTCGTAACTCCGTTCAAACAGGAGCTGCATCCCCAGGCAGATGCCCAGGAGCAGCTTGCCCTTGTCCACTTCCTCCAGGAGCACCCGGTCCAGCCCCGTGGCCCGGAGCTTGTCCGCCGCGTCCCCGAAGGCGCCGACGCCGGGGAGGATGAGCTTGTCCGCCCGGCGGAGCCGTTCCGGATCCCCGGTGACCTCCGCCTCCGCCCCCAGAAAGCCCAGGGAGGAGCGCAGGGAAAACAGGTTCCCCACGCCGTAATCCACAATGGCGATCATGACAGCGTCCCCTTGGTGGAGGGCACCTCCTGGGCGAAGGCCCAGTCCACGGTGACGGCCTTCCGCAGGGCGTGGCCTACCGCCTTGAAGGTGGCTTCCAGGATGTGGTGGGAATTGTCCCCCGCCAGCTGCCGCAGGTGGAGGGTGATCCCCGACTCCCGGGCGAAGGCCAGCCAGAACTCCGCTCCCAGTTCCGTATCGAAGGTGCCCACCTTCCCCGCCGGGATGCGGAGATCCGGATAGAAGCCGCCCCGGCCGGAGATGTCCGCCGCCGCCAGCATCAGGGTCTCATCCATGGGCAGGGTAATGTCCCCATAGCGGCAGATGCCCTTTTTCTCCCCCAGGGCGGTCCTGAAGGCCTGGCCCAGGCAGATGCCGATATCCTCCACGGAGTGGTGGTCGTCCACCTTCGTGTCCCCCTGGCAGCGCAGGGTCAGGTCGAAGCGTCCGTGCTTTGCGAACAGGGTGAGCATATGATCCAGGAAGCCCACGCCGGAATCCACGTCCGCCTTGCCGGTCCCGTCCAGCTCCAGCCGGAGGAGGATATCCGTTTCCGCCGTCTTTCTGGCGATCTCTGCATTTCTCATTGTTTTTCCTCCAAGCATTCCCGCACCCCGGCGATGAAGGTCTCCATCTGTTCAGCGGTGCCGATGGTGATGCGGTTGTAGTCTTTGATCCGCTCCGCCGTGAAATGGCGGATGAGGATACCCTTGTCCTTCATGGCCAGGTATAGTTCTTCGCCTCCGATCCGGTCCGACCGGGCGAAGAGGAAATTCGTGCTGCTGGGGAGGATGCTGAAACCCAGCTCCTCCAGCCGATCCTTCGTCCAGGTCCGGTTCTGCCGGATCTTCGCGCAGCAGTCGTCATAGTACGCCTGGGCTTCCACGGCGGCGATGCCCGCCGCGGAGGTCATGCGGTTCACGTTGTAGGGATTGGTGGAATACTGGATGGTCTTCAGGTCCCGGATGAGGTCCTCGCCGCCCATGGCAAACCCCAGGCGGGCCCCCGCCATGGACCGGGATTTGGAGAAGGTCTGGATGATCAGCAGGTTTTCGTACTTCTCCAGCAGAGGCAGGGCCGACTGCCCGCCGAAGTCCACGTAGGCCTCGTCCACCAGCACCACGTGGTCCCGGTTGCGCCGCAAAATGCTCTCGATCTCCCCCGGATCCAGGGCGATGCCCGTGGGGGCGTTGGGGTTGGCGATGACCACCGTGCCCTTCGCGTCATAGTAATCCTCCGGTCGGATGCGGAAGCCCCCGTCCAGGGGCACGGTGCGGCTGGGAATGCGCAGCAGGTCCGCCAGCACCGGATAGAAGCCGTAGGTGATATCTGGATAGACCAGAGGCGCAGCATCATCCCCGAAGGCCATGAAGGCGAAGGTCAGGGCCTCGTCCGAGCCGTTGGTCACCATCACCTGTTCGGCGGTCAGGCCGTAGCGTCCGGCGAGGGTCTGCCGCAGCTTCAGGCTCTCCGGGTCGGAATAGAGCTGCAGACGCCGCTCCTCCTCCACCGCCTTCAGCACCTCCGGCGCCGGGGGGAAGGGGGATTCGTTGGTGTTGAGCTTCAGATACTTCCGGTCCTGGGGCTGTTCCCCGGGCACATAGGGGACCAGCTTGCTGAGGCGGGATGTAAAAAACCGGCTCATGCTTCCACCTCCCTGCGGATGAGGGCGCTGCGGGCGTGCCCTCTCAGTCCTTCCGTTTCCGCGAACAGGGCTACGTCCGGCGCGGCCTCCGCCTGGGCCTGGGGGGTATAATAGATGTACTGGGACCTCTTCACGAAATCCTCCACCCCCAGGGGACTGGAAAAGCGGGCCGTGCCTCCCGTGGGGAGGGTGTGGTTGGGTCCGGCGCAGTAGTCTCCCATGGCCTCCGGACAGCTCCGGCCCAGGAATACGCTGCCCGCGTGGCGGATCTCGCTGAGATATTCAAAGGGGTCGTCCAGGCAGAGCTCCAGATGCTCCGGGGCAATCTCGTTGGCGATGGCGACGGCGCTGCGCAGGTCCCCGGCCACGATGATCTTTCCGTTTGTCTCCACGCTGGCCCGGGCGATCTCCTCCCTGGGCAGCAGGGGCAGCTGGGCTTCGATCTCCCTCTGCACCTCCAGGGCCAGGTCCATGGAATCCGTCACCAGCACGGCGGCGGCGTTTTTATCATGCTCTGCCTGGCTCAGCAGGTCGGCCGCCAGACAGCGGGGATCGCTCTTCCCGTCGGAGACCACTAGGATCTCGCTGGGCCCTGCGATCATGTCGATGGCCACCTTGCCGAATACCTGCTTCTTGGCCTCCGCCACAAAGGCCCCGCCGGGGCCTACGATCTTATCCACCGGAGGCACGGTCTCCGTGCCGTAGGCCAGGGCGGCCACGGCCTGGGCGCCCCCCAGCTTGAAGATCCGATCCACTCCGGCGATCTTCGCCGCTGCCAGGATGGCGGGAGCGATGGTGCCGTCCGGCATGGCCGGGGTGACCATGCAGATCTCTCCGCAGCCCGCCAGTCTGGCGGGGATGGCGTTCATCAGCACCGTGGAGGCAAGCGGCGTACCGCTGCCGCTTCCGGGAACGCAGATGCCCACCCGCTCCAGGGGGATCACCCGCTGGCCCACGATGAGTCCCGGCTGCTGGGTCATTTCGTACCCGCTGCGCACCTGCTTCTCGTGGTATGCGCGGATGTTGGCCGCCGAGCGCTCCAGCACCCCCAGGAACTCCGGGGATACGGCGGCCATGCCCGCCTCCAGCTCCGAAGCGGTCACCTCCAGGCCTTCCAGCTTCACATGGTCGAAGGCCTCTTCAAAACGGCGCAGGGCGGCATCCCCTTCGCTGCGGACGGCCCGGAGGATCTCCGCCACGGCGCCGGAAACGTCCGCGGCGGCGGTGCTGCGCTGGAAGATGGCCGAATTGGGCTCCTCGCCGTATTTCATGATGCGGATCATGCTCTCTTCACCTGCGCTTTCAATCGTTCTGTGAGATCCCGGATCTCCTTCAGCTTGAACTGGTAACTTGCCCGGTTGGCGATGAGCCGGGCGCTGATGGGCAGGATCTCGTCGATGACCTCCAGGCCGTTTGCCCGGAGGGTGGACCCGGTCTCCACGATATCCACGATCACGTCGGAGAGGCCCAGCAGGGGGGCCAGCTCCACGGAGCCGTGAAGGTGGATGACGTCGATATCCCGACCCTGGGCGGCGTAATGCTCCCGCACGATATTGGGGAAGCTGGTGCCCACCCGCAGGGGACGGTCCGCCGGATCCCGGAAGCCCCTGGGGGCCGCCGCAGCCATGCGGCATTTCCCCACTCCCAGGTCCAGGAGCTCATAGATCCTGGGGCTGTTCTCCGCCAGGATATCCTTCCCGCAGACCCCCAGGTCCGCGGCGCCCCGTTCCACATAGACGGATACGTCCGAGGGCTTCACCCAGAAGCAGCGGATGCTGCCGTCCGCGCTGTCGAACAGCAGGCGGCGGCTCTCCTCCCGGATGCCGGGGCATTCGCAGCCCGCCTTTTCCAGCAGGTCGTAGACCTGGTTTCCCAATCTGCCCTTCGGCAGAGCCACGTTCAGCATGTTTCCGCCTCCTCCAGCCGGATGCATTCCCCGAAGCTCCCGGCGGCAGGGATCCGTTCCTGCACGCTGACGCTCCTGCCCGCAGCCGTGAGCTTTTCCACCGCCCGGGCCACCCGCTCCGGATCCGCGTCCCCGGGGACCAGGAGCAGCACGTCCGCGTCCCGGTCCGACGCCTCGGGCCGAAGCGCGCTCAGAAGATCCAGATACACCGCGAAGCCGATGGCCCCGCTCTTCCGGCCCAGCTTGTGCATGAGCCGGTCGTACCGCCCGCCGGAGAGCACCGTGTCCACGATCCCCTCCAGAAAGCCGGAAAAGACGATGCCGCTGTAATACCCCATGTTGTTCACCACGGAGAAATCCAGGCTGATCCGCTCCCCCCAGGGGGTCTCCCCCAGCAGGCGGCTCAGGGTCCGCAGCTCCTCCAGGCTCTCCGCCGCCACGGCCGGGCAGAGGCCTTCCAGCTCCCGCACGGTCTCCGGCAGCGGGCCGCAGAGGGCGGCGCAGCGGCAGAGCCGCTCCGTCACCGCCGGGTCCACTCCCCGGCTGAGACACAGCTCCCGGAGGTCATGGGCGTTCTTCTCGGCGAAACAGAGGGCGGCCTTCCGCTGAAATGCCTCGTCCTGCCCCGTCTCCTCCAGGAGGGCGGAGAGGATGCCCAGATGGCTCAGATCCAGGACGAAGCGGTCCGAAAGGGCCCCCAGGCTCTCCGCCGCCAGAAGCAGCACCTCATACACGTCATACAGGCGGATGTCTCCAATGCACTCCAGACCCGCCTGGCGGATCTCCCGGAACTGCTGTCCCCCTGCGGGGACCCGGAAGACGCTCTCATCATAATATACCTTCTGGCGGCAGCCCGGCTCATCCTCACCGTTCTTGATGATGGACAGGGTGACGTCCGGCTTCAGGGCCATGAGCTTCCCGTCCGTATCCGTAAAGGTGATGATCCGCCCGCTCTCCAGATAGTCCTTGTTCCGCATGTAGAACTCGTATTCCTCGAAGCGGCTCATGCGGAAGGGGCGGTAGCCATAGCTCCGGTACAGGGACCGGAGGGCCAGCATGGCCCGTTCCTCCCCTTTCAGCAGGGTCTCGTCCAACATGGTTTTCCTCCAGATTTTGCCTTGATTCTGCTTCGATATCGCATTATCGTATTAAAGTATGCCTAAATATAGCCCATATTTCTCCGGTTGTCAAGAGAAATTTCAGGGGAGCCGAAGCGTTTCGGCCCCCCTTTTCGTTCTTTTGTCACAGCTGCGAGCGGATGATCTTTCCGCTGGTGGTCTTCGGCAGTGCGTCCCGGAACACGATGAGCCGGGGATACTTGTAGGGCGCGGTACGGCTCTTCACGTATTCCTGGATCTCCTTCTTCAGCTGCTCCGAGGGCTGGGTCCCCTTGGTGAGGACGATGCTGGCCTTCACGATCTGGCCCCGGATCTCGTCCGGCGCAGGGGAAACGCCGCATTCCAGCACGTAGGGCAGCTCCATGATGACGCTCTCGATCTCGAAGGGCCCGATGCGGTAGCCGGAGGACTTGATCAGGTCGTCCGCCCGGCCCACGTACCAGAAATAGCCGTCCTCGTCCCGCCAGGCCACGTCGCCCGTATGGTAGAAGCCGTCGTGCCAGCTGGCCTCCGTCTCTTCCTGATTCTCATAGTAGCCCCGGAACAGGCCGCAGGGGGCCCCCTCCCGGGTATCCACCACGATCTCCGCGGATTCGCCGGTGCCGGCGAAGGTGCCGTCGTGCTTCATGAGCTGGATCTTGAAACCGGGGTTGGGCTTGCCCATGGAGCCGATCTTGGGGCTCATGCCCACGAAGTTGCCCACCAGGACGCTGGTCTCCGTCTGGCCGAAGCCCTCCATGATGGAAAGGCCCGTGGCCTCCCGGAAGCGGTTGAAGACCTCCGGGTTCATGGCCTCACCTGCGGTGCTGGCGTGGCGGATGGAGCTCAGGTCATAGCCGCTGAGATCGTCCCGGATCAGGAAGCGGTAGATGGTGGGCGGCGCGCAGAAGGTGGTGATGCCGTACTTGGCGAAGAGGGGCAGGATATCCTCCGCATGGAAGCGGTCGAAGTCATATACGAAGATGGCCGCCTCGCAGAGCCACTGGCCGAAGAGCTTGCCCCACATGGACTTGGCCCAGCCGGTATCGGAGATGGTAAGATGCAGCCCGTCCGGCTCCACACAGTGCCAGTACCGGGCGGTGACGTAATGGCCCAGGGGGTACTTGCAGCTGTGCACCGCCAGCTTGGGGTAGCCCGTGGAACCGGAGGTGAAGATCATCATCATGGGATCGTCCCCGCAGATGGCGTCCTCCGGCCTGGGGTAGCGGCTGGAATAGCGCTCGTATTCCTCGTCGAAGCAGTGCCAGCCATCACGGGATCCATTGCAGATGATCTTCGTCCGGATGCTGTCGTACTTCTCCATGGCCCGCTCCGCGCAGGCGCTGCTCTCCCCGTCCGCGGTGCAGATGATGGCGGTGATGCCCGCCGTCTCGAAGCGGTACAGGAAGTCCTTTTCCAGGAGCTGATCCACCGCGGGGATCGCCACGGCCCCCAGCTTTTCCAGGGCGATGGCGATGGGCCAGAACTGCCAGGTGCGCCGGAGCACCAGCATCACCCGGTCCCCCTTCCGGATGCCCAGGGTGCGGAAGTAGTTGGCCGCCCGGGCGGACATTTTCTTCATATCCTCGAAGGTGAAACGGCGCTCCGTCTTGTTCCGGTCCAGATGGAGCATGGCCAGCTTTTTCGGATCCTTGGCGGCGATGGCGTCCACCACGTCGAAGGCGAAGTTGAACCGTTCCGTGTTGGTGAAGCTGATGCTCTTCAGCACCCCTGTGGGGTTCTCCACCGGATGGATGAAGTCCTCCCAGATCCGGTGCTCCCCCTCCTCCCCGGCGGAGGTGAATACCGCCGTGGCCGCGGGTTTGGCCGCCGGAGCCTCCTCCGGGGTGAGGACGATGGCGTAAAAATCGCAGTCCTCCCCGTCCACGGCGATCATGCCGTGGGGGGTGGAGGAATCATAATAGATGGTATCGCCCGGCAGAAGGATCTCCGCATGATCCCCCACCTGCACCTTCAGGCTGCCCTTGATGACGATGTCGCACTCCTGCCCCTCATGGGTGGTGAGCTCGATGGGCTTCAGCTGGGCCGCCTCGGAATAGACGCTGTGGACGAACAGGGGCTCCGCGATCCGGTTCCGGAAGCGGTAAGCCATGTTGTAGTACACCATGCCGTGGGCCTGCTCCACCCGCTGGCCCTCCCCGCTGCGGGTGAGGGTATAGCTGCTCAGATGGGGCGGCGCGCCTTCGATCAGCTCCGTCACGTCCACGCTCAGGGCCTGGGCGCAGGTATAGAGGAAGGCGAAGTTCAGGTCCATCTCCCCGGATTCGTACCGCCGGTATTCCTCCTCGCTCACTCCGGTCTTCGCGGCGATCTGGGCTTCGGTATAGCCCTCGATCTGCCGCAGTTCCTTGATGCGGCTGGCGATCTCCCGGATCTTGCCGGCCAGATTCGTGCTGCTCTGCTGCATGTTTCTCTCCTCCTGTTTCTCGGGAACGGAAAAACGCCGTCCCCGTGATCCGGGGACGGCGTAAATACACCGCGGTACCACCCTGGTTGCGCGCTCTCTGCGCGCCGCTTTAGGCTCTGCCAAGCCCTTGTGCTCTCACGCGGCCTCACGGGAGGCTCTACTTGCCTGTGCGGCTTTCTGCTCTCCTGCTCCGGAGCGACCGGTCCATTGGGAAGCCGTACCGCCTGCTCGCACCGACCGCAGGCTCTCTGAGGCAGGTCATCCCGGACCCTCTCCATCTAAGCATTTACTCGGATGATGAAATTATTGTGGATTATACAAGATGCGTTTTCGGATGTCAAGGCTTTTTTCCCGCCCCGGGGAAGAACTTTTCGGTTTCCCCCGGTCAGGAGAGTTTTCGGCAGAACGCCGCCAGCTTCTCCTCATTCGCCGCACTGGGTTTTGCCTTCGGATCGATGAGCACCAGCTCCGCCTCGAAGCTCTCCCTGCCCAGGAGGGCGGCAAGCTTTTTGAAGGCTTTCTCTGCGCCGGAGCCGCTCTGGCAGGCGAAGACGGCGACGGATTTCCCCGCCAGCTCTCCGCCGTGGGCTTTCACGAAGGTGCGGATGGGCGGCGCGACGGTGCCCGCCCACACCGGAAAACCGATGATGACCCGGTCCCAGTCCTCCCCCTTGAAGACATAGGGCTTCAGGGAAGGCTCCTCCCCCATGACGGCGCTCTTGCCGCCCCAGAGGAACTTCTTCATCCCGGAATGGGGATACTCCTTCTCCGGCTCCAGCCGCAGGAGCTCCGCTCCCAGGATCCCGGCGATCTTCTCCGCCGCGAAGGCGGTGTTCCCCTCCAGGGAATAGAAAACGATCAGCGTCCGCATATCTTCTCCCCCTTACAGCAGCTTGTGCTGGATCTTCCCGCTGTGGGACTTGGGCAGCTCGTCCCGGAACACCACCAGCCGGGGATATTTGTAAGGAGCAGTGCGGCTCTTCACATACTCCTGGATCTCCTTCTTCAGCTCCTCCGTGGGCTGGGTCCCTTTGGTGAGGACCACGCTGGCCTTGACGATCTGGCCCCGGACCTCGTCCGGCTCGGGGGAGACGCCGCACTCCAGCACGTAGGGAAGCTCCATGATGACGCTTTCGATCTCGAAGGGCCCGATGCGGTAGCCGGAGGACTTGATCAGGTCGTCCGCCCGGCCCACGTACCAGAAGTATCCGTCCTCATCCTGCCAGGCCAGGTCGCCGGTATGGTAGTATCCGTCGTGCCAGGTGTGGGCCGTGCCCTCCTCGTCCCCGTAGTAGCCCAGGAACAGGCCGCAGGGGGCCCCCTCCCGGGTATCGATGCAGATCTCTCCCGGCTCGCCCATGGGGGTGGGGGTCCCGTCCGAATTCAGCAGCTCCACCTTGTAGGCGGGATTGGGCCTGCCCATGCTTCCCGGCTTGGGGGTCATGCCCGCGAAGGTGCCCACGGTGAGGGTGGTCTCCGTCTGGCCGAAGGCCTCCATGATGGAAAGGCCCGTGGCCTCCTTGAAGCGGTTGAAGACCTCCGGGTTCATGGCTTCGCCCGCCGTATTGGCGTTCCGCAGGGAACTGAGGTCATACCGGCTCAGGTCCTCCCGGATCAGGAAGCGGTAGATGGTGGGCGGCGCGCAGAAGGTGGTGATGCCGTACTTGGCAAAGAGAGGCAGGATCTCCTCCGCATGGAAGCGGTCGAAGTCATACACAAAGGTGGCGGCGCCGCACATCCACTGGCCGTAGAGTTTGCCCCACAGGGCCTTGCCCCAGCCGGTATCGGAGATGGTGAGATGGAGGCCGTCCGGCTCCACCCGGTGCCAGCACCGGGCGGTGATATAATGTCCCAGGGGGTAGGTGTAGGCGTGGATCGCCGCCTTGGGGTAGCCGGAGGTGCCGGAGGTGAAGAGCATGAGCATGGGATCCTTGCCGCAGGGGGTCTCCTCCGTGCGGGGGAAACGGCTGGAGTACATGTCGTACTCGGCGTCGAAGTCCCGCCAGCCCTCCCGGGGGCCGCCGCAGAGGACCTTGACCTGCACGGTGGGGCAGCTGACCGCAGCCTTTTCCACCTCCGGGGCGCTCTGGCCGTAGGCGGCACACACAACGGCGCTGACGGCGGCAGCCTGGAAGCGGTACTCGTAATCCTTCTGCACCATCTGATCCGTGGCGGGGATGGGGATGGCCCCCAGCTTATGCAGGCCGACGATGATGGGCCAGAACTCCCAGCGCCGCCGGAGCACCAGCATCACCCGGTCGCCCTTTTTGATGCCCAGGGCGCGGAAATAGTTGGCCGCCCGGGCGGACATCTTCTTCATATCCCCGAAGGTGAAGCGCTTTTCCCGTCCCTCCCGGTCCAGGTAGAGCATGGCCAGCCGGTCCGGCTCCTTGGCTGCGATGGCGTCCACCACGTCGAAAGCGAAGTTGAAATGCTCCGGATCCTTGAACTGCACCTGCTTGGGCACGCCGTTTTCGTCCGTACGCACCTCCACGAAATCCGCCATATAGTTGGGGGCTGCGGGGGCTGCGGGCAGAGCGGCTTCCCGCACGGGGCGGGTATTCACGATATGGCCGTGCTCCCACTGCACGTTCTCATCCTCCGCCAGGATGACGGCGCAGAAGATGCAGTCCTGTCCGTCCAGGGCGATCATGCCGTGGGGGGTGGAGGAGTCGTAATAGATGCTGTCCCCCGGGAAGAGGATCTCGGAATTGTCTCCCACCTGCACCTTCAGGCTGCCCTCCAGCACCAGGTCGAATTCCTGGCCGCCATGGGTCACCAGGTGGATGGGCTTATCCTGCTCCTCCTCGGAATAGGCGTAGCGCACCCAGTAGGGGTCCGCGATCTTATCCTTGAAGCGGGAGGCCAGGCTGCGGATCTCGATGCCCGGCTCATGGGCTGTGAGCTCCCCCTTGCCCCGGCGGGTGACGGCGTAGCGGCTCAGGCGGGCGCTGCTGCCCTCCATGAGCTCCACGATCTCCACCTTGAAAATCTGCGCGCACTTATGAATAAAGGTAAAGGGCAGGTCCGTCTCCCCCGCCTCGTACATGCGGTAGGTCTCTTCGTCCAGACCTGTGAGCTCCGCCATGCGGGGGATGCTGTACCCTGCCTCTCCCCGAAGCGCGCGGATGCGGCCCGCAACCTCAAACAATGCTCCCGTGGTCGTTCCCGTAGCCATGACTGTTACCTCCTCAAGTATTGTTCGGGCGGCGTCGGCGCAAAAAAACAACCCGCCCCAAAGAAGAAACTTTGAGACGAGCTGATCCTTCAACCCGCGGTACCACTCAAATTGCGCGTCAAACGCGCCGCTCATGGGGCTCCGACAAGCCCTCGGCTCTCACGCGGCCTTCACGGAGGGCCTTACCCGCTCCACGCGCTCAGGTCCCCGGCTCGGAAGTGATGTGTCCATGGAACGCGCCATCGTCCGGCTTTCAGCCTCCGCCGGATCTCTGTGGCCCGGTGCATCCCGACCGTCTTCGTCACAGCCTTTTAGCGCATTAAAGCAGGTTTCCCTCCGTTTGTCAACGGTTTTTTGTATTTTTTCCGGGAAGCTCGTCCCTCAATACGGAACGGCATACCCCATCTCCTCAAACTCCACGCAGGGATACCGCGCCTCCAGCGCTTCCCGGAGCGCCTGCCCCTCCCCGCTCCCCGGGTCCGGGAGGCCTACCACCACCCGGTTCTGCATCGGCCGTACCGCGATGGAGGACCAGCCCCGGTATTCCTCCTCGATCTCCGCCTGGGCCTGATACAAAGTATGGATCGGGAACTCCGCCGACCGGAACTTTACCGGCTGGCCCTTCAGCTCCGCCTGGATGGTCCCGGCCATCGCCTCATGCCCTTCCACGATCAGGATGCACAGACGGCGGTCGCTATCCCGGAAGGCTCCGCCGTACCACTCCGGAAAGGGGATGTCCTTCTCCAGGAGATGCTTGTCTTCCGTCTCCTCCTTTGGCAAAAACTTCTCCCAGAGCAGCTGATAAGCCTCCGTCGCGCTGCCCGAGCCGGAATACATCCCCGCAGGCTCCGGCGGCAGCGGGATCCTTTCCGGTTCCGTCGGCAGCGGGCCGCCCTCCGCCTGCTTCGCGGCGCAGCCCCAGAGCAGACCCAGCATCAGCAGGGCAATCGCCTGAAGCCCATATCTTGCCGTTTTCTTCATTTTCATCCGCTCCTTTCCCCGATTCCGGCCCAACTTTACCATTTGACGCCGCGTCAATGTCAAGGGCTGACGGGAAAAAAGTGAAAAAATGTGAAAGAATCCGTCAAACTCCCGCTTGACAGGGGCGGGGGGACAAAGTATAATCACCATATTCCCCCGATTCTCTATTCATTTAATGTGAAAGTGAGGCGCAGTTTTCCGTGGCGAAGCAAACGCTGCATCCCCTGCTGCTTACCCTGCTGGCCGGGCTTATTCCGGGCAGCCTGCTTCTGCATGAGGAAAACTGAATCGCCGAAGGAAAACGAACCCAGCTTACAGGAAGGATAAGCGGCTCCGTTTTACCGACGGGGCCGCTGAGTTTATTCTATGGATGCGTTTTTGCGGGATATGGCCGAGGGGCCCCGGAAGATCGCCGTGGTGGGCCACTTCGGCACGGGAAAGACGGAATTCGCCGTCTCCCTGGCCTTCGCCCTGGCGGCGGAGGGGGTGAAGCCCCTGGCCCTGGTGGATCTGGATATCGAAAACCCCTATTTCCGCAGCCGGGAGCAGGGTGAGAACCTGGAAAAGGCCGGGGTGAAGGTGTACTCCGACGCCTACGGAGGCAAGAGCGCCACGGAGCTCCAGACACTGGACCCCGCCATCCGGACCCCTCTGGAGGACGAGGGCTGCCGGGTGATCTGCGACCTGGGGGGCGACCCGGAAGGGGCCAGGCTCCTGAACCAGTATACCCGGTATTTTCGGGAAAACGCCCGGCTCCTGTATGTGGTGAACAAGAACCGCCCGGGAACGGACACGGTGGAAAAAGCCCTGGACCAGCTCCGGCGCATCGAAGCCATGACCGGGCTTTCCGTCACCGGTCTCGTCTCCAACACCCACCTGCTCCGCCTCACGGAGAAGAGGGATATCCTGGAGGGCTGGGATTTCGCCGTTTCCCTGGGGCGGGAGACCCGCCTGCCCGTCCTGTGTGCCTGCTGTCCGGAGGCGCTGGAAGCGCAGCTTGCGGATACCGGGATCCCCTTATTCCGGATCGGGATGTATATGCGCCCGACCTACCTGGACAGAAAATTATAATGTTTGACCGTCCCGATGGGACAACTGATGCTTATTTCCTCTATTCACGAATCACCATCCACTTTTCACTGACAACGGAGGTGCCTATGGCAAAGCGTTACCGGGTCCTGTTCAACAAGGACAAATGCAAGGGCTGCGAGCTGTGCGTCAGCTTCTGCCCGAAGAAGATCCTGGCCATGGACGAGGGCGTGAACAACAAGGGTTACCACCCCGCCGGGATCACGGATGAGTCCGCCTGCGTGGGCTGCAGGAGCTGCGCCACCATGTGCCCGGACTGCTGCATTTCCATCTACGAACTGGAAGAAGGTGAAACTGCATGAGCCGTATCCTGATGAAGGGGAACGAGGCCTTCGCCGAGGCTGCCATCCGGGCGGGCGTCCGCTGCTACTTCGGCTACCCCATCACCCCCCAGAATGAGATCCCCGAATATATGAGCCACGCCCTGCCCGAGGCGGGCGGCGCTTTCATCCAGGCGGAGAGCGAGCTCGCCGCCGTGAGCATGGCCTTCGGCGCCTCCGCCAGCGGCGGACGGGTGTTCATCTCCACCAGCTCCCCCGGCCTGGCGCTGATGCAGGAGGGCATGGGATTCCTCTGCTCCGCGGAGACTCCCCTGGTGGCCCTGAACGTCTCCCGGGGCGGCCCGGGCGTCGGCGGCATCCAGCCCGGTCAGGCGGACTACATCCAGGCCACCCGGGGCGGGTACAACGGGGACGCCAAGCTTCTGGTCTTCGCCCCCGCGGGGATCCAGGAATGCGTGGATCTGCTGTACAAGGCCTTCGACATCGCCGAGGAATACCTGAACCCGGTGCTGATCCTGGCGGACGGCATGATGGGTCAGATGATGGAGCCCGTAGAGCTGCCCGAGCCCAAGGGCATCACCCCGGAGGACAAGCTGAACGAGACCCGGCCCTGGGCCATTACGGGCACGGACGCCCATCCCGGCCGGAACGTGGTCTTCTCCCTGCGGATGCAGCCGGATGAGCTGGAAACTCATGTGGAGAAGCTTTTCGAAAAATACCGCCGGGCGGAAAAAGAACTGGTGAAATGGCAGGAGTACGACCTGGAGGACGCGGAGGTGGTCTTCGTGGCCTTCGGCACCGTTTCCCGCCTCTGCCTGGAGGCCATGGAGCTGCTGGGAGAACAGGGGATCAAGGCGGGCCTCATCCGGCCTATCAGCCTCTGGCCCTATCCCTACCAGGCCTTCGATAAGCTGGGAGACAAGACGAAGCTGGTGGTGAGCGCGGAGCTCAGCATGGGCCAGATGATCGAGGACGTGAAGCTGGGGGTCAAGGGCCGCTGGCCCGTGGCCCTGGTGCACCGCACCGGCGGCATCGTCCCCGGCTCCCGGGAGATCGCGGACAAGACGAAGGAACTGTTGGAGGGTCTGAAATGAAAGCTGTATTTACGCCCACCAAAGGCATGACCCCGGTGGATACCAGCTACTGCCCCGGCTGCACCCACGGCATCGCCCACCGGCTCATCATGGAAGTGCTGGACGAGATGGACCTGCTGGGAAAGACCATCGGCGTCGCTCCCATCGGCTGCGCCATCAACGCCCACCACTTCATGAACATCGACATGTGCGAAAGCATGCACGGCCGCGCTCCCGCCGTGGCCTCCGGCATCCGCCGGGTGAACCCCAGCAAGGTGGTCTTCACCTATCAGGGGGACGGGGATCTGGCGGCCATCGGCATCGCGGAGATCACCCATGCCGCCCTCCGGGGAGAAAAGTTCACCACCTTCTTCATCAATAACGGCATCTACGGCATGACCGGCGGGCAGATGGCCCCCACCACCCTCATCGGCCAGAAGGCCACCACCGCCATTTACGGCCGCTCCCAGGAGCAGGCGGGCATGCCGCTGAAGGTCTGCGAGCTGCTGAGCACCATCGACGGGGCCGTGTTCGTGGAGCGGGTGATGCTGAACAATCCCGCCAACGTGCGGAAGGCCAAGGAGGCCGTGCGGAAGGCCATCGCCATCCAGCGGGCGGGCCTGGGCTTCACCTTCGTGGAATTTCTCTCCTCCTGCCCCACCAACTGGGGCCTGGCTCCCGCGGACGCCCTCCGCTGGGTAGGAGAACAGATGGCGGAATACTACCCCGTGAAGAATTTCAAAACGCCGGAGGGATTTTGAGCCATGAAATGCAGAATGTTCTTTGCCGGCAGCGGCGGCCAGGGCACCCTGGCCATCGGTCAGATCATCGCCAAGGCGGCCATGGAGGAAGGCCGGGAGGTCACCTGGCTCCCCTCCTACGGACCCGAGATGCGGGGCGGCACCGCCAACTGCACCGTGGTGGTCTCCGACCAGCCCATCCGCTGCCCCCTCATCGACGAGGCGGACGTGCTGGTGGTGATGAACCTCCCCAGCCTGCTGAAATTCGAGCCCATGGTGGTGCCCAACGGCCTGCTCTTCATCAACAGCGACCTGGTGCCCCAGGAGCCCAAACGCAGCGACCTGCGCGTCCAAAAGATCGCTGTCAACACCGAGGCCCAGAAGCTGGGCTCCGACAAGGCGGCCAATATCATCATGCTGGGAGCCATCCTGGCGGAGACGAACCTGGTGAAGAAAGAGACCATCGAATACGAGCTGGAGCAGCTCTTCTCCGGCAGAAAAGCAAAATACCTGGACATGAACCGGAAGGCGCTGCACCTGTACTTCTGAGACGCCCTTCCGCCTCCCCCATCCGGGGAGCATACGCAACAAGGAGGCACACGCCATGCCTGATCGTATCTACGCCCCCATGGACGGCAACGAAGCCGCCGCCCACGTGGCCTATCAGTTCTCCGAGATCGCGGCCATCTACCCCATCACCCCCTCCTCCCCCATGGCGGAGCACACGGACGAGTGGAGCGCCCAGGGGCGGAAGAACCTTTTCGGCCAGCCCGTCCGGCTGGTGGAGATGCAGTCCGAGGCGGGGGCCATCGGCGCGGTCCACGGGGCCTGCGAGACCGGCTCTCTGGGGGTGAGCTTCACCTCCGCCCAGGGGCTGATGCTCATGATCCCGGTGATGTACCGCATCGCGGGCTCCCGGCTCCCGGCGGTCCTCCATGTGGCCAGCCGCACCGTGGGCACCCATGCCATGAGCATCTTCGGGGACCACAGCGACGTGATGGCCTGCCGCAGCACCGGATGGGCCCTGCTCTCCAGCGGCAGCGTACAGGAGGTCATGGATCTGGCGGCGGCGGCCCACGTGGGCGCCATCTCCTCCCGGATCCCCTTCATGCATTTCTTCGACGGCTTCCGCACCTCCCATGAGATCCAGAAGATCCAGGTGCTGCAGCCCGCGGATCTGGAGCCCCTGCTGGACAGGGAAGCACTGGCGGCCTTCCGCGCCTCCGCCCTGAATCCGGACCACCCCACCCTGCGGAACACCGTCCAGAACCCGGACGTGTATTTTCAGATCCGGGAGGCCAACAACCCGGCCTACGACGCCCTGCCCCGGCAGGTGGAGGAGATCCTGGGGAAGATCTCCGCCCTCACCGGACGGGAGTATCACCTGTTCAACTATTACGGGGATCCGGAGGCGGAGCGGGTGATCGTGGCCATGGGCAGCGTCAGCGGCACCGTTCAGGACACGGTGGACCTGCTTCGGAGCCGGGGGGAAAAGGTAGGTTATCTGCAGGTGCACCTGTACCGCCCCTTCGCCTCGGATTTCTTCCGGGCCGCCCTGCCGGATACCGTGAAGCGGATCGCGGTGCTGGACCGGTGCAAGGAATCCGGCGCCCCCGGCGAGCCGCTGTATCTGGACGTGTGCCAGGCCTTCCTGGGCCGCGAGAAAGCCCCCCGGATCATCGGCGGCCGCTACGGCCTTTCCAGCAAGGATACGGACCCGGGCCAGATCCTGGCGGTATACCGGGAGCTGGAGGCGGCGGAGCCGAAAAACGGCTTCACCATCGGCATCACGGACGACGTCACCAGCCTGAGCCTGCCCGTAACGGAGCAGCCGGAGACGGACAAGCCCGGAACGGTCTCCTGCAAGTTCTGGGGCCTGGGGTCCGACGGCACCGTGGGCGCCAACAAGAACAGCATCAAGATCATCGGCGACCATACCGCCCTGTACGCCCAGGGCTACTTTGAATACGATACGAAAAAATCCTTCGGCATCACCCGGAGCCATCTGCGCTTCGGCCCGTCCCCCATCCGGGGCGCCCATCTGGTACGCAGCGCGGACTTCGTGGGCTGCCACAACCCCGCCTTCCTGTACCATTTCGATATGGTCCAGGAGCTGAAGCCCGGGGGCACCTTCCTGCTGAACTGCCCCTGGAAGGACGAGGAGCTGGAGCAGAAGCTGCCGGACCGGGTGAAGCGGTGTCTGGCCCGAAAAGGCGCCGCCCTGTACGTCATCGACGCGGACCGCATTGCCCGGGAGCTGGGCCTGGGGAACCACGCCAACACCGTGCTCCAGGCCGCCTTCTTCCGTCTGGCAGGGATCCTCCCGGCGGAGGAAGCCGTGGGGTACATGAAGGAAGCCGCCCGGAAGAGCTACGGAAGCAAGGGCGAAAAGGTGGTGCAGAAGAACCTGAACGCCATCGACGCCGGGGCGGAAGCCGCCCGTCGGGTGAAGGTCCCCGCCGCCTGGGCCGACGCGCCGGATACTCCGCTGGAGGCGCCGGAACCGGAGGCGCCGGAGTTCATCCGGAACATCCTGCGGCCGCTGAACGCCCTGAAGGGGGACGATCTGCCGGTCTCCGCCTTCAAGGGACTGGAGGACGGGGTCCTGCCCCTGGGCACCACCGCCTGGGAGAAGCGGGGCTTCTGCGACCGCAGCCCCGTTTGGGACCCGGAGAAGTGCCTCCAGTGCAACCTCTGCTCCCTGGTATGCTCCCACGCCGTCCTGCGGCCCCTGCTCCTGAACGGGGAAGAGGCAAAGGGGGCTCCCTCCTCCTTCCGCACCGCCCCCGCCAAAGGGAAGCAGGGAGAAGGGCTCCTGTATTCCCTCCAGATCTCCGCCCCGGACTGCTCCGGCTGCGGCAGCTGCGAAAGCGTCTGTCCCGGGGGAGCCATCCGTCTCCTTCCCCTGGAGGAAGGGGATTACCGGCGGGAGAACTGGGATTACGGTCTGGGCCTTTCCGACAAGGGGGACGTGTACGATCCCGCCACCGTGAAGGGCAGCCAGTTCCGGGAGCCCCTGGTGGAATTCTCCGGCGCCTGCGCGGGGTGCGGGGAGACCCCCTACGCCAAGCTCCTGACCCAGCTCTTCGGGGACCGGGTCTACTGGGCCAACGCCACGGGCTGTTCCCAGGCCTGGGGCGCGGCCATGCCCAGCGTGCCCTACTGCAAAAACAAAAAGGGCCACGGGGTAGCCTGGTCCAACAGTCTCTTTGAGGACAACGCGGAATTCGCCCTGGGCATGGCCCTGTCCTCCCGGCAGCAGCGGGAGCGGGCGAAGCTCCTGGCGGAGGAGAAGGCGAAGACCGCCTCCGGCGCCCTGAAGGAGGCCCTGGAAGCCTGGCTGAAGGGCTTCGACTCCGCCGCCGGTACCCGGGAGCGGGCGGAGGCCCTGGAGGCCGCCTGCCGGGAAGACCCGGAGCTGTGGGCCCTGCGGGATCAGTTCGCCAAAAAGACCGTCTGGATGTACGGCGGGGACGGCTGGGCCTACGATATCGGCTACGGCGGCCTGGACCACGTGTTCTCCACGGGAGAGGACGTGAACGTTTTCGTCATCGATACGGAGGTCTACTCCAACACCGGCGGGCAGAGCTCCAAGGCCACCCCCCTGGGGGCCGTGGCCCAGTTCCAGTCCTCCGGGAAGAAGAGCCCCAAAAAGGATCTGGGGGCCATGCTGCGGCAGTACCCCAACGTGTACGTGGCCCAGGTGGCCATGGGGGCGAATCCCGCCCAGCTGGTGAAAGCCCTGCTGGAGGCGGACGCCCATCCCGGACCCTCCATCGTCATCGGCTATACCCCCTGCACCGCCCACGGCATCCATACGGGGATGTGCTCCGCCCAGGCGGAGATGAAGAAGGCTGTGCAGGCCGGTTACTGGCACCTGTACCGCTATGATCCCAGGAAGGAAAAACCCTTCCAGCTGGACTCTTCCGCCCCGAAGCTCCCCCTGCGGGACTTCCTGGACGGGGAGGTCCGCTACTCCAGCCTGGCCCTGCGCTATCCGGAGAACGCGGACGCTCTGTTCGCTCAGGCGGAGGAGCAGGCGAAGGAAAAATACGACCGTTACCGGAGAATGGATGAACAGGAATGAATGAGATCAGGATCTACGACCGCACCCTCACCGAAGCCGGTGAGCTGAGCTTCAAGAACCGTCTGGACCTGGCACGGGAGCTGGACGGGCTGGGGGTGGATATCCTTCAGCTGCCCTCCCCTGCCCTGGGGGAGGAGGCGGCGCTGCTGGTCCGCACCCTGGGCACCCTGCTGCGCCGGGCCGCCCCCGCCGTTTCGGTGGGGCTGGACGCCGGGGAAGCGGAGCTGGCCGCCAGGGAACTGAAAAGCTCTCCCCGGGGCGTGCTGACGGTTTCCGTCCCCGTATCCGCCTCCGGCATGGAATACCTGAGCGGCGTAAGACCAGATAAGCTCCCCGCTCTGCTGGAGGAACAGATCCGCCGCTGCGCCGAGCTTTGTGGCACCGTGTTTTTCGAAGCCCTGGACGCCACCCGGGCGGAGGAGGGCTTCCTGCTGCAGCTGATGGAGTCCGCTATCGCCGCCGGAGCCAAAGGGATCATCCTCTGGGATTCCGAGGGCAGACGCCTGCCCTGGGAACTGGCGGAACTGCTGAAGGGGCCTGTGAAAATGGCCGGAAGCACCCCCGTCTTCGCCGCCTGCTCCGACGCTCTGGGTCTGGGCGCGGCGGATACTCTGGCCTCCCTGCGCTGCGGGGCGGCGGGGAGCGTCACCAGCGTGGGCGGACGGGAGAGCTGCAGACTCTCCGCTCTGGCCGCCATCCTCCGGGAGCGGGGGGATTCCCTGGGTCTCGCCTCCGGGCTGGACATGACCCGTCTGAACGCGGGGGTGGAACGCATCTCCGAGCTGCTGGAATCCCGTCGGCGCAGCACCTCTCCCTTCGATAACGGAGCGGGCGCTCCCCTCTCCGCCATGCTGCTCACCGCCGGCGCGGATATCGGCGCCGTGGAGCAGGCGGTGCGGAAGCTGGGATACGAGCTCAACCCCGGGGACATGGCCGCCGTATACGAGAGCTTCTGCCATATCGCGGAGAAGAAGGACGTGGATTTCCGGGAGCTGGACGCCATCGTGGCCAACGCCGCGCTGCTGGTCCCCTCCACCTATCAGCTGGAGAGCTACGTGGTCCATACGGGGAACGTGATCAGCGCCACCGCGGACATCGTGGTGAAGAAGGACGGGGCGCGCCTGCGCGGCCTGGCCCCGGGAGACGGCCCCGTGGACGCGGCTTTCCTGGCCCTGGAACAGATCACCGGCCGTCATTATGAGCTGGATGATTTCCAGATCTCCGCCGTCACCGAAGGGCAGGAGGCCATGGGCTCCGCCCTCATCAAGCTTCGGGACCGGGGCAAGGTGTACTCCGGCAGCGGCCTTTCCACCGACGTGATCGGTGCTTGCGTCAACGCCTATCTGGCGGCGCTGAACAAGATCGCCTATGAGGATAAACAGTCATGAAGCTTTGTTTTTCCACCCGTGGCTGGCACGGCTACAGCTGGGAGGATTTCCGGCGCATGGCCCTGGAATACGGTTTTTCCGGGATCGAGATCCACAACATCCGGGACGGCGGACTGGCGGGAGAAACGGGTCCCGTAGGCCGCTCCGCCGCCCGGGCCACCTCCCGGGGGCTGTTTGAAGAGGGGCTGAGCATCCCATGCATCGACGCCCTTTGCGACCTGGGGGATCCCGCCGACCCGGAGGGGAACATCCGGGAAGTGGAGAGCTGCATCCAGGCAGCCCGCCGCGTGGGGGTGCCCTACATCCGCGTCCGGGCCGCCAACGAGGGGGACCAGGCCGGAGAAGCCGTGGCCGCCGCCCTGGAGCGTCTCACCCCCGAGGCGGAGAACCAGGGAGTCACCCTGCTGCTGGAGAGCCGGGGTCCCTTCGCCCGATCCGAAGCCCTGCGGGATATGCTGAACCGCTTTGCCTCCGACGGCCTCGCCGCTCTGTGGGACGTGCACTCCACCGTCCGCGTGGCGGGAGAGGATCCGGATACCACCGTGCAGAACCTGGGGGCGTATATCCGCCATGTCCACCTGCGGGACTCCCGTCCCGACGGGGAGGACTGGACCTACTGCCTCCTGGGGGAGGGCAGCCTGCCCATGAGCGATGTGATGGCCGCCCTGCGGAGCATCGGCTACAAGGGCTTCCTCGCCCTGGAATGGGATCCCTCCTGGCTCCCCGGTCTGGGACCGGACGTGATCCTGCCCCATTTCGCCAGCCGCGTGGAGCGTCTGCTGGAGGCGGACGAGCCCCGGCAGGATCTGTACTGGAACAACGCCCACACGGGTCAGTTCATCTGGAAGAAGGAGCTGCTGATCCAGGAGACCTTCCCCCAGCTGCTGGACCGGGTCACCGAGACCTTCCCGGATCAGTACGCCTTCCGCTTCCCCACCCTGGACTATACCCGCACCTATCGGGAATTCCGGCGGGACGTGGACCGTTTCGCCCGGGCGCTCATCGATATGGGGGTCCGCCCCGGCGCTCACGTGGCGGTGTGGGCCACCAACGTGCCCCAGTGGTATATCGCCTTCTGGGCGGTGACCAAGATCGGCGCGGTTTTCGTCTCCATGAACACCGCCTATAAGCTGGCGGAGACGGAATACCTCCTGCGCCATTCCGACGCCCATACCCTCATCATGGTCCGCAGCTACCGGGACAGCGACTATGCCGGCATCATCCGGGAGCTCTGCCCCGAGCTGGAGCACACCCGTTCCGGCAGTCCCCTCCATTCCCGGCGGCTTCCCTTCCTGCGGAACGTCATCACCGTGGGCTTCCGCATGGCGGGGTGCCAGACCTTTGAGGAGGCGGAGGCCCGGGCGGACCGGGTGCCTCCCGAGGAGCTCCTGCGCCGGGCGGCTGCGGTCAAGCCGGACGACGTGTGCAATATGCAGTATACCTCCGGCACCACCGGCTTCCCCAAGGGCGTCATGCTCACCCACCGGAACGTGGTGAACAACGGCAAATGCATCGGGGACCGGATGGACCTGAGCACCGCGGACCGGATGATGATCCAGGTGCCCATGTTCCACTGCTTCGGCATGGTCCTGGCCATGACCGCCTCCGTCACCCACTGCGTCACCATGCTGCCCCTGCCCTACTTCTCCGTGCGCCCCGCCCTGGAGTGCATCCACCGGGAGCGGGTCACCTGCTTCCACGGGGTGCCCACCATGTTCATCGCCCTGATGGAGCATCCGGATTTCCAGAAGGTGGACGTCTCCTGCATCCGCACCGGCATCATGGCCGGATCCCCCTGTCCCGAACCCGTGATGCGGGAGGTGGTGGAGCGGATGAACATGAAGGAGATCACCATCGTCTACGGCCAGACGGAGGCCAGCCCCGGCTGCACCATGAGCCGGACGGACGATTCCATCGACGTTCGGGTCACCACCGTCGGCCGTCCCCTGCCGGAGGTGGAATGCCGGATCGTGGACCCGGAAACCGGGGAGGACTGCCCGGACAACGTGAGCGGCGAGTTCCTGGCCCGGGGATACAACGTGATGAAGGGGTATTACAAGATGCCCCACGCCACCGCCGCCGCCATCGACAAGGACGGCTGGCTCCATACCGGCGACCTGGCCTGCCGCACCCCGGAGGGCAACTTCCGCATCACCGGACGGCTGAAAGACATGATCATCCGGGGCGGCGAGAACATCTACCCCAAGGAGATCGAGGAATTCCTGTACACCCATCCCAAGATCGCGGACGTGCAGGTGGTGGGCGTGGCGGACGAAGCCATGGGCGAGGAGATCGGCGCCTGCATCATCCTCAAGGAAGGGGAAACCATGACCGCGGACGAGGTCAAGGCCTTCGTGCGGGCCAACATGGCCAAGTACAAGGTGCCCCGGTACGTGGATTTCATGGACGAATTCCCCATGAACGCCGCAGGCAAGATCCTCAAGTACAAGCTCCGGGAGGACCTGGCGGCGAAATACGCGGCAAAGAATTGAATCACCGAGCTCCGGGCGGCAATCGCCCGGAGCTCTCAGACTGCAGACAAAGTACCCGAAAGCCTCGCAGAGTTCGCGCCCGCAGGCGCGAAAAAAGGGAGAACCATGATGGGGCGGAATTCATTTCTGCTCCATCATACTGCTCACGAAGCGGACTGTGCGAGCAAAGCGAGTGCGGGGAGCGGAGTGCGGCTTACTCGAATTGGAGCCCGGCAAAGCGGGTCCAATTCGAAGCGTGTCGGCTTTGTCGACACGCTCAGCTCCGGGCGGCAATCGCCCGGAGCTTTTGATTTCTTAAACCCCGATCAGCCCCCTCGTATTCTTGACCGTTCTCCCGCTCGCTGATAAGATAGCAGAATCTTAAAACACAAATAAGACCGTCAGAGGTGGATCATGAAGGAAACAGCAACTGTCCTCTCCGTGGGGGACCTGATCCTGGACGTCCCGGGAGTGGAAAAGTACTTCGACGAATCCCGGGCGCTCCTGAAAAGCGGCGACGTGGTGATGGGTCAGGTGGAGATCCCCTATACCCTTCGCCCCCAGTGGAGCGCCTACGACAACCACAGCGCTCCGGCAACGGATCCCGTCCGGCTGGAGGCCATGAAGGACGCGGGCTTCAACGTGGGCACCTGCGCCGGGAATCACTCCTTCGACCAGGGATATTACGGCGTCATGGATACCCTGGACAAGCTGCATGAGCTGGGCATCGCGACGGCGGGAGAAGGGGCGAACGAAGAGGAAGCCTGCGCTCCCGCGGTGATCACGCGGAAGGGCCTGAAGTTTGCCTGCTTCTCCTATACCGCCGTGGGACCGAAGACCGTTCAGGCGACCCCGGCCAAGGCCGGTGCGGCGTTCATCTACGTCGCCACCTCCTATGACAACGACACCAACGAGCCCGGCGCCCTGCCCACCCATATCTATACCTCCGTCAGTCCCGCCGCCCTGTCGCAGATGCGCTCCGCTTTCCAAAAGGCGAAGGCGGACGGAGCGATGGTCATGGCCAGCTTCCACATGGGCCGGATGCACAGCACGGATATCCAGCAGTACCAGATCGAGATCGCCCACGCTGCCATCGACGCGGGGGCGGAAATGGTATTCGCCCACCACCCCCACACCCTGCTGGGGATCGAGATGTACAGGGGCAAACCGATCTACTACAGCATCGGCCATTTCATCTTCGCAACGGACGCCTTCCTGCAGGAGGGCACGGCCCTGGCGGGGCAGCGCCGATTCCTGCCGAACCACTGGCAGGGAGTCAATACAGAAGCCCTGATCAGACCCCGGGAGCCCATCACCGAGACCATCCCCTTCTACGTGGGGGATCAGGCTTCCCGCAACACCCTGATCGCCAAGGGGGTTTTCCATGAGGCCGGTCTGGTCCGGGCCGGCTTCATTCCCTGCTACATCGACGACAGCGGCCATCCGGTCCCGGTACGCCGGGGCGAAAAGGGGGACGGCGTCCTGGCCCATATCCGGGAACTCTGCCGGCTGGAACAGCTGGACACACGGTTCGACTGGAGCGAGGACGGGACCGAAGTCTGGCTTTCGTGACCTGCCCTGCCGCGCGCCGGGACTCCGTCCCCGAAACCATTCATGATTTCCCCGGTCCCTTTGTCCTTGCAATTCCCCCTGTTGTATGCTATGCTGTAATATATTAGTCATAATATGCGATCTCACGATCATCAAGGAGGAAGCAGAATGAACGCAAAGACCTATATCGAACCTCAGACGACCATCCCCGTATATGACGAATGCGACGTTCTGGTGGTGGGCGGCGGCTCCGCCGGCCATACCGCAGCCATCGCCGCTGCCCGGGCGGGCTGCAAAAACATCATCCTCATGGAGCGGTACGGCTACTGCGGCGGCGACGTGACCGGCGGTTACGTGCTGCTCATCCCCAGCCTCTCCTTCCACGACAAGATCTATGTCCGGGGCATCCAGGAGGAGTGGTTCGACCGTCTCCGCAAGATCCCCGGCGCCGTGGCCGGTCCCGATCAGTCCCTCACCGGCAGCCACGATCCTCTGCTCATGAAGGCTTTCCGGGGCGTGGGCGGCGCCACCCGGGACCGGGTCGAGTTCGGCTTCACCGTGGAGCCCAACCAGATGAAGATCGAGATGGACGTGATGCTCGCCGAGCATGCGGACGCCATCCGGGTCCTGTACCACAGTTGGGGCACCAAGCCCATCATGGAAGGCAATATCTGCAAGGGCGTTATCTTTGAGAGCAAGGAAGGCCGCAAGGCCGTCCTCGCCAAGGTGGTCATCGACGCCACCGGCGACGCGGACCTGTGCCGTCTCTCCGGCGCTCCCACCTCCTCCGCCATCGACGATGAGTGCCGCTGCTCCTCCACCGCTCTGGTGTACCGCATCGGCGGCTTCAGCAAGAAGGCCTACGGGGAATGGATGCGCACCCATATGGAAGAAGCCCGCGCCATGGGCCAGGCCGTCGCGCAGATCCACGGCTTCCGCGCCGGCATGATCGACGGCCCCACGGATGACGTGAGCTGGATGAACAACTGGCAGCCCAAGCATGACTGCTCCCTGATCAAGGACCTGACCGACACCGAAATGAAGACCCGTCTGGCCCTGCGGAAGGTCGTGGACTACTACAAGACCGTCTGCCCCGAGATCTTCAAGGACGCCTACCTGTACGACATCGCGCCCCAGCTGGGCACCAGAGGCTCCCACCGCATCGTGGGCGAGTACGTCATCTCCTCCAACGACTGGGCCTTCCCCAAGGAGCATGAGGACTGCATCGCCTGGCACTGCACCGTGGACACTCTGAACGACAACGCCCCCATCGAGATCCCCTACCGCGCCATCCTGCCTCAGAAGGTGGAGAACCTCCTGGCCCCCGGCCGCCATATCTCCGCGGACCGCATCGCCATCGACAACGTGAACCTGATCCCCCAGTGCGTCGGCACCGGTCAGGCCGCGGGCGTGGCCGCCGCCGTGGCTGTGGCGGACGGCACCAGCACCCACACCGTGGACGTCAAGAAGGTGCAGGATATCCTGGCGGGCGAGCAGAACGTGCCCCTGCCCCGGAACGCCCACACCGACGCCAGCTACACGGAGAACCTGGTGGCCCATGAGTACGGTCTGTACACCGAGGCCGCCAAGAAGGCCCGCGCCAGCGGCGACGCCGCCAGCGCCTACCGGCACTGGACCATGTCCGGCGGGATGGGCAATGCCAGCGCCCCCAAGGACCACACCAACAACAGCTGAGAAGCGGAAACGCTTCGCTGACCCGCAGGGCTTCCCGCCCTGCGGGTTTTTTGCGTGCATCCCACAGGTATTTCCAACTGGATTCCACGAATATCATTGGCAAATCCGACCTCCCGTGGTATAATACAGAGTTATAGGAAGGAGGTCGCCCCATGGAGCTGTTTCTTACCGGTCTCGCCGCGTTCGCGGGGGGAGCGCTGATCTCCTGGGTGAACTACCTCCTCCTCCGACGCTTCATGCGGAGCAAGGGGGAAACGGGGATGAGCCTGGCCTCCCCCCTGCGGATGCTTCTGAGCGCGGCCTATTTTCTGGCGCTGTACCTGATCGGAAAACACACGGGTCTCAACCTCTTTGCCCTGCTCATCGGCGGAGCGCTGGGACTGACGATATTGCTGGCCCTCTTCACCCGGCGGCTCGCCCGGGAACTGGAGGGCAGAGGAAAGGAGTGATGCGCCGTGGGTGAACCCTCCGAACCGGTGATCCGCCTGTTCGGCATCCTGGACGTGACCGGGGAAGTGATCGCCATGTGGATCTTCCTGGCCCTGGCGGTGGGGATTTCCCTGCTGGTCACCCGCAATCTGAAGGAGCGGCCGGGCCGGCTCCAGAATCTGCTGGAGATCGCCGTCAGCGGTCTGGATGATTTCTTTTCCGGCATCCTGGGCAAGGAAAACGGCAGAAAGTATCTCTTCTTCCTGGGCCCCCTGTTCTGTTTCATCATTCTGTCCAACTATTCCGGCCTCATCCCGGGGGTAGGGATCAGCAAATACGTAAAGGCCCCCACCTCCTCCCTTTCCGTCACCCTGGGGCTGGGCATCGTCACCTTCGTCTTTCTTCAGGCGGCGGGGATCCATGCGGGAGCGAAACACTACCTGAAGCATTTTCTCACCCCCGTGGTGCCCCTTCTGCTGCTGGACGAGCTCATCAAGCCCGCCTCCCTGGCCCTGCGTCTGTTCGGCAACATCTTCGGGGAAGAAACGGTGATGGAAAACCTGTACCATCTGCTCCCCATCGGCGCCCCCATCATCATGATGGTCCTGAGCCTGCTGTTCTGCGCAATCCAGGCCATCGTGTACACCATGCTCACCGCCTCCTATCTGCAGGAATTCATCGAAGATTAAAACCATCCCGGACTTTTCATCAACAAAAAAGGAGATTGTACCATGTCCGATTCCGCCATTATCGCCCTTGCGGCGGCCCTGACCATCGCCCTCTCCACCGTGTTCCCCGCCCTGGCCCAGGGCAAGACCGCCCGAGCCGCCATGGAAAGCATCGCCAGGCAGCCGGAAGCCGCCAAGGATATCCGGGGCGCTCTGCTGCTCTCCATGGCTCTGATGGAGGCCCTTACCATCTATGGTCTGCTCATCGCCTTCATGCTGGTGGGCAAGATCGCCTGAACATGGGAAGATGAATATCCAGCCCAATATCCTGATCTGGACCATCCTCTGCTTCTGCGCCTTCATGCTGATCCTCTGGCGTCTGCTGCTGCGGCCTCTGCTGCGGTTCATGGACGCCAGGGAGGCCCGCATCGCCCATGCCCGGACCCTGGACAAGAGCGCCCAGCTGGCGGAGGAAGAAGCCCGGCGGGAGGCTGAGCGGCAGCTTGCCCTCCGGCGGAGAGCCGAGGACCGGCAGCGGGAACTTCTGGCCCTGCGGGAGACCGGTGAAGCGGAACTGAACGCCCAGGCCCTGGCCTTCCGGCAGGATACCGAACGGCAGCGGAAGGAGCTGGAAGCCGAGGCCGCCGCCCTGGTACCCGAGCTGGCCACCTCCCTCCAAGCCCACGTGGAAGCCTTTACGGAAAAGCTCGTATCTTACGGAGAACGCTGAATGCATTTTTTGTACGCCCTGGTGAATTTCCTGATCCTGGGCCTGGGTCTCTGGCTGGTGGGCCGGAGATCGGTGCTTCCCCGCTTTGCGCAGCGGCGGAAGGATATCAGCAAAGCCCTGGATGAGGCGGAGGCCCTGGAGGCCGCCGCCCTGGAAGAGCAGCCGGAAACGGAAACGAAAAAGGAGCCCGACGCCCTGCCGGAGGAACCGGAGGACGGCGGGCTGGAAGTATTGCGTCAGACCCTGGAATCGGAAAAGGCTCTGGCTGAACAGGTCCATGCCCGGGAGCTGGAGGTGCTCCGCCAGGAGGCCATGGGCACCGCCCGGGACCAGGCGGTGCGGGCCCTGTGCCTGGAGCTGGGCGCTCATCTCACCCGGGAGCCCCAGGTCTCCCGTATCCGGGCGCTGGAGCCCATGCTGGCACAGAAGGTGCTGGAAAACATCCGCATCACCCCCGGAGACATGTGTTACCTGATGCACCACGACGTGCTCTACGTCACCCTCACCTCCGCCTATCCCCTGGAGGACGAGCTGGTGGATCTCATCGATCAGCGAACCACCGCTCTGCTCCGGGAGGTGGGAGGCAAGCCTTCCTACTGGGTAAAGGTGGACCCGGACCTGATCGGCGGCCTGCGCCTGCGCATCGGCGACACCGTCTACGATATGACGGTGGAGAACCGGCTCTATCACCTGGAGAAGGATCTGCTGAAGCGGCCGCTGGACAATATCCAGGATAAGGAAAGCATCCTGGAGGATCTGATGGCGGGGATCCGGGAGGCGGAGCCTCAGCTGGATACCTTCCAGCTGGGCCGGGTCCTGAGCATCTCCGACGGCATCTGCTGGCTGGACGGCCTGGCGGACATCATGTACGGCGAAGTGGTGGAGTTCGACTGCGGCGAACGGGGCATGATCCTGGATATCGAGCCCCAGCGCATCGGCTGCGTCGTCTTCGGCGACTATGAGAAGATCGAGAGCGGCAGCCGGGTGCGCCGGGTGGGCCGCATTGCCAGCGTCCCTGTGGGGGAAGCCCTCCTGGGCCGGGTGGTGGATCCCCTGGGCCAGGCCATCGACGGCAAGGGCC
>JAEEGJ010007158.1_pt1 | contig 32413 bp, 32 predicted proteins | sample 8958761 | NCBI WGS metagenome assembly JAEEGJ01 (sample SAMN16246546, study PRJNA631951) | gut metagenome | biome: gut microbiome; feature: rumen; material: RS-attached | host: Bos | place: Iran: Karaj | collected 2018-10
CATCGTTGTTGCTTCTTTTTTCAGCCACAAAGTTACGCATAATTTCCGATACCGCCAAATATCTGCGCGACCAAAAAGTGACAATTATGACAAATGACGCTGTCAGATTTTGCGCAGGAGGTTTTCGGAAATAGCAGACGTTTTAATCATCTTTATATATAATATATATATTATATATAAAGATGAAATAATTTTCAAACAATCTCAATATTCGCCCTCTCGGAAAATGACACTGTCATTTGTCACGTTTGTCATGCTGCCTAGGAAAAAATTGCTACCATAGGAGAAAAAAATTGCGCCCTAGTATAGTAGCAAATGCTACCTTTAATACCCCGTTTTCTGCATGACAGCCGCCCCCTCGACGGCCATCATCAGCCCCCGCTTTTCTTCACTCCGAAGGCCCTTTTATGCCGTCCGAAGCCACTTCTCTCTCATCTCCCGCCACTTTTCCGCACGGCCTTTTCTCACAATTGACACAGTCGCTACTTCACGACAGGGATCGTTCCTACAGTGCGATCCGCAAATCATGACACATGACAATTATGACAAATGACAGCGTCATTTATTATTCCACAAAGGTATGTCTGAATTCCAACGGCGTCATACCGAAATGGTCTTTGACATACTTGCCGAAGAAGGAGGGGTTGGGGAATCCGAGGCGGTCGCAGACCTGCTTGATGCTGAGGTCGGTCTGACGCAGATAGTAGCGGATGTCCTCCAACACTTGTTCTGTTATCCACTCGTTGGCGGTCTTGCCTGAATTCTTCTTGCAGACAGCAGTGAGGTATTTCGGTGAGATACAGAGTTCGCTGGCATATGCTTCTACCGTGTGTCACGAGGGGTCAGGATAATTTGTGACTGTCACATTGTATCCTGACCCCGCTGAGACGCTGTCAGGATGCGCTAACAAAAAAGGGACCTGACACAAATTTGTGCATTGTTTTTTTGTTGGTTCGGAATTTTTTCGTATCTTTGCCTCCGAAACGAATTCTATAACAATCCATATGAAAAAAATGATGCAATGGGTGATGGCCGCTACCCTCATTTGCGGCGCAAGTGTGTTTACAGCATGTTCGAATAATGATAATTCGGTCTCAGAGAAGGGACAGTTGCTTGAAGTGTATGACGTACAGGGCAGTGCAGGCAAGGCCCGCCTGACAGTTGACGGGAAGGTGCTGTTTGTTACCGACGTGTTTGTCGGCAAGAACGGCCTTGGCAAGACGGGCGAGGGCGACGGCAAGACCCCCATTGGTACGCTGCGTCCGCTGAGTGCCTTCGGCGTCAAGCCCAATCCTGGCACGACGATGCCCTACATTGATGTGAAGCCCACAACCTATGCTTGCGATGAGGACTGCAAGTACTACAACCAGATTATCGACACCGAAGAGACCAAGCACCAATGTAAGGGTGAGGAGATGTACTCCTACCAGCCGCAGTATAACTACGGCATCGCCACCGACTTCAACAAGGAGTGTATCTATCCCAATGGCAGTGCTATCTTCATCCATGTGAAAGGCTCGAAGCCCTATACCGGCGGCTGCATTTCCTTCGACGAGGACCGGATGGTTGAGATATTGAAGAACTGTGACATGTCGCTGGTCATCAAAATCAGAGAATGATCAATAACAAAGATATATCCATCGTCATCCCGGAGTATTACGGGGAGTCGATACTGGCAGAACTGCTGAAACGGCTGCACGCCACTTTGCAGACACTGACCGACAGTTACGAGATTATCCTCGTCAATGACTGTTCGCCCGACAATGTGTGGGAGGCCATCCGTCAGGTCTGTGCCGTTGATAAGCGTGTGGTTGGTCTTAACCTGAGCCGCAACTTCGGCGAGCACTATGCCATCATCGCCGACAGCACACGACCCTTGAAAGGGGCAGTAGTGGTAGGCTTCACGATGTCGTTCCTTTCCGTCATCACGGCCCTCTACAATGTCATTGCCTATTTCCTGGAATTCTACACGGTGCCCGGTTATACCACGACCATCTTCTCCATCTGGTTTGCCTGCGGACTGCTGCTTTTCATGATGGGTGTGCTCGGCCTTTACATCGGACGCATTTTCGATCAGGTGAAGGCCCGTCCCATCTTTATCGTGATGGATGAACTGAATGTAGAGGAGTAATAAAAGCATAACAAATCTTCAAATCGCAAATATGAATCAGAAAATCGCTATATTGGTTACGGCAGCCTTCCTGCTTTGGTCATGTAACAAAAAGGGGACGCAGACCCATGAGGAAACTGTCAGTGTGAGAACCCAGAAAGTTGAGGCTGGCGCCCAGAGCGTCAACAAGAGTTTCATGGGCGTGATAGAAGAGGAAGACGGCGCCAACGTCACATTCGGGGTCTTGGGTACGGTTATTCGCGTGATGGTCGATGAAGGACAATTCGTGCGGAAAGGTCAGGCCATGGCCGAGACCGATGGACAGAACGTGAGGAGTGCCTACGAAATGAGTGCCTCGACCCTGGCACAGACCGAGGATGCCTACCGTCGTCTGAAGAACCTTTACGACAAGGGTACACTGCCAGAGATAAGAATGGTGGAGATGGAGTCGATGCTGACCAAGGCAAAGGCTGCAGAGGCGATGTCGCGGAAGAATGTGGACGACATTGTGTTACGTGCCCCTTTTGATGGTTATGTGGCACAGAATGCAGTACATGAAGGCAGCAGCGTCATGCCTGGTGTGACGGGCTTCAGACTGGTGAAGATTGACAAGGTGAAAGTCAGCGTATCGGTTCCGGAGAAAGAGATCAGTAAGATCAAGAAGGGCACTGACGTGAAGTTTACGGTACCAGCCCTAGGCGATAGCGTGTTTACGGGCAGAGTGGTGAACAAGGGCGTGGTAGCGAATATCATCAACCACACCTACGCGGTAAAAGTCTTGGTAGAGAACAGAAGCCATACATTGCTGCCAGGTATGGTATGCAAGGTACACATGAAGGACGTGAGTGCTGACTATTCTATTCTGGTTCCGCAGGATGCCATTCAGGTTAGCGGCAAGGAAACCTATGTGTGGATGGTCAAGCAAGGCAAGGCCCACCGTCAGGCAGTCACCACAGGCGACATCTACAGCAGCGGCGTGGTCATAGAGACAGGACTGACTAACGGTGATGTGATCATCGTCCAAGGTCAGAATAAAGTCAGTGAGGGAATGGTGGTGAAGAGTGAATAATGAATAGTGAAAAGTGAATAGTGAATAGTAATAAGACAAATTTGGTGGCGAGTGCCATGAGGCATAAAAGCATCACGTTGCTGTTGGTGCTGGTGATGATGCTTGCAGGCATTGCTTCTCTGTTATATATACCAAAGGATGAGTTTCCACAGGTAGACCTCCCTGTGGGACTGGTGGTAGGAGTCTATCCTGGAGCGTCTGAGTTGGAAGTGGAGCAGCAGTTGGCAAAACCTCTGGAAGAATTCCTCTGGACCTTTAAGGAGATAGACAGGGAAAAGACCACGACGATGAGCATGAATGATGGCTGTGCGGCCATCGTATGGCTCAACGGTACGGAGAGCAGTCATACGGAATTCTGGAACAAGTTGAAAGAGCGGCTGTCACTCTTCCGCATGACACTGCCGGCAGGCGTATTGGGCGTGGTGGCCAACGACGACTTCGGCGACTCATCGGCCATGTTGCTGACCATCGAAAGCGACAGCAAGACATTCCGTGAGTTGGGCGACTATACCGACGGACTGAGCGACAAGCTGAGAACGGTGAAGAGCCTGGCAAACGTGATACGCATGGGTGACCAGAAGGAAGAGCTGAGCATCTATCTGGATCGCGACCGTCTCTCGATGTACGGCATCAATACGGCCATGCTGATGAGCAAGGTTTCCGGACTTACAGGCACACTTTATACAGGCAGTCTGGAGGATGGCAAACTAAGCAGGAAGATACACATCCGGTCGTCGCTCAATACAGAACAGGACTTGGCACAGACCATCGTCAGCAATGCCCCCACGGGTGAGGTGGTACGACTGGGCGACATTGCCACCATCAAGCGTGAATATCCGGAGCCACGACGATACATCAAGAACAATGGACGCCAATGCCTGCTGCTCTCGCTGCAGATGATCAGGGGCAAGAATATCATCGACTTCGGTACCGAGGTAAAACAGGTCGTCAGCGACTATCAGCAGACACTGCCCAAGGATGTACACATCAACGTGATAAGCGACCAAAGTCAGGTGGTGGACCACTCCATACGGGACTTCATGTTCGAAATGCTCATCGCCATCGTGTCCGTCATCATTGTGGTATGCCTGATGCTGCCGCTCAGGGTGGCGGGCGTAGCAGTGGTCACCATCCCTATCACTATCTTTGCCTCCATCGCCATATTCCTTGTGGCGGGAGTTGAGATTAACAGCGTCACGCTGGCTGCTCTGCTGGTATCGCTGGGTATGATCGTCGACGACAGCGTGGTAGTGGTAGACTGCTATCTGGATAAACTGGACTCCGGAATGGATCGCTGGCAGGCTGCTGTAGAGTCTTCACGGGAGTTTGTGAAGAGCATCATTACGGCAACGCTGGTCATCAGCATCACGTTCTTCCCCTTCCTCTATACGACGAGTAAGATGATACACGACTTCATAAAATGGTTCCCGTATGCTATCAGTATCGTACTGACGGTATCGTTGGTGGTCGCAATCTTCGTGGTGCCTATTTTGCAGCATCAGTTTATCAAGAGCGGACTCCACACGGGCTCTGCCAACCATCAGGAAAGAAACGAAGGCGAGCGGAAGACCATGCTCGAGCGGATACAAGGTCACTACGACAGGCTGATAGAGTGTTGCTTCCGCCACAGGCGTGCCACCCTCGCCATCGGACTGGCAAGCATCGTGCTGGGGGCTGTGCTCATTCTGATGCTGCCCATCAGGCTGATGCCCAGAGCCGAGCGCAACCAGTTTGCCGTTGACATCATACTGCCTACAGGCACCGACCTGAACTATACCGCACAGGTGGCCGACTCGCTGGCCAGCATCATGAGAAAGGACGAACGGGTGGTCAACCTGACCACGTTCTATGGTAGCGGCTCACCGCGATTCCATGCCACGTTCCTGCCCAATTTCGGCGGCACCCACTTTGCACAGTTCATCGTAAACACCCATAATGACAAGGAGACGCAGGAGATGTTGGACGAATACGCCCATCGCTATTCCTATTATTTTCCTGAGGCTCAGATACTGTTCCGGCAGATAGAATACTCCGACCACCAATACCCCATAGAAGTGGTGGTGAAGGGTGATAACCTCGATAGCCTGCATGTGGCCATAGACAGCATACACCACCGGTTGTCGAAAAACAAGGACATAGACGTGTTGACCACCTCCTTCGGCACGACAGGCAACCGACTGGAGGTCACCATGAAGCCTGAAGAGGCCAATCGCATTGGCATGAGCAAATCGCTGCTCTCGCTGAATTTCGCCTTGCGCTATGGTGGCGGCATTCCTGTAACCACTATCTGGGAGGACGACCACGAGCTGAGCATCACGGTAAAGGACGCCGATAATGGTAAGCACGACATCGATGAATTCAAAAACATACGCGTGACGGGCCTGATCCCCACCATTACGGCTGCACCGCTGTCGCAGATAGCTGACGTCAAGCCTGGCTGGGGCTCTGGCACCATCGAACGTGTCAACGGCGAGCGGACGGCCTCAGTCTTTGGCATGATGGGTCGTCAGGGCGTGAAGGTAGGAGAACTGACGGAGAATATCTATCGGGATCTCCAGACACTGCGACTGCCTGAAGGTGTCAAGCTTGAGGAGGGTGGACAGGCAGAGACCGAACGGACATACCGTCCGCAGATGTATCTGGGTATGCAGATTGCCATCGTGTTGATCTTCTTCATCATCGTGTTCCACCTGAAAAGCATACCGCTCACGCTGCTTATCATGTCGTCGCTGGGATTCTCAATGATAGGTGGTGCGCTGGGACTTCACTTGTTCGGTCAGGAGTTTGGCGCTACGGGCGTACTCGGCTTCGTCTCGCTCATGGGCATCATCACCCGCTGCGGCATCATCATGATTGATTATGCTGAGGAACTGAGCCGCGAGCATCCCACGAACGAGGCCGCACTGCTGTCGGCCAAACGTCGGTTCCGACCGGTATTCCTCACTTCGATGGCCGCATCGATGGGTGTCATACCGATGGTCATCAAGGACACGCCGTTGTGGGGACCGATGGGCGTCATCATCTGCATAGGAGCACTGGTGTCGATGCTGTTTATCATCACCATGATACCTGTCGGCTACAGTCTGGTAAGAGAAAGGTTTAAAAGGTAAAAAAGTAAAAAGGTAAAAAAGCCAATCAGCATGAAAAAGATATTCCTGATACTATTCACTATTCATTTTTCACTATTCACTGGTTCCGCCCAGCGCATCATGACCCTGCAGGAGTGTGTCAATGAGGCTCGTGTTAACAACGTCAGCGCAAAGGATGCCCGCAACGACTTGCTCATTGCCAAGGAACAGCAACGTTACGCCCGCTCGAAGTACTTTCCCATGGTAGGAGCGTCGGCCACCCATTTCGAGGCCAGCGACTATCTGCTGAAACAGCAATTGTTCTCGCCCGAACTGCAAGAAGTCATCGAGGAACTCACCGAAGGGTCGGATTTCTTCCAAAACGGCGGCATTCACGCCGTCAAGCGCGGTACGTCGATGGGCCTCACTGTCCTCGAACCCCTATATACCGGCGGCAGAATCAGCAATGTCAACAAACTGGCCGACATGCAGGTTGACGCTCGCCAGAAACTGCAACAGGTGACTGACGACGAGATTGTGATGACCACCGAATTCCTGTTTTACAAGATTCTGGAACTCCATGAGACCGACAAGATGCTCGACGCGATGGAGAAAGAAACGGAGAGCATACACCGCGATGCGGTCAATATTTACGAGAATGGTATAGTCAACAAGAACGACGTCCTCAGCGTCGAACTGATACAAGACCAGCTCTCGGCTCTGCGCATCAAGACAGCCAATGCCTGTCGGCTGTTACGCCGTGCATTGGCAAAATATATGGGTATGGCTGAACAGGATATTGACATCGACACAACTCTATGCGACGATGCCATTGTCGACCCCCAGGAATATCAGATGCCACATCTCACAGCCCTTGAGAACCGCACGGAGACCCAACTTCTTGACACCTGGGTGGAAAAGGCGGTGCTGGAAAAGAAAATAGCGCGCGCCTCCATGTTACCCATCGTACTCGTAGGTGGAACGGCCAGTTACAGCAAGTTTCTTGCCGAATGGAACAGCAGGGCCATCGCCTTCGCTACCGTCCAGATCCCCATCAGTGCCTTCTGGAGCGAACGGCGTATGTACAATTGGAAAAAAGTGGAAGTAGAGAAGGCAAAAGACTTCCGTCAAGACAAGCGCGAGCTCATCTCCCTGCAAATACAAGATGCCTGGGACAATCTGGAAAGTACCTACCGTCAGACGCAAATCGCGAAGAAAAGCGTGGAACGTTCAGAGGAGAACCTGCGCATCAACCGCGAACACTATCTCAACGGCCTGACGAATATGACTGACCTGCTTGATGCCCAACGCCAGTGGCAGCAGGCACTCACCTCACGCAATGCCGCCAATAGCGAATACCTGCAGGCCAAGACCCGTTATCTGATCCTGACCGGCCGCAGAGAGGAAGTAAAGTAATAAGATCTAGTTGGCTGCTTCGAATTCCTCGAGGAAGCGGGTGTCGTTCTCGGAGAACATACGGAGGTCGGAGACGCGATACTTCAGATTCGTGATTCGCTCGACACCCATACCGAAGGCGTAGCCCGTATACTCCTTGGAATCGATGCCGCAGAGCTCGAGCACGTTGGGATCGACCATACCACAACCGAGGATCTCCACCCATCCGGTGTGCTTGCAGAAACCGCAACCTTCGCCGCCGCAGATGAAGCAAGAAATATCCATCTCTGCCGAAGGCTCAGTGAAGGGGAAGTATGAGGGGCGCAGACGGATCTTCGTGTCAGCGCCGAACATCTCCTTGGCAAACGACAGCAGAACCTGCTTGAGGTCGGTGAAGGATACGTTTTTGTCAATATAGAGTCCTTCCACCTGATGGAAGAAGCAATGTGCGCGGGCGGTGATGGCCTCGTTACGATAGACGCGACCTGGACAGATGACGCGGATGGGCGAGGTGAGTTTGCCATTCTCATCGTGCATGCGCTCCATGATACGGGCCTGTACTGAAGAGGTGTGTGAACGAAGGAGGATGTTCTTCGTGACCTCATCGGGATGCTGCGAGACGAAGAAGGTGTCCTGCATATCGCGTGCAGGATGGTCGGCTGCGAAGTTCATCTTGGTAAAGACGTGGAGGTCGTCTTCCACCTCAGGACCGTCAGCGAGGACAAAGCCCATGCGCGAGAAGATGTCGATGATCTCGTTGGTGACAATCGTCAGCGGATGACGCGTACCCAGCTGGATGGGGTAGGGCGTGCGCGTCAGGTCGATGGCCTCGTCGCCAGTCTCCTGCGTCTCGCACTCCTCGCGAAGCTGGTTGATGCGCTCGGTGGCGAGTGTCTTCAGTTCGTTGATCTTCATGCCGACGGTCTTCTTCTGGTCGGCAGCCACGTTGCGGAAGTCGTTCATCAGGGCCGTGATCTCACCTTTCTTGCTGAGATATTTCAGTCGGAGCTGTTCTACTTCCTCGGCGTTCTTCGCACTTAACTGCTGCACTTCTTTGAGCAGTTCATCTATCTTATCAAGTATCATATCTGTGTTAAATTTGCAAATTTGCGTGCAAAGGTACAAAATAATTCATAATTAATAATGCATAATTCATAATAATTTTGTAATTTTGCCCCAAATTTTGAGAGAATAGACTTGTTTGACAGGTTATCACCTTAAAGATGAAGAGGTTTCTGATTGCGATTATCGCAAGTGTTCTGCTGATGTTCTCCTGTACGGGAAACAAGACGCAGAGGGCAGAAGAGCCGGCGACCGACTCCGTAGCAGATAGTGTTGACTCCATTCCGATGGACTCGTTGGAACAGTTGATCGTCGACGCACCCACGCCGAAGGCGATGGATGAGTTGTTTGACGACTTTGTCTTCAATTTCGCCGCCAACAAGAAATTACAGCTGACGCGCGTGATTTTCCCCCTCACCGTACAGAAGTCGGACAAGCAGGAGAAAATCGAGAAAGGCAAATGGCAGATGGAGCGTTTCTTCATGCGTCAAGGCTATTATACGCTGTTCTTCAACAACGAGAAGCAGATGGAACTGATGAAAGACACCTCGATTACGCAGGCCATCGTGGAAAAGATCATGTTGAAGAAGGATCAGGTGAAAGACTACGTCTTCAACCGAATCCGTGGGGCGTGGATGCTTCGTGAGATCCGTGAGATGTCGATCGAAGAGAATGCCGATGCCTCGTTTATCAGTTTCTATCAGCACTTCGTGAGTGATAAGGACTTTCAGGTGAAGAGCCTGAACAAGACGGTGACATTCGTTGGGCCAGACCCCGATGACGACTTCAACACGATGGAGGGGCTGGTGACTGCTGACACATGGGAGGCCTTTGCTCCTCAGTTGCCGTCGAAGACGATTTACAACATCATCTACGGCAAACCGCAGCAGGCTGGTAACGAGAAGATCTTCATTCTTCGCGGCATCGCCAACGGTCTGGAGATGGAACTGAGGTTCAAGCGCGTGAACAACCGCTGGCTACTCATGAAAATGACAACGTAGGAGTGAATAGTGAATAGTGAGGGATTTCGAAAACTATAGTCTGAAGGCGCATAATACATTTGGCATCGAGGCCAAGTGCAGCAGGTTTCTGGAATACGAGAATGTAGCAGAAGCCCAGGAAGTTGCTGGAATCCTAAGAGAATCGGACACACCTTATATTATAATAGGTGGAGGCAGCAATCTGCTGCTCACGCAGGACTTCGACGGCATCGTGGTGCATTCACGACTCATGGGGACAGGTCCCGTGAGCCGTGAAATGCAACTCATGGGACCTGTCCCCGTGAGTTGTGGCAGCGGCGAGGTGTGGGACGATGTCGTGGCCTATTGCATCGCACACGGACTCTATGGTATGGAGAACCTCTCGCTGATTCCAGGCGATGTGGGAGCGAGCGCCGTGCAGAATATCGGAGCCTACGGCGCTGAGGCTAAGGACCTGATCGTTGAGGTAGAGGCTGTGGAAATCGCATCGGGCCGGCTGGTGACGTTTCGTGGCGAGGACTGCGGCTATGGTTATCGCGATAGCAAGTTCAAGCATGAGTGGAAGAACAAATACCTGATTACCCATGTCACTTATCAGCTCTCGACAACTTTTGAGCCTCGTCTGGATTATGGTAATATACGTTCGGAATTAGAACGCAAAGGCATCACGACGCCTACAGCCCAACAGCTGCGTGACACGATTATCGAGATCAGAAACGCCAAGTTGCCTGATCCCAAGGTGATGGGCAATGCTGGCAGCTTTTTTATGAACCCCATCGTGAGCCGGGAGAAATACGAGACGTTGGCTGTTCAATATGAAGGGATGCCGCATTATGATATCGATGCCGACAAAGTGAAGATCCCAGCAGGCTGGATGATAGACCAGTGTGGCTGGAAAGGTAAGTCGTTAGGCCGTGCTGGCGTTCACGACAAACAGGCTTTGGTGCTCGTAAATCGCGGTGGAGCTACAGGCGCTGAGATCGTCGCCCTTTGCGAGACCATCCGCAAGGACGTCAAGGCCAAGTTCGACATCGACATCCATCCAGAAGTGAACATTATATGAAGCTGACGTTTTTGGGAACGGGAACATCCTGTGGCGTACCAGTGATCGGTTGCCAGTGTGAGGTCTGTCAGAGTGATGACCCACATGACAAGCGTAGCCGTTGTTCTGTCCTCGTAGAGACTGACGAGACCCGTCTGCTGATAGACTGCGGTCCGGATTTCCGTCAGCAGATTCTGCCACAACCTTTCCGGAAGATTGATGCTATTCTGATAACGCATGCTCACTACGACCACATGGGCGGTATGGATGATATCCGTCCCTATTGTCAGTTTGGTGAAATCAATGTCTATGCCGATGCCGTCGCCTGTCAAGGGATGCTGGAGATGTTGCCCTATTGCTTTGCGGAGCATCGTTATCCTGGTGTGCCTGCCATCGGACTGCATGAGATTAAGCCCCACGAGCCGTTGACCTTCGGTGACTTGGCGGTGACCCCTTTTGTGGTGATGCACGGCAAACTGCCTATTCTGGCCTATCGTATTGGTGACTTGGCTTATATCACGGATATGAAAACCATCGATGAGAGCGAAATGGACTATCTGAGAGATGTGAAAGTGCTGGTGGTGAATGCCCTCCGTTTCGACAAGCCCCATCACTCCCATCAGCTGGTGGATGATGCCGTCGCCTTTGCCAAGAGAGTAGGGACCGAGCACACTTTCCTGATACACTCCTGTCACGATATCGGCCTGCATGCTGAGGTCAACAAAAAACTGCCAGCAGGTATCCAGCTGGCATACGACGGAGAGGTGATAGATATCGGATAGTTATTTGTGCTTTTTCTTCTTCGACTTCTTCAGGCCAAAGAGGAATCCGTAGGTGTTGAGCAGCTTACGGGCCGTCAGGAACAGGTCGAAAGCAATAAAGCCTTTGCTCACCAGACTGGCGATATATTCCCCACGCGAAGTCTCTTCCTTGCTGACGAACACCTGATTCCACATGGTGGAGAACTTGGTGTTGTCCTTCTGCAACTCCTCAGCCAACTCTTCCTTGCGTTGGCGAATCTCTTCGAGTGTACGGTATTCGTGGGTGGGCTTCTGAACGGGCAGCATAGGCTATTTGCTTAAGAGCAGGCTGGCGAGGAAATGCACGAGCGGCTTCTCGATCCAACGCTTGCGGAAAATGAAAAATACAATAAAGATGAGCAGGTGAACGCATCCCATGATTAGGAAGGCAGTAGCCGTTCCTGTGTAGTTTGCGAGCCAGAAGGCTGCGGCAAACGACAAGTACATCAGCACTGCGATGATGATCAGGAAGAAGATGACTGCCAAGGTGGCTGCCGTCAGCAGACGTACCACCTTGTCAATCACATCCAGTTTCACATACTCCTTCTGAAGTCCAAGGTAATGCTTAAGGACCTCGATGAGTTGTGCCAGGGTCTCTACGTTCTTGTCGCTGGAAAGCATAGCTTATTCCTCTTCAGCAGCATCCTGGATGTCGTCGACGAGGTCGACCACTTCCTTGCGGCTCAACTTGATGTTGTGCTTCTTGAGGAAATCCTCTATTGCGTCAGTAATCTTTACGCGAGTATCCTGACCTTTTTCGGGAGCCATCAGAATACCGAGAGCTGCTCCTGCGATGGCGCCACCAAGGAATGCGCCGATGTAACCAAAACTCTTCATTGTTAATAATATTTGAATTAAACACTTGTTTACATTTGGCAAATATACGGAGAAAATTCGAAAAACCTGCTATTTTTCGTGCGTTTTTTTGTTAAAACGATGATATTTTCGTCATTTAACAAACTTTATGCACCTTTTTTGCCTCATTTTGCGCGATAATTTGTAATTTCGCAGCAAATTCAGACATATCAGTATAACATTAAAATAATTAGGAAATGAAAAAGTACATCGTATTATGCGCAGGTCTGTGCCTGGCAATGGCAATGACAAGTTGTAAATCAAGCGAGAGTGCCTACAAGAAGGCTTACGAAAAGGCTAAGCAGTATGACACCCAGACAGCTCAGCAGGAGGCTACTCCTCAGGAGGCTCCAGTAGTGGCTCCCGTTCAGACGAGACCTGTTAATGAGGTTCGCCAGACTGACAACTACGACAACGTGTCTGTTCGTCAGGAGAAGGTTGCTGTGATCAACGGCTCTGGTCTGAAGGCATATAGCGTTATCGTCGGTTCGTTTGGTCTGCTGTCGAATGCAGAGGGCCTGCAGCAGCGTCTGCGTGATGCCGGCTATAGCGCACAGATCGTGAAGAACGAGGATCGTAATATGTACCGCGTCGTTGCCGCAACCTTCGATAACAAGGCCGACGCTGCACGTAGTCGCGATCAGTTCCGTGCCCAGGAGGCTTATAAGGATGCTTGGTTGCTCTTTTTCCAATAAGTCCATTGGCGCGGATATTATCCATCGATTACGGTAAGAAACGCACTGGTATAGCAGTCACCGACCCTTTACAGATTATTGCTGGAGGGTTGGCGACTGTTTCTACGTCAGAGCTGTTCGACTGGCTGAAAGCCTATCTGGCCAAGGAGTCTGTGGAGCGCATCATCATTGGTGAACCCCGTCAGCCGAATGGTCAGCCCAGTGAGAACCTGCAGCGCGTTCAGCAGTTTGTGAACCGTTGGCGTAAGGCTGTGCCAGAAGTGCCTATCGAGTATTTCGACGAACGTTTTACCTCTGTATTGGCTCATCAGGCCATGCTCGACGGCGGTCTGAAGAAGAAAGCCCGTCAGGACAAGGCGCTGGTAGACGAAATCTCAGCGACAATTATCCTCGAGGACTATCTCCGCTCTAAAAAGTGAATAGTGAAAAGTGAATAGTGAATAATTTGCTTCCGCAATAAATTGTAAATCATAAATGATTCTACCTATTTATATCTTTGGTCAGCCTGTGCTTCGCAAAGTGGCTGAAGACATCACCCCCGACTATCCCGAACTGAAGCAGCTGATTGCCGACATGTGGGAAACGCTGGCAGAGTCGGAGGGTATCGGACTGGCAGCGCCGCAGATAGGAAAGGCGATTCGTCTGTCTGTGATCGACCTTGACGTCATCAGTGAGGACCTGCCTGAATATAAAGGCTTCCGTCAGGTTTATATCAATCCCCATATCGTTGAGTACGACGAGTCGAAGACAGACACTTCGGAAGAGGGCTGTCTATCGTTGCCAGCCATTCATGAAAAGGTGGTGCGTCCTACACGTATCCATGTGGAATGGGATGATGAGACGTTTACCCATCATGATGAATGGATAGAGGGTTATCTGGCCCGTGTGATGCAGCATGAGTTCGACCATCTTGACGGAAAGATGTTCGTAGACCGTATTTCTCCACTCCGTAAACAACTCGTTAAGAGTAAACTCGTGGCGCTGACGAAAGGTCGCTACCGCTGTGGATACAAGACAAAGCCGGTAAGACGTTGACCATTGAACATTGACCATTGACCATTATGAATGGCAAATGCTTTAAGCTAAGATTGGTATTGCTGTTGTTGGCATTGCAATGTTCAATGTTCAATGTTCAATGGTCAATGTGCTTCGCGCAATTCAACACCGATCGTCTGGTGATGATCGGACGCTCTGCGCTTTATTATGAAGACTATGTGCTCTCCATCCAGTATTTCAACCAGGCCATCTCAGCCAAACCCTATCTCTATGAGCCTTGGTTCTTCCGAGGCGTAGCCAAATTCTATCTGGATGACTTCCGAGGGGCGGAGAGTGACTGTACAGAAGCCATCGAACGAAACCCATATGTGGTAAATATCTATGAATTGCGAGGCCTCTGTCGTATCAACCAGAAGAAATATCAGGGAGCGATAGAAGACTATACACGGGCCTTGCGTTTCAATCCCGATAACCAGAGTATGTGGCATAACCGCATCCTCTGTCGTATCAACGAGAAAGACTATGACCGCGGACTGGCGGAGATTGACACCATGCTTTCCCGTTGGTCGAAATATGCCAGAGCCTATGCCATGCAAGCTGAGATCCACCTTCTGCAGAAAGATACGGTGAAGGCGGTGAAGTCGCTCGATAAGAGTCTGGAACTGGACCCTTACGATGCCGGCATCTGGGCAGAGCGTGCTATCATCAGTCTGGCCCATCAGAAATGGAAGGAGGGAGAGGACTTCCTGACGAAGGCCATCCACCTGCAGCCCAAGAATGCCGGTTATTACATCAATCGTGCGATGGCCCGTTATAATCAGAACGGACTTCGTGGGGCAATGGCTGATTACGATACGGCACTCGATCTTGATCCCAACAACTTCCTTGGCCATTATAATCGTGGTTTGCTTCGTGCTCAGGTGGGTGATGACAATCGTGGAATCGAGGACTTCGACTTTGTGCTCCGGTTGGAACCCAATAATCTTATGGCACTCTTCAACCGCGCCTTGCTGTTGGAGCAGACGGGCAATTTGCGTGATGCCATCCGTGACTATTCGAAGGTGATTGACGAGTTCCCCAACTTCTGGTTTGGTCTGGAGCATCGTGCGTCTTGTTACCGTCGTCTGGGAAATACCCGTCAGGCAGAGCTCGACGAATTTAAGATCCTCAAAGCACAGATGGACAAACGTTACGGCAAACAACCCCGTTTGTCGAAGAAACAAATGCGCCGTCGTAGTGATACTGATCCTGATAAATACAACCAGCTCGTAGTGGCCGATGAACAAGAAGTGGAACATGAGTATAAGAGTGATTACCGCGGACGGGTTCAGAACCGCCGTGTAGAGATTGCTTATCAACCCATGTTTGCCCTGTCGTTCTACAATGTATATACTGATGTTCATTCCTATATTGCCTATGATAAGGAGGTGGAGGTGTTCAACGGACAGACCAAGTCGCATCCGCTTTTTATCGGGAGTACGATGCCCAACGTTGACGAGTCTATGATGAAGCGCCACTTTGCCTATATTGATTCCGTCAGTCGGGTTATTGCAGAATCGAAGGATGATCAGAGCGTCAAGCCCTTGTTGATGTTGAGGGCTGTGGCATATACGACCATCCAGAACTTTGACAGCGCCATTGATGATCTCTCGACATTGCTTCAGATAGACAGTACGATGACGCTGGCCTATTGGCAGCGTGCTGTTTGTCAGACGAAGATCAATGAGTTTAATGCCTCACAGGGTACAAATATCGACCTGAAATCGGCCAATGTGCTTAGTGACTTATGTGATGCCCTCAAACTAGCCCCACAGAATCCATACCTTTATTATAACAGAGGTAATCTCTATGCTCAGCGGAAGGACTATCAGCATGCACTCGACGACTATTCGCGGGCAGAGAAACTTGATGCCAATATTCCTGAGATCTATTATAATCGCGGATTGGTCTATATCTATATGGGAAAGATGGCCGAAGGTATAGCCGACCTGAGTAAAGCCGGTGAATTGGGATTGTATGACGCCTATAGCGTGATTAAGAAATACCGTGAGAAATGAAATATGGTATGAGACTTTTTGTGTCCTGTCTGCTGGCTTTTTTGACGACAGAATCCTATGCCGACAATAAACTGACAGGAACCGTGATCGGCACCAAGGAATGTGTAGATTACGCCAATACCTCCAAATCAACGACAACCGTCAATACCTGTGCGAATGCTTTTGACGGTAACCTGGATACATTCTTTGCTTCGTGGGAGCGCAGCTATACTTGGGCCGGATTGGATCTGGGCAGTCCTCATGTGATTACAAAGGTAGGGTGGTCGCCACGTAACGACGGTCTGGGTGAGGGTAGAGTGGTGCTGGGCGTCTTCGAGGGTGCTAACCGTGAGGACTTCATGGATGCTTTACCTTTGTATATGATTGATGAAAAGGGAACCATCGGGAAAATATCATATGGTGATGTGACCTGTTCTCGTGGATTCAGATATGTCCGTTATGTGGGTCCTTCCGATGCCCGTTGTAATATCGCAGAGTTGGAGTTCTATGGCCATCCCGGTGAAGGCGATGATACACATCTCTATCAAATCACCAATCTGCCAACCGTCAGTATCCATACACTCAACGGGGAAATTCCTTACGACAAGGTTCATCAAATCGTTTCCCAACTGACGATTATCTCCGATAACGGAACCCGTCTGCTTTCGGAGCCAGGTACAACGCGTGAGAGAGGTAATGCCTCGCGTGACTTCCCCAAAAAGCCTTATCGTATCAAGTTTGATAAGAAACAGCATGTACTTGATGCTCCTGCGAAGGCGAAGAAATGGACGTTGATCAATAACTACGGCGACAAGACGCTGATGCGTAATCTGCTGGCTTTTGAACTGAGTCGTAAGCTGGGAATGCCCTACACACCTTTTGGCGCAGCTGTCGATGTGTTGCTGAATGGTGAGTATAAGGGGTGTTATCAGCTCTGCGATCAGGTGCAGATCCATAAGGGGCGTGTGAATATTACGGAGATGACGACTTCCGACAACGATGGGGTAGCGTTGACAGGTGGCTATTTTCTGGAAATCGATGCGTATGCTAATCAAGAAAAGTCGTGGTTCCGTTCTACGAAAGGTAATCCTGTAACGATTAAGTCGCCTGAGGAAGATTCCATCACCACCCAGCAGAAAAACTATATCAAGAACTATTTCAATAAGATGGAGAGCCAATGGGAGACCTATCTTGAGCGGAACACTTTTTTACGTCATTTCTTAGTCGGAGAGCTGTCGGGCAATACAGATACCTATTGGAGTGTATTTATGTATAAAGAACGTGATGACGATCAGGTGTATACAGGTCCTGTCTGGGATTTTGACCTGGCCTTTGACAACGATAAGCGTACTTATCCAGTTTGTAACAAAAAGGATTATATCTATCGCAGTGGAGGCAGCTGCACAGGAAATATGAAGACGTTCGTCGATAATATTGTGGTCAAACATGCTGCATCGAAGACACAGCTTCTGAATATCTGGGACGAAGCCCGACAGAATGGCCTGACAGAGGAGTACCTCGTGGACTTGGTTGATTCGTATGAAGCAGAATTAGACCGTTCGCAACGTCTCAACTTTATGCGTTGGCCGATATTGAATTCGTTGGTTCACCAGAACGCGAAAGTCTGGGGTAGCTATCAGGCTGAGGTGCAGAATGTCAGACGTTTCATGAAAGAACGTCTTGCCTGGATGGACAAGAAACTCCAATATACCTATGTTCCCAATGCGATTGTCGACGTCAGCGTTGACTTCGCCCAACCCTATCAGGTGTTCAGTCTCTCAGGCCAGCCTTGTGGCAATGCTCTGGAAGGCTTGCGTCCTGGTATTTATGTCGTGCGTCAGGGCAAGACAACAAAGAAAGTCGTCGTCAGATAATCAGAAATATGGGTTGAATATTTGGAGATATCGTGGAAAAAGTGTACCTTTGCACGCAAATTTGTAATATATATATTATTAATAAGGTATGATTAACATTACTTTTCCAGACGGATCTGTTCGCTCGTATGAGCAGGGCGTGACTGGATTCCAGATTGCAGAGAGCATCTCTCCGGCTCTCGCACGCAGCGTTGTGAGCTGTGGAGTAAACGGTGAGACCGTAGAGCTGAACCGTCCGATCAATGAGGACGCTACCATTGAGCTCTATAAGTTTGATGACGAGCAGGGTAAGCATACTTTCTGGCACACCTCAGCCCACCTGTTGGCAGAGGCTCTGCAGGAGTTGTATCCTGGCATCCAGTTCGGTTTCGGACCTGCTGTCGAGAACGGATTCTTCTATGATGTGCTGTTGAAGGACGGCGAAATGATCAAGGAGAGTGATTTCCCCAAGATTGAGGCCAAGATGAAGGAACTGGCCGGCAAGAAGGAGCCCGTGGTTCGCAAGGAGGTGGCGAAGGCCGACGCGCTGAAGCAGTTTGCTGCCGACGGTCAGACCTACAAGTGTGAGCACATTGAGCAGGACTTGGAAGACGGTTCTATCACAACTTATACTCAGGGTAACTTCACCGACCTCTGTCGTGGTCCGCACCTTGTGGATACTGGCGAGATCAAGGCTGTGAAGCTGACAAGCGTGGCTGGTGCTTTCTGGCGCGGTGATGCCAACCGTGAGCAGATGCAGCGTCTCTATGGTATCTCGTTCCCCAAGAAGAAGATGCTCGACGAGTATCTCGAGATGTTGGAGGAGGCTAAGAAGCGTGACCACCGTAAGATAGGTAAGGAGATGGAACTCTTTATGTTCTCCGACAAGGTTGGCAAGGGCTTGCCTATCTGGTTGCCGAAGGGTACTGAGCTCCGTCTGCGTTTGCAGGATCACTTGCGTAAGGTTCAGAAGCGCTTTGGGTATCAGGAAGTTATCACACCGCATATTGGTTCAAAGAATCTCTATGTCACTTCGGGTCACTATGCTCACTACGGCAAGGATTCGTTCCAGCCCATCCATACCCCTGAGGAGGATGAAGAGTACATGCTGAAGCCAATGAACTGTCCTCACCACTGCGAAATCTTCGCTTGGAAACCCCGTTCATACCGTGACCTGCCCTTGCGTATCGCTGAGTTCGGTACGGTGTATCGTTATGAGCAGAGTGGTGAGCTGCATGGTCTGACTCGTGTACGTTCGTTCACACAGGACGATGCCCACCTGTTCTGCCGTCCTGACCAGGTGAAGCAGGAGTTCCTGAACGTCATGGATATTATTGGTATCGTGCTGACTGCCTTCGGATTCAACTTCGAGGCACAGATTTCTCTGCGCGATCCTAACGACCACGATAAATATGTAGGTACTGACGAGGACTGGGCACTGGCTGAGAAGGCTATCGTTGAGGCTTGTCAGGAGAAGGGCCTGCCCGCTAAGGTGGAATATGGCGAGGCTGCGTTCTACGGACCTAAGCTCGACTTCATGATTAAGGACGCTATCGGCCGTCGCTGGCAGTTGGGTACCATTCAGGTGGACTACAACCTGCCTAAGCGTTTCAACCTTGAGTACACCGATGAGGACAACCAGAAGAAGACGCCTGTGATGATTCACCGTGCACCCTTCGGTTCTATGGAGCGCTTCTGTGCCGTACTTATCGAACACACATCAGGTCACTTCCCCCTGTGGTTGACACCTGACCAGGTAGCAATCCTGCCTCTGTCAGAGAAGTATAACGACTATGCCCAGGAGGTTGCCAAGAAGTTCGACATGGGTGGTGTTCGTGCTACTGTTGATATGCGTAACGAGAAGTTGGGTCGTAAGATTCGCGACAACGAGCTGAAGCGCATTCCTTACATGGTAATCGTCGGCGAGAAGGAAGCTGCTGATGGCACAGTTGCCGTACGTCCACAGGGCGGTGGCGAACAGAGCGTCAAGACCATTCAGGAGTTCATCGACGAGGTGAATGCCCGTGTCGCTGAAATGACCAAAGACTTTTAATGTATGAAGAAATTGATTGTATTCATGGCAATGTTTGCAGCCACAGTGGCTGCAAACGCTGCCACAGATACCCTCACCGTGCGTATCAATGGCATGAAGTGTGAGGAGTGTGGACACAAGGTACTCACCGTACTCCGTAAAGTTGATGGAGTAGGGGGCGTCAAGTTCAATTATGAGCGTCGCACAGCCGTCATTGCCTACGACAATGCCAAGACTTGTGCCGATACCCTTCGTGCACGTCTGAAGGCCACAGGCCGTTATGTGTCTTCTGAGTACGATCCCACGGCTGTCATCCGTCGGGGTATCGGACTTCGTATCGATGATATGCATTGTCAGAAGTGTGCCAATCGGATCGTTGACCGTCTGAAGACCATTGAGGGTGTCGACAGTATGGCTCCCCATCTTGACAAGCACTATGTGTTCGTGCGTTACGATGCCAACCGCACTTGTAAGGATGATATCCGTAAGGCCATTGGCGACTTGGGCTATACCCCCGTCAACTATTATACGAGCAAGGATATTGCCTATGCTTACTATCTTCTGCCCGAGGGTCAGGCCACAGAGGAAACTCTTGAGAGTGTTCTGGCTATCGATGCTGTCGATGATGTGAATGTCAATGCGAAAAACAATGCGCTGGCGATCACATATTTCATCAAAGACATGCCGGCAGAGAAACTTCTACAGGAGATTCGTGCAGCTGGTGTTGAGGCCTCTTTGCCTCCCGCTCATGAGTGTCAGGAAGAATAAAAAGAAAAAAAATGGCGAAAAATTTTGTTAATTCGCTGAAAATTAGTAATTTTGCAGCCGATTTTCTAAAAAACTGTTGATGAAGAATGACAAACTGAAGAATCAGTACCGAATCAACGAGCAGATTCGAGTACGTGAAGTCCGCATCGTCGGCGACAATGGAAGCACCGTTGTTCCTACCCGCGATGCATTGAATATGGCCCGTGAGGAGGGCGTTGATCTCGTAGAGATTTCACCCAATGCCAACCCGCCCGTTTGTCGTCTCATCGACTACTCCAAGTTCCTTTACCAGCAGAAGAAGCGTCAGAAGGAAATGAAAGCCAAGCAGGTGAAGGTGGAGGTGAAAGAAATCCGATTCGGCCCTCAGACCGATGAGCACGACTATCAGTTTAAGCTGAAGCACGCCAAGGAGTTTCTTGAGGAAGGTAACAAAGTACGTGCCTACGTCTTCTTCCGCGGACGCTCCATCCTGTTCAAGGAGCAGGGAGAGGTGCTGCTGTTGCGCTTTGCCAACGATCTGGAGGAAGTAGGAAAAGTAGAGGGCATGCCCTCGCTCGAAGGCAAGAAGATGTTCCTCTATCTGGCTCCGAAGAAGGCTGGCGAGAAGAAAAAGAGTCAGCAGGCTCGTGACCGTGAGGCTGCAGAGGCTGAGGCCAAGGAGCAGAAGAAGGCTCAAGCCCAGCCGAAGGAGGAGATTGATACAGAGATGCCTGCCAACGGCGGACTCTTTGCCAATGCCAAGATCTCTGCCGATGCCCTCAAGAAGTTGCAGGAAACTGAAGAGTAATCATACAGTTCAAAAGCAAAAAACAGATGGCGCGCCCGGTATATGCGTAGCTGTCGATTATTAATAACAATTTTAAAATTTAAAAACAATGCCAAAAGTAAAGACAAACTCCGGTGCTAAGAAGAGATTCTCATTCACCGGTACAGGTAAGGTTAAGAGAAATCACGCTTACCACAGCCACATTCTGACAAAGAAGACCAAGAAGCAGAAGCGCAATCTTGTGCACTCTGCCATCGTTGACCCTTCAAACATGAAGCAGGTTCGTGATCTGCTGTGTCTCCGCTAACCCTATTGTCTAACATTTAAAGAAGTAAGAAACTATGCCAAGAAGTGTAAATCACGTTGCATCAAGAGCAAAGCGTAAGAGAATTTTGAAGCTTACCCGTGGCTATTTTGGAGCCCGTAAGAATGTTTGGACAGTAGCAAAGAATACCTGGGAGAAGGGTCTGACTTATGCCTACCGCGATCGTCGTAACAAGAAGCGCAACTTCCGCAGTCTGTGGATTCAGCGTATCAATGCTGCCGCTCGTCTGGAGGGTATGAGCTATTCTGTCCTGATGGGCAAGCTCGCTAAGGCAGGTATCGAGATTAACCGTAAGGTTCTCGCTGACCTCGCTATGAACAATCCTGAGGCTTTCAAGGCCATCGTGGAGAAGGTAAAGTAAACCCCTTACCTCAATGATAAAGCCGCAATTCCGAAGGGAGTTGCGGCTTTTCTATTTCTTCTTCAGGAAGTCGGCAAAGATGCGGGCTGCGGATTCCACTTTTGCGGCACAAGGCCGACTCTTGTAGTACTCTGCCGTACGCGGTGAGGCGATATAGCTGCATGAGGCCTTCTCGTAACCCTTCAGTCCGAGAATCTCTGCACAGATCAGACTGCCGTTCTGTTCACGCGACTGTGCCAGCAGTTCCTGGACTACCTTGTAACAGGCCGATTTCCCTTCGCGGTCGCTACCCTCGGTCTGTCCGCAATGCAGGCCTACGAGCATCACGATACCCGATACTGCGCCACACATCATCCTCATTCTTCCGACACCACCTCCGAAACCTGCGGCAATCTTCTTGGCCAGGGTGTCGTCGAGTCCGTAGAGATCGGCAAAAGCCGCAACGACGCTCTGACAACAGCCATAGCCAGACATAAAGTTCTCGACAGCACGGGCTACGCGCTCGTCAAGTTGTTGATTAGTGAGTTCTGTCATATCGGTTATTCCTTTCGTTTCAGTTCAAGTGTTTTGGGCAATTTCTGCCATTTACCGTTCTTGGGCACTTTCAGCGTAGAACCTTCACCTTGCTTCAGGACATAAACAGAGTCGTTCTTCTGAGTGAGGGTGGCTATGAGGTCTTCAGAACCATAGTCATTGATGAGCGACAGCGTGGCCGTATTGCCTTTTATCTCCGCTGAGGTGATGATCCAGCAGAAGGAGTTGTGCTTCTTTCCGAGAAAGCCTGGCAGTTGTCCATAGAGCTCCTGACCGGGGACCGTGATGTCCTGATCGTAGAAATTAATCCGGAGATAGACGTCATATTCGTTATTGATTAGGTACGCGTGGAAAGGTTTCTGCGCAGCGACGGACATCGTCAGACTCAGCAGGCAAGTGGTCAAGATATAGTGCAACTTCCTCATATACAATTCATTTTTGCGGGCAAAGATACCAAATCTAAATCAATAAAATGACATTTCTGTCTAAAATATATAGAAAAAGATAGTAGGTTTTAGATTTTTTATGGTAACTTTGCAGCAGTTTATAATTATAACAATGACAGATAAGCTTTTGAAACCCGACTACATCTTTGAATCGAGTTGGGAAGTTTGTAACAAAGTAGGTGGAATCTATACAGTCCTTTCGACACGTGCCAAGACGCTGCAGGCGGCACATCAGGATAAAATGATTTTTATCGGTCCCAGCCTGTGGAAGCGCGAGGACGGTAATTATTCGAAGGAGGAAAGCCCCTATTTCAAGGAGGATGCATCTCTCTTTGCCGAGTGGCAATGGGAGGCAAAGCAGAACGGCCTCAATGTGAGGGTGGGGCGCTGGACAGTACCAGGCGAACCTATCGCCATCCTCGTAGACTTCGTACCTTTCTTCGAGAAAAAGAATGAGATCTATGGTTGGCTGTGGGAACATTATCAGGTTGACTCGCTGCATGCCTACGGCGATTACGACGAGGCTTCGATGTTCTCGTATGCCGCAGCCCTTGTGGTTGAGAGCTTCTATAACCATTATCTCGACCTGTCGAAGAAGGTCATCTATCATGCGAATGAGTGGATGTGCGGTCTGGGTGCATTGTATATCAACAATAAGCTGCCGCAGATCGGCACCGTCTTCACGACTCACGCCACAAGCATCGGCCGTAGTATCGCTGGAAATATGAAACCCCTCTACGACTATCTGTTTGCCTATAACGGCGACCAGATGGCCGGAGAACTGAATATGCAGTCGAAGCACTCGATCGAGAAACAGACTGCTCTGCATGTAGACTGTTTCACAACGGTGAGCGACATCACCGCCAAGGAGTGTGTCGAGTTGTTGGATAAGCCTGTCGACGTGGTTCTGCCCAATGGCTTCGATGACAGCTTTGTGCCCAAGGCCGCTCAGTTTACCAAGAAGCGTAAGGCCGCCCGTAAACGTCTTCTCGATGTGGCCAACGCCCTGCTTGGAGATAATCTTGATGAAAACACGTTGATAGTCTCGACGTCAGGTCGCTATGAGTTCCGCAACAAGGGTATCGATGTGTTCGTGGAAGCGATGAACCGTCTGTTACGCGACAAGGACTTGAAGAAGAAGGTTTTGGCTTTCATCGAGGTTCCCGGTTGGGTGGGCGAGCCCCGCAAGGACCTGCAGGAACGTCTTCAGAAAATCCAGAATACTCCGAAGGCTCCGGTCTTCGACACCCCATTAGAGGTGCCGCAGGTTACTCACTGGCTGCATAACATGAGCCACGATAATGTCCTTGGTATGCTGAAATACTACGACATGCATAATCGTAAGGATGAGAACGTGAAGGTGATCTTCCTGCCCTGTTACCTCGATGGTAAGGACGGAATTGTGAATATGACCTATTACGATATCGTCTTGGGTAATGACCTCTGCATTTATCCTTCGTATTACGAGCCTTGGGGTTATACGCCGCTGGAGGCCGTCGCCTTCAAAGTGCCTTGCATCACGACTGATCTCGCAGGTTTTGGTCTCTGGGCCAACAGCGTCTTCGGCAAGAATGGTGAGATCGAGGATGGTGTGAAGGTGATTCATCGTACGGACTATAACTACTCTGAGGTAGCCGATAATATCAAGGATACGGTAGCTGCCTTCTCTGCCTTTACGCAGAAGCAGGTGGACGCTGCCCGTAAGAATGCCGGCGAGTTGTCGAAGAAAGCCCTCTGGAGTGAGTTTATCAAGTATTACGAAGTGGCCTACGACATCGCCCTTCGTAAAGCGGAAGAGAGAAAAGAGAATAATTAGAAAAAAGAGAACAAAATAATAAGTCAATTTTTGAGATTATGAAAATTAAAGCAGATTATGCAAATGCTCCTGCCTGGAAGATGCTGACCGTTAAGGCCACATTGCCTGAGGAGCTGAAGTGTTTGGATGAGATTGCCCACAATATGTGGTGGGTGTGGAACTTCGAGGCTCGTGACCTGTTCCGTGACCTCGACCCTCAGCTTTATCATGATGTAAAGCATAACCCCGTGATGCTTCTCGAGCGTCTGACATATGCTCGCAAGGAAGAGATTCTGAAAGATAAGACGCTGATGAAGCGTGTTAAGAACGTCTACGATTCGTTCCGTAAGTATATGGACGTGAAGCCCGACAGCAAGCGTCCTTCTGTGGCCTATTTCTGTATGGAGTATGGTATCCACTCTGCCCTGAAGATCTACTCTGGTGGTCTGGGTATGCTGGCCGGCGACTATGTGAAGGAGGCTTCCGACTCTAACGTCGACATGTGCGCCGTCGGTTTCCTCTATCGTTTCGGTTACTTCACACAGAGTCTGTCAATGGACGGTCAGCAGATTGCCAACTACGAGACTCAGAACTTCGGATCTCTGCCCATTGAGCGTCAGCTCGACAAGGACGGCAATCCTATGGTGATCGACGTGCCTTACACCAACTATCAGGTACATGCTTACGTATGGCGTGTGAACGTGGGTCGTGTGAAGCTCTATCTGTTGGATACCGACAACGAGATGAACTCCGATTTCGACAAGCCCATCACGCACAGCCTCTATGGTGGCGACTGGGAAAACCGTCTGAAGCAGGAGATCCTGCTGGGTATCGGTGGTATGCTGTTGCTGAAGAAGCTGGGCATCAAGAAGGATATCTACCATTGTAATGAGGGTCATGCTGCGCTCTGCAACCTGCAGCGTCTGTGTGACTATATCGAGGAAGATGGTCTTACCTTCAACCAGGCTCTCGAGTTGGTTCGTGCTTCAGGTCTGTACACCGTTCATACCCCAGTTCCTGCTGGTCACGACTACTTCGAGGAGGGTCTGTTCGGCAAGTATATGGGCGGCTATCCCGCTAAGTTGGGTATCACCTGGGACGAGTTCATCGGCATGGGTCGCATCAATCCTGACGATCATGGCGAGAAGTTCTGTATGTCTACCTTCGCCTGCAACACTTGTCAGGAGGTAAACGGTGTGTCTAAGTTGCACGGATGGGTTTCTCAGAAGATGTTCGCTCCAATCTGGAACGGCTATTATCCTGAAGAGAACCACGTGGGCTATGTCACCAACGGTGTTCACTTCCCCACATGGGTTGCTGCAGAGTGGTTTAAGGTCTATCGCAAGTACTTCGATGAGAAGTTCATGGGCGACCAGTCAAACGAGGAGATCTGGCATGGTATCTACAACTGTCCCAATGAGGAGATTTGGGCTACCCGTCAGGCTCTGAAGGAGAAGCTGTTCGACTATATCAAGGTACAGTTCCGTGAGACTTGGTTGAAGAACCAGGGTGATCCTGCACGTGTGGTGAAATTGGTAGAGCGTATCAACCCCAACTCGCTGGTGATCGGTTTCTGCCGTCGCTTCGCTACCTACAAGCGTGCTCACCTGCTGTTCACTGACCTGGAGCGTCTCGATAAGATCGTGAACAATCCTGAGCGTCCCGTCATGTTCCTCTTCGCTGGTAAGGCTCACCCCGCTGATGGCGCTGGTCAGGGTCTGATCAAGAAGATCTTCGAGATCTCGCAGATGCCTCAGTTCCAGGGCAAGGTCATCTTCCTTGAGGACTACGACTTCCTGCTGGCTCGTCGTCTTGTCTCTGGTGTTGATATCTGGATGAACACGCCAACACGTCCGTTGGAGGCATCTGGTACATCTGGCGAGAAGGCCGAGATGAACGGTGTTGTCAACCTCTCTGTGAAGGACGGCTGGTGGCTGGAGGGCTATCGCGAGGGTGCCGGATGGGCGCTCACCGAGAAGCGTACCTACCAGAATCAGGGCTATCAAGATCAGCTCGATGCCGCTACCATCTACAGTCTGTTGGAGAACGAGATTATTCCTCTCTATTACGATAGAGATAAGAAGGGCATCTCTAAGGGTTGGATCAAGGTCATCAAGAACTCAATCGCCCAGATTGCTCCTCACTATACGATGAAGCGTCAGTTGGACGACTATTATTCCAAGTTCTATGAGAAGGAAGCCAAGCGCTTCAAGGAGCTCTCTAAGAACGACAACCGTCTGGCCAAGGAGATTGCCCAGTGGAAGGAGACCGTCGCAGAGCGTTGGGATGCCATCTGTGTGGTCAGTGCCGAGTCTACGGCTCCTTCTTCAGGTCTGCATCTCACGGGTCAGGACTACACCTTGCGCTATGTCATCAACGAGCAGGGTCTCGATGATGCCGTTGCATTGGAGAAGGTCAATGTCTGGACTGATGAGAACGGTGAGGACCATGTGTTCTCTATCGAGCCGCTGAAGATGGTGAAGAAAGAGGGCAACAACTACACCTTCGAGGTGGTTCATTCGCCCAAGCAGGCTGGTCAGTACAAGAGTGCCGTCCGCATGTATCCGAAGAACAAGAACCTGCCTCACCGTCAGGACTTCTGTTACGTGAAGTGGCTGGAACTCCCGCTGTTTAATGCGTAACTGATATTAATCTCATAAAAAGGCCGACATCATTTTTCTGATGCCGGTCTTTTTTTAATTACCCCTATGCGCCTCGGAAAAGTTCGGGTGAGTTCGGAGTTCGGAAGTTCGGAATCTTAATAGATATAATGATATATTTAAAATATTACTTCTATTTCTATGAAATCCCGAACTTCCGAACTCCGAACAAAAGGCTTCTCTTGCTTACCCGTAGCAGACACCCTGCTCACCCGTAGCTGATCGCCAGCCCTTGGGAAGCTGATCACCAACTCTTGGGAAGCAGATTCCTCGCCTTATCTGTCCCGAGCTTTCTCTCCCTTCTCCCGTCTTACTTTTTGAAAATTAAGCGCCACTTATTCGCAAATAAGCGCCACTTGAATTTTCAGTTTCGAATGAAAATATTTTCTTTACAGACGAAAAGGGCTTTTGGTCGTTGGACACACAAGTGCCTGACCCCTTTGTGCCCCTTAAGATTTAACCTAAAGATAACGTGCTGATGGCGTGAAGTTCCGAGGATTGTTGTAACTTTGCAGGCGAAATAGTAATTATCAACCAAAGAAAGTAACAATGAAGCAGTTTTGGATCACGTTTAAGCAGTTTATGCTTTATCTCCTTCTGAGTCAGGGCATCATGGTCGTTGGAGGGGTTGTGGCGCTTATCAGGGGAGGCATGAAGGGCGTAGAAAAAGACGCCATGATGGATTATATGTTCTCCTCGAAGATCACCCTCTGGTCGATGGTGCTGGGCTACGTCGTTACAATTGTCGTATTCCTGGGCATGCGCTATGTGAAGATCAGGATGGGACGCATAGAGTGCGACAGGCTCTGGAAGACGATAGGCGTAGCGGCATTGATTGCCTTGGGGTGGATGTTTGTGGAAGTGGGCATCCTGCAGTTGATCGACGCTGACAAGCTCTTTGCCGACGAGATGGAGGAACTGGAGAAGTTGGAAAAGATCATGGCGGGACCATTAGGGGTCCTCGCTGTGGGTATCCTGGCGCCGATCTCCGAGGAAATAGGTTTCCGAGGTGTGTTGATGGGCGGTTTGCTCAGGATGCGCTGTGGAGCCTGGCCTGCCATTGTGATATCAGCCATCGTCTTTGCTTATTTCCACGGTACACATATACAGTTGTTGGGCACGACGGTGTTCGGCATCATCTCTGGCTGGCTCTACTGGCGCACAAGAAGTCTCATCCCAAGCATGATCATCCATATGGTGAACAACTCCGCGGCCTGTATCCTCGAGATGATAGCCCCCGACTATGAACCGGACAAGATAGCCAGCGTGGTGTTTATCGCAGCCTTCTTGCCGATACTGATCTATGGCTTGAAATGGATTAAGCATTACGGCTATCAGTCATATCACTAACCGTGGGGGACAAGAATGTCACAGCAGTTCTTGCGTCCCTGCGGTAGCAAGCGCTTCGCGATTGCCTGTCCCCAGCGTGACATTAAAAAGGCAGGCACCCGATTGGATGCCTGCTGTTTTTATGATGGTATGGGATGGGAGGATTACTCCTTCACCTCGATTTCACCGTCGTTCTGAACAGAGCCGAACCAACCGAGCTTGTTCACGTTGACACGCTCCTTGCTCCAAGCCTTGCCAATGTTGGTGGCAACCATGTAAGGAATCTCGCCATTCTTCGGGAAGGGCAGCACAAATGTACCGTTCTTGCCCTCAACGGTCACTGTGACGTCGTTGTTCTCAGGAACGCAGCCGTTTACATCGAAACGGGCATATTCCTTTTCGAGGTCATAGTCGGGATCAATGGTGTTGTACATGGTAGTAACATCAAAATTATCACCCTTCACCCACGGTGTGGTGTTACCCACCTTGATGGAGAAGTCGAGCGTACCACCCATAGCGCGAACAATGCACTCATACTTGTTTCTAGCCTTATTGTAAACCACGTCGAACACGATGTCGTTGAAGTCAAAGTCGCCGATGCCACCGAGGTCCTCAACCATGTAACGCTTAGCAGGTGACAGATCCTCTACCCAGCAGATCAGGTCGTGGTAAATACCGTCGTTGTTACAATCAAAAGCAGCATAGGTGTGGTTGTTCACAGTGAAAAGCTTACACTTCTCGAGGGTCTCAATCGTTTCGCTAGCGCTAAAAAGTTTGGTGTTTCTGCTGGCAACAATCCATTTGAAACCGTCTGCACCCTCCATGTTTGTAGTGTTGGCGATAATGTATGAATTCATGTTGGCTGTAGTAAAGAAGCTCAAGTCGCTGACAATCGATGACCATTCATTACCTCCAGAAAGGAAACAGAAGCTATTGACTTTACGTCTCCCATTGCTTTTATACTGCACACCAAGGAAATAATAATTCACCACCGATGCTCCGTGTGAATAGAAGGGGTGCAGATTGATCTGTGCATAGTCGTATGGCCAGTCAACTACCGGCTGACTCTCTACCAGCTGCTTCACCTCTTCAAAGTCAGTGACTGCATGAGGATATTTCATCCTGAAAGTGAAGGTATCGTAGAGCATTTCGAATATGTTGACACTAGGTGAAGTCCATACAGGAGTCGGATTATTGTTAGCACGTGTACGGACATTCAGCTCATCACTCGGATTGTTAATCTGAGAGAAGTCCCAGCTCTGGTTGGGATCCACCTCGCCAAAATGCTTTACAAAAGCCTCCTTGTACTGTTTCTCCGTTTCAAGGACTTTTGCCTGTTCGGCTGCCTCCTGATCGAAAACCTCTTTGTTTGAGCAACTCATAAAAGCTGCTGAAATGGACAGCATGGCTGTCATCGCAAATAAACTCTTTTTCATTTTAATGGTTATGATTTATTAATTATTAAATAATGGTATTATCTATTCATCTTTACAAAAAGACGTGCAAAGGTACTAAAAAATGTGAAACTGTGCAATGCCCAGTCGCAACAATTAGTGTTATTTAACACTTAATAGGTTGATTCCTATTCTTCTGTGTAGTTTTCGCGGATGTATTTGCCGAGATCGTTGTCTTTGTTGCGCTCCAGACAGTTGAGGATGGCTTGCTTCATGCGCTGGTCGATGCTGTCCAGGTCGTGGAGCAGATGCTTTTGTGTTTCTTCGGTGGTATTAGGGGATTGGTGGATGACATTGACGATGTTCTGAATCTTCTGGCTACACTCACGGATGGTGTCGTTCAACGCCTGCCACTCCCGCATCTGCTGTGCCTTGCTGTTGCAAGAAGTGAAGAGTGAACAGTGAATAGTGAATAGTATCAGCGGCAAAAAGCCCCATAACCGTTTTTTTACAACTGACAGTTTCATAACACTATTTACTATTCACTAATCACTATTCACTATACACTAAATAAGATAGAGGTCACTGATACTCATGTTATTGATGACACGACGGATGGCTTCTGCGAAGGTGTCGGCCACAGAGAGCTGCTTCACCTTGGCACAGCGGTTGGTATAGGGGATAGAGTCGGTGAAGACGATCTCCTCAAGGGCTGAATTCTGCACGCGCTCGCTGGCAGGACCACTCATGACACAGTGGCTGGCACAGGCGCGTACGGTCTTGGCACCATTCTCCTTCATCAGGTCGGCGGCCTTGGTGATAGTACCTGCCGTATCCACCATATCGTCGACAATCACCACGTTCTTGCCTTCCACCTCACCGATAATCTGCATCGACTCCACCACATTGGCACGTGCGCGTGTCTTGTTGCAGAGCACGAGGGGACAGCCCAGATACTTGGCGTAGGTATTGGCACGCTTGGAACCGCCTACATCGGGTGAGGCTATCACGAGGTCCTCCAACTTCAGGCTCTGCAGATAGGGCAGGATGACGCTGGAGCCATAGAGATGGTCGACGGGAACATTGAAGAAGCCCTGAATCTGGTCGGCATGCAGGTCCATCGTGATGACACGATTGACACCAGCCACACTGAGCAGGTCGGCAACGAGCTTGGCACCAATGCTGACACGGGGCTTGTCCTTGCGGTCCTGACGGGCCCAGCCGAAGTAGGGGATAACGGCATTGATGGTACGGGCGGAGGCTCTCTTGGCAGCATCGATCATCAGCAGCAGTTCCATCAGGTTGTCGCTGTTGGGGAAGGTGCTCTGTACCAGGAAGATGTCACGCCCACGGATGCTTTCCTCATAGCTGACAGCGAACTCGCCATCAGAGAACTTGGTGATTTGCAGTTGTCCTAACGGGCAGCCCAGACTTTGGCAGATCTTTTCTGCAAGGTACCTCGTAGCGGTACCAGAGAAAACCATGTAAGAGTTTGTTGTGCTCATGTTATATATAATATGTTTTATTATATTTTAATCTACAGCTTTCTTTAATCGCTCGAAGTGGAGCAGCAGCTCTTTGTAATCGAGCTCGTTGTGGATGTCAAAGCGGTTCCAGAGGTCGCCACAGATGACTACACCGCCGAATCCAAGGTCGCGTACCACCTTGATGGTATCAAGGTTCATGCCGCCCAGGGCATATACCTTCTTGTCTATCAGACCCTGTCGCGAGGCTTCTTTCAGTTCTTCCATCGTGAAACCAGACTTCTCTTCCTTGATGGTTTGGCTGTCGAAGACGGGATGCAGGAATACGTAGTTACATTGTTTCTTGGTATCCTTGAGCTCTGAAATGGCGTGGCAGGTACGACTGATGTTCCCTTTGTAGCCCATCGGTGGCTCCGTATAGGCATCGTCGATGTGAATGCCATGCAGACGGTATTCCTCTTTCAGATAGAAGTGGTTGTGGACCGTCGTCTTGCTGGCAATGTCTTCGCCCAGAAGGGTCAGCAGCCGTTCGGAATACATCGGTGAGGAACCTGGCTT
>JAEEGJ010007159.1_pt1 | contig 32409 bp, 27 predicted proteins | sample 8958761 | NCBI WGS metagenome assembly JAEEGJ01 (sample SAMN16246546, study PRJNA631951) | gut metagenome | biome: gut microbiome; feature: rumen; material: RS-attached | host: Bos | place: Iran: Karaj | collected 2018-10
GGTAACTGCAAAGGGTGACGGAACATGTGTTATTTACGTATATGCACAGAACGGATACGCTGAAAAGCTTTTAGTGACTGTTGGGGTAGGGTGATCTATGGATATAGTTTATATTTGTTTGATCATAATAAAGGATGGAGGTCTAAAATGTTAAAGTCCGTAAACAGATTTTTGAGAGTAATATGTATACCTGTGATAGCTTTACTGATCGTATTTGTTCTGCTGTTTCCGCGGAATGACGCGAACGCGGCGGATGATGTAATAACGGTAGGAAGACCTAAGATCTCGGTCAGCGTAAGCGGTGATTCTGTTATAGTTACAATAAAAAAGACATCAAACGCTGAAGGTTACCTGATCTATTCAAAAGCGGAAGAGGATTTGGAATATGAGTTTGTCGGTAAGCTTGAGAAGGATGGTACCGTGAAGAGAAGATATACCTTTAATGGTTTAAGTAAAGGCAATTACTATGTAAAGGTTAAGGCGTACAGCGGTACTGCAGCTTCAAGATACAGTAAAGCAAAGAAGGCTGTTATCACATCAGATGCCGAATATAAGTATTCCGATGATTCATCGGATTTTGTGTTGCTGACGGAGGCTGTACCCGACGCTATCCTTGAGATCAGATATTATTCCACGTATAACTTTATAGGTGACAGGATAGACGGTTATGAAGAACCTCTTGCTTTCATTACAAAGGACGCGGGCTTAGCCTTGAAGAAAGTAAGCGATGAACTGAAGGGCATGGGTTACAGATTGAAGATATTTGATGCGTACAGACCGCAGAAGGCAGTTACACATTTTATGAACTGGGCGCTTGATTTTGAAGATGTACGCATGAAAGAATATTTTTATCCGGATCTGGAGAAGGATGTGCTTTTCCCACTGGGGTATATAGACGCTCACTCAGGTCACAGCCGCGGAAGCACAGTGGACCTTACTCTTTTTGACATGAAAACAGAAAAAGAGGTCGATATGGGCGGCACCTTCGATCATTTCGGAGAATTAAGCCACCCGGATTATAAGGATATAACTGAAGAGCAGTATAATAACCGTATGCTCCTGCGTGAAGTTATGATAAAGCACGGATTTAAACCATTGGCGGAGGAATGGTGGCATTTCACGCTTGCCGATGAACCATATCCGGATACATATTTTACATTTCCTGTAAACAGTGACTGTCTGGCGTTATCAGTTGAATAGTCTGCTTTATTCCGCCAGTCTGTATTTCTGTCCGTAAGCGGTATAGCTTTTTAATATGAATAATAAGAGGGGTTGCTTTAACGGCAACCCCTAATTTGTTTTTGATATAATATAAAACAATAATAATCAGGAGATATAAAAAATGCTTGCATTTATAAAACAAATGTTGTATAATGCGTCGGACGTTGTTAGAAAACGTCCGGCATTTTTTTGCCAATGTTTAAAGAGGAAAGGAAAAAGAGATGAAAAAGAGATTGTTTAAGTTACTTGCAGTTATGATGTGCATGATGCTTGTACTTAGCGCCTGCAGCAAGGATGAGCCTGCTAAGGAAGAGCCCACATCTACAGAAGCACCTACAGAAAAAGTTACTGAAGCTGTAACAGAAGCAGTTACAGAGGCAGTTACCGAAGCTCCTACAGCTGAGCCTACCGAGGAGCCTACAGCTGAACCCACAGCTGAGCCTACTGAGGAGCCCACAGCAGAGCCTACCGAAGAGCCTACAGAAGAGCCCACAGCAGAACCTACTGAGGAGCCCACAGATGTAGATGGCGGTGATGTAATTGATATCCCTGCAGATGGTAAGGAGTTCACACAGGAAGATATTGCTGAATTAGCTGAGTTACTCAAGAATTTATCTCCTGAGAGATCATACACCTACATGGATATTCAGATGACCATGGAAGCTGCAGGTCAGACTATGGATGTTTATATGACCGATGAATTCTACAAGTTTGATAATGTTCAGCGTAGTATGAGTGTCAACAATATGCTTGGTGTTGATATGGCTATTGACAGCTATACTGTTGAAGATGAAAATGGTAACCTTACTTCATATGTAAGCTATGATAACGGTAACACCTGGATGAAGACCGAAGGTGGCGCAGCTACTGAACCTACAGTTATCGGAGATAATGCTGATAAGTTTGTTGAACAGTTACAGAACTGCTATATAACAGAAACTACAACCGGTTATACTGTAACAGGTCAGATGCAGGTTGAATACCAGGAAGGCATGATGCTGCCTCTTAACTGTGAATTTTATCTTACTCCTGAAGGTGCTGTTTCAGGTTACAGAGTTTCACTTTTAGAGAACTATGAGGGCGAAGAGAGTGGCACAAAGTATACAGTGACCAAGTTTGATGTTGAGTTTGAGGCTGATTGTGCTGAATTTGAGATCCCCGAAGCTGCACTTAACGCAGGGGATATGAACGAGGCTGATTTATCCGGCCTTCTCGGTGGTCTTGGTCTTGATGAAGTCGTTGAAGAAGCTACTGAGGATGTAACTGAGGAAGTTGCCGAATAAGATATCCAATAAATATTTTATAAGTTATCACATTTTAATAAGCTAATGAAAGACGGTATTTTGATGAAAAGTCAAGATACCGTCTTTTTGTGATGGTTGACAAAATATATGTATTTGATATAATGCATCTATGGTGAAGTGGATAACAAGATTATAATGACTATATACAGAATTTGTGGTTTTGTCATCCTAAACGAAGTGAAGGATCTTTAATTACAATGAAAACAATATATCTTAATGTTTTAGGTGAGAATAAAAAGAATGATATCCTGCTGGTCTGTCAGAGGCTTGGAGTTAAGGTGGAAAATATTGGCAGTGATAGTTTAAATAAAACATTGCTTAATATTTTTGCCGGTAATAAAGTAAACAATTTGAATAACATCGAAGCATTTAATTCACAGGGCAGTAAAAAAGCACCGGCATTATATAATCTACCCGAGTTTATGATATTTAACGGATTTGCGGATGAGGAGCTGGATGAGTTTTTACATGCTTACAGAGCAGCCGGCATCCCTAAGATACAGTTAAAAGCAGTTGTTACGCCTTTTAATATCGGGTGGACACTGTATGAATTAATTGAACATCTGAAGGAAGAAGCGAATATTTAATCTTTGAAAAATTAAACGGATAAAGATAATATTATCTGTTTATAGATGGAGATAGTACCATGGAGAATACAGAACTTAGAAAATCGGATTTTTATTATGATCTGCCTCAAGAGCTGATAGCTCAGGATCCTCTGGAGAACAGGTCTTCTTCAAGACTTTTAGTGCTTGATAAAAATACGGGTGAGTTTAAGCATGAGCATTTTGCAAATATTGTAAACTATTTACATAAGGGTGACTGTCTGGTTATCAATAACACAAAGGTTATCCCTGCAAGGCTTATAGGTGAGCGAATAGTAGATGAGACAGAGACCAGAAAAGGTTTTGAAGCTCCAAAAGCAGGTGCTGCGATTGAAGTATTTCTTTTGAAACGTCTTGAAGCTGACCTGTGGGAGACCATCGTAAAGCCTGGGAAAAAGTTGAGAGAGGGAGCAAAAGTCAGCTTTGGTAACGGTGAGCTGACAGGTGTGATCGAAGAAGTAAAGCCTGACGGAAACAGACTGGTTAGTTTTAAGTTTGAGGGTATATTTGAAGAGGTATTGGACAGGCTGGGTGAGATGCCTCTGCCTCCCTATATAACACATGAGTTAAAGGACAGAAACAGATATCAGACAGTTTATGCAAAGCATGAGGGCTCGGTGGCGGCCCCTACTGCCGGACTGCATTTTACAAAGGAACTGTTGGAGTCCATCAAGCAGATGGGTGTGGATATAGCTGAGGTTACTCTGCATGTAGGACTTGGTACTTTCCGTCCTGTAAAGGAAGATAATATCCTAAACCACCATATGCATAGCGAGTTTTATATCGTGGATCAGGAGGCGGCCGACAAGATAAATAACTGTAAGAAAAACGGCGGCAGAGTGATTTGTGTTGGTACCACTTCATGTCGTACCATAGAGTCTGCAGCAGATGATAATGGAATGGTAATCCCCGGTAGTGCAGACACGGAGATATTTATTTATCCCGGATATAAGTTTAAGGTACTTGATTGCCTCATCACCAATTTCCATTTACCGGAATCAACATTGATCATGCTGGTCAGTGCCTTAGCCGGCAGGGATCATGTGCTTGCTGCATACTCGGAGGCAGTGAAGGAGAGATACAGATTCTTCTCATTCGGAGATGCAATGTTTATTACAGATAAAATCTAATAGGAGACATTATGATTATTTTAATTGGTGGAAGTTCCCATGTCGGGAAGACTTATCTTGCTCAGAAGCTTATGGAAAAGTTGAAATACCCGTATCTGTCACTTGACCATCTGAAGATGATGTTCATCAGGGGAAGGCTGACAGACCTGACAGTCGAGGATGATTATGAGATGAGGTATTTCCTTTGGCCGTATGCAGCTGAGCTTATAAAAACGGCTATTGAGAATGACCAGAATATGATAGTCGAAGGCTGTTATATACCTTCTGAATGGCGTGAACAGTTTGATGAAACATACCTCAAGGACATAAAATGCTTTTTCATTACTATGTCAGAGCAGTATTTGAGAGATAATTTCGATAGTGTGGTTGGTTTCGGAAGTGTCATCGAGAACAGGGGAGAAGAAGAGGTGGACCTCGAACGTTTGATAAACTGCAGCAAAGAGTTCAAATCAGAGGCTATGGAGTACGATATCCCGGTTATTGAGATAACGGATAAATATGATATTGAAGAAATGGTAACTAAGTCTCTTGAAATTATTGAAATGTAATTATATATTGATCAACTATCTTATTGTGTGTTTTTTGTTTTTATATTGATGGATTTAGATTGGTAAATTATTTCTACGGTAAAAATATGATATGTAAACATAAAACAAAACTTAATAAAGTGATATTAGTAGGTTTTTTAAGCCTACTTTTTTCAGTTTTGTTTTTTTGTACTAAAGTGAATGCCGCTACGGATATCCGTGTAGGGTTGAAGTCTACATATTTTGGGAAGAGCATTATCACGATATACAATACTGATATAAAAATGGGGTTTTGCATAAATGACTCTTTTAAGGCTGATTTAGAACTGAAATCTAAGGGCGGTTTTAGTTTTGAACCGGATAAGACAGAATACTATATCGATGGGAATGTGTATTCAAAGTATTCTGCAGCGTTGAAAAAGGCTGATGTTTATAAAGAGGCTTATGTTTGTTACGGTGGCAGGAGCAAATGGTTGGTCTATGTGAAGGATTCAAACTCCGATGGTGAGATAAACGGTAAGGATATAAATGATACAAGTGTTGAAGCAAGTGGCAGTTATACAAAAGTGAACAGCAATGAAGTAGTCAGTATTTCTTTCGGCCGGCAGAAAATACTGATCGATGGCAAGGTGTCAGACGGTTATCCACAGTTCATAGGTGCCGGAAAAGAAAAGACGCTATCTCTCGGAAGTCGTAAATACAGAGGTCGCATAGAGATAGGGCGGTATGGTGCTGACAGTCTCAATGCTATAAATATCGTGAATATAGAAAGTTATTTGCTGGGAGTTGTTTCGTGTGAGATGAATTCAACCTGGCACAGTGAGGCGCAGAAGGCTCAGGCTGTGGCAGCACGAAGCTATTGCCTGGCTAATACAGGATTTAAAGCGGATTCGTATCTGAATAAGGGTTATGTAATAGTGGATACGGATGAGTCGCAGGTTTACGGCGGAGTAAACAAGGAAACTGAGATTTCCAGATATGCGGTACAGAACACACTAAAACAGGTATTACGAAGTAATGGTAAGATAGTACCGGCATACTTTTTCTCGACCAGTGGAGGTGCTACTGAGTTTTCTGCAGATATATGGGGTGGAAACAGTTCTGTGTTTATCGGAGTATTTGATGAATATGAGACAAATCCGGAGCGTGGACCATGGATTGTTAAGACAACATTTTCTGAACTGGGGTCCAAGTTGAAAAATAAGGGCTACAGTGTCAGCGGTATAAAGGATGTCTATCCGGAAATGCTTTCTGATTCCGGAAGAGTAAGCAGCATTAAAATAAAATATAACGGTGGCAGTCTTTCAATAAAGGGCTCGGTTATCAAGTCCATGTATGGGATGCACAGTACCAAGTTTAAGATCATCACTAAGGGGAGTGAGGATTATTCGGTGTATGTGAAGTATGCGGATGCAGAAGGTGTGAGCAACTCTGAAACGCAGGATAATGAGACAGAGAGAGGCTCTGGAAAGAATGCTGTAGGAAACGCAGAAGTCGGTACATCTGATATATATGTTATATCAGGAAAGGGGCAGGTATCGAAGATAGCAGACAACACCGACCAGATGGTGGTTATTTCCTCGGACAATATGACAAACTTCCCGATTTCCGAGCCTGAAGATAATGAGATCTGGTTTCTGGGCATGGGCTGGGGACATGGCATCGGCATGAGCCAGTCCGGAGCATATGGACTGACACTAAAAGGATACAATTACAAGGAAATATTAAAATACTACTACAATAATACGGAACTGGGAACTTATTGACACACAAATCTGCAATTAAGAATATTTATTGTGCATTTGATACGATTTATTTATCGCCAAATTTTGGTAATATAATCACATCAAAGATAAATTTATAACGAAGGAGGTTTTGATCATGTTTGTAAATTGCCCTAAGTGTCATGAATTGGTCAAAAAAGGTGCAGAAAAGTGTCCCTTTTGCGGCAGAGTCTTTAATGTGACGGATTTTGAGAATTTTGATAGAAGAGAAAAAGAACTTGAAGACGACTATCAGAATGAGTTCGATGAGGAAGTAAGGTTCAGATCTAAAACAAGAGATATTTTCCTGATAGCAGCAATTGTTATTTGTGGAGCATTTTATGTTGTGGCGCTAACAACAGATATTATGCCGGATTTGTTCGTGGCCATTGTTTCCGTTGTAGTTGTGATTATGATAATTGTTATTTTTAAATCCAATGCTTTCAGATGCCCGAATTGTGGAAGGTATATAACCTCCAGAGGTGGCAGTGGTTCATATTGTAAATACTGTGGCGGTAGAATACGCTAACCTTTAGCCATCGTGCAGTAGTACGGTGGCTAAAAATTTTTAAAAAAGTTGTTGACAAAAGAATTCAAAATGATTATAATCCATCTTAATTCGTTGATTGAACAAGGCTTTTGGAAGTTTATTCAATGAAAATGATTCGAAAGGTTCACAATACTATGATGAAACAGTCAAGTTTTGCAATCATTATAGGCATCATTATTAGCTTTATTATACGCAAGTATGATAAGGTCGGTTTGTGATGCTGTGGACTTGATTGATTAAAGCCTATAGAGCGGAGCAGACAGACCTGCCCCGCTTTTCTTTTTGGGTAAGGTGGATATGAGCACTGAAAGGTGTTGATATAAAAATCTAAATAAGGAGAAAACACATGGCAACAGAAACTTCATTAAAAGACGTAGCTTCACGTGTACGCGAAATGAGAGAGCTTTCCGGGATATCGATACATGAGATGTCAGAGAGTACTCATATGTCAGTTGAAGACTACATGGCGCTTGAAGACGGAAAAGTTGATTTTTCATTCTCGTTTATCAGCAAGTGTGCTGAGAAATTCGGAGTGGATATCGCTGATATCATGCAGGGTTCATCACCTAAGCTGTCTTCATTTTCATTGGTAAGAAGAGGCAAGGGTGTACCGATCGCTCGTAACGAGAACGAGAATGCACTTTATGCCAGCATGGCTCCAAACTTCAAGAATAAGATTGGTGAGCCCTTCTTCTGCAGACTTCCCTATAATGCAGATATCGTAGATAAGCCTATGCAGCTGCATTATCACAACGGACATGAGGTAACCATCATCACAAAGGGTATTATGAAGCATCAGTTTGGTAACAGAGTTGAGCTTCTTTATCCCGGAGATGTTATCTATTTTGACAGCCGTACACCTCATGGCGAAATGGCTGTAAACGGTCAGGACTGTGAGTTCTTTACCGTTATCATGGGAAGCGAAGAGAATCAGGCTACCGATGACATAAAGCATCAGGACAATTCCTTGGCTCCCGAGAACATCATAATGGATGAGCCCGAGACAGGTGTTGTCAGCGAGAAATTTATCAAGACAAAGATTGACGGAAACGGGCTGCTTAAAGAGATCAAGTTTAAGCATGAAAACCAGTTTAACTTTGGTTATGACTGCGTAGATGCCATAGCTGAAAAGGCTCCCGATAAGCTGGCTATGATCTATGTGGATGAGAATAAGAACGACAGACGCTTTACCTTTGGTGAGATGAGCAGGCTTACCTCACAGGCCGCTAATTACTTTAGATCTCTCGGCATCCAGAAGGGTGACAGGGTAATGCTTGTGCTTAAGCGTCACTATCAGTTCTGGATATCTATAGTAGCACTTCACAAACTGGGTGCTATCGCTATACCTGCTACCAGTCAGCTGGTACAGCATGACTTTGAATACAGATTTAATGCCGCAGGAGTTGAGGCTATCGTATGTACTCCTGAGGATAATGTTCCTTATAATGTAGAGCTTGCACTTCCTGCCAGCCCTACAGTTCAGACAAAGATTGTTGTTAACAGGACTGCCGATAACTGGGATTTTGATAAGAAGGACGGATGGCATTACTTCGATGAGGAAGTAGCAAAATTCCCTGAGACATTTGCAAGACCTCAGGGCAGTGCAGGCTCAAGCGGAGATGACCTGATGCTTATGTTCTTTACTTCAGGTACTACCGGATATCCTAAGATTGCTACTCACAGCCATAAGTATGCACTGGGTCACTTCATAACTGCTAAGTACTGGCATGATGTTCATCCGGACGGAGTACATCTGACAGTATCAGATACCGGCTGGGGTAAGGCTCTCTGGGGCAAGCTTTACGGAGCATGGCTCAATGAGTCAGCAGTATTTGTTTACGATTTCAATCGTTTCAATGCTGCAGATCTGCTTCCTATGTTTGCTAAGTATGGAATCACAACCTTCTGTGCTCCGCCTACTATATTCAGATTCCTTATAAGGGAAGACCTGACACAGTATGACTTGAGTTCTATCCAGTATGCTACTGTAGCGGGTGAAGCTCTTAATGAGGAAGTGTACAATAAGTTCCTTGAGGCTACAGGTATAGAGCTTAAGGAAGGATTTGGTCAGACAGAGACCACACTTACCGTTGCAAACCTCAAGGGTATGAAGGTTAAACCCGGTTCAATGGGTAAGCCTTCACCTATGTATGATGTGGATATCGTATTACCTGACGGCACCAGCGCAGGTGTAGGTGAGACTGGCGAGATAGTTGTAAAGACAGATAAGAAGGTACCTTGCGGACTCTTCAGAGGCTACTACAGAGATGATGAAAAGACCTTGGAGGTATGGCATGACGGTGCATATCATACAGGTGATACCGCATACCGCGATGAGGACGGATACTTCTGGTATGTAGGCCGTACAGATGACCTTATCAAGTCCAGTGGATACCGTATCGGACCGTTCGAGATCGAGTCAGTACTTATGGAGCTTCCTTATGTGCTTGAGTGTGCGGTTACAGCTGCACCAGATCCTGTAAGAGGTCAGGTAGTAAAGGCTACTATCGTACTTACCAAGGGCAAGGAAGGTTCAGATGAACTTAAGAAAGAGATCCAGACCTATGTTAAGGAGCATACCGCACCATACAAGTATCCTCGTATTGTAGAATTCGTACCCGATCTGCCTAAGACCATCAGTGGTAAGATCCGCAGGAATGTACTGAGGGATAATGATTCTAAAAAATGATCATTATAAACTTATCGTATAAGGATATGTTTATATGATAATATAACTATAATCGGGAATAGTATAACTTAAATTTTGTCATTCTGAGCGAAGCGAAGAATCTTATGTTTTAAGATAGTTAGCTAACGCTCAGAATGATATTTTTTGTGCCAAAAAGTTTAGTAATATTAATATTGTATATTTAATATCCTTAGTGTATAATACGACACAGAAATCGGAAATGAGAGGAGAGTTTTAATGAAGAAGATTTGTGCAATACTTATGATTTTGGTACTTGTACTGTCAACTACCGCATGTTCAAGTAAGGATATCGATGATCTGGTTGACAAGTTTACAGGTACTACAGATGCTCCGAAGGATAACTCGGATGATAAGCAGGATGCTGTGACAACTCCTACTGCTGAGGTTACTCCCGAGGCTACACAGGCTCCTACTAGTACACCTACTCCTGTACCTACAGAAGAAGTTACTGCCACACCTGAGCCTGAAGTAACAGAGGAGCCCACACCTACTGAGGATCCTGCAATTGTAGATATAACAACTGAAGGTGCTGATGAAGAGCTTCTGAATAATATTTTTAGAGCATATACTGATTTCCTTCATGACGAAGTTGATAAAACAGACTATGAAAACTTTGATGCAATGCGTGTAGGTTTGGCTTTTATAGATGATGATAATATCCCTGAGCTTATATGGGCTGACAACAATTATCATGCATGTGGCGTAAGGGTTGCTTACTATGTGGACGGCGAAGTAAAAGAGATCGGTAATTTCGGCGGACAGGGCGGCGGATTTGGTGAGTACGGCGGATTTGCATATGCTAAATACGAGAACAGGATTTTAAGTTATTATATGGGTATGGGTATCCAGCTGCTTACTCAGTACCATGTTGCAGACGATCTTGAGCTGATTCAGGATTTCAATCTTGAAGGCGATATTAATGATAACACTTATTTCATTATCAATGAAGAAAACGTAACCGGTGAAGCTTTTACCGAAGCATATGATTTAGCATTTGAGGGTGAAGAAGATCATCCTATAATCTGGGCTACATATGATTCAATGATATTCTTTTATCCTAACCTCTGCCAGGGCAAGGAAATTGAGATATTTACCGATATGTACAATCAGCTCCTTGATCCTGAATACGAAAGATATACCGGATATGTTGATCCTAAGATGGAAGCTATGCGTGGTACATGGGGACTTATCCAAGGTGAGGTTTATATCGACGAACCGGAGATGACGATATGGTATGATATAAATGGTGATCAGGAATCTATGAGCAGTTTCCTTTACTCAAATGCATATATTTATGATAATGCAGGATTCTGGCTTTCAGGCTATAACTCAGACGGAGAAAATATTGAAGAGCTGAACCTTACATCATATGCAATGCCTATGACATACTTTGACGGTGGAATCTCTGAGGGTGTTGATTATGGCTGGTGTGTAATCTGCGAGCCTCAGGACGGACTTGAGTGGAATTGCGATATGTGTCTGGACGATGAGGATCATCTGATCATAGTACTTTGGAGAAATACAGACAAGACCTACGATATGGATGGTTATGAATATCCTGTACAGGATTGGATCACTCTTTACTATGAGAGAGAATTCGATGAATATGATTACAACACTGTAACTGCTTCAGTCACCAGAAGTGCTAAAGATGACAAGGACGGTAAGTATGCTTTTATAGCTCAGGAATACCTGGTTGTATATCCTACGGATACAGAACTGATAGTTGAGTATAACCTGCCTGAGGATCTTGATGGATCAGACTTCGAAATAGTAACACTTGATAAGGATCCTTATGTATTCTATGTTGATGATAGCAGTGTTATAAAAGAGATTGATTTTGAAAAAATGGCATTTACAAGAGTGCCTGCTGAAGAATATGCCGTTCAGGAATATTATTATGATTACACTATCTTCTTTGACGGCGTAAATGATGAGGGTACCAATGAAGGTCTTACAGCAGTTGCTATGATAAGAGATTATCTTGGATAAATATTTACAAAACCTATTAGCGGACTTAAGTTTAGTCCGCTATTTTTTTGTTGACATAATGATTCCTGTAGAATAAAATATAAATGATAATTTTTCAAATGATAGTAGAAAGGGGTTTCATCATGGATTTATCATCAATTTTCGGAACTTTAATGAGTAGTGAAGGTATCAGCGGTATAGCTGAAAAGACCGGAGCTTCGTCTCTGGATATCAAGAACGTGCTTTCTTCGGCACTTCCTCAGTTGATCTCAGGTGCTGACAAGCAGAATACAGACGCAAGTACACAGCAGGGTTTTGTAAATGCTTTATCACAGCACGCAGGTAATGATACATCTAATCTTTCAAGCTTCTTCGGAAAGGTTGATCTGGCAGACGGCGCTAAGATCATCGGACATCTTTTAGGTAAGGACGGCTCTAACAATGTAGCCGCTCAGACCGGTGTTAACAGTGCAAATACATCAAATATTCTTTCCTCAGCAGCTCCTCTCGTTATGAGCCTGCTCGGAAAGCAGTTTAGCAAGGAGAAGAGAAGTATGGGTTCACGTATAGTTGACGATTCTGCAGAGCCTAAGACAAAGAACCAGGCTACCAAGACTGCTGTTGCAGGTGCTCTTAAGGGTGCCAGCCAGTCCAGAAAGGCTCAGATAAAGGCTGCTACTACAGGCAGCGCAGGCCCTAAGAAGATAGTTAAGAAGAAAGCAGATTAAGGAGTAAAAATGGCAAAATTAAAATCAATCACTCTTAATCCTGCGAAGTGTGCGATAGACCTTTCTGACGGCAGTGAGAGAGGCTTTTATGTGGATCAGGATTATATTTTAAGAAAACTAGGACGTCCTCATCGTGCTGTGAACATCATGTATTGCTATTATCCTAATGATAAGGCATGGCCGAAGCGTGCACAGGATGCATATGCCGATATGGAGGTCGGTTTTGCGTGGGATTATCCTTACGATAACTATTTCCCTTACTTAGGCGGCAAAGAAGGAAATACCGAGGGTGAACCCTTTACCTGTATGAGGGATATCCGCCGTCATGGTCAGGATGTAATACTGACACTTACCTGTGATCCAAAGATCACGGATGATCAGATCATCGCTATTGCCAAGGATCTCAGACCTTTCGGCAGGATGATGCTCCGTATGAATCATGAGTGTACAGGTAACTGGTTTTCATTTAATAAGAGAGCAACCTATCAGGAAATAGCGGATTTTTATGTTCGTTTCCATAAGATAGTGCGTAAGTATGCTCCCAATGTCAGCATGATACTTTGCGCCGGCGCAGTTATGGGCAAAAAGGACATCAAGGCTGAAAAAGAGGATGAGTTCTTAGAGGCTATCAAGGCAACTGAGATCTGGTCCATCGATAAGTATATAGCTCTTAACTGGGGGTGGCCTTATGAGGTGGCCGAGAAGGATAATCACAGCCATCTGAGGGATACCGCAAAGAATACATATAATGTGGCAAGACGTACATTCCTGAGATTTAAGGAAATCTGCGGCGGAAAGACCAAGCCCATGGTTATGTCTGAGCTTAATGCCGACGGAGATGTAACCGGTCCTTACGATCAGGCAAAGATCATGAAGGATTTTGCTAAGATAATTAAAAATGACCCTGAGAGATGGTTCTCGGCATTCTGCTTCTACCAGTTTAGGGATGACGGCAGACTGGGACTTGAGATCACCGATCCCAATAATCCTAATGTAGGTGTTGAGCAGCCGGTACTTGGTGCATATAAGGATATCATTGATGATGATTTCTTTAAGCCTGAGATAAAGAGCGGTAAGACTGCTAAGCTTCCTATAAAGCTTCGCTGGGGTGGTTCCGAAGATGCCGAGGGTGTGGCTATGGAGCTGGACTTTGAAAAGGATCCTGTATTTGCCGAGGCAAACTTTGAGGGAAGTCTGGTTGATGCAAACCTTATGATGGAGCTTAACGGGATGTGGTTTTATAAGGCTCCCGGAGTAAAGTTTGTGGATTTCATGCCTGCATTCTTTAAGAAGAGACTGAAAGGCGCTCAGAAGCTGACATTAAAGATTTTTGCTCCGCCTGCTACAGGTGAAAATGATCCAGCGCAGGGCAAAAACTGGGATATGGATTATTATTATGAGCTGCAGGAGTTACCTAAGATAAGATTAAGATTTGAACCGATCTGTAAGTAAAAAAATGGCGACAGGGAATCGTCCCTGTCGCCAAATATTGTCATATTATTTTATGTCCTTAAAATGGAAGCTCTTGCTTCCGTCACAGTAAGGTGCGACGAGGTGGCCTTCCCCCGTCATTTTGTATTTGTAGGTTACAAGACCCTCGAGTCCTACAGGTCCTCTGGGGGGCATCTTACCGGTACTGATGCCTACTTCGGCACCGAAACCGTACCTGAATCCGTCCGCAAATCTGGTAGAGCAGTTGCAGTATACATTTGCGGAATCAACCATCGTAAAGAAGTATTCCTTATTTGCTTCGTTTGAAGTGATGATACAGTCGGTGTGATGTGAACCGAAGCTGTTGATGTGGGCTATAGCCTCATCCTCACTGTCTACGATCTTCAAAGATATTTCTTTGTCAAGATATTCTTTCTTAAATCCATTTTCATCAATTTCATTACAGCCAATAAGAGCGGCAGTCTTTTTATCGCCATTCATCTTGACCCCGGCATCTTTCAACCTCTCGGAAAGAAGGGGCAGGAATCTGTCGGCGATCTTAGAATTAATAAGGACTGTCTCTACTGCATTGCAGACTGCGCTGTACTGTGTTTTGGCATCTACTATGATGGATAATGCCATGTCAAAATCTGCCTCGCTGTCAACATAGATGTGGCAGATACCGTCTGCGTGTCCCATGACGGTTATCCTGGTGTTGTCCATGATATACCTTACAAAGGCATTGGAGCCTCTGGGGATGAGCAGGTCAACATATTTATCACATGTAAGCAGCTCGCTTATCTCTGAACGGTCCTCAGCCTGAGCCATACATCCCTCGGGCAGGCCGGATTCACATGCTGCTTTATAGATGATATCAAAGAGTACCTTGTTGGTACGTCTGGTCTCACTGCCTCCCTTTAAGATACAGCAGTTTCCGCTCTTTAAGCAGAGGGTTGAAATCTGTATCAGAGCATCGGGACGGGCCTCAAATATTACACCGATTACACCGATGGGGCATGTAGATCTGATAAGGGTAAGTCCTTCGTCCAGACTTCTCTTTAAAGATACGATATTTAAAGGATCGGGGAGAGAGATAAGGCTCTCGATACCTTCAAAAGAGGATCTGAGCTTGTCCTCACCGAATTTAAGTCTTTTCATGACTGCGGGAGCTACGCCGCTCTGTTCAGCCGCATCCATATCCTGCTTATTGGCATCAAATATGGCGGCTGCGTTAGCTTTTATGGCTTCGGCAATATTACTTAAAGCCTTGTTCCTGACTTCGATACTGGTGGAAGCCAGCTTAGGACTGTCTTTTTTTAAAGCGCAAGCTTTTTCAGTAATGGTCATACAATGTACCGGCTGCTGTATAGCAGCAATCCTTTCGCATAAAATCCTTTTAAATAAATTCCTTAGTTTCATATCATAATAGATTTTCCCAACAAATGCAATAAAAAAATAAATTTTGCTTGTTTTCTTAACAAAAATGTAATATTATATAAAGGAGTATATGCATGAGTACTAAAGCGGAGATTAAACGTAAGAAAGAACTTAAGAAAAAGGCAGGCTACGTAGTAAAAGTGGCTTGCGTCTTTGGACTTGTTATACTTGGCTTGATCTATTACAACTCCGGTAAGGGTGGAACGGATAAAGACGATATGTCTGACACTTACAGTATACAGAGTGAAAACAGTAGAGATTCTAACCAAAATCTGAGCGATGAGTCTGTGAAGAAAAGCACTTTGGATTCCAAAACAGGAGACAGCAGTAGTAAGAAATCAAATGGTAATATCGACAAAAATGCTGTTGTAAGTAGTGCAAATACTGATAATATAGAGAATAACACTGAATTACATAGTGATCAATCCCAAATTGGGAATATGACTGACAGCAACGGTTTAAGTAATTTGGATACAGACAGTACAATCAACATAGAACAACCATCCCAAAATCACTACGACTCCGAAGGCAGACTGAATATAAATTATGCCACAGTCGAGGAGTTATGTAAACTGAACGGTATCGGAGAAAAGCGGGCTTCGGATATTGTAGATTATAGGGAAACAAGCGGCGGCTTTAAGAAAATCGAAGATATCATGAAGGTGAAGGGGATCAAACAGGGAGTTTTCTCTAAGATTAAAGACTATATTTGTGTAGATTGATATATTTAAGGAGGCATCATGGGAGCAAAGATTCTGGTAGTAGACGATGAAGAGTTGATCGTTAAAGGTATAAAGTTTAATCTGACACAGGACAAGATGGAAGTGGACTGTGCTTACGACGGTCAGCAGGCTATAGAGATGGCTAAGGAAAAGAAGTATGACTGTGTGCTCCTTGATGTTATGCTGCCTGTATTTTCGGGCTATGAAGTATGCCAGAGGATCAGAGAGTTTTCCAATATGCCCATTATCATGCTGACAGCAAAATCCGAGGACAGTGACAAGATACTAGGTCTCGAATACGGTGCGGATGATTATATCACCAAGCCCTTTAATATCATGGAAGTAAAGGCAAGGATCAAGGCAGTCATGAGAAGAAACAGCCTGAACGAGAATGCTGCGCCTAAGAATAATGATATTTTTGTATTCGGTGATCTTAAGCTTGATCACAAAAACAGGATGGTTAATATAGCCGGAAAGCTGATAAACCTTACTTCGAAAGAGTTTGATATATTGGAACTTCTGCTTACTCATCCCAATACTGTATACAGCAGAGAGGAACTGCTTAAGCTTATCTGGGGCGAGGATTTCCCCGGTGACGTAAGAACAGTGGATGTACATGTCAGAAGACTCCGTGAAAAGGTAGAGACAGATCCCGGCGAGCCTAAGTATGTTTACACAAAGTGGGGAGCAGGTTACTATTTCCATGATTAAAAAAATCCTCAAGCCGTTCAGGAGCTTGAGCATTACCACGTTCCTGACCGATATTTTTATATTTGCATTTATGTCTGTCATCCTGGTGCTCAGTGCTGTTTCTTTAAACAGGACTAACCTGATAGATGACAGAGTTAAAAAGGCTAAAAGATATTTAAGCGAACTTTCCGATAAGATGATATTAAACGCTTATCCTGCCAATAACGAGGATAACTCAATCCCCAGGGAAATGAACCTGGTGGCGGACAGTTATGACGGCAGGATCATGCTCATAGATGCCAATCTTGTGTGCATCAATGATACATATAATGTTGAAGTCGGAAAGACCTTTGTTTCAACAGATGTGGTTAAGGCGTTGAAGGGTACTTCGAGTGAATATCGCGATGATGATAATAAAAGGGTGGAGATCTTTTACCCTGTTAATAATTCAAAAGAAGATTTGCAGAACGGATGCATAATCTTTTCTTTTTCAGTTGCTTCGGAATACGATGTGTCAGACAGACTCGGAAAGAGCCTGTTGCTTATCGTTATCCCCTGCGCTGTCCTGGTACTTCTACTTGCAACTTTCCACAGCAGATATGTTTCAAGACCTCTTAAGACCATGACAAAATCCCTCAATCATATAAGTGAAGGTTATTTTGATGATAAGCTGGAGATAAACAGCTTTACCGAGCTGGAAGAGATGTCTGACGCAGTTAATAACATGCTGTTCAGACTTAACAGTCTGGAGAATTCCCGTCAGGAGTTTGTGTCCAATGTGTCTCATGAGTTAAAGACACCTCTGACATCTATCAAGATACTTGCCGATTCGCTGGTACAGCAGCCTGATGCTCCCGCAGCTGTTTACCAGGAGTTTTTGGGTGATATAAATGCAGAGATAGACCGTGAAAACAGGATTATCTCCGATCTGCTCGAGATGGTAAAGCTTGACCGTAAAAACGGTGAAATGCATATAGCTATGGTTTCCATAAATGAACTTCTGGAAATCCTGATGAAGCGTATAAAGCCCATTGCCCAGACCTATAATGTAGACCTGATCTATGAGAGCTACAGAAAGGTTGATGCCGAGGTGGATGAGGTTAAGATGTCTCTGGCTATATCCAATCTGGTGGAAAATGCCGTTAAGTACAATAAAGAAGGCGGCTGGGTAAAGGTTACCCTGGATTCAGATCACAGATCTTTTGTGGTTACAGTATCGGATTCGGGAATAGGTATACCGGAGAGCAGCATAAAGCACATTTTCGACCGTTTTTATCGTGTGGACAAGATGCGTGCGAGAAAAACAGGCGGTACCGGTCTGGGACTGAGTATCACAAAGTCAGTAATGCTTATGCATAACGGACAGCTCAGAGTAGAGAGTAAAGAAGGTGAAGGGACCACCTTTACAGCCAGGGTTCCTTTGAGTTTCGTAGAAAAACAGATAGAAGAAAAATAGGAGAATACAGCATATGAAAACAAAGGATATGTTCAAAAAGAATATATTTCTTGCAGTGCTCATGGTACTGCTTATTTTCGTATGCACTGCCTGTAATGATGCTCCGACCAATACCGACGGTGATGAAGAGCCCGGTCCCGGAGAGATAAAGATATACTGTACAAATGCGTCCTACGACGGACTGCATTGGGAAAATTATAAGCTGCCGAACTCAGGTAGGGATGAGATGGTACAAAAGGTCTTCGGGCTGCTGGGCAACCAGCCTTCTTCCGCATCCCATAAAAAGGTATTGCCTGAGGATGTCAGCATTATCTCGTATTATTTTGATGAGGATGATCAGCTTATCATTGATTTCTCATCACAGTATATGAATATGAGTACAATACAGGAAACACTTCTCAGAGCTGCATTTGTAAAGACCTTCTGTCAGATCAGCGGTGTTGAATATCTTGAGTTTTATGTGGAAGGTGTTCCGCTCATGCATTCGGACAAGCCTGTCGGCATCATGACTGACAGTGATTTTGTTAATTTCTACGGAAACAGTTCTGACTTAAAGCAGAATATGAAGTTTACCCTGTATATGACCGATAAAGAGGGTAAGCTTTTACAGGATTGTGTGATAAATGTAGATATTGACGGTACGAAATCATTGGAAGAGGTGGCTTTGGAAAAACTGATAATGGGCCCCAAAGCTTCTTCATCATTTGAGCCGGTGGTTAATGAAAAAACTGTTATAAACAGGATCAGGACTTTTGACGGAGTATGCTATGTCGATCTGTCGGAGGATTTCCTATCCAAGCCTTTGGGAAAGATAACCGACGAAGTGGCAGTATATTCCGTAGTTAATACTTTGTGCGAGATACCCGGTGTGACCAAGGTCAGGATAACCATAAACGGAAGCGAGAGGAAAAACTTTGGTAAGGTTGCCATAAATGATTTCCTGTCACTGAAACCGGAACTGATAGCACAGGAAAAGGCAGGTGAATCTACTGGAAATAATTAAGGACTTATGTTCGCGACCTCTTGTGACAGCCGGTGTCGCTCTATGCTTAGGTATACTGGCAGGGGATGGTGGAGGCGGATTGTTAATAATCTTTAGCGGTTTGATATTGCTGTTTGGGTTTGCTGCTTACTCAAAGCCGCCAAATACGAGAGTAAAATCTAAACGACTGGTTATTATTTTTCTTGTTGTTCTTTCATATCTTACAGGTATTTTCAGGTACAGAGATACTTTTATTCTTAACGATGATGTTAAATTCCCTGATAAGGCCCTAAAGGAAACCTACATAGAGGGCGAAATAACCGATATTTCTTACGGAAAAGAACAATATATCTTAATTCTTGATGATCCCATAATTAAACTTAAAAGCGATGAAACGGATACTGTACTTCCTACAGGTAAAGTGATGGTATATTCTGACTGTATGCCCGGAATAGTTGGTGATAAGGTAAGCGCTAAAGGAGCATTGTATTCTTTTGCACAGGCTACCAATTACGGACAGTTTGACCAAAGAGAGTATTATCTCGCAAGAGGAATAGTATTAAAACTATATGCCGATGAGGTAAAGCTGATCGAGGAGACAGGCAGTATCAAAGGTATAGTTAAAAGTACTCTCTTTGATATCTCCGGCAGCTTCCAGGATGGTCTTGACTGTGTTTTCGATGAAAAGGACAGGGGCATACTGTATGCTATGCTGGCGGGTAACAGGTCCGAGCTCGATGATTCGACAAAAGGTCTTTACCAGAGGATGGGTATAGCTCATGTGCTGAGCATATCGGGGCTGCACATAACTCTGATAGGACTGGGACTGTATAAAGTACTTATGTTACTGACTAAAAGGCTTAAGCTAAGTGTGTTCATATCATGTACCTTTGTGTTTTTATACGGAATGCTTACAGGTTTTTCAGTATCGACTCAAAGAGCAGTCATCATGCTGTTCTGTATGCTGTTTGCAAGGCTTCTTGGTGAGGCTTACGACGGACAGAGTGCTGCAGGACTGGCTGCTATTATCATACTTGTAATGAATCCGGCAGAAATATATGATTCCGGTTTTCAATTATCGTTCATAGCAGTGTTCGGTATATTTGCAGGAAACGAGATACGCAGAAGACTAAAGATAAAATCTGCAATACTAATATATCTTATACCGGCTATCAGTGCTCAGATAGCTACATTCCCTTTGATACTAAGGTCATATTATTCTTTTTCTCCATACTCCATAATAGCAAACATATTGCTTGTGCCTCTTATGCCGGTGATAGTCGGTTCGGGCTTTCTGGCAGGTATACTTGCTGCCTGTGGTATGGCTTTTTCGAGCGGAGCATTGATGACTCTTGCTGAAATCTCAGCCGGACCGGCTCACTATATGCTATTGGGATATGAGAAGGTGTCCTTGTTTTTACAGAATTTACCGGGAGCGGATGTAGTCACTGGATGTCCGGAGCTATGGAAGTGTTTGGTTTATTATGCAGGGCTTTTCTTTATAGTTTATCTAAGCGGAAGAAAGGAACTTCTAAATTCATTCGATAAAGGATTATTGCATAGAGGTGAAGTAATAAGATATGGTAATAGTCGCCCACAAAAGGTCGGCAATAGTATAATTTATGCGATTATGTTTAGTATAACTATGGTTTTGATCCTGATCCTTTTGGTATTTAGGCCTGAAAATAGCGGTTTAAATGTCAGTTTCATAGATGTAGGACAAGGACTTTCGGTGTATTTAGAGGCAGATGGCAGGCATATATTGGCTGACGGTGGTAGCAGCAATGTGAAATCTGTCGGGAAATACAGAATAGAGCCATTCCTTTTATGGAGCGGAGTTAAGGAAATAGACTATTGCTTTGTATCTCATACGGATGAGGATCATATCAGCGGTATAAGAGAGCTTATGGAAGAGGGCAGGATAAAGATAGATACCCTGGTTGTAGGGGTAAACTACGAGGAAGATGAGCCTTTGATAGCATTAGCCCATGAAAAGGGGATAAAGGTTATAAAAGTCGAAGCAGGCGATATTATCAATAATAATGTTGATTTATTTTCTGATAAAGTAGTGGATAATAGTGGTGTCCTAAATATGAGGGTATTATCTCCTGACAGTGGATTTATATATGAGGATAAGAATCAGGCTTCACTCGTGGCTGAGTTTGAATATGGAAATCTGTCCATGCTGTTTACGGGGGACTCGGATATGTATGCTGAGAGTGAATATGTGTCACATTTGTCCGGTGATAAGATAAATATACTTCAGTGTCCGCATCACGGGTCGAAGTATTCGTCATCCGAGCTGCTCTTGGAGACAATAAGACCTGACATTACCGTTATATCCTGCAGTAAAAACAATGTTTACGGTCATCCGGCAAGGGAGACACTGGAAAGGCTTGAGGCAGTGGGCAGCAGGTGTTATATAACATCTCAAGACGGAATGGTGACTGTAAAATATGACGGGGATAATACTTTTACTGTTGACTGTTATAAAATTTCAAATAGAAATTGACATGTTGACATATAAAGGTTATACTACATATAGTGGTTTTATATGATTTTGGTAATGAATATACATAAATATATATGGTTAAAGACTTTTTAACCGATTTGGAGGGTTAGTATGTTTGTAGGAATCTATAATTACACGGTTATCATCACATATCTGAGCTTGGTTTCAGCCGGTGTGGGTATGTTCTTTGCTTCACGCGGAGATTTTAAGGCAGCTCTGTTCTGCCTGCTCTTATCCGGACTCTGTGATATGATCGACGGACCGGTATCCAGGACCAAAAAGAGGACCGAAACAGAGAAGAAGTTCGGTATCCAGATCGACTCACTATGTGATCTTGTAAGCTTTGGTATCCAGCCTGCAGTACTCGTTTACTTTATCGCAAGCTACTATTCAGGTGTAGATAAAGTATATCAGATCGTTGCTCTGATTATTGGTATTACATTTGCACTTTGTGCGGTTATAAGACTTGCTTTCTTTAATGTAACAGAGGAAGAGCGCCAGGAAAAAGAGGGTGGAAAGAAACGTACAGGTTATCAGGGACTCCCTGTTACCAATTCCGCACTTATCATCCCCGGCCTGTACAATGCAAGATACTTTACAGACGGTAAGGTATTTGCTATCGTTATGACAGCAGGTCTTGCAATAGTTGCATTCCTTTATGTATTTAACTTTAAGATGTTTAAGCTCAACGGAAAGAAGCTGATACCTGTAGGTATTTTTGGTGTAGCAGTACTTGTTGCGTGCTTCTTTACACCTTGATGATAGGAGATAGTTTTGAATTACAAGGACAGAGACGGAAAAGAATATATAATCAGTACATCTCAGGATAGGTTCCTGCATTTTCTGTATAATAACAGATTGGGCAGGAGCCTTTTAAAAGTTATGATTTCCGAGCAGGTGACTGATCTTATAGAGTGGTATATGAATACCAGACTGTCAACACTTAAGATTGACGGTTTTATAAAGAAAAACAATATCAGGATATCCGACTACGAAAAGAAGTTTTATAAGAACTACAATGAGTTCTTTACCAGAAGGATAAAAAAGAGTAAGCGTCCTATAAATATGGATGAAAATGTCCTCGTTTCGCCTTCGGACGGTAAGGTGACGGTATATCCTATATCGGACAGGCTGATAGTTAATATCAAACACATAGACTATTCCGTAAAATCCCTTCTGCTCGACAGGGAGCTGGCAGAGGAGATGGAGGGCGGATGGCTCTATGTTATAAGGCTGACGGTGGACAATTATCACAGATATTGTTATCCGGACAGCGGTTATCAGTATGAAAACTATTACATACCCGGTGTGTTCCATACGGTAAATCCCGTGGCTCTGGAGAATACTAGCGTATTTGCCCAGAATGCGAGGGCATATACCATCATAGACAGTGATAACTTCGGCAGACTCATACAGATGGAAGTCGGAGCCATGGGTGTCGGCAGGATTGTAAACCATAAAGAATCAACCTTTGTCAAAAAAGGACAGGAAAAGGGATATTTTGAGTTTGGCGGTTCAACCATCTGTCTATTTGTGACTAAAGACGGAGCTCAGCCGGATGAAGATATCATCAAAAATACAGCTGATGGTTTTGAAACATTGGTTAATATGGGTGAGCGTATCGGTATTTCTAAGTAATGACTTAGGGAAACTACCCATTGTTAGTAGGTTTAATTATTGAATGTTACTGAGACGGTTTAAAGGGTGAAAAATGCAGAAATTAAAAGCAGATACGGACATCGAGAGCGGAAAGTTTGAAAAGGTCTACCTGCTCTATGGAGATGAGCCGTATTTAGTAAGGACTTATAAGAATAGATTGCGTAAAGCTATAATCCCTGAGGAAGGGAGTATGAACTACGCCTATTATGACTCCATGCCGGATAATGTGGAGACAGTGACTGAGTTTGCAGACACGCTGCCGTTCTTTGGTGACAGGAGACTCGTGATACTTGATAAGACCAATGCATTTAAAAAGGATACCGGGCTCGCTGATTATATACCTAATGTACCGGACTTTTCGACCATTATCATAGTCGAGGATGAGATAGATAAGCGCAGCCGGCTGTACAAGGCTATCAGTAAGTGCGGCTGTGTGATGGAGCTGAAGAAGCTTACCATGCAGGACCTGAAATCTACTATAGCTGTAAGACTTTCAAAAGCGGGAAAGAGGATAACAGAGTCGGACTGTGAGTACTTTATACAGAGTGTCGGAGATGACTTAAACACTTTGCTTAACGAGGCGGAAAAGTGCATAGCCTATGCCGGTGACAGTAATGTTGTAAACAAAGAAGTCATAAATGCCGTATGTTCCATGCAGGTAGAAAACAAGATATTTGATATGGTGGATGCTATACTCAGGCATGACGGAAATACTGTATTTAAGCTGTACGGTGACCTGGTCACTTTACGGGAGAATGCTTTCGGTATAATGGCTGTAGTCCGGATGAACTATAACCGTTTATTAAAGATAAGAGAACTATATGAGGACGGTGTATCTGCAGGTGAGATAGCAGTCAGATGCAAGATGGCGGACTGGCTGGTAAAGAAACAGCTGCAGAAGGTTAGAAATTATGACAGCCAGCGGTTAAAGAAGGCACTGGAGATCATCGTAGATACTGAATACGCAATAAAGATAGGCAATTCCGGTGAGCAGATGGGTCTTGAAATAATGCTTGCAAAATTACTGGAGTTGTAGTATAATGCCTTTGTTTTGGAGTGGTATCGAAGTGGTCATAACGGCCCTGACTCGAAATCAGGTAGGCGGCAACGTCTCGTGGGTTCGAATCCCACCCACTCCGCGTATAATTTAATTACCCCTTGAAACTGCCTGTTTTGAGGGGTATTTTTGAAGATTCAGTTTTGCTTTAGAAGGAGGTTAAACATGAGCGCAGCAGCTAACGGTGCAAAACCCAACGAGTTGATAATGAGCATATTCGGAAATGATTATGAGATAAATCATTTTAACAGTGCCATAGAAAAGTTCACTACTGACAATGGATTTTCTATGAGGTTTACGAGGTATGTGAAACTTGTGTTTGAAGAGGTTGTATCCTTAAACCTTGTGCCTTATTCCGAGGCTTATTATAATATCTACCCGATTTCCATTGATGCTCTTTATTCTGCAGCAGAGGAAACGGTAAAGATTAACTTCCGTTACAGCGGTATGGATTATGATCCTATCGAAGGTATTGATGACTTATCTGCAGCGATAGTTAAGAAGATTGCTGAGGATGTTCAGTACAGCTATGTCGATGGAGTTAATTATCTCTATGTTTTATTGAAGAAGGAATGATCCTGAGTTTTGAAACTCGTATTTTTCGCGAGGATGATTTTGAAATTTTGTCATTCTGAGCGGAGTGAAGAACCTTTTAAACTTGATAGGGTTCTTTATTCCGTTCAGAATGCTTTTTTATGCCAAGATAGTACGGAGAGTTATTAAAATTATAGTGGATATTTCTGTGGGAATATGATATTATAATAAGGTTGAGTTAAAAGATGCTTTAGTATACTATTGTATAACAATATTGAGGCTTTGAAAGGTAAGGTGAGGTATATGAGATTTTTCGTCACTGAGGATGAGAGAAAGAGCTCGGGAAGCACCGCATTTATTGAGTTCCAGAAGGGAAAGTGGGACGGAGAATGCTGGCATATAAATTCTATATGTATGGATGAGGATGTATTTTATGAGCTGCATCTGCGCAGACTGTTTTCTATGACGCTGCCTCAGTTTGATTATTATGGGATAACCCAGGTTTCCGGAGCTGATTTTAAGGCTGTGCTTGAGGCATCAAAGAGCTTTGAAGATAATCCCGATGCTGCAGTATGCATGAATGAACTTCAAAGCTGGATCGGAGACGGAGAGGACGACGAGATACTGTTCACGATTTGTGGGATGTAACAGGTAGTGAAAAGATTTCTGTATAAAGGAAGGCGATAAAATGAAGAAGTGTATTAAAATTTTTCTGATATTTGCTATTAGTATCCTTGCTCTTACGGCTTGTACCGATAAGTCAAAGCAGGACGCTGATAAGCTGACAAGTGATATAGTTGATTATTCTCAGAATAAGGTTGATGAGACAACGGATAAACTGTCAGATGCTATACAGAATGCATTCAATGATGCTAAGGATTATGTAAAGGAAAATGCCGGAGAAATCTCAGAGAAGATCGTAGATGGTCTGACAGATATCGCCAAGGACGTTAAGGACGAGGCGGAAGATATCGGTGGTGCTATCAAGGATGACCTTTCGGGAAATGTCCAGGATGTAATTGATGAAGTAAAAGAAAATATCGGTGACGGTATTGATACCGCTAAGGATGCTATTGATAACGCAAAGGAAGATGTTAAGGATGCAGTAGATAACGTAAAGGATACAGTTGATGAAGTAGTTGAATATGTAAAGTACCGTTTCAGAAACTACAAGCTCCTTGACCAGCATTATGAGAAGCATGGTAAAGAGATGGGCTTCCCCGACAGAGAAAGCTACGAGCAGGCAGCTTCGGATGTTATAAACAATCCTGAGGCTCTGCATAAGGTTGAAAAAGAAGACGGCGACTATGTATATTATGTAGAAGCCACAAATGAATTTGTTATACTTTCAACAGACGGTTATATCAGGACCTATTTCCTGCCCAGCGGTGGCAAGAAGTATTATGACCGCCAGTGATCAGAAACGATAAATAAGATTTAAGAGGATTATATAATGGATAGAATCGAGACCTTGTTCAACGATAATTGGGAGTTTCAGGTTGTAAAACCCGGAGATACGTTTAAAGAGGATGGTTTTACATCTGTGAATCTGCCTCATGACTGGCTTATATATGACTGTGAAAATCTGTATGCAGACGGTACAGGGTATTATAAGAAGTCATTTACTTTAGATAAAAAGGCCGGTAGGAAGTATTACATCAACTTTGATGGAGTATACATGGACTCTACCGTGTATGTAAACGGAAAAGAGGCAGGAGTAAACAGATACGGGTATTCTGCCTTTGAATTGGATATTACCGATTTATTGGTTAGCGGTGAAAATGAGATAAAGGTAGAAATCAGGCATAAGTCTCCCAACACCCGTTGGTACAGCGGTGCCGGAATATTCAGGGATGTGACCTTTATAGAGGTAAATGATGTACATATCGCAAGTTCGGGTGTGTATGTTTTTACAGAGCTTTTATCAAAAGACGGTGTAAACGGAGACAGAGGCAGATGGAGAGTGACTGCCGACGTTGAAGTTGAAGGTGTTGATGATAACACTAAAAAGGACATTGATTTCGATTTTGAGATAATCCATAAAGCTGTAAGCAGTAAAGCTAAAGAGTGTATATGCAGGAATGTTGATTTTGCGGACATCCCTGTATATTACTATGCTGAAAATGAAGCAAACCCGGATGAAGGAACTCAAAAAGTATTTTATTCTCTTAAGGGATCAACTCCTTATGGACTTTTGGTAAATGATGAGTACGGTACGTATGCCGTATTCAAAAACGAGTTTGTTATAGAAAACGGCAGGGTTTGGGATATTACATCGCCTGAAACCTATGAGATAAAGGTCATTTTAAAGTATAAGGGTGAGACGGTAGACACATATACTACCGGCTTTGGTCTCAGAACTATAGAATATACTACGGATGACGGATTTTTCCTTAACGGAAGACATGTAAAGATAAACGGTGTCTGTGAGCATCACGATTTTGGGCTGTTTGGAGCAGCGTTCAATGCCGATGCCATGAGGCGTAAGTTTACAACACTTAAAACAATGGGTGTAAATGCTGTCAGAACTTCCCACAATATGCCTGCGAAAAAACTTATGGATCTCGCAGATGAAATGGGTATCATGATAGACTCCGAAGCATTTGACATGTGGCGCAGGCCTAAGACCGAGTTTGATTATGCCCGATTCTTTGAGGATAACTATAAAAAAGATATAAGGTCATGGGTAAGACGTGACAGGAATCATCCTGCGGTTATCATGTGGTCCATCGGTAATGAGATATATGACTGCCATGCGGATGATACAGCCCCCGCATTGACTGCGGACATGAAGAAGACTGTTGAAACCTATGATTATGAGATAAATGCCCCTGCCACTCATGCATCCAACTTTATGGGATGGGCAGGAGCGAGAAATTGTGCCGATGTTTTAAAAATGGCAGGATATAATTACGGTGAAAGACTCTATGATGAGCAGCACAAGGATCATCCTGACTGGAAGATTTACGGCAGTGAGACCTGTTCTACGGTACAGAGCCGTGGTATTTACCATTTTCCGTTATCGGCATCAGTGATGTGTGATGATGATGAACAGTGTTCATCGCTTGGAAACTGTACCACCAGCTGGGGTGCTCCGAGCACAGAGTATGTTATCACCATGGACAGGGACAGAAAGTACAGCCAGGGTCAGTTCCTCTGGACAGGCTTTGATTATATCGGTGAGCCCACTCCTTATCACACAAAGAATTCATATTTCGGTCAGATAGATACTGCGGGGTTCCCCAAGGATACTTTCTATCTGTTTAAGAGCAGCTGGACCGATCCGAAAAAGGTGCCTTTTGTACATATATTCCCTTATTGGGACTTCAATGACGGACAGATCATTGATGTGAGGACAGCTACAAACTGTGACAGTGTAGAGCTGTATTTCAAGGCTGATGATTCTGATTGTTCCGCAGAAAGTACCGATAAATACGATATTCAAGGATATACTCTCATAGGAAAAGAGAGCCTCGATCATGTTCACGGTAATGTTGTAGCTCCTGCCTGGAGCCTGCCTTACAGAAAAGGTACATTGAAGGCGATTGCTTATCTTGACGGAAATGCAGTGGTCTCAGAAGTAGTAAAATCCTTTGGAGATGCTGTGGCGTTGTCTATCAGGGAAAACTTCAGGGATGGAGATACTGTCTTTTTGGAGATAAATGCTGTGGATGCTGCCGGAGTGACGGTAGAAAATGCTGCATCACGTGTTAAGGTGAGTGTAACCGGTGCGGGAGAGCTTGCAGGCCTGGATAACGGTGACAGCACAGATAATGAGAATTATAAATGTGACTGCAGACGACTTTTTTCGGGTAAGCTTTTAGCTGCTGTTTCAACCAAGGGTAAGAAGGGTGAATTAAAGGTTACAGCTTCATCTATTGGGTTAAAGCCGGCAGAGTATACCTGTGATATTATACATCCTTTCGAAAACAATAAATTATCAAATGAAAAAACAATAACCGGATATACTGACAGGTTCTTTGAGAAAAACATAAAAGAAGCTAATAATTCAGATGAAAGACAAAAAGAAATACCCATCAGGAATATAAAGCTTGAAATAACGGACGGAGATCAGTTTGACCGTACATTTAATAAGGAACACAAGGAGATAACAGTAAAGGCTGAAATCTGTCCTAAGGATGCTACATATTCCGATATTAAATGGATCGCAGTTAACGAAAAGGCAGTACAGACCAATATTGTGTCAGTTGAACCGTTTGAAACAGAGGAAGGTCACTTTGCAAAGCTTACAGCGAAGGGTGACGGGGAGTTTAGATTAAGAGCCCTGGCATACAACGGCGAGAGAGTGGCAAAGGTCATATCGGTACTTGAGTTTAGGGCAACAGGACTCGGTAAGGCGTTCATCAATCCCTATGAATTTGTATCGGGTTCACTGTATACGGATTCAATGGGCGAGATAGGTAACGGTAACGAAAAGGGTATCGCTACACCTCGTGGAGCTGATTCTTATTTCGGTTTTGAAAACATCGATTTCGGTGAGATAGGCTCGGATGAGATAACGATACCTATATTTACACTGAATGACGCGGAATATAAGCTTGGCATCTGGGAGGGTATACCCGGAGCACCGGGCAGCACATTGCTTTGTGATGGCAGATACTCCAAGAAGACGATCTGGAACGTTTATCAGCCCGAAACCTATAAGCTGTGCAAAAAGCTTAAGGGTTTAACAAGCATTTACTTCACCGCCGATGATAAGTATCATTTCAAGGGATTTACCTTTAAGGAGCCGGATAAGGCGTATGAACAGCTGTACCTGAACCAGAACAGCAGGATATACGGAGATACATTTACTCTGGACGGTGAGTGCATTACCGGTATCGGAAACAATGTAACCATAGAGTTTGACGGGATGAATTTCGAAGATACTCCCGCGAATAAGCTGGTTATCTGTGGCAGGTCCAAGCTTGCCAATAACTCGATACACTTGAAATTTGACGGTGATGAAGGCACCAAAACAGAGCTTTTGGAGTTCGCAGGCTCTGATGAATATATCGAGAGAACATTCGAGATTAACGGAGCAAAGGGAAATAATACTGTAGGTTTTGTATTCCTGCCCGGATGTGATTTTGATTTCAAGTATTTCAAATTTTTAAAATAAATAGAGGTATATAATATGTTAAATTTTTACTTACCTGATTTTTATAATAATGCAGTTTTGATCAATTTCCTGGATGATCTTATGAAGCATGCGCCTCAGTGGTTTTACGATGATGTAAGAATTGGTGCGGTTTACGGCTGTTTCCCCGGTGCTATATGGAATGGTGGCAGAGTGGTATGGGGCATAGAGCATCGTGAGACCATCGCCAAGATGATAAAGCAGTACAATGACAGGGGTATCGCTGTAAGATATACCTTTACAAACCCTTTGATCGAGGAAAAGCATGTAAATGACCTTTACTGCAATATGCTCCTTGAACTTGCCGATAACGGTATGAACGAAGTAATCGTAAATACACAGGCTCTAGAGGACTATGTGAGGGCTAAGTATCCGAGCTTTAAGCTTATATCATCTACCACAAAGTGTCTGGAAAATCTTGATGCCATCAGGGCAGAGCTTAATAAGGACTATTATCTTGTGGTTACGGATTCATCACTCAATAATACCGATGAACTGTTTTCACTTGAACCAAAGGATAAGATAGAAGTACTGGTTAATCATTACTGTCAGGACCATTGTCCGAGACGCCAGGCACATTATAATGCCATAGGACATGCTCAGCTTGAGTTTACAAATCTCAATTTCCCTGAGTGTAAGTTTACATCCAGATCGTTTTATGGTATTATGGAAAACCGTTCCTTTATATCAACGGATCTGCTTTTTGGAAAATATAAAGAGGCAGGCTTTAAACATTTTAAGGTGGACGGACGTGCACACGCAGTAAGAAACGTAGTTGACAGTTTCATATACTATCTTGCAAAGCCTGAATTCAGAGACAGGGTACGTTTATATATTTACCAGCAGGTTTATCAGATTTAGTATAATTAGGAGAAAAAAGAAATGAAAAAACTCGTTCAGTTTAGGAATATAGTGAAATCCTTTGACGGACAGGTAATCCTAAAGGGTATCAATCTGGACATTTATGAAAATGAATTTGTAACTCTTTTAGGTCCTTCGGGATGCGGAAAGACCACTCTGCTCAGGATCCTTGCGGGTTTTTTGGAGCCTGATGAGGGCAGTGTGGTGTTTGACGGAGAGGATATCACTAATTTGCCTCCTTATAAGAGAGATCTGAATACTGTATTCCAGAAATATGCTCTTTTCCCTCATATGAATGTGTTCGATAATGTGGCATTTGGCCTGAAGATAAAGAAAGAGCCAAAGGATATCATAGAGCAGAAGGTTACACGTATGCTTAAGCTTGTTGGCCTTGATGAGTACGGAAAACGTGGTATAAACGAGATGTCCGGCGGTCAGCAGCAGCGTGTGGCTATAGCGAGAGCATTGGTAAATGAGCCCGGAGTACTTTTGCTGGACGAGCCGTTGAGCGCCCTTGATGCAAAGCTCCGTAAGGAGATGCAGAGAGAGTTGAAAAAGATACAGAAGGAAGTAGGTATTACCTTCATTTTCGTTACACATGACCAGGAAGAAGCGCTTACCATGTCCGACAAGATCGTGGTAATGAAGGAAGGCGAGATACAGCAGATCGGTTCACCTACGGACATTTACAATGAACCTGCAAACCGTTACGTAGCAAACTTTATCGGCGCCAGCAATATCGTGGACGGTACCATGCTTGATGACTGCAAGGTCATGTTTGCTGATAAGGTATTTGACTGTGTTGATAAGGGCTTTGGTAAGAAGGAGCCTGTTGATGTAGTAATCCGTCCCGAGGACCTTGACATAGTGGATGAAAAAGCCGGAAAGCTTAAGGGTATCGTAAAGTCAGTACTGTTTAAGGGCATCCATTATGAGACGGTTGTTGAGACAAAGGCAGGCACCTCTATTCAGGTTAAGATGTTTGTATCCGATGACAAGCCTGTGGTTAATGAAGAGGCGGGAGAGATGATGTCAGCCAATGATTTCTATCTTGATGCCGATGACGTAGAGAATATCACTGATGCCTATATCATTGACCGTGCCGATGCTCAGGCATGGAATCCGGAGACCGGTGAACGTATTTCAATCATCAGGGTTGAGCATGATATACAGAAGGAAAACGGTACATACCCCGTTTCATTCTTTACTGCAGCAGGTACATGCGTAAGTGCAGAGATGATCGTTGAGGACATTAACAGGGCGGTTGATAACGAGTACGGCGAGGAAATCTACGCGGTTAATTTCTTTAAAAACGTGGATGAAATACAGGAAAGTATGGTACTCGATACCGATCTTAAGATCTGGGCGAATGCACTTGCATATGACTTAGAGGACGGCAGCTCGGTTGAGATAACCGAT
>JAEEGJ010007163.1_pt1 | contig 32393 bp, 29 predicted proteins | sample 8958761 | NCBI WGS metagenome assembly JAEEGJ01 (sample SAMN16246546, study PRJNA631951) | gut metagenome | biome: gut microbiome; feature: rumen; material: RS-attached | host: Bos | place: Iran: Karaj | collected 2018-10
ATCTAGTGTTGCGGGCTTCCTAGGGCCTCAGGGCATGGATATTTGAAGGTCCATGCCTTTTTTGTGCCCTGTCCCGCCTGCCCGAGATAAGTTGCAAGTGCCAGAAAGCGCAGCTTATGGCCAATACCAACCGGAACCTGCACAAGGCGAAGGCGGCTAAGAATGACGAATTCTACACTCAGCTCTCGGATATTGAGAACGAGCTCAAGCACTATCGTTCTCATTTCCAGGGGAAAACCGTCTTGTGTAATTGTGATGACCCCCGTGTCAGTAACTTTTTCAAGTACTTCACTCTCAATTTTGAAGTTCTTGGATTGAAGAGGGTGATAGCTACCTGTTATAAGAATTTGGAGCCCGACTTATTCTCCCAGAACAATAGCGAGAAGGCTGTCTATATTGTTTATGAAGGAGACAGAAACGGAAACAAAGTTCCTGACACCTCTGAGATGCAGGTTGTAGAATTGAAGGGGGACGGAGATTTTCGAAGTGAAGAATGCATTAAGCTATTAAAAATGGCGGATATAGTTTGCACGAATCCGCCCTTTAGCCTTTTCCGCGAGTATTTGGCGCAGTTAATTGAACACCAGAAGCAGTTCTTAATCATTGGAAGCATGAATGCACTTTATGAGATTTCTGTCTTCCCTTTGATTAAGGATAATAAAATGTGGCTGGGTTATAATAATGGAGATATGAGCTTTAAGGTCCCGGATCATTATGAAGCGAGAGAAACCCGTTTTTGGATTGATGATGCCGGGCAGAAATGGCGCAGTTTGGGGAATATCGCTTGGTACACCAACCTGGAGCACAAAAAGAGACATGAAGATCTTATATTATATAAGACTTACACTCCTGAAGAATACCACAAATATGACAATCTGGACGCGATCAACGTGGATAGGTATTCTGAAATACCCTGCGACTATGACGGGATGATGGGGGTGCCGGTTTCCTTCTTGACAAATTATTGTCCAGAGCAGTTTGAAATCTTGGGCATCTGCCGCATCCCGGAATACATTGAGCAACTTGGCATTAAACGGATAGGTGAGGAGTGGATGGCAAAATACCGAGCTGCAGGTGGGACGGGGCACTATACTGCTAATATGAGAGATCTTGTTATGACTGAGAATGGCAAGCCTCGCGCAATCTATTCAAGAATAATAATCCGTCGAAAGAAATGACCATTGATCTTCACGAAATCACCATCCGGGATCTTTTCAACGGCTATGAGGATAGCCAGGAAGAAGGCGTGGTGGCCTACGGTGGCCGCCTGGACGTCCGGCCCAAGTATCAGCGCGAATTCGTCTATACCGGCAAACAGAGGGAGGAAGTCATCAACACAGTCCGCCATGGCTTCCCTCTCAACATCATGTATTGGGTGAAGAAGGAGGATGGCAACTTCGAAGTCCTGGACGGACAGCAGCGGACCATCTCCATCTGTCAGTACCTGAACAATGACTTTTCTATCGGCGAGAAGTATTTCCATACCCTCACCGACGACCAGCAGGCTCAGATACTGGACTATAAACTGATGGTCTATTTCTGCGAGGGAACGGACTCTGAGAAGCTTGACTGGTTCAAGATTGTGAACATCGCCGGGGAGAAACTGTCGGACCAGGAACTCCGCAACGCCGTTTACACCGGCGCCTGGCTCACCGACGCCAAGCGACACTTCTCAAAGACGAACTGTGCCGGCATCGGCCTTGGTGATAAATACGTCCGGGTGGAGGTGAATCGGCAAGGTCTGCTGGAGCTGGTGCTCAAATGGATCTCCGGCGGGAATATCGAGCAGTATATGGCCGACCATCAGCACGACCCCAACTGCAACGAGCTCTGGCTCTACTATACCAGCGTCATCAACTGGGTCAAGACCATCTTCCCCACCTACCGCAAGGAGATGAAGGGCCTGCCTTGGGGTGAGATTTACAATGAGTTCGGCAAAAAGCCGCTGGACACGGCTGCCCTGGAAGACAAGGTGGCAGCACTGATGCAGGATCCTGAGGTGCAGAAGAAATCCGGTATCTACCAGTATGTCCTCACCGGCAACGAAAAGTTCCTGAATCTGCGCACCTTTGATGATGCCGTGAAGCGCGAGGTGTATGAGCGCCAAGGCGGCATATGCCCCCACTGCGTGAAGGAGCACAGGGAGAAAACCCACTGGGAGATAGAAGAAATGGAGGCTGACCACATCACTCCTTGGATAGAAGGCGGTAAGACCGTTGCCGAAAACTGCCAGCTGCTATGCGTAGAGCACAACAGGCGCAAAAGCAGCAAATGAGCATTAATCATCCTTTGCCACAGGGAAGAACTGGTTAACTTGCTCCAACGGAATGGAAAGCACTTGGGCAATCTGTTTGTTGTTGCTCAACAGTTCGGCCTTCATCCTTCTTGCGGCGGCCAGACGTTGGTCCGGCGTCAGAAGTTTCACGGTCTGTACTTTGTTCCAGTCGGCCACAATCCGGAACACGTCTTCGTTGGGAAGCAGGATGGTCTCCCCAATCCAACGGGCCGTTTCCGCGTCGGACTCCACCTTGCGGGAGAGGAGGCGGAAATACTGGTGTGCCGATTCAAAGAACACTTCGGCCCGCTTGTAATCTACAAAGCAGGAGCGGAGAATCATGCCGTCCAGCACGTGGTACTCCTGGGGAAGCACTGTGTCCCGTTGCCGGGTGATGTTCCTTTTCTCCCGGAATGTCAATTGATTAAAAGGGGTTCCGGTATTGTAATAGCACAGGTTATCATTAAACATCAACTGTGCCCCGCTCCATTTGTATCCGGTTGGCGTGCAGTTTCTTCCTGCAACGTAGGGGTTCCGGGAAATATAGAGGATGGCATTCCGAAGATTCTGTAAGTTCAGGATAGGCTTCACATGAATCTCCCATTTGGCGAGGGAAGGATTTCCCTTGGCCAGCTGATACCTTGACATGGCTTTTCTGAGGCGCTCTGTGAATAGTATGACCAATTCCTCGGGGCCCTCCATTACAAAATGGAGGTGGTTGTTCATCTCCACATCGTTTAACAGATGGATTCCCAAGCCGGCAAGAGCCACGGCTATCATGTTGGTGCCATCCATAAACTCGCGGTCGCTGGTAAACAGCAGCCAGGGAAGATTCTCCGTGGTCACCATAAAGAAAGGACCACCTTCCTGAAACAGTTTTTCACACTGATTTTCCTTATCCCAATAACTCATAGTCTTTTTATGCAAAGAAACGGATGATTATCGGTGTAAAAAAGGTTTCACACCCTTAATTGCAAAAAGGGGCCTCCAGGTATCTGTAGGGGCTCTCAGTTCTTTATTAAAGTTCACAAACTGGCCGAAAAACCTGCTCGGTGAGTGCTGAGGCCCTCTGGTGCTCACGGACCGGCCGAAAGTAGAGCTCGGTAAGCGCTGAGGCCCTCTGGTGCTCACGGAGTGTTGGAGTATTCGGCGCGGGGTTTGTCGGAAAGGAGGGGGATGGGGGAAGTAGGGCACAAATTTTTCAGTATCTGCAAAGAAAGTTGTATCTTTGTAGATACTAAAAATTAGTTGGTCTATGCCCCATGCAGTTGGGCACATCGCGCAGGTCGTGGGACCGGTTGTAGATGTGCATTTTAACATATCGGCCCGTAGCGCCGAGGTAGAGCTCCCCCGAATTGAAGACGCCCTCCTGGTCACCCGTCCCGACGGAAAAGACCTGGTCCTGGAAGTACAGCAGCACATTGGTGAAGACACCGTGCGCTGCATTGCTATGGACTCCACGGACGGCCTCAGCCGCGGCCTGGAAGTCCGTAATACCTTCAAGCCCATTGCTATGCCCGTGGGTTCCCAGATCCGCGGCCGCGTGATGAACGTAACCGGAGAGGCCATTGACGGTATGCAGGAGCTGGGCAGGGAAACCACCCTTCCCATTCACCGGGACGCCCCCAAGTTTGAGGACCTCACTACCAGCCAGGAAGTGCTGTTTACCGGCATCAAGGTCATTGACCTGCTGGAGCCTTACCTCAAGGGCGGTAAGATTGGTCTGTTTGGCGGCGCCGGTGTGGGCAAGACCGTGCTCATCAAGGAGCTCATCAACAACATTGCCAAGGCGCACAACGGTTTCTCCGTGTTCGCCGGCGTGGGTGAGCGTACCCGTGAAGGCAACGACCTATTGCGGGAAATGATTGAATCCAACGTTATCCGTTACGGAGAAGCTTTCAATAAAGCTATGGAAGAGGGCCGATGGGACCTTTCCCTCGTGGACCCCAAGGAGCTGGAAAAGAGCCAGGTGTCTATGGTCTTCGGCCAGATGAACGAACCCCCGGGAGCCCGTTCCAACGTGGCCCTGAGCGGTCTTACCCTGGCCGAGAGTTTCCGTGACTCGGACTCCGGAGCCGGTCCCCGCGATATCCTCTTCTTCATTGACAACATCTTCCGTTTCACCCAGGCCGGCTCTGAGGTCTCGGCCCTTCTGGGACGTATGCCTTCGGCCGTGGGTTACCAGCCCACCCTGGCCACGGAAATGGGTAAGATGCAGGAGCGCATTACCTCCACCAAGGACGGATCCATCACTTCGGTACAGGCTGTTTACGTACCGGCCGATGACCTCACGGACCCCGCTCCCGCCACCACCTTCGCCCACCTGGATGCCACCACGGTGCTCAGCCGTAAGATCACGGCCCTGGGTATCTACCCGGCCGTGGATCCGCTGGAATCCACTTCCCGTATCCTGGATCCCAACATTGTGGGTGAGGCCCACTACAACACCGCCCAGCGCGTAAAGCAGATTCTCCAGCGCAACCAGGAACTGCAGGACATCATTGCCATCCTGGGTATGGACGAGCTTTCAGACGAAGACAAGACCACCGTCAACCGCGCCCGCCGCGTACAGCGCTTCTTGAGCCAGCCCTTCTTTGTGGCCGAACAGTTCACGGGCGTTCCCGGCGTGATGGTCTCCATCGAAGACACCATCAAGGGTTTCAATATGATTATGGACGGAGAGGTGGACTACCTCCCCGAGCAGGCTTTCCTGAACGTGGGCACCATCGAGGATGCCATTGCCAAGGGTGAAGCCATTCTGGCCGCTGCCAAGTAAATGGACGAGATTCAGCTTCATATCCTGAGCCCCGAGGGGACGCTGGTCAAAAAGGCCGTGTCACTGGTGACACTGCCGGGCGTGGTGAGCCCGTTCACCGTGCTCAAGGACCACGCCGCCCTGGTGACCGCCCTGGTGGAAGGAGACATCCGCTACGTTGCCAGTGACAAGGAAGAGCGTCTCCACATCCAGGAAGGCTTTGTGGAAGTCCGCGACAACCAAGTAAAAGTCTGCGTTGAGGTATGATCCTCATTTTCCTCATATCGTTATTATTCCTTCAAGGAGATACACTCGGCCTTGCAGGCCTTGGTATGACAAACGAAGCCGCTGTCATACCGAGCGAAGCGAGCGTATCTCATGAAGAGGAACTTGATATAGCAGAGATTATCTTCGAGCACATTGGGGACGAGTATGAGTGGCACATTACGGAGTGGAAGGGCAAGGCCATTGCCATTCCGCTGCCCTGTATTGTGATTGAGAACGGCGTGCATATCTTTACGGCGCACCACGCGGAGGAGAATGGATATACGTTCAATGAGAACGGGAAACTGGTGAATGCCCAGACCGGCCAACGGCCGCTGGACCTGTCCATTACCAAAAACGTACTGGCGCTTATGCTGAGTACGCTGCTGCTGCTGGTTGTAGTGCTATGGACGGCCCGCTGGTACAAGAGGCACGACGCCCTTCAGGAGGCCCCCACGGGCCTTGCGGCCGCTATGGAGCCCCTTATTATGATGGTGCACGAGATGGCCAAGGAGAATATCGGCCCGGATTACCGGAAGTTCTCTCCCTACCTTTGCATGGCCTTCCTGTGGATCCTGTTCAACAACTTCCTGGGCATCCTGCCCTTCTTCCCCGGAGGCGCCAACCTCACGGGAAACATTGCCATTACGCTGGTACTGGCCTTGTTCACCTTCTTCACGGTGAACCTGAACGGTACCAAGCATTATTATAAAGAGATTTTTGCCCCGGACGTTCCGGGCTTCCTCAAACCCATTATGCCGGTGATCGAGGTCTTCAGTACCTTTATGAAACCGGTCTCCCTCACCATCCGTCTGTTTGCCAATATGCTGGCCGGCCATATCATGATCCTGTCCATGGTGTGCATCATCTTCATCGTGGCCAAGTACGGCCCTCTCCTGACAGGCAGCATGACGCTCATATCCGTTCTCTTCGGCGTGTTCCTGGATGCGCTGGAGTGCCTGGTTGCCTTTATCCAGGCCTATGTATTTACCATGCTCAGCTCCATTTATATCGGACTGGCACGGGCTCATGAAGAATAACTTTTAAACTATTGATATTATGATTCTTTCCGCTATCCTTCTTCAAGCTGCCGCAGGTGCAATGCTCGGCAAGGCCGGTGCTGCACTGGGCGCTGCTATCGCTGCCATTGCTGCCGCCATCGGTATCGGCAAAATTGGCAAATCCACTATGGAAGCCATTGCCCGTCAGCCGGAAAGCGCCGGTAACCTGCGTACATCCATGATCATTGCCGCCGGTATGGTGGAGGGCGCCGCCCTGTTCGCCATCATCGTGGCCCTGCTTGCCATCCTCATTAAGTAAGTATGAACCTGATTACGCCCGATTTCGGCCTTCTTTTCTGGATGGTCGTTATCTTCGGCCTTGTGTTCTTCCTCCTCGCGAAGTTCGGATTCCCGATCATCACGGATATGGTGGATCAGCGCAGTGCCAAGATACAGCAGTCCCTGAAGGATGCCGACGAAATTGAGGCGCGTATGGCGAAGTGGAAGGTAGAGCACGCCCAAATGCTGGAGCAGACCCGCCGGGAACAGAGTGCCATCCTCAAGGAGGCAACGGAAACCAAGGCCAAGATAGTGGCCGATGCCAAGCAGCAGGCCAAAGAAGAGGCCGATAAACTGCTGGCCGAAGCCAAGCTCCAGATAGCGGCCGAAAAGGAGAGCGCCCTGCGCGACGTGCGCAAGGAAATTGCCCTCCTGAGCGTAGAAGTGGCTCAGAAAGTGCTCCGTCGCGAGCTTTCCGACGAAGGCAGCCAACGCGCCTTCCTGGATAAGCTGGTAGACGAAGCCGGACAGGCAGATATCCGCTCATGAACCGCAGCATCGTCATAACGCGCTATGCCACCGCGCTGGTGAAGTATTGCCGGGAGACCGGCCAGGGAGAGGTTGTATGCTCCGAGGCCGAGACCCTGGAGCGGGCCCTTTTCAAGGTGCCCGAGCTCAGGCGTATGGTCACGGCGGCCGACGACGTGATAAGTCCCTTTGACAAGAAAAAGCTCCTGCAGACCGCTCTGGGAAACCGGATGTCGCCGGAACTGAGCCGGTTCCTTACGCTGCTCAACCAGAACAGCCGTATGAATCTGGTAGAAGATATTCTGAGGGATTTCATCACTATGTATCGGCGCAGCATCGGCATCCGCAAGGCCCATCTCACCACCGTTAGCGAACCTTCCGAGCGCCTGCTTCAGCGCCTGAAGGACCTGGTCCGGCAAAAGACCGGGGACGATGTGATCTTTGAAGTAGAAGTGGATCCCAATCTTATTGGCGGCTTTGTCCTGGATTTGGACGAGTTCCTTATGGACGCCAGCGTCAAGCACCAGTTGGACCAGATCCGCGAACAGTTTATTGAAAGAAACAGAAGAATAATCTAATGGCAACTAGTCTCAAACCCAGTGAAGTGAGCGATATCCTGTTAGGGCAGCTCCAAGATATGAAAAACGATCTCCAGTTTGAGGAGATTGGCAAGGCCCTGCAGGTGAGTGACGGCGTCGTGCGCATCTACGGCCTGGACCATGCCGAAGCCGGCGAACTGCTGGACTGCGGCAACGGCGTCATGGCCGTGGTGATGAACCTGGAGATCGACAACGTGGGCGCCGTGCTCATGGGCCCCACGGATCACGTGAAGGAGGGTATGGTGGTGCGCCGTACGGGCCGCATCGCTTCCATTGGCGTATGCGACAAACTGCTGGGCCGCGTGGTGGATCCGCTGGGAGCCCCCCTGGATGGCCTCGGCCCCATTGACGGAGACAAGATTGATATGCCGCTGGAGCGCAAGGCTCCGGGCGTCATCTTCCGCCAGCCGGTGAGCGAGCCGCTGCAGACGGGCCTCAAGGCCATTGACGCTATGATTCCCATTGGTCGCGGTCAGCGTGAGCTCATCATTGGTGACCGCCAGACGGGTAAGACGGCCATTGCCATTGATACCATCATCAACCAGCGCCAGGCCTACGAAGCCGGCGACCCGGTTTACTGCATTTACGTAGCCATCGGCCAGAAGGGTTCCACCGTTGCTTCCATTGTGAAGACCCTGCGTGAGCACGGTGCTATGGATTATACCGTGGTGGTGGCTGCCACGGCTTCCGACCCTGCCGCCCTGCAGTACTACGCTCCCTTTGCCGGAGCCGCCATTGGCGAGTACTTCCGTGACACGGGCCGTCACGCCCTGGTGGTGTACGACGATCTCTCCAAGCAGGCCGTGGCCTACCGTGAGGTATCCCTCATCCTCAAGCGCCCCTCGGGCCGTGAGGCATACCCCGGCGATATCTTCTACCTGCACAGCCGTCTGCTGGAGCGCGCCGCCCGCATCATCGACCAGCAGGAGGTGGCAGAGAAGATGAACGACCTCCCGGCCGCCCTCAAAGACAAGGTCAAGGGTGGCGGTTCCCTTACCGCCCTGCCCATCATCGAGACGCAGGCCGGTGACGTTTCGGCCTATATTCCCACCAACGTGATTTCCATCACCGACGGTCAGATTTACCTGGAACAGGGCCTCTTTAACCAGGGTGTCCGTCCCGCCATCAACGTGGGTATTTCCGTGTCCCGCGTGGGTGGCAGCGCCCAGGTCAAATCTATGAAGAAAGTGGCCGGTACCCTTAAGATTGACCAGGCCCAGTGGGCCGAGCTGGAGGCCTTCTCCAAGTTCTCGTCCGATGTGGACAAAGTCACCGAACTGGCCCTGGATAAAGGCCGAAAGAACAACCAGCTGCTCATTCAGCCCCAGTACAGCCCTATGCCCGTGGGAGAGCAGGTGGCCATCCTCTTCTGCGGCACGCGCGGTCTTATGAGAGACATTGCCATTGACGCCGTGCGTCCTTTCCAGGAAGCTTTCCTGGGCCGTCTCCGCGCCACGCACCAGGCCGATGTCATTGACCAGCTGGGTGCCGGAAAGCTTACCCCGGAGATTGAAAAGATCCTTACAGAAACCGCTGCCTCCGTTATCCTGACCCTCAAGTAATGCCCACACTGAAGGAAATAAAGGGCCGGATTGGGTCGGTCAAGAGTACGCTGAAGATTACTTCGGCTATGAAGCTCGTGTCCAGTGCCAAACTGCGCAAGGCGCAGGTGGCCATTGAGGCTATGCGACCGTACGAAGAGGCGCTGCAGGGCATCCTGGCTTCCGTAAAGATTCCCGGTCAGGAGGTCGTTAAGCCCGAGACCGAGGGCGTCGTGCCCGACACTAACCAGGCATCCAAGCCCACGGCCATTGTGGCTATGGCCTCCAACTCCTCGCTTTGCGGCGGGTTCAACTCCAACATCATTGCCAAGGTGCGCAGCGAGCGCCATCCCGGAGACGTGGTGTTTTCGGTGGGCCGAAAGATGGCCGACGCCATGCGCCGCGACGGCTTCCCCAGCCCCGAGGACCTGAACGACCTGGTAGAGCACCCGGCCTACAGCCCTGCCGCCGCCCTGGTGGAAAAACTGGCCCACGAGGTGGAAGAAGGCCGCTACGCCCGTGTGCTGTTGGTATACACCCACTTTGTCTCCACCGCCCGTCAGGTTCCAGTAGCCGAACAACTGTTTCCGGCGGTTGCTGTCATACCCGACACCGATCCCGTCATGCCCGGCTCCGACCGGGTATCTGAGGACGTTCTCATTGAGCCCGGCAAGAAGGAGCTGCTGGAAAGCCTCCTTCCCAAGACCCTCAAGCTCAAGCTGTATGCAGCCCTGCTGGACAGTGCTGCGGCCGAGCACGCGGCCCGTACCGTGGCTATGCAGACGGCCACCGATAACGCCGAGAACCTCCTCTCCGAACTCACCCTCCAGTACAACAAGGGTCGTCAGCAGAAGATTACCGCAGAAATTCTGGACCTCGCCGGCGGACAGACTGAATAGTTTTATTATCTTTGTGGAAAGCGACCACAAAGATGAAAACTTATATCCAAGAAAATAAACAGCGCTTTTTTGACGAGCTGTTTTCCCTCCTTCGCATTCCTTCCATCAGCGCCAAACCGGAGCATAAGCCGGATATGTACAAGTGTGCCCAGCGGCTGGTAGAGCTTCTCAAGGAAGCCGGGGCCGACGACGCAGCCGTGTACGAGACCGCCGGCCATCCCGTGGTGTATGGATACAAGAATATTGGTGCGCCCAAGACCGTGCTGGTCTACGGCCACTACGACGTCCAACCCCCGGAGCCCCTGGAGAAATGGCGCACAGACCCCTTTGAGCCCGTTCTGGCCAAAGATCCCGCTACCGGCGAGGACGCCATCTACGCCCGCGGCGCCAACGACGACAAGGGTCAGCTGTTTATGCACCTGAAGGCCTTCGAGTTCCTCCTCAGGACAGGCCAGCTCAAGCACAACGTCAAGTTCATCTTCGAAGGCGAGGAAGAAATTGGCAGCGGCTCCCTGCCCGCCTGGGTAGAAGCCCACAAGGATTTGTTAAAGGCCGATGTGATTCTGGTCTCCGATACCACTATGATTAGCGAGAAGGTGCCGTCCATCAACTGCGGTATGCGCGGTCTGGCGTATCTGGAAGTGAAGGTGACCGGTCCCAACAAAGACCTCCACTCGGGCCATTACGGCGGCGCCGTGGCCAATCCCATCAACGAGCTTTGCGCCCTCATAGCCTCCCTCCACGATGAAGACGGCCGTGTCACTATCCCCGGCTTCTACGATGACGTAGTGGAACTGAGCGCAGAGGACAGGGCCCTTCTGAACAAGGCCCCCTTCGATATGGAAGAGTATAAGCACTTCCTGGATATCAACGAGGTCAAGGGAGAAAAGGGTTACACCACCCTGGAGCGTACCGCCATACGGCCCTGCCTGGATGTCTGCGGCATCTGGGGCGGCTACACGGGCGTCGGTGCCAAGACGGTGCTGCCTTCCGTGGCGCACGCCAAGGTGTCTATGCGTCTTGTGCCCTGGCAGACTTCGGCCAAAATTACCAAACTGTTCCAGGAGCACCTGCAGCGCATTGCTCCGCCGTACATCAAAGTGGAAGTCTCGCCCTGCGAAGGCGGAGACGGCTTCCTCATTCCCATCAGCTCGCACGCCTACCAGGCGGCCTCCAAAGCTATGGCCGATGTCTATGGCATTGAGCCCGTCCCGGCCCGCGGCGGCGGCTCCATTGCCATCCTGGCCGATATGCAGCGCATTCTGGGCATTGATCCGCTCCTGATGGGCTTCGGCCTGGAGCGCGATACCATCCATTCGCCCAACGAGAGCTATCTGCTGCGTCAACTCTTCGCCGGAATGGAATCGATTGTTGGATTTTATAAGTATTATTAGCAGTTTTTACAGAAAAGTGTTACCTTTATAAGCTAAAACTGAATAAAATGAAAGAATTCCTTCAGTCGCTGGGAACCTGGAAGTTCTGGAAAGAGTTCATTATTATGTCGGTGGCTATGCTCATTGCCGCCGCGGCCGTGTACTATTTTCTTATGCCCAGCAACCTGATCATCGGTTCCATCACCGGTCTGTCTATGGTCATCTCCGGCCTCTTCGGCCTGGCAGGGATAACAGTAAAGGTCTCCGTGGTGGTGACCGTCATCAACGCCATCCTGCTGGTGCTGGCCTGGCTTCTGATTGGTGCGGAGTTTGGCGCCAAAACGGTGTATACGGCCCTGATCCTGGGTCCCTTCATTGAGTTCTGGGAAAAAGTGTATCCGGTGAGCCGCATTATGGAACCCGGTGCCACGTCCCTGATGGGAGACCCTTGGTTTGACCTCCTGTGCTTTGTGCTCATCCTCAGCGCCTCCCAGACCATTCTGTTCAACATCAACGCCTCCACCGGCGGTCTGGACATCCTGGCCAAGATTGTGAACAAGTACCTCCACTTTGACATTGGTACGTCCGTCACGGTGGCCGGCGCCCTCATCTGCTGCACCGCCTTCTTCATCAACCCGTTCCGCCTGGTAATCATCGGTATCATCGGCACCTGGATCAATGGCCTGGCCCTGGATTATTTCACCGCCAGCCTGAACCGCCGCAAACGCGTCTGCATCATTTCTTCCAGGTACGAGGAAATTAGAAAATACATTATTGAAGAGCTGCAGCGCGGCTGCTCCCTCTACAATGTGACCGGTGGCTACAACGGCCATCAGAACATTGAGATCCAGGCCCTCCTTACCAAGCAGGAGTTTGCCACCCTGATGAATTATCTCAAGAAGAACGACATCCACGGATTCATCACCGCCGGCAACGTGAGCGAGATTTACGGAGACTGGAATCAGAAGAAAAAGAAGAAAAAACAATAATTTTTTCGCCGTTTGCCAATTTTGGCACGGTATTGGAATAATGTGGTATCAGACATAAATATTGATACCTTACTATAAATCCCGCAGCCAATTGTGAAATTCGCTAGCGGGAATTTCTTTTTTTGTATCTTTGTCTTCATTATGATAAAGGCAATTGTATTTGACATAGGAGGGGTACTCGTTGGTCTGGATTTGGGCCGATGCATAACCGCTTTCCGCGACAGATTGGGCTTTGCCCGCATCACGGACTTGCTGGACCCCTGCCACCAGAAAGGCATCTACGGAGATATGGAGGAGGGCAAGGTGAGTGCCGATGCTTTCCGCGCCTATGTGCTGGCCGCTTCCCGTCCCGGCACCAAGCCCGAAGATGTGGACTGGTCTATGGGTCAGCTCCTGGCCGGTGTGGATCCGCGTACCGCGGAGGTGGTGAAGGAACTCCGGGAGCGCTATCCGCTGTATCTGCTTTCCAACAACAACCCTATCTCGATGCCCTTCTGCCTCAAGGCTCTTAAAGAGGCCGGGCTGGATCCGGATATCACCTTCAAGGAGCAGTTCATCTCCTGCGAAATGAAGTGCCTCAAGCCTTCGGCCCGTTTCTATCAGGAGGCCGTGCGGCGCATTGGCCTTCCCGCCGGGGAAATCCTGTTTATTGACGACAACGAGGCCAACGTGGAGGGTGCCCGGGCTGTGGGCCTGCAGGCACGTCTCTTCATTCCCGGCACCGATATGGGAGACCTCTTAGCAGATTTGTAATGTCCCTCTTTTCCTACTTTCGCATCAGTAAGCCTTCGGCCGCCAAAGTGCCGGAAGGGGAGGTGGACGCCTCCTACAGGCGCTTTCGTGAGCGCACCTTCTGGGGCGTGACCGTGGCGTATACCCTGTACTATGTGTGCCGGGGAACGCTGGGCGTGGTCAAGCAGCCGCTCATTGACGGCGGCGTGCTCACGGCGGGGCAGCTGGGCCTCATTGGGTCGGCCTTCTACTTTGTATATGCGGTAGGAAAGTTTACCAACGGTTTTATAGCCGACTATTGCAACATCCGGCGCTTTATGGCGGCGGGTATTGGCGTTTCGGCCCTTATCAATCTCATTCTGGGTATCCTGGGGCTGCTGGGAACGCCGCTGGGCCTGGGTTCCCTCTTTGTCTTTGTGGCTTTCCTGCTGCTGTGGGGCGTGAACGGCTGGATGCAGTCTATGGGATCGCCTCCCGGCACCATCAGTCTGTCGCGGTGGTTCCCGCTCAAGCAGCGCGGTACCCGGTACAGCATTTTCAGCTCTACCCCTCAGCTGGGCAAGTCCGTTTCTATGGTGATGACGGGCTTCATCGTTGCGGCGGTGGGCTGGCAGTGGGGCTTCCTGGCGGCGGCTGTGGCGGGGGTTATGGGCCTGGTTATTTCCCTGGTCTTTATCTCCGATACGCCCGAGAGCGAAGGTCTTCCCTCCGTGCAGGAACTCTCCGGAGAGCCGGTGCGGGAGATGGACAAAAAGCCCACGCGGGAGCTCCAGAAATGGGTTTTCCGGCATCCGGGCATTTGGGTCATTGCCATTTCTACGGCTTTCCTTTATATTACCCAGCACGCGGTGAGCGACTGGGGCGTCCTCTTCCTGCAGAAGCAGAAGGCGTTCTCGCTTAGCAGCGCTGCGCAGATTATCGGTTATGCCGAAGCGTTCGGTATCACGGGAAACCTCCTGGCGGGCTGGCTGTCGGACCGCGTGTTTGGCGGCAACCGCGTGAGGCCTGTAGTGCTGGCGGGTATTCTGGCCGTGGCTTCCCTGTTTGGCTTCCTGTTCCTGGAAGGCGGCTTTGCTTTGAATATGGTGTTTGTGGCCATGTTCAGCTTCTCCTTCAGCATTGTATTCTGCATTGTGGCGGGCCTTATGGCGCTGGATTTTGTGCCCCGCAAGGCCACCGGCGCGGCCCTGGGCATTGTGGGTATCTCCAGCTATGCCGCTGCGGGTCTGCAGAGCTCAGTGAGCGGTTTTCTCATTGGCGGCTTTATGGAGCAGGGCGTATACAACTTCACCCCCGTATCCATTTTCTGGATCGTGGCCTGTCTGCTGGCATTTGTACTGCCGGTTATTGGCTGGAAATATCTGAGAAAATAGCTTTCCTGTAACGGACCGTCAAGTACGCTGCCCTTATGACCAGATGCATAAAGTACGCGGCCATAAGAAGGTGTATGGCGGTCTCGGGAGTTGAGGCGTAGCGCTCTCCGGCAAACCAGACGGCAAAGAACCCAATGGCGCAAAGCAGCGTGCTGTTGCGGAGGTCTTTGGAGGCCGTGGCGCCAATGAAGATGCCGTCCCACACAAAGGCCGGGCAGCCTATGAGCGGCATCAGCAGCAACCAGGGCAGGAACTGCCGGCCGGCATCCACCACCACGGTGTCTTCCGTCATCAGGCGCAGGATGGGCGTTCCGCCGGCCCCGTAAGCCAGCATAAACAGGCCAGCCATAGCCATTCCCCAGAGGAAGGTCTGCCGCACGGTGGAGCGTACGCCTTCTTCGGAACCTTCGCCAATGAATTTGCCCGTGAGGGCCTCGCCGGCGTAGGCAAATCCGTCCGTGAAGTAGCTGAAGAACATCAGGAGCTTCATAAGGATGGCGCTCACCGCCAGCATCACGTCTCCATACCGGGCTGAAATGACCGTAAACCCAATATAAACCGCTATCATACCGATGGACCTTAGGAACAGGTCCCGGTTTAGCGCAAAGAATCTGATGTTCGCCTGGCGGCTAACGTGTTCAGTAGCAGAGACTTCCTGCTCTGGACCCCTTCTAAATCTTTGGGGTATTAACTCGTAAAGATCAGATAGTGAGAGGCTTAAGTGCCAGCCGTATTTGTGGTGGGCGGCTATTACACAGTACGTGAAGCCGCTCCACTGGGCCAGGAAGGTGCCCAGGGCTATGCCGGGGAAGCCCATAAGCATACCCAGCACAATGGAGGCGCCAATGTTGATGCCGTTTACCAACAGGTCGGCGGTCATAGGCCTTACCGTGTCCTGCATACCAATGAACCAGCCCTTGAAGGCGAAGAGCGAGAGGGTGGCGGGCGCAGCCCAAATGCGGATGTAGAAGTACTGGGTGGCCAGTTTCTGAACCTCGGGGCTGCAGTCAATGAAGAGGAAAGCCAGCTGGATCACTACCCACTGAAGAGCGATGAGGGTAAGGCCGGAAAGGACGGCGATACGCAGGGCCCGTTGCAGGATGCTGCCTGTCTCGTCACCCCGGCCGTAGGCCTGCGCCGTGAGGCCGCCCGTTCCCACCCGCAGGAACCCGAAGTTCCAGTACAGCAGGTCAAAGAGCATAGCCCCAATGGTGATACCGCCAATGAGCGCAGCGGCCGAAGTCCCCTCCAGGTGCCCCGCCACGGCCATATCCACCATTCCCACCAGGGGAACGGTAATATTGGCAAAAATGCTGGGAATGGCCAGCCGCAGTATCTCGCGGTTGAGGTTCATCGGAATTTCTTGTCTTCCTCCAGCATACCCAGGTACGAGTTGTAACGCTCGGGGGAGATGAGACCGGCGTCAACTGCTTCCTTGACGGCGCAGCCGGGCTCGTGGGTATGCGTGCAGGGGGTGAAGCGGCAGTCGGCCGATGCCTTGAGCATCTCCGGGAAGTACTTGGCAATCTCTTCCTTTTCCACATCCACCAGGCCGAAGCCGCGGATGCCGGGGGAGTCAATGAGATAACCGCCGCCGCAGAGGGGATACATCTCGTAAAGGGAAGTGGTGTGTTTGCCCTGCAGATGGGCGGCCGAAATGGTGCCAATCTTGGGATCCAGGCTGGGGTCCAGCGCCTTGATGAGGGAGCTCTTACCCACGCCGGACTCTCCGGAGAACAGGTTCACGTGGTCCCGGCAGGCTTCGCGGATTTCTGCTATGCCTTCTCCGGTTTTGACGGAGGTTTCAATCACCTCGTAGCCGGCGCCCTCGTAGATGGACTTGAAATGAGCTATTTCCTCTGCTGCGGGTTCCCGGTACAGGTCCGTCTTGGACAAAACGATGGTGGCGGGAATGCCGTACAGCTCGCAGGTAACGAGGATGCGGTCCAGGAAGGGGAGCTTTATCTCGGGGAAGTACAGCGATACCACAATGTAGGCCCTGTCCACATTGGCGGCAATGATGTGCGCCTGGCGGGAGAGGTTGGTGCTGCGGCGGATCACGTAGTTCCGGCGGGGGAGAATCTCGGTGATGACGGCGCTGTCTCCGTCATCGGCCCATTCATACTTGACCTGGTCTCCTACGGCTATGGGGTTGGTGATTTCGCTGGCCTTGAGGCGCACCTTGCCGCGAAGCACGGCCGGGAACACGTCCCACGCCGGCAGCTCAGACAGCAAATAATGGCTGCCTGCATTCTTTACTACCGTTGCTTCACCGCATTTCATAGGTGCAAAGATAGTAAAATCTTACCAAGTGAGCGTTACCTGAACGCCATCGGGGTTGTTGGGGAAGCGGAGGAAGACCGTTTGGCTAAACTCGTCCCATTCAAATTCCCCATCTGTACCATTTACGGTCACAGCCACAGGTTTAGCGGGCAAAAGGATACGGGTTACATTAAAGGTCTCAGCAGGGCCTTTGCAGGTGTAGGAGAAGCTGTTCCCGCTGCGTTTTTCTTCATACGCCCGGCTGGCGGCAGCCAAAATGCAGGGCGCCTTGCCGGCCTTCCGGACATCGTAAAACAGGGCCTGCGAACCCACCGGAACTTCACGGGCCGAATAGACCGGCAACGACGGGTCGTAGAGGTCGATGAGGCAACCTTGGGTCTGGAAAGGCCGGGCCCAAGGACCTTCGTCCATAACAGCGATAATCCGGTAGGGGCCGCGCTCCAGAGTAAGGGTATTGGCAGCATTAAGAGGACCCAGCAGGCTTTCTACGGCCTCCAGGAGCGGCTTTTCTCCTCCTTGGGCCCAAACGAAGTCCCTGGGATCCTGCCTTAAAATGCATACGGTTCCTTTGCCATAAGAGTAGGTACCGGCGGGCGCAGAAGCGGGTATCCCCATCAGTTCAAACAGATGGTCGGCCGGGGCTGCATAGTGATGGTCGCCGGTGTTCCACCATTCCTGCACCTGCTGGAAGGGGTCGCTGTCGGTGGCGCTGTAGAGGAGCTTACCGCCCCGCTTGACCCATTGGGCCAAATACTTGTGTGCCTCCGGGTCCAACGGCTTCATATTGGCGTAGCTCATCAGGAGCAGGCGGGTGCCGTCCAGTGCCTTGGGATAGCCCAGGTTCTCAATATGTGTGATTCCCACCGGGCTTCCGCTTTTGAGAAGAGGCATAGCCAGGCCGAAGAAATCAGACAGCGTAGAATCCCGCTGGAACATCAGGGAGTTGGCCATCAGGACGGAGATATCGGCCTTTCTTTCCGAAGCCTGGGGCATCTGTTGCAGGGCATTGGTCATCACCTGCATCATAGAAGCATAGGGCGCCGGAATCCTGGACATCTCGGTGGAACTGGGGCTTACCCGATACAGCCGCTCGTAGATTCGGGCCGGCCAGGGCATAATTTCGTAATTGGCTACCTGGGGGTACAGCAGTTGGGCCGTGAAAGTGGCCTGGTAGTTTTTCTTGTAGTCCTCCCAGTCGCGGACGCCGTCTTCGATAGGGTCGGTAAGGAGCCACAGGCTCCGTCCGGTGGGGGCCGTCATAGAGACCATACAGCCGTATTCCAGGAAGGCGGTTTCAAATACGCGTTCCTTGCGGACTCCGTTGTAGAAATTGAGTACGCGGGAGGTTCCGGTCCACACCTGGGCTATGTAGCCGTCCATACTTTCCATAGAAGCCAGGGAGGCCTCCGGACTCACAATCTGCCACTGGGTGTAGTTGATGAGCGAGTGGGTGGGGACGTAACATTTGATATCCCGCCCCAGGCTCTTCCCATATTCCTTGGCATAGGTGAAGGCCTCGTCCAGGGCCCGGTAATACAGGTGGTATTTGAGTTTGGAGGTGAGGTAGGTGGCTTCGGGAGACTCGTGTTGGGGGCGCCAGGAAGTACCGTAATAGGCTTCCCACTCCCGTTTGAAGGCTTCCGAATAACCGGCCGCCTTCCAGAACTCCGGCTCTTCCAGGAAGATGTGGTCCACGCCGGCATCTATCACCCTTTTGACAATCTGCTCCTTGAAATACTTCAGATAGTTTTCCGTGGGCACAATGTAGGGAACCATCTTTCCGTGCCACAGGGTATCTCCCTTGGCGTTCACCTGGCCTTCGTCCAGATGCATCAGCCCATCCCATCGGCCCGTAAAATAGTCCTGGTAGCCGCCCCAGGCTATGCCGGTCATAAAGTGGGTGTCGTAGCCCCGTTCCTGCCAGGAGGCCAGGCGGGATTCCAGCGTCTCGTTGACACCGTACACCATCACGGCATCGGCCCTTACATCTATGGTGGGCCTCCAGGGCTGGCTGGACTGGAAGGTGGTCTTTACGTCCTGTGGGCTGGCGCAGGCTGCCAGCACCAGCAGTATGGTTATTCCAATGTGTCTCATTAATAGAGTCCAACCTCTACAGAAACCCTACAGAACCTTTTGCAGGTAGGTGGAGAGGAGGTCTGCGTAGTGGACCATACCCATATCGGTGAGGTGGATGCAGTCCACGAAGTCTTCGGCCTGGGTCATACCCCCGGCGGGGACGTAGTAGATGTTCTTTTCACCGGCGGCCACCAGCTGCTCAAAGAGAGCCTTCTGGGCGGCGTTCTTCTTTCTGATTTCTTCTGCGATGGCCTTGTCCACAACACTGTGCGGGAAATAAGGGTCTTCCACAAAGAGGATGGGCACGTTGGGGTGCTTGTTACGCAGAATGCGGTAGAACTTTTCTCCGCGGGCCTCAATCTTGTCAGGCATAGCGTTGGGAACGTAATCCAGCACAAATACGGCGGGGTTCTGGACGCCGGCCATAAGTTCTGCAATTTCCAAATCCAGGAAGGCGTTGCCGCTGAAGCCCAGATTGATGACGGTGCGGTCAAAGCGGCGGGCCAGGATATTGGTGTGGGCCATGCCCGGACGGGAGGCGCAGCCACCCTGCAGGATGCTGGTGCCGTACATAACGATGGGACTGTCGGAGTGGGGGCTGTCCAGGATGGGCTGCTCAATGGTGTAGCCTTCCGGAACGCCCAGTTCCAGGGTCTTGATTTCGTCGTATAGGGCCAGGTAGAGCATATACTCGCGCTCCTCGGGCTCCATATTGGCTACCAGTTTGCGTTCCCGCTCGGTCTTGCCGGCCTTGCCCCACTGGAAACCGGAACCTACCGTCTTCCACTCTCCGTCCAGATAGGCGTAGAGGTCCAGGCCGCCCGTGCCGCAGTCTGTCATATGCGGCATATTGTTGCCCGTGTTGGTCCACTTGGCGTGGATCTCCGGGGCATCGGTGCGGAACCGGATGTACAGGCCCGAAGAGTTGGTGCCCAGGTTCCAGACGGCCTCGCGGGATACCCCGTGCAGGGATTCGGGAAGGCGGCGGTAGCGGGGGCCATCGGCCTGTGAAAATGCTTTACCATACACCGGGAAGGCCGATGCGTCTACATAAACCACATCCTGGCTCTGGGCCATCAGGCAGGCGGTCAGGAGGAATAACGATAGCAATAACTTTTTCATATAGCAAAATTACAAAAAAATACTTAAATTTGTTAAGCCTCGCCAAAGGTGAGGTGTAACCACAGATAAAAACACAATATGACCGTAAATATTCAAATACATTATCGCGTATCCCTGGGGGAGACCATCCATCTCCGTCTGGGTAAGCGACGCATACCCATGGAGCCCACCCTGGGCGGCTTTTGGCAGATCATGCTAAACGGTCGGGACATCCACAACGGAGAGGTCTTTAACTTTGAGTTGGTGCGGGATGGAAAAGTTGTCAAGCGTGAATGGCGCCACCACGTGTTTATAGCGCCGGTTTCTCAAAAGAATATCATAGTCCGCTCATACTGGAAGGCGCGGCCGGATAATTCGGCCTTTTATGCTTCGGCCTTCAGTGATGTCATTTTCCGCCGTCCGGACGGATCCTCTTTCCGCCATCCCCGCAAGGAGGGCCCCAGCCTGGGTAATGTGTGCTTCCGCATTTCGGCCCCCGAGGTAAGAAGCAACGAGTCGGTGGGCATTGTAGGGTCCGGAAAAATCCTGGGAGAATGGCAGAAGGTGCACCTGATGAGTGACGGCCAGTTCCCCTGGTGGTTCATCACCATGGACATAGACGAACCAATGGAATACAAGTTTGTCATTGCAGACACAAAGACCAAGCAGATCCGCCTGTGGGAAGAGGGCCCCAACCATTTCTTTGCAGAGGTTCCGCCCAAAGATACGCAGCTCATAGTGGCAGATGTCCAGCCCAAGTTTGCCACCCGTCCCTGGAGAGGCGCCGGCGTTGCCGTTCCGGTGTTCTCCCTCCGCACGGAAGACAGCTTTGGCGTGGGAGAGTTCCACGATATCAAGAAACTGGTAGACTGGGCCCAGCAGACCGGCCAGAACGTGATTCAGCTGCTGCCGGTAAATGACACCACCATGACCCACGCCTGGCAGGACTGCTATCCCTACAATACCGTCAGTTCCTTTGCCCTGCATCCGCAGTACATCCATCTGCCGGAAGCCGGAGTGCGCGTAGACACAGCCTACAAGGCCAAACAGCAGGAACTGGAAGCCCTTCCGCAGGAAGATTACGAGCTGGTGAACAACACCAAATTGGAACTGCTGAGAAAACTGTACAAGGGCGCCAAGGGCAAGCAGGTGAAGGCCAGCCCCGCCTTTGGAGCCTTTGTGGAGGCCAATAAGGAATGGCTGCTCCCTTACGCTGTTTTCTCGGTGCTCAGAGATCAGTTTGGAACGCCGGACTACTCCACCTGGGGAGAATGGGCCGCCTACAGCCAGCAGAAGGCCGAAGAAGCAGCCCGAAAGAATATGGAAGAAGTGGGCTTCTACTGCTTTATCCAATACCTGCTGGACGCCCAGCTCAAGGACGCCGTGAACTACGCCCACCAACACGGGGTGGCCCTCAAGGGAGACCTTCCCATTGGCGTGAGCCGCCATAGCGTAGATACGTGGCAGCATCCGGAACTCTTCCACCTGGACAGCCAGGCCGGTGCACCCCCGGATGCCTTTACCGAGGATGGCCAGAACTGGGGCTTCCCCACGTACAACTGGGAAGAAATGGCCAAGGACGGCTACGCCTGGTGGAAAGCCCGCCTGGGTAAGATGGGAGAGTATTTTGACGCCTTCCGCATAGACCACATCCTGGGCTTCTTCCGCATCTGGGAAATCCCGTCCCAGTACAAGAGCGGCCTTATGGGCCACTTCAGCCCGGCCCTTCCGTACTCCCTGCAGGAGCTGAAAAAGCTGGGCTTCAACCCCAAGGCCGGCAAGGACACCAACGTCCTCTTTGTGGAAGACCCCCGCAAGAAAGGCTTCTGGCACCCCCGTATTTCCGGAGAAAAGACGCAGCTCTTTGAAGCCCTGCCGGAAGAAAAGAAGAATGCATACAAAGAACTCTACACGGATTTCTTCTGGTTCCGCCACAACGATTTCTGGAAAGCCGGCGCTATGAAAAAACTACCGGCCCTGCTACGTTCTACGGGTATGCTCTGCTGCGGAGAAGACCTGGGAATGATACCCGGCTGCGTGCCCTCCGTGATGGAAGACCTCAATATCCTGAGCCTGGAAATCCAGCGTATGCCCAAGGATCCGGCGCATCCGTTTGCCCAACCCGAGAATTATCCCTACTGGTGCGTCTGTGCCACGGGAACGCACGATACCTCGCCCCTCCGTGCCTGGTGGGAAGAAGACCGCGCAACGACCCAGCGGTATTACAACGAGGTATTGGGCTGCGAGGGAGACGCCCCGTACTTCTGCGAGCCGTGGGTGGCAGACCTCATCATTGCCCAGCATATGAATTCCCCGGCTATGCTGGCCATCCTGCCCCTGCAGGATTATCTGGCCACGGACGGAGAAATCCGTTACCAGGGCAATCCGGCCGATGAAAGGATCAACATTCCCGCCATCCCCCGTCACTACTGGCGTTACCGTATGCACTGCACGCTGGAAAGCCTCCTGGAAAACGATCATTTTAACCGGCATATCCGCACCCTGGTGGAAGCGGCAGGCCGCAATAGATAAGTATGGAAAACGACTGGAAATCCCGCCTGGGCGTGGTTTACTCCACCAACCCCGACTTCCAATACCAGACGGAAGCCACGCAGGAGGCTGATACGCTTCCGCCGGAGAAACAGCGCCTTATAGTAGGAATAGACCGCCGCAACCGGGGTGGCAAGCAAGTCACCCTGGTAAGCGGTTTTGTAGGAAAGGCCGATGACCTCAAAGAGCTGGGCCGCGCCCTCAAAACCAAATTGGGGGTGGGCGGTAGCGCCAAAGAGGGAGAAATCACCATCCAGGGAGATTTCCGGGACAAGGTGGTATCCATTTTGCAGGCAATGGGCTACAATGCCAAAAGAGGCAATTAAATTGTGTTAGATTCGTTATTCAAATCCGGGAAACTCCTGCTGGAGACCACTGCGCCCGAGGCCGTAGCCCCGGAGGTACAGCCGTCTCCCTGGCTTCTGAACCTGATGCTGGTGGCGTTTGTGGTGCTGGCCATTGCCACCCTCAAGCGCTTCCTGCAGGTGCTCCCGTATATGGCAGACAGTTACCTGCGCGTACGCGGCAGCGCCGCCCTGGAGGGCAGTATCCGCGTAAGCCAGGACCGCAACCTGGTGGCCCTGGTGCTCACTATTCCGGCCGTGATGCTGGTATACCGCTACAAGCTGTATTGCCCGGAGTTCTTCCAGCAGCTGGACCCCAACCTCCAGGTGGCCGGTGTTTTCCTGGCCCTGCTGGCATTCTGCCTGCTCAGGCATTTCCTGTACTTATGGCTCCGTCCGCGCCGCCGTTTTGATATTTTCCGACAGGCACATCGCGTGGGATATACGTACTTTATTATCTTGATGCTGTTGCTGCTTGTCACGGTGGGTATTTTGGCCCTCATAGGCCTGGATGACAGCATTGTGAGGCTGGTTTTGTACGGAGAAACGGCTTTTGTATACCTTCTCTTTTTGTTCCGCTGCGCACAAATTTTATCATTATCTTGCAATCATTTGCGAACTTTTTTGTACCTTTGCGCGCTCGAAATTTTACCTGCAGCCCTGTTGGTAGTTTCGGCGTTAGTATTGTAGAGAAGAAAGGTTTACAAAATGAGCATCAAGAAAATCTTGGTTTCCCAGAACGCCCCCCGCGTTCTTACTCAATATGAGTCTGTTACGGAGAAATTCGGCGCAACCTTCGATTTCCGCCCCTTTTTCAAAATTGAACCTCTGACCTCCCGGGAATTCCGTGCCCAGCGAATCAACGTGCTGGATTATACGGCTATCATCTTTTCTTCCCGTCACGTCATTGACGCCTTCTTCTCTCTGGCCGAAGAACTCAGAGCCAAGATTCCCGAGACTATGAAGTACTTCTGCACCACCGAAGCAGTGGCTATGTACCTGCAGAAGCATATCGTATACCGCAAGCGCAAGATCTTCTACGGCACCGGCACCCCCGAGAGCGTGGTGGCCCTGATTGGCCCCAAGCACAAGGGAGAGAAGTTCCTGGTAGCCCAGAGCGACACTTCCAGCAGTGACACCCTCACCTCCCTGCTGCATGCCCACGGCCTGGAGTACAACACGGGTGTGTTTGTGAAATCCGTGAGCCAGGATCTCCACGATCTCAAGCTCCAGGATTACGATATGATTGTCTTCTACAACCCGGCCGATGTCAATTCCCTCCAGGAAAACTTCCCGGATTTCAAGCAGGGAGACATCAAGATGGTCTCTTACGGCAAATCCATTGTCAAAGCTATGGAAGAAGCCGGTCTTCGCATTGACGTCAAGGCCCCGTCTCCCGAGGCCCCGTCTGTAGCCAGCGCCATTGAGCAGTACCTGGGTACCCTCTAGTATGGATGAAAGCCTTCCCAAAATTGAACGCCTCTGCGGCAAGACTGCCGTGGTGGGGTTGTTCGAGCACGGGAAATCGCTTAGCGCCGGCTGTATCCGCTGCAAATATACTGTTAGGGCCGAAGAAGGGCCTTCCCGGATAGTGGTGTCCGTTCCCAAACGCCACTTCAAGCGCGCCGTCAAGCGCAACCTCCTCAAGCGTCGTCTCCGTGAAGCCTACCGCCACCAGAAAGACCTCCTGGGGCCTTCCGTAGACATCCTGTTCATCTACACCTCCACCGAGGTGCTCCCTTACGAGACCATTTTTGCCGATATGGCCAACCTCCTTACCGCCGTTCGCCATGCTGTCGGTTCTTAAACAGATTCTGATTTTCCCTTTTGTACTGCTGATCAAGTTTTATCAGTTGTGCATCAGTCCGCTTACGCCGCCCAGCTGCCGGTTCACGCCCACGTGCTCGCAGTATGGGCTGGAAGCTTTTAAGAAGCACGGTCCCATCAAGGGCCTGTATCTGACCACCCGCCGTATTCTCCGCTGCCATCCGTGGGGCGGAAGCGGTTACGACCCCGTTCCGGAAGAATTCCATTTCTTTAAGAAGAAAAATGCCTAAGAAAGAGAATATCCAGCAGATGTTTGATGAGATTGCCCCTTCGTACGACAAGCTCAACCACATTATGTCCCTGGACGTGGACAAACTCTGGCGCCAGCACGCCCTCAAGGAGATTGTGGACGGCACTCCGCAGCAGATTCTGGACGTGGCCTGCGGCACTGGAGACAGCACCATCGTAACGGCCAAGGCCGCCGCTCCCGGCAGCCACGTAATAGGGGCCGATATCTCCGAAGGTATGATGGCCCTGGTGATGGACAAGGCCCGCAAGGCCGGCGTGGAAGACCGCGTCTCGCTCCAGGTGGCCGATGGCGAAAACCTGCCCTTTGAGGAGGCTACTTTTCACCGCGTAACCTGCGCCTTCGGCATCCGCAATTTCGAGCACAAGGAGCTGGGCCTCAAAGAGTTCCACCGTGTGCTAAAGCCCGGCGGCAAAACCGTGATCCTGGAACTTTCCCTCCCTTCCAACCCGGTGATCCGCTGGTTCTACGACCTCTATTTTATGCACATCCTGCCCTGGATTGGAGGCCGCATTTCCGGGGACAAAGCGGCCTACAAGTACCTTCCGGCCTCGGTTCACGCCTTCCCGGCCCCGGACATCTTTCTGTCTATGATGCAGGACGCCGGTTTCCAAAAAGTCTATCAGCGTCCCTTCTCCTTCGGCCTTTGCCGTATGTATGTAGGAGAAAAGTAGTCGCCCTCTCCGAAGTATTACCCTCTGAAACCCTCCGGGGCTTCGCCCCTTCGTCCCTCCCACAGCTTTTTGAACATTTTCTCCGGAAGCAAGCTTCCTCCGAAAATATCCAAAAATCTGCGGGCCCCTCCCCCTTATCGCCGGGGGTGGCGAAGGTTTCCGAGGGCAATACTTCTCCGAGGGCTAAACATATAAATCTTTTTCTTATCTTTGTAGTTCTAGTAGTTGATTTGAATTGCAAAGAATGGATAACAAGACCTTTAAGAAGTGGAATTGGGTGGTTGCGCTGGCTGTGCTGGCCATTTCTTGCATTACCTATCTGTCCACCATAGAGCCCACGGCGTCGTTCTGGGACTGCGGTGAGTTCATTGCATCATCCTATAAACTGGAAGTGGGTCACCCCCCGGGAAACCCGGTGTTCCAGCTGTTTGCCCGTTTCTTCTCCATTCCGGTAGACGCTTCCCACGCCGCCGTGGCCATCAACGCTATGAACGCCATCCTGAGCGCCCTTACCATTTTCTTCCTCTATTTCACCATTGTGTTCTTTGCCAAGCGGGTGGTGCTGCGGAGGGCGGGAGATTCTCTCGCTTCGCTCGGAATGACAAAAGCTCAGGCCATCGCTATCTTTGGATCCGGTGCTGTGGGTGCCCTGGCTTACTGCTTCTCAGATACGTTCTGGTTCAGTGCCGTTGAGGGAGAGGTTTATGCTATGTCTTCCCTGTTCACCGCCCTGGTGTTCTGGGCTATGTGCGAGTGGTACGAGAAAGCCGACGAGCCTCACGCCAACCGCTGGATTGTGCTCATTGCTTTCCTGATGGGTCTCTCCATTGGTGTGCACCTTCTGAACCTTCTTACCATTCCGGCCTTCGTGTTTATGTACTACTACCGGAAGAACGAGGATAAGAAGTTCTCCTTCAAGAAGATGGCGGGTATCTTTGCCATCGGCCTTGTGATTGAGTTTGTGCTGGTGTACATCTTTATCCCGTACTTCCCCAAGACGGCTGCCTGGTTCGACCGCATCTTTGTGAACGGCTTCGGCCTGCCTTATAACTCCGGTGCCCTGTTCTTCCTGGTGGGCGTGCTGGTCCTCTGCTTCTGGGGCCTGTTCGTTACCCTCAAGAAGGAGAAGGTGTTCCTCAATACGGTTCTCCTTTGCGTGACCACGCTGGCCATCGGTTTCTCGCTGTTCTCCATCGTGATTATCCGCTCCAGCGTGAAGACCCCCACCAACGAGTACCAGCCCGATAACCCCTACACCCTGGTGCGTTACCTCAGCCGTGAGCAGTACGGCTCCACGCCGCTGCTGTACGGCCAGTACTTCGGTGCTCCCTACGACATCAAGAGCGGCAGTTACTGGGCCCCGCTGAACGGCAAGTACATCAAGGCCACCGCTCCGGCAGACGCCGTGTACACCCCCGAGGGCAAGATGCTCTTCCCCCGTATGTGGTCCAACGCCGACCAGCGTTACATAGACTTCTATCAGCTCTATACCCAGGGCAAGGGCACCCGCATCCGTGGCGCCCAGCACCGCAAGCCCACTATGGGTGCCAACCTGGCGTATTTCTTTGACTATCAGCTCAACTGGATGTACTGGCGCTACTTTATGTGGAACTTTGTGGGCCGCCAGAACGACATCCACAGCCCCGTTCCCGGCAACGTGTTCAACGGCAACTGGGAAAGCGGCATCACCTTCCTGGACAAGATCCGTCTGGGAGACCAGTCCAACGCCCCCGCTCCGCTGCGCGACAACAAGGGCAAGAACCATTACTTCTTCCTGCCGCTGCTGCTGGGTCTGCTGGGCCTGGTGTTCCAGTTTGACCGCGACAAGCGCGGCAGCTGGCTGGTGTTCCTGATGTTCTTTATGACGGGTATAGCCATTGTGCTGTACCTGAACCAGCCGCCTTACCAGGTGCGCGAGCGTGACTACGCCTATGCGGGTTCGTTCTATATGTTTGCCATCTGGATAGGCCTGGGAGTGGCCGCCCTGTACCAGTGGATTACGGAGAACGCCAAGAAGGCCGATCCCAAGGCGGTGGCCGCGGCTGCTTCGGCCCTTTGCCTCTGCGTACCCGCCCTTATGGCCGCCCAAAACTGGGACGACCACGACCGTTCGCATCGCTATACCGCCCCTGAGATGGCCTACAACTACCTCAATTCGGTAGGGGAGAACGGTATGCTGGTAACCCACGGAGACAACGATACCTTCCCGCTGTGGTACGCCCAGGAAATCGAGAGCGTGCGAACCGATGTCCGTGTGGTAAACACCTCCCTGCTGGGCACCGACTGGTACATTGACCAGATGAAGTGGGCCTGCAACGAGAGTAAGCCTCTCCCGCTCACCGTCCCGGCCAGTCAGTACCTGTACGGCACCAATGAGTTTGTATACATTGCCTACGATGACGGCTCCCCTATGCTCATCAAGGACGTGATGGACGTGTTCAAGGATCCCAAGATGAAGGTGGCCCTGGAAGACGGTACCAAGCTGGATTTCATCTGCGCCCGCAACATTGTGATTCCGGTGAACAAGGAGAACTGCCTTAAGTACGGCATTGTTCCGGAGAAGTTCGCAGACGAGATTCCGGACCAGATCCTGCTCACTATGTCCAAGGACAAGAGCTATATCTCCAAGCCGGAGCTCTTTATGCTGGATTTGCTGTCCAATTACAATTGGGACCGTCCCCTCAGCCTGCTCAGCCAGGGTGGAGACATCAACATTGGCATTAAAGACTACCTCCTTTACGACGGCTACGCCTACCGCTTCACGCCCATCAAGAACAAACCCGGCACCACCGATGCCGGCAAGGTGGACGCCCTGGAGCTGTACAACCGCATCAAGAATACTTACAAGTGGGATGCCCTGAGCCGTACGGACTGGTTTGTAGATTACCAGAATATGTACACCTTCCTGGGTGTGCTGAGCCAGCGCCAGCTGTTCCTCACGGTGGCCAATGCCCTCATTGACGCCGGCGAGCAGGAGAAGGCCCTGGAGATTCAGGATATGTGCCAGACCGTGTTCCCGGAGGAGAACTTCCCGCTGGAAACCATTTCCGTGGGCTTCACCGGCAACGACTATATGGTGGCCCAGATGATTGAGAACTACTACCATCTGGGAGCGATGGACAAGGCCCGCGACCTGGCCCTGCGCTTTGCCCAGCAGCTGCTGGATACTTCGGCCTTCTATCTGGGCTGGGGTGGTCTGGGGGCCGATGAATTTGAAGCCGCCAGCCGCATCCTCCTGTACGTGGCCGATGTGTGCAAGGAGTATGGAGACAAGGAGCTGAGTGAGGCTATGATGGAAGAACTGGAGCAGATTCTGCACGCCGCCAACGGCACGCCCTACGACATAGAAGATGCAGAAGATTCCCTGAACGTTCAACAACCTTAAAACGTATATAAAATGAAGAGAAAACTTTTACTGGTGGCGTCTCTGGTACTTTGCCTGAGCGCATTTGCCCAACCCGGCCCCGGTGGCCGTCCGGCACGTCCCTCTTCCGACAAGGATGCTCCCAAGGAGGAGCCCAAAAAGGAAGCTCCTGTGAACCTGAATTTCAAGCAGGGTCTGTTCTCCGTAGCCCAGAACGAAAAAGACTGGTACCTCGAGATTCCGGATGCCATCCTTGGCCGCCGCTTCCTGGCCATCACCCGTTACGTGAGCAACACCCCCGGTGCCTCTGAGTACGGCGGCGAGGAAGTGAACGAGGCTATGCTCTACTGGGAGAAAGCCGTCAACGGCAATCTTCTGTTAAGGGCCGATGTCCTGAGCATCTACGCCGACAAGGACCAGATCATTGACAAAGCCGTAAAGGTTAGCTCCGAGAATCCCATCGTGGCTTCCTTCAAGCCCGAGAAGAACAGCACCGCCGGCACCACCCGCATCAAGGCCAACAGCCTGTTCGAGGGTGACAACCAGGTGGTTTCCTTCAGCAGCGCCAGCAAGCGCCAGTACAACCTGGGCGGTATCAAGGGAGATGCCAGCTTTATCCAGAGCATGCGCACCTATCCCATCAATACCGAGGTCACGGTTACCAAGACTTACAGCTACAACCAGCCCCAGGGCGGCCCTGGTGCCGGTGCCGGCCCTGCCCGTTCCAGCTCCCTGCCCGCCGGCCGCGAAACCGGTGCTGTGACCGTGGTTCTGAACACCTCTATGATTCTCCTCCCGGAGACCCCTATGCAGCAGCGTTACTTTGACCCTCGCGTGGGTTACTTTGCCAACGGTTACAGCCTGTTCTCCGATGAGCAGCAGGGCGTAGAGCGCATCCGCTTCATCACCCGCTGGCGTCTGGAAGCCCGTCCCGAGGACGTGGAGAAGCAGAAGAGGGGAGAGCTGGTGGAGCCCGTCAAGCCCATCGTCTACTACATTGACCCTGCTACCCCCAAGCAGTGGCGTCCCTATCTGATTGCCGGTGTCAACGACTGGCAGAAGGCCTTTGAGCAGGCCGGTTGGAAGAACGCCATCCGGGCCGAAGAATGGCCGGAGAACGCCGAAGAACTGGGTATGAGCCTGGAGGACGCCCGTTTCTCCGTGATCCGTTACCTGGCTTCCCCCACGGCCAACGCTTACGGCCCCAACGTGCACGACCCTCGCAGCGGTGAAATCATCGAGAGCCACATTGGCTGGTATCACAACGTGATGACCCTGGTACACGACTGGTACCAGATCCAGGCCGGCGCCATCGATCCCCGCGCCCGCGCTTTCAAATATTCCGATGAACTGATGGGAGACCTCATCCGCTTTGTCTCCTCCCACGAGGTAGGCCATACCCTGGGTCTCCGCCACAACAAAGGTTCATCCAGCTTCACTCCCGTTGAGAAGCTCCGTGACAAGGCTTGGGTAGAGGAGCACGGCCACACCGTGTCCATTATGGACTACGCCCGCTTCAACTACGTAGCCCAGCCCGAGGACAACATCACCAAGGACGGTATCTATCCCCGTATCAACACCTACGACAAGTGGGCCATCGAGTACGGTTACAAGCCCACCGAGTTCAAGACCCCCAAGGAGGACCACCTCTACTGGAACAAGGTCATTATCGAGCGCCTGAAGGCCGATCCTACCCTCTGGTTCGGTGGCGAAGGTTACGACCAGGATCCCCGCGCCCAGAGCGAAGACCTGGGTGACGATGCCGTGGCCGCCAGCGAGTACGGTATCAAGAACCTCCAGCGCATCATTGGTGAGCTGCCCGAGTGGAACAAGGAAGAAGGCAATATGTACACCAACCTGGACCGTATGTACAGCGCCCTCACGTCCCAGTACAACCGTTACGTGGGCCACGTGGCTATGTCCATCGGCGGCCGCTTTGTGACCAACCTGAGTATTGAGCAGCCCGGTGCCACCTACGCTCCCGTTCCCAAGGCCCAGCAGAAGCGCGCCCTGAACTTCATCAACCAGCGCGTCTTCACCCGTCCTTCCTGGATTGTAGAGCAGCCCTACATCTTCAACCTCACCGACAAGCCGGATTCTTATCTGTATCCGTTCATCAACAACGTGATCAGCTCCAGCTCCCTGCTGAGCCTGGACCGTATGGACCGTATGGATCAGTTTGCCAAGGCCGATGCCTCCAACTACAAGCCGGAAGACTATATCGCCGACCTCCACGATATGATCTTCACCGAACTGGAGAAGGGTGGTAAGGTAGACAGCTATCGCCGCTATCTGCAGAACCGCTTTGTGACCACCGCCCTTGAGGTAGTGGGCAACGCACGCGCCAAGACTTCCCCCAGCGCCGCCCTGGTGATGGGTGAACTCCTGAACATCCAGAAGAAGGCTGCCAAGGTAAAGGGCACCGATGCAACGGCCGCTCACTGGCAGGCCATTGCCCAGCAGATTGAAAAGGCTCTGAAATAAAATGAAAAAATTTCTTGTGATTTTTGTCCTGCTGACAGCCGGAATGGCCTTTCCCCAGGAAGTGAAAGCCCAGTTTGCCGGTCCCATTGTCCGCAAGGGTGCTAATCTGGTAGACCAAAAGGGCCAGATCCTCTCCGAAGAATCCATCATCGGCCTGGTAGGGGAAGATATTTATAAGGAAACCGTGGTGGGTGCCCGCCGCCAGATGAAAAGCGGTACGGGCCTTATCATCGGTGGTTCCGTTGTCATGGGCGCCAGTGCAGTGTTTGCTGTGTGTGGCGCTATGGTTGGCAGCAACAAGGATTTTTTTTCCAGCGATTCAACAAAGGCCAAAGCCGCACAAGGGGATGCACTCACAGCTGGAGCTTTGTATCTGTGCGCTGCGGCGCTTTCCTCCGTGGGCACCCTGGCCCTCGGCGGCGGCATTGCTTTGCGCGCCATCGGCAAGGGCCGTATCGGCTGGGTAGCCGAGCAGTGCAACGTCCGCCACAGCGCCACGCTGGAGTGGAGTGCTTCTCCCGCCGGTGCCGGCATCGTGATGCGTTTCTAGACCCGATAGCTTATCCTGCAGATTAGCAGGCAGTTTATAAATCGAGGGGTGCACTTCCAAGTGCACCCCTCAAATCGTAAGTCGCTGTTAGCTAGCGACATATGTGCCGATGGCTTATTCCTGGATGGCTGCGATGCCGGGGAGGATCTTGCCCTCGATGGCTTCCAGCATGGCGCCGCCGCCGGTGGAAACGTAGCTCACCTTGTCGGCGTAGCCCATCTGGGTCACGGCTGCTACGGAGTCACCGCCGCCTACCAGGGTGTAGGCACCGGTCTTGGTGGCTTC
>JAEEGJ010007165.1_pt1 | contig 32391 bp, 25 predicted proteins | sample 8958761 | NCBI WGS metagenome assembly JAEEGJ01 (sample SAMN16246546, study PRJNA631951) | gut metagenome | biome: gut microbiome; feature: rumen; material: RS-attached | host: Bos | place: Iran: Karaj | collected 2018-10
GGATATACGGAACGGGATAAACTCTTTCTGAAACTGCTGAAAGAGTACACCGCTCCTGCCGATTAAAGTAGCAACAGCAGCAGTATGCAGAAGTGCTATATCGTGTGACTATAAAACGAGTTTTAGGCTGAACAGGTATCTGACGGATTACATGGTAAATGTGCGCGGGAGTACCACCAGGACAATAGAGTCTTATCGTTACGCCTTTGTTTTTCTGCTTGAGTATTATGCGTGTGAGCTGAAAATCCCTGCTGACGCGATAACCCTGAAGGATTTTACCTACGAGCATATTCTTGGTTTCTACGTGTGGCTTGAGAAAGAGAGGAAAGCAGGAATCTCAACAAGGAACCAGCGACAGTCAGCTATCAACAGCTTTTCAAGATATCTGATGTATGAACGTCCTGAGTACCTCCCTGAGTATCAGAAGATCCTAGGGATCCCGCTCAAGAAGGGGCCTCAGAAAGAGATATCCTATCTCAAGGCTGATGGTGTCAGGCTGCTTCTGGAACAGATACCTGTCGATACGAAAGAGGGACTTCGGGATTATGTCATGCTGTCGCTTATGTACACGACAGGAATACGGGTCAGTGAACTGATCAATATCCGGGTGAAGGATATCTCTCTCAGCAAGCCATATACCCTGCTGGTACATGGGAAAGGGCAGAAAAACAGGTTTGTGCCCATTAACGCAGCCATAGTCCAGTCAATACAGAAGTACCTTCATGCCATGGGCTATGAAGACCCGTCAAAGCTTGATAACTGGCTTTTTATCAACCACATGAAGCAGCAGTTTACGCGTCAGGGTATTGACCACAACCTCCCCGGTAGTTAGGTTACAAGCAGTTCAGACCTCTTTCACCTAACAACCTTCTGCATACCAATTCTACCCCCTATCTCTGTTCAATTTCTTTTCTAACCTACTGTAATAATATCTTTTTCTTGTCATTTTCTTATTGACGCGGCAATCCTTTTGCAATATAATTAGGTATACGATAGGAGTACCAAAATGAGCGATTCCAAAGGCCTTTACGCAGTCCCTGAAAATATCCGCAAAATGAAGCCCCGCGGCACGATGGTCAAGAAAATCAAGGGGCACTACTACGTCTACAGGATGCAGCACATAAAGGACGAGAAAACAGGAAAGTGGAAGATCAAAAGCCTTGGGATCATTGGGAAAATCGTTGAGGGAAGAGGCTTTATCCAGAACACAGATGATGAGCCGACCGTTTGTGAATACGGGACGTACCGCCTTTTCGAGGAATGTGCGGCTGACATCAGAACACTGTTTTTCAAGGCATTCGGCAATGGCGATGATGCCGTAAGAATATGGGACTGCGGGATGATTTACGCTGTGAATGGTTTTCGTCCGATCAGCCTCATGTCCCATTTTTTCCAGACAAGCTGCTATTCGCTGGCGCATCCGGATATCAAGGTTGGCGAAACTGCCATAGGCAATATGCTCGAAAAACTGGGACGGCGTGATGTGGAGGCCAAAGCCTTTCAGAAACTGCTGACCGCCAAAACCACTGAAGTGGCGATTGACGGCCATGTCATACCACGATATTCAGCTCTCGATGGCATGACTGAATTTGGCTACAAGTACAAAAAACTCGGATGTGAGCAGGTAAATCTGCTGACTGCATTCGATACTGTGAACTGCCGTCCTGTAGCGATGAAAATGTTTAACGGCAGCATGAATGACAAGGCTTCAGTAAAAGAGCTTATTGATGACGTGCTGATTGAGAAATGCCTTTACCTGATGGATCGTGGATTTCACTGTCCGGAAATGAAGGAGAAGATAGCCCAGGTTCAAGGCACCTATATCATGCCGGTATGCTCCCATATGAACAGCTACAAGGAGGCTATGAAGCGCGGTCCTGGCAGACTCAAGACTTTCTTGTACAAACATCGGGATGGCATTCATATGGAACGCGACAAGGTGGAATACAGAGTCTCCTCCGAGTCTTCAGGAACCAGAGTCATCTACTATCGCAATCTGCAGCAGGCTCTTGAGGAAAGCTCCAGCTACAGTGCCCGCATCGAGGAAAAGGTGCCTGGCTATTCTGAGGAGGGACTGGAGAAAGCTGAGCCGTCATTCGGAGTGATCGTTCTGGAAACGACACACCCCGGTACTCCGGAGGAAATTTACAGTCTCTATAAACGCAGATGGTGCATCGAAACCTACTTCGACTACCTCAAGCATCAGATGGACTTCAATGCTCTTGGTGTGCAGGACTGGGCAAAACTTCAAGGGCTGGCCTTTATGATGATGCTTGCCACCATTATCCGCGGAGCTTGTCAGCTGAGGCTTAAAGGAAGTGACCTGAAGGAAATATACATGCCGGAAGTTCTGCTTAGGTCGTCTGCAGTCAAACTGGTCAAACACTCTGACAAATGGTTTATTGAAAATAAAACCAAAAAAGCAAGAGAACTATTTGAGGCACTAAATGTCGCGCTTGGTACTGAGTTCGATCCGAAGTCAGCGTTCAGCTGTACCTAACTACCGAGGAGGTTGTGATTGACTATATTGTTCGGAAATATTCCAAGATGGCAAGAAAGGTGAACCCTGATCTTATTCCTGATGACATGAGTCCCCACAAGATCAGGCATTCCACAGCCATGAATCTGGTGAACTCAGGAGTTGACCTTATCTACATCAGGGATCTTCTCGGACATGTCAGCGTGAAAACAACCGAAGTCTATGCCCGTGCTGATGCAAAACTGAAAAGAGAAGCAATAGAAGCTGCAAGCAAGGAGCTGGTTCCAATACAGGACGCCGAATGGGAGAATGATACAGGCCTGAGAGAATGGCTGAAGAACCTTTGCAAGCCTGCTCCTTAATATTATTAAGTAAAGAAATATGGACTGGAACTGCGACAGATATTGGCTTTGCGTTAAAAACTTAAAATAACGGATTTCTTGCCATAATCCTTTTTCTTTGCGTCAACTGAGATGACCGGGTACATTGCCCTCATGAATTCTTTGGCTTTATCGTTGATGAATCTGAACTGGGCATCCCTGTCAGGCCCGGGATCTCCGCTCTCGGTGAACTTTTTGTTCTGCTGAAGGCTGTAGCCCATTCCCACAAGCAAACCGCCGATCGTCACATGGCTTATGGATATATTCTTTTCTTTCAGGGCTACTTCAAGGTTTCTTAAGCTTTTTGTTGTCCAGCAAAGCGGGTCTTCCGTGTTGCCAACAGTATGGTCCTGTACCAGAAGTTTAAGCTCATCGATAACCTGAGGAAATTTTTCTGTAGCTGTTTTTCTCCCGGCACCTTCGGCTCGTATCCTTACATTACCTGCTGTCCTGCCGCTTCTGGCCTCTGGGGATGGAGTGATTTTTTCGCATTCCTTCTTCCCCTCAATGATTGTGACCTGAGAGACTTTTGTCAGTTCGTGTAGCTCCTTCACGCTGCCACGGCCAAGCATCTCTGATAATCCACCAAGGAAAATCCGCCTCTGTTTCTCATCCAGCTGCGGGATCATTTTCCCGATAAAAACTTTGGTAGATTCGTCAAGCATAATCATCTCCACGTATGCTTGCAATGATAGCATAATTAGTAGAGATGACTATGCCAAGATATTAAACTTTATTTTTTAACAGTTCCTAAGCTATTCCGTCCAAACACCAGGCAGCCGTCCAGCAGGGGCGCTGCCCGCCCAGTCTGCACAAAAATTAACCAATATATTATCAGCCGTAGCACAGGCAGGGTATGACTTTCCTCCAAAAATACGCACGCCGCGGCATTTTTATCCAGCCCGGCAGAAAGCATTCCGATAATATCACACGCCGCTCTGCCTGTTCCCACACCAAAGTGTGAAATACCGGCCAAACCCGGCGCCAGGACTGCCTTCCGGCCATGCCGCGGCGGAAATTCATCCTGCTCTCGTTATCCTCTGCCTCATATCATATAATTGCGCAGTGATCCTGCGGCATCCGTGAGACCCGGAAGCGCCGCCGAGGCATGAAGTTTATGCGCTTTGATGAGGAGCCGGTTCACGGCTTATGGAAGGAGAGCCCCTGTGAGAACGGAAACAAATTCGTCCGCCAGCTACTTTGACAAGGTTTCATCATCGGTGGAATGGGCGCAGTGGTTCGCTTTCCTCAACATCGCCCTCTCCGCGGCCATCGGCCTCAGATACCTCATCGAGTCGCCGCAGGCTTCTGTGAGCACGCTCGATCATTTCTACTCCATAGTAAGCCTCATCGGTCATTTCGGCTTCCTCTGCTTCATGTTCTTCCTGCTTTTCCTCTTCCCGTTCTCCTTCATCATCACCGGGAAGAAGGCCTACAGGACGACCGCGTTCGCGACTGCCGTCATACTCAATATCGCGCTCCTCATCGACACGCAGATCTTCCACTACTTCCATTTTCACATGAGCTGGCAGATCCTCCGCGTCATCTCCGACTTCGACAGGAGCTCACTGAGCCTCAACTTCTACTACCTCATCTACTCCGTGCCGGCCGTCATCGCCATAGAGTCAGTGCTCCTCCGCTACGCGGACTACAAGTGCAGGAAGACCAGGATACCGCCCTTCACCAAGGTCCTCATCGCGGCGGTAATCGCCTGCTTCGTGGCAACCCACCTGCTCCATGCCTGGGCCGACGCGGTGAAGTACCGCCCCATAACGGACCAGTCCTACATCTTCCCGATGATGTATCCCATGACCGCGCGCTCGTTCCTCGCCGAGAACAGCTGGATTACCCTGCCTGAGGCCGAGCAGAGCTCGAGGAAGCTCATGAACTACCCGCTCCGGAGCATCACCGCGGAGAGCCACCCCGAAAGGAACTTCATCCTGATAAGCCTCAACGGCCTCAGGGGCGACATGCTCACAAGGGAGAACATGCCGTTCCTCAACCAGGCCGCCTCCGAGGGGCTCTCGTTCACCAGCCACTTCTCAACCTCGGTCTCTGAGTACGACTCGGTCTTCTCCATGCTCTACGGGCTTATCCCGCAGTACGCCGATCTCGCGCGGGAGGCGAGGATTGATCCGGTGCTTTTCGACGAGCTGCAGCGCGACAGGAGCGACATCAGGATCTTCCGCACCGGAAAGCCCGGCGCTGACGACATCGTGAGGACCGCCTCCGCGGGCCTCAGGGGCTTCGACAGCATCGTCTACTCGCCGACCGACGGGAAGACCATCGAGGCCTTTGAGAAATACCTCAGGAGCCGTGACGGCTCAAAGGAGAGCCGCTTCTTTGCCCTGCTGCTCCTCAACGGGCCGCTCGAGACCGCTCTTCCCGAGAATTTCCACGGTCCGTTCGGCAGGAACGCGAAGAAGAACAGGACCATTTCCGGGATGACAGGCAACATCGGAGAGGAGTTCAGGAACTCCTACCGGAATGCCGTCTACTACACCGACTCGATGCTGGGGCCGCTCTTCGAGGAAGCAGGGAAGATCCCTGACACCATCACCATCGTAACATCGGACAAGGGCTTTGACTTCGATCTTGTCGGGAAGGATGTCCCGAGCTCCGGCAGGTTCACCTACGCCTCGCTGCACGTGCCTCTCGTCATCATGGGAGAGGGCGTGGAGAACGGTCTGAGGAGCGGCATGACCAACCACGCCGACATCGCGCCCACGATTCTCCGCAGGTTCCTCGGTGTCGCGAACGAAATCTCTGACTACTCGACAGGCGGCGACATGACCGGGAAGCTCACGAACTCCTTTGTGACGGGCGGCGACTCCAGCCATACGGTCATCATCGACCGCAAGAAGATCTCAGTGTTCAGCAGGGACGGCGGCTACACCGTCGCGGACAGGATCGAGAAGAACGACACGAGCAAGGGCCGTCTCTCCGATGACGAGCTCAAGTCGCTCATCCGCACGGAAAATGCGATGACGCGCTTTATTTCCCGCTGATCCGCCTCCATTTATACTGAAAGAAACCAGGATTTGAGGAGAATGAAAATGAGTCTGGAACTTACACCTGAAAACATGCAGGGCGTCTTCGACGAAAACGCCGGAAAGGCAATGCTTCTTTTTGTCTACTCCGCGCAGGATCCTGAAAGCACCAAGCTGCTTCAGGCCACTGAGCCGCTGGTACCGGAGTCAGGGCCCTACGCCGTCCTCATCCGCATCGACATAGACGCCCATCCGGAATTCCAGCAGATGGTCGTGCAGTGGGGCGTAAGGTCCGTCCCCTCGGTCATCGTCGTGCAGAAGGGCCGCATCTCCGGGCTCCTGCAGGCTGAGCAGGCAACCATCGAGAACATAAAGAAGGTGCTTGACCAGGTAATGCCGAAGACCGACGAGATCGACGCAGGCGAGGCCAAGACCGCGCTTGAGAAGGGAGACGTGAAGACCGCTCTCCTCAAGATCAACGCCGCCATCGCCGCGAACGACAAGCCGGAGTATCAGCTCGTGAAGGCCGACATCGAGCTCAGGAACAACAACCTGAACGCCGCGAAGAAGATCCTTGACGCCATTCCCCTCGAGGGCCAGGACAGCTACTACCAGAAGCTAAAGTCCGCGCTTGAGCTCGCCGGAAAGGCCGCGAAGTCCCCCGATGTCGAGAAGCTCGAGGAGGAGTACGAGAAGGATCCCTCTGACAAGGGCACCGCCAAGAAACTCGCTGTAAAATACAACGAGGCGGGCGAGAAGATCAAGGCGCTCGACCTGCTCTTCTCCATCCTCAGGAAGGATCTCGCCTTCGAGGACACCAAGAAGCTCTACCTCGACATCCTTGCCACCATGGAGGGAGATCCCGAGGTATCGGCCTACAGAAGAAAGCTCTATACCCTGATGTACTAAACACCCGGCAAGTCTGCAGGAGGACTGCTTGAAACTTATAAAAAAGACAGCGGTCCTCATTATGTCAATGGCCTTCTCCGGCGCAGCCGCAGCTGCCTCCGGAGGCCTCTATGACCCGGGCAGCTTTGATCTCCGCGGCATACCCGAGATAGGAACGGCAGGCGAGACTGCCCTCTCAGTCGGAAAGGAGATCAGGTTCGGTAAGTTCTTCAGCCGCCAGGCGCGGAGGATGCTCCCGGTAACAGACGACCCGGTCATCGACGAGTACCTCGCCAGCGTCGGGCAGAAGCTCATCGCCGCCTCCGACGGCGTGCGCTTCCCCTTCCACTTCTTCCTCGTAACGGATCCCGAGCTCAACGCCGCGGCGTTCCTCGGAGGCAGCGTCAAGGTCAACTCCGGGCTCTTCCACTACGCTGAGAACGAGAGCGAGCTCGCGGGCGTCCTCGCGCACGAGGTAAGCCACATCACGAGGCGTCACCTGGCGCAGTTCATTGAGGCAAGCAGCCGGAGCAACAGGCTCACCCTCGCTGGAATCGCGGGAGCGATAGCGCTTTCCATGCTGAACCCGGCGCTTGGCGCCGCGGCCCTCACGACAAGCATCGGCGCCGGGATCCAGGCCCAGATCACCTACACCCGCGAGCACGAGATGGACGCGGACTCCGAGGGCATCAAGACGCTCTACAAGGCCGGCTTTGATCCGGAGGGCATGGTCACCTTCTTCATGAAGCTCTCCGGCATGACCGGAGGCATCTCCATCCCGCAGGGGCTCCTCACCCATCCGGTTCCGGAGTACCGCGTGGCGGCGGCAAGATCAATGGCCGCGATGATGCCGAAGCGGCCCGCCTACTTCAACAGCCCGGACTTCTATTTTGCGAAGGCGCGCATCGCGGTAAGGTATGAGCGCCTTGATACTGAAATGCTCCTCGCCGCCTACCAGAAGACGCTCGAGAAGCGCCCCTCGGATCCTGAGGCGCTGTACGGACGTGTGATGGCGCTCCTGCAGCTCGGGAGGTACCACGCCGCTGACGAGGCGCTTGACATCCTGGTAAGGCGAACAGGGAGGAAGGACAACCTCTTCGTCATCGACGCGGAGACCGACATAAGCATCGGACTCCGCACCGGGAAGGCGATGCTCCCGAGGCTTGAGCAGCTTGCAGTCTCAAGGCCTGACAGCCTGACAGTCATCCTCAACCTCGCGAACCTCTACATCTCCTCAGGGCAGGCGAAAAAGGCCGTCTCCATACTCGACTCCTATGAGAGGAGGCATGACGACAGCCCGCTTGTTTACGATATGCTGGCGAGAGCATGGTCGGCATCAGGGAACATGGGCAAGTCCAAGATCGCGAAGGCGAGGTACTATGCTCTGAACGACAACTTCGATGAGTCAAACTCGCTCCTGAGCTCGGCGCTCACCTATACCAGGGGCCGCCTCGACCGGGCCTATATCGAGGGCCTCATCATCAAGAACCATGAGCTTGAGAGGGAGGATCAGGAGCTCTCCAAGAGCATGAAGTGACGCCCGTGCGTGCCGGCAGCTTCTGGAAGCGTCTCGTTTAGATGCCGAGAGCCTTCTTCACAAAGGGGATGGTGAGATAGGAAAGGCGGTGCCCGTCCTCAAGCGAGTGCTCGAGCATGCACAGGGCGTTCATCAGATCTTTCATGCTCCGGGGCAGGCGCGTGATCATGAACCTCGCCGTCTCGTCGGTGAGCTTCATACCCCTGAGCGCGGCGCGCATCTCAAGGGCCTTCAGCTTGTCGTCGTCGGAGAGCTCCTCCACGTGGAAGGTTACGCCCCAGGAGAGGCGCGTTACGATGTCCTTCCTCGAGAAGCCTGCGTCTCCCTGCCTCAGGAGAGAGGAGACGACCAGGCTCTGCCCGCTGCCGCCCTTCACGCTGTTCACGATCTCATATATGGCGTTCTCCCACTCGGTGTCGCCCGCGACCTGATCCACGTCGTCTATGAGGATTACGTCCTCCCTTGCGCGGGAGAGCGTCCTGGGCGAGAGCCGGAAGCGGTCGGACATGGAGATGAGGACTGCGGAGCGGCGGCGGTCCTCGCACTCGCGGAGGACAGACTTGATGAGGTGGGTGCGCCCGGTGCCGTGATCGCCGTAGAAATAGACTATGCTGCTCGATGGATCGCCTGCGACCGCGCCGTGAAGCGCAGTAATCAGCATAGAATTGCCGCCGGCGACAAAGCTGGCGAAAGTATTCTCCGCTGAAAACTCATAGTCACACACCAGCTGCATGAAGAGTCCTCCGGGAACCAATAATTGACACTGCCAGTCCTCATGACAGAGCCTCTGTCATTTTAACCCATGGACAAGTCTAAAAAGCTGAACCGCTCTCAAATAAATGAAAAACGGCCGGTTCGGAAGGGATTGCGGAGGATGGCTTTCAGGAAAGGCCCTGCCCGCCAGGAGCACACGTGGAATCAGGAGCGCATGTACTCTGACTGATTATTAGCAGCAGACACCATGATCGAAAAAGGGCAGCCACTGGCCGCCCTTTCTGTTTAATTTTGCTCTGAGAAGCTGTCGTTATGCCCTGCCTTCAGAGTCCTCACGGATCTCCCAGGCGAGGCCGCAGGCGCGCCTTACGGAGGGGATGAAGCGGACCACAGCAAAAACCGCCCCTGAGATGATGAGCGCGATCAGTGCCGCAATCCATACCCTGACTGAGCTGATCACAGTGTGCTTCGAGGCGATGAACGGATCAGATCCGATTACCTCGAAGAGCGCTCCGTCAGCCTTGGAGGAGGAGACGAGCTTCAGATCATGATACTCATACGCTGAGGAGTCGCCCGGATCGGCGATGCTCCTGCCGCCCACGCGGAGGTTCATCAGCGCTATCCTGCCGCCTGCCTGGTCGCCCAAATCAAGGCGGAGGCGCCTCATGGTCTTGTTGCTGCGGTTGAGCCTTACGGATAGGTGCGAGAACTGATCCTTCTGCAGGCTCAGATCCTGCCTTACCGAATACTGCTCGGCGAACTGATGGTTGAGTCCCTTCATCACATAGTAGACCTGCGCCTTCATCACTCCGCTGTAGTCAGCCCTGATGTCAGCGCTTACCTCGTAGGGCGTATTCATGGAGAAGAAGCCGAGCGCCCAGGCAAGGAAGAATACCGGAAGAGCGATGTAGACAAAAAGGAGCGAGTCCAGGAACATCCCCTGCTTCCTGGTTACTGTCTCAGGCTTCTCCTCAGACGCCCCGTCCTCCTTTGCGTCAGCCTTCCCGCCATCCTCAGCGGAGTCCCCGCCATCAGAGCCTTCAGCGCTGTCCGCTCCGGCAGATGCACCTTCCCCGGCGGCCGCAGCCTCATTCTCCCAGTCAAGCCCGCAGGCGCGCCTGATAGGCGGGATGAAGCGGATTACGGAGAACACTGCTCCCGCGATGAGGAGCGTGATGAATACCGCAACCCAGACCCTTGCGGAGCTGATGACGGTATGCCTTGACTCGATGTAAGGATCAGGGCCCGTAACCTCGAATGACGCGCCGTCAGCCTTTGAGGAGGAGAGGAGCTTCAGATCGTGGTAGGAGAACTTCCCTGAGTCTCCGGCATCTCCCAGGCTGTGCCCGCCGACCATGAGGTTCCTGACGGTTACCCTGATGCCGGCCTGATCACCGAGATCAAGTCGCATGCGCTTCATGGTCTTCTTGGCGTGGTTGACCCTTACCGAGAGGTGGGAGAACTGATCCTTGGTGAGGCCAAGATCGCTCGTGACGGAATATTCCTCTCCGTACTGGCTGTTGAGCCCCCTCATGATGTAGAAGACCTGCGCCTTCATCACGCCGCTGCTGTCAGCCCTGATGTCGGCGCTCACCTCGTAGGGAGTGCTCAGCGTGAAGAAGCCGAGCGCCCAGGACAGGAAGAAGATAGGAAGCGCGATATAGACAAAGAGCACCGTATCGAGGAACACTCCCTTTATCCGGCTGAGCGCACCGGGCTTTTCCTCAGCCTTTGGCTCACTGCCCTCGGCCGCCTCAGGCGCGCCTGCGCCTTTCCCAGCGGACTTATCGGCTGATTCTGCGGGAGCTGAGGCAGCACTCTCCTCTGACGCGCCTTCGCCATGAGAGAGAGGCTCAGCGCCGGCGCCGTCCTCCCTCACTTCCCAGTCAAGCCCGCAGGCATTCCTGACCGAGGGGATGAAGCGCACGATCACGAAGAGCGCGCCGGAGATGAGCAGCACGATGAACACTGCCGCCCATACCCTGGCCTGGCTGATTACGGTGTGTCTCGACTCAAAGTAAGGGTCAGTGCCGGTGGTCTCGAATACCGCGCCGTCAGGCCCTGAGGCGCTGACAAGCTTCAGATCATGGTAGGCAAACTGGGAGGAGTTCCCGGGATCCGCGACGCTCCGTCCGCCTACCTTAAAGTTGAGCACTGATACCCTGACGCCGGCCTGATCGCCGAGGTCAAGGCGGAGGCGCTTCAGGGTCTTGTTGGTGCGGTTAAGCCTTACGGAGAGGTGCGCGAACTGATCCTTCTGCAGGTTCAGATCCTGACCTACTGAATAGTTTCCGCTGTACTGGGTGTTGAGGCCCTTCATGATGTAGAAGACCTGGGTCTTCATCACTCCGCCGCGGTCCGCCTTGATGTCGGCGCTTACCTCGTAGGGGGTATTGAGGGTGAAGAAGTCAAGCGCCCAGGCAAGGAAGAATATCGGAAGCGCGATATAGACAAAGAGCAGCGCGTCAAGGAATAGCGCCTTTCTTCTTGTTACAATCTCCGGCCCCTCATCCTGCGGTCCGCCAGCGGTGGATTCCTGGGAATCACTGTGCCCCTCTGCCTTCTCGCCGGATTCGCTTTCCTTCGCGAGAGGCTCTGCCTTTTTGCCGCTTTCTGACTTTTCCCCAGCCTTCTCCTCACCGGAAGCTGCCTGTTGAGCCTCTGCAGGAGAGCTGCCTGCGCCCGGCTCCGGCTCGTTCTCCCAGTCAAGACCGCAGGCGTGCCTGACGGACGGGATGAAGCGGACAATGGAGAACAGAGCGCCGGAGATAAGGAGCGCGATGAATGCCGCAACCCAGACCCTTGCTGAGCTTATGACGGTATGCTTCGAGGCAATGTAGGGATCGGATCCTGTTACATCAAAGACGGTGCCGTCTGCCTTCGAAGAGGATACCAGCCTCAGGTCGTTGTAGACATACTCCGAGCCCTTCCCGAGATCTGCCGTGCCGTGCCCGCCGATCTTAAGGTCCTTTACGGTTACCCTGCCGCCTGCCTGATCACCGAGGTCAAGGCGGAGGCGCCTTACGGTCTTGTTGGTGCGGTTAAGCCTTACCGAGAGGTGCGCGAACTGATCCTTCTGAAGATTGAGATCCTGCCTTACGGAGTAGTTCTCTCCATAGTCCCTGTTGAGGCCCTTCATGATATAGAAGACCTGGGCCTTCATAACGCCGGCGCGATCAGACCTGATGTCGGCGCTTACCTCATAAGGAGTGCTGAGGGTGAAAAAGTCGAGCGCCCAGGCAAGGAAGAATATCGGAAGCGCGATGTAGAGGAAGAGGAGCCCGTCAAAGAAAAGCCCCTTGGCCCTGCTTACAGGCTCGCTCTTCTCCTCGGAGACAGATGCCTCTCCAAAGGACTCTTCTGAGGCGGCAGATTCCTGCTTCTCGCCTGCGCCGCTCTCCGCGGCGCTCTCCTTCTTTTCTCCAGCTTCGGGAGCTACCTCAGCATGCTCAGCGGTCTCTTCCTTCCCATTGGCCTGCGCCTTCTCTGAAGCGGCAGCGCCAGAAGAGGCTGCAGGGGACCTGCCGGCGTCAGGCTCCGGCTCGTTCTCCCAGTCAAGACCGCAGGCATGCCTGACGGACGGGATGAAGCGGACAATGGAGAACAGCGCACCGGAGATAAGGAGCGCGATGAATACCGCTACCCAGACCCTCGCGGAGCTTATGACGGTATGCTTCGAGGCGATGAATGGATCAGGCCCGGTAACGTCAAACACGGTGCCGTCAGCCTTCGAGGAGGAGACGAGCCTCAGGTCGTTGTAGACATACTCCGAGCTCTTCCCGAGATCAGGAGCCGGGTGCCCGCCGATCTTAAAGTCCTTTACGGTTACCCTGCCGCCAGCCTGATCGCCGAGATCAAGGCGGAGGCGCCTTACGGTCTTGTTGGTGCGGTTGAGCTTAACCGAAAGATGGGCGAACTGATCCTTCTGCAGATTGAGGTCCTGCCTTACGGAGTAGTTCTCGCCATATTCCTTGTTGAGGCCCTTCATGATGTAGAAGACCTGGGTCCTCATCACGCCCGCACGGTCAGACCTGATGTCGGCGCTTACCTCATAGGGAGTGCTGAGGGTGAAGAAGTCGAGCGCCCAGGCCAGGAAGAAGATGGGAAGCGCGATGTAGAGGAAAAGGAGGCCGTCGAAGAAAAGGCCCTTTGCCCCGTACGGATGCACAGCCTTTTCACCTGCATCCTGCTGCTCTGCCCCTGCAGCCCCTGCAGCCTCTGCAGCCTCATCAGCAGCGGGCTTTTCTGCCACGCTGCCCTGCTCAGACTTTTCCTCCGCGGCGGCAGCAGCTTTCTCCTGCCCGCTCACATCCTTCTTTTCTGATTCCTCTTTCACTTCTGAACTCTCCCCGGCACCTGCCGCAGCCTCATCAGCGGCCGGCTTTTTCTCCTGATCATCAGTGTTTTCCCAGTCAAGCCCGCAGGCGTGCCTGACGGACGGGATGAAGCGGACAACGGCAAAAAGCGCGCCCGAGATGAGAAGCGCGATGAATACCGCAATCCAGACTCTTGCGGGGCTTATGACGGTATGCCTGGAGGCGATGTAGGGATCTGCTCCGGTAGTTTCAAACACCGCTCCGTCAGCCTCCGAGGAGGAGACGAGCTTCAGATCGTGATAGTCAAACTCGGAGCTCTTCGCGATGTCCGCGGCGCTGTGCCCGCCGACTCTGAGGTTCTTCACGGCTACCCTGATGCCTGCCTGATCGCCGAGATCAAGGCGGAGGCGCTTCAGGGTCTTGTTGGTGCGACTGAGCCTTACTGAGAAGTGCGCGAACTGATCCTTCTGCAGGCTGAGATTCTGCTGTACGGAGCGCTGCTCATCGAACTGATGGTTAATGCCCTTCAGCACGTAGTAGACCTTCGCCTTCAGCACCCCGTCTCTGTCAGACCTGATGTCGGCGCTCACCTCATAGGGAGTGTCCAGGGTGAAAAAGTCGAGAGCCCACGCCCAGCCCAGGATGGGGAGGGCGATGTAAACAAACAGCAGCGCGTCGCAGAGAAAACGCTTCATTCCGTACTGCTCTTTCTCAGAAGCCATATCAACACCAGAAAACACGAATCAAAAAAGCAAAAAATCCAGGGGAGGCCGGGCCTCCCGCGGAAATCCTATTCCTCAGGGCTACTGCTTCCTTGCGCTCTCAAGCCCCGCAAGGCGCCTCAGCACAGGAACTCGGACAGTGATAAGGAAAAGTATGAAGGAGAGCAGCCCGGCGCAGACGCCCGATACCAGGTCCTTCCTCGGGAAATTTACGGAGTGGCGCGTCTCAATATAGGGATTTGAGCCGGTGACCTTAAGCACGGCAGAGTCCTTCTTTGAGTCAGAGAGCTCCAGATCATGGAGGATGACAGCCCCGCTGTCTGCTGCGCTGAAGCCGCGGCCATTGATGGAAAAGTCCGTTATCTCAATGGTATCTATGCCGCTCTCCTTGAGCTTCCCGAACTCTGCCCTTGCCCGCCTGATGGCCTTCCCGCCGGACTTGATGGTTCCGCCGGTCAATGAATAGTCATCCGCGTGAAGGAAGATCCTGGCGCTGACGGAGTGCTCAGAGTCAAACTGCCTCATCTGGCCGTCGGGACGGTAGTAGATCCTCACAGGGATCTCTGCGTCAGCGGAGCCCTTTGCCCTCAGGAAGAACGACTGGTAGTCCGGGTAAGTGAAGAGCCCGGCGCCCCAGGCGAGGACATACACAGGAACCGCAATGTAGACAAAGAGTATGACAAGGCGCAAAGTTGATATGTTTCTAGTCATGTCAGAATATCAGCTGTTTGTTTATTTGTTTCAATCCACGCTCTGAAGCTGTGCTGCACCGTGCTGTGCCGCATCTTGAATTGGCTGCCGCGGCCCCACAGGCCGCCCAGGGAGATCATGCGGCAGGCGCTGCAATAATCGCATTATTGTAGCAGAAAAACGCCGCCGTTCCTGAAAATGGCATGTGTGCCCGGGTACGCAGTGCTTATCTGACACGATAAAACACCCGATGCGGAGGAATTTCCGGGCTAAGGGCACAAACGCCAGTGAGGCTCATCCCCGCTCAGCAGGGCCAGCAGTACAGCCTGATGCCACTGCTGGATTTGAGGCAGCAGGAGATAGCCGTTCCTTCTCACCGAATGCAGGAAAGATACGGATCTGTGAGTGAAAATCAGGTAAAAAATTCGTTTTTTGGGGAGCAGGCAAAATAATGCGCTCAAATTCATGACCGAAAGTGTGTTCCTTTGCTAAAATCGCAGGGGAAATTAAATTTTCTGAACGCATGTTCATCATCAAAAGAAGAGGTTAATGCAGTGACTCGCACAGTTATGCTTGTACCGGCTGCCGCCGGCGAGGGAATCAACGCAGTATGTCTTGGCCTTATCAAGGCTCTCAAGGACAAGGGCGCCAAGGTCGGATTCTTCAATCCTGTTGAAAGCGCATCCGGCACCAACGCTTCTGCAGTTGTAAAGGAGACTTTCGGGATTGCCTCCCCTGAGCCGGTAAACAGAGTCCACGCCTCAAGGCTCATCGCCGAGGGTGACGAGACCGTCCTTCTTGAGGAGATCCTGGGCGAGTTCGAGGAGTACAAGGCAGCAGGCAGCTACGACGTAATCGTCGCCAAGGGCACCTCAGGCTGCTGCGGCTCACCCTGGGCTGACGAGCTCAACTACGGCATCGCGAACGCCATTGACGCCGAGGTTGTCCTCGTAAGCGGCACCAAGGGCGGCAAGGATAACTTCCATGACCGCGTCGACACACTGAAGAAGAAGTTTCAGAGCCGCCTCCAGGGACTCATCGTCAACAAGGCCGGCCAGTCAGGCTGCTGCTGCCAGGGCGCATGCAGCGCAAAGGCTCCCTTCGGCACAGCAGAGGCTGACGTTGCCGACGCAGGCGCAAAGCTCCTGGGCTTCATCCCGTTTGAGCACAGCCTCTTCGCTCCGCGCGCGAAGGACATCGCCGCATACCTCGGCGCCGAGACCCTCAATGAGGGCGAGGCCGCAGTTCGCCGTCCCTGCCATCCGGCAGTAGCATCAGGCTCAGTCGAGAGCTTTGAGAAGGATCTTACCGACGGCGCAATGGTCTTCTGCGACAGCACCAGGACCGATCTCAAGGGCGCTGTATTCCAGGCCGCACGCGACGGAAAGAAGCTCGCCGGCGTTGTCTTCACCAACGCAAAGGATCCCAAGGCAGTCGAGTTCTGCGACTGCGTCAAGGAGAACGGGCTTCCGGTATTCGCCACCTCCCTGCCCCTCTTCGCCGCTGCAGGCAAGATGTCATCCTTCAAGGCTCCCATCGCCGCTGACGACAAGGAGAAGGCTGAGCTGGCCGCAGCAAAGATTGCCGCTGCGCTCGACGCTGACTGGGTAGCATCCCTCACCAAGGATGATCCGAACCACGTCCGCCGCATGTCTCCTGCCGCATTCCGCTACATGCTCACCCAGAAGGCTAAGGCCGCAAACAAGCGCATCGTCCTCCCTGAGGGAACCGAGCCCCGCACCATCCGCGCAGCAGCCATCTGCGCGCAGAGAGGCATCGCGAAGCCCGTCCTCCTCGGCAACGTTGAGGAGATCAAGAAGGTTGCTGCAGAGCAGGGAGTATCCTTCGACGGTCTCAGCATCGAGCTCGTTGATCCTGAGAACAGCCGCGAGAACTATGTCGAGAGGCTTGTTGAGCTCAGGAAGAAGAAGGGACTTACCCCTGAGCAGGCACGCGAGCAGCTCAAGGACAACGTAATGCTCGGCACCATGATGATCGAGCGCGGCGAGGTTGACGGCCTGGTATCAGGCGCAGTCCACACCACTGCCAACACCATCCGCCCTGCCTTCCAGATCATCAAGACCGCCCCGGGCTCAAAGATCGTATCCTCGGTATTCTTCATGCTGATGCCTGAGCAGGTCCTCGTCTACGGCGACTGCGCGGTCAACCCTGCGCCTACCGCTGAGGAGCTTGCCGAGATCGCCATCCAGTCCGCTGACACCGCCAAGGCGTTCGGCATTGATCCGAAGGTTGCGATGATCTCCTACTCCACCCTCGGCTCCGGAAAGGGCGAGGCAGTTGATCTTGTAGTCAACGCCACCAAGCTTGCCCAGGAGAAGAGGCCGGATCTCGCCATCGACGGACCTCTGCAGTACGACGCAGCCTACATGCCTGATGTAGCGAAGAACAAGGCTCCGAACTCTCCTGTTGCAGGAAAGGCCAACGTCTTCATTTTCCCGGAGCTCACCACCGGCAACTGCACCTATAAGGCAGTTCAGCGCTCCGCAGGCCTTGTCTCCATCGGACCTATGCTCCAGGGACTCCGCCGCCCGGTCAACGACCTCTCAAGAGGCGCGCTGGTTGACGATATCGTCTACACCATTGCCCTTACCGCGATCCAGGCTGCCCAGATCAAGGACTAAGAGGCTTTAGGAAGCTTTGGAGGGGCCCGGCACTGTCCGGGCCTTTTTCTTTTCGCCCCGCCCGGCAGCCCCGTTCAGGGCTCCGCCCATCAGCATCCCTGAATTCTGCTAAAATCCACTCCCGTTCCATGTCCATTTCTGAAATGCCGGAGTGCCTGATGAAGCTCATTCGCAGGAAGTTCTTCTCTCATGATCTGTATTTCCTCCAGGAAATCCCGCACCGCTACATGTCGGTCTCCCTCATCCAGGTCATTGTCATTTCAGCATACTGGTTCTACTGCCTGACAACCTTCGCCAGCCAGAACGGAGATGCAGTGCTCGAAAAGCACGAGCTCATCTACCGCCTTGCCCTGATGGCGGCCCCGATGCCGGTCATCCTCTACCTCACCTACTTTGCCGTGAATTTTCTCTGCCGCTTCCTCCATTTCCAGACCACGCTCTATGACAGATCCGGGGAGGACTCCTGGATGGCGGTCTCTGAGCTGTTCAGCTCGCTCAGGGAGCGCGATGGAGGCATGTACGGCATCCTCGGCGTGCGCCCGACGGCAGAGAGCGGGCAGAGCGCCTTCGTCGTAAGAAGAATACAGAAGAAGTACCTCTTCCCCGCGGTCGTGAGGACCAACCTCCGGAACGTCCCCTCGTTCGGCGATCCTGACCGGACCATGTACTTCATCCTCCCTGACCAGCTCCTTCTCGCGAACGATGACTACCGCTTTGTCGCCGGCATCCCCTGGAGCGACATCAGGATTGTCTGTGAGGAGAAGCTCATGAGGGATCCGCTCTCGGGCGAGAACATGGAAACTCCCGTTCCCGTAAGCGCCATCCGGCTCGAGTGCGGCAGGTGGAGCACCGGGCTTCTCATCAGGGGCACGGACTCAAACTTCATTGAGCTCGGCATGCTCCTCCTCAAGATGCGGGACAAGCACTCAGAGGATTACGCTACGCCGAAATTCCTGATGGATGAGCAGAGGGATGAGCAGAAGACGGACTCAAAGAGGCAGAAGAGAAAGGCAGAGCCTATGGAAGCTACTTCCTCAGAAGGCAGCAGCGCTGCTCCTGCTCCCGCTCCTGTGCCTGAGAAGGACCTCAGCGAGCATGAGGGGATCCTCCCCGGGGATGAGGATGAGCTCCCGGGGAAAGACCAGCTCAGCGACTCCGGCATCGTGCCAGGCCAGGGCTCAGGCGATGATCTCTCCGCCGGAGTACCAGATGATGCCGGCGCTGCCGTCTCTCCTGACGAGAGGCCGGTCGGCATGAAGGAGGAGACAAGGCACCGTACCCGCAGCGATGATCCCTCAGAGCGGAGGGAGCCGTCACTCGGGAACCTCGACATCACAGGAGAGTCTGACCAGATCAGGTTCTGAGCCCCGGGCTTTCCTTCCCATAAGAGCGGCACGCTGCCGTGCCGCCTCCCGCTCTAGATGCCGAGCTTCCCGGCAAGCTCCGAGGCCGCCTCTGGCATCACCGCGCTCTCCCACTCAGCCTTCGCGCTGGTCTTCACCTTTTTGTACCTGGAAAGGAGCCTGAACGCCTCTTTGAGGGAAAGCTTTTTCTCCGGCAGCGTTTTCAGGAGACAGTTCCTGGCCCGTGCGGCTATGACCGAGCGGAGGAAATTCACGAGCTCGGCGCCCATGGCAATGCAGTAGCTGTCATCATTCCAGGATGCTGTAATGGGGAAGCTGCCCCGCTCATTGATGAGCTGCTCCCGATCCTTTCTCCCTGCAAAAATCTCGTATAAGGGAAGCAGGTTCATGTCAAACTTCGATCTGAAGCAGACCGTAGAGAGGAACGGCGCTGCCATCCCAAAATGAGCTTTGGAGAACCTGCCCTGCGCCATTGAGAGCTGGCTGGCAGCGGCAGTCTCCGCCGGTGACGCCGCCGAAAACCTGAAGCAGTACAGGAACTCCCTGCCCTTGGTCTTCACCTTTTTGCCTAAGACCGGAAGCCCGCAGTGCTCCGCTATCTGCTCCTCACCGCCCAGCAGATTGTTGCGTACCGCGACTGATGAGCCGGCATCAAGAGGGGCAATATACGCGCGCCTGTCATGCGGAGCCGGATCCCTGTAGAGGACTTCGGTAAAGAAGCCCTTGTCGAGCAGCACGATAGCGTCCTCAATGAGGAGATCTGCCATGAACTCAGCTGCTTTGCTGTCGTTCAGAAAGCTTCCCGGATACGGCCAGAGCGCGGCAGGCTCATCCTCATCAAAGCTCCAGGCGTACATCACGCCAAGGCACAGGGGCACAGGGCAGATTCCGGACATGAGCTGATCCTGACTGAGCCCCTCTGGCTCATGGTCTGCGCTTCTCAGCATGCCGTCAACAATGAGGACGCTGTCGGAAAATGACTGCAGCCGCCTCGACATGAACTTGCGGATCAGGGACTCGTCATCGCCGATCTTCCTGAGGAATGCAATTACGGCCTCTTTTGAGAGATCGAGCCCCTGGTAAAGCTCAGAGACAAAGGAGGTCTCATAAGGGAGGGAAAGGTCCGGAATCACGGTTTCGTCCGATGACGCGAGAAGAAGCGCCATGGCGTAGAGCATCCTGGCGTCCTCAGGCGGCCAGGCCATCATCAGCTCCTGCATGAGGCCGCCGCCTGCCTTGTGGCAGAGCGCCGCCTCGCCATAGTCCTTCACCAGGATGCGCTTCTTTCTGGCTCTGGGCTTTGGAGCATCGTCATCAATGTCAAAGCCGATGAACTCTCCGCTCATCATCCTGCCGGCTAGGGCCGGATCTGTCGGGACAAAGCCTAATGGGGGCCGCCCGCTGCTACGCACCTGGGGGGCTGCCCCGTCTGTTTTCTTCTCTGAAACAGCATTCTGAGAGTCAGTGTTTTCATTGAAAGTTTTTTTCGGCATAGCGGTTCGGTGCTCCTTCATCAAAAGTCATCAGGCGCCTTGGAAGGCAGAGACAGGGAACAGCCCGGCCCTGCAATGCCCGATGCACTCAGCCCATAAGATGAGCCTATCATAGCAGAGAGGCACAAAAAAGCCCCCGGAAGCCGCTTGAAGCCGCCGGAGGCAGTACTTAAGGAATTCTCACATACCCCGCGTCAGAACACGAAGATAACCAGGGCGTACCAGATGATGCCTATTACGACCGCGACAACATGGAGCGCAACGCTGGAGCCGGCTGCCGGGAGCGCGTAGACGGCACGGAGAGTGCCGACTATGCAGCGCTGCAGCGGCCAGAGCAGGAGAGCAATGCAGATGGCGAACGCGATGGCAATCTTCTTGAACATCCCTGAGCCTGCGACGCTGCTCAGGAACTCCTGAGCTGACATGTTTCCTGCGCTCATGTCAGCCTCAAGCTGCTCCATAAAGGCGACATCGGCCTGGCTGGTGGCAATCACGAGGATGGCCGCCATCAGCACGATGAACGACGCAACGAGCGCAATGGCGAAGAAAATAAGGGTATTGCGCGCGTAGACGGCGTGATCGTGGCTGACATCATCGCCCGCCCTGTAGAGCATAACAATGAATGCGATGGCAGGTATCGCGGCGACAAGGAGCCACGAGGCGAAGAAGAAGCACATGGTGAGGAAGAGGCAGGCATAGGCGCCGATGGCGATGCCCTGAGGGAAATTGTCTCTTGAGATTACAGAATCTGACATTTTTACTCCTGATTGAGCTGCAGGCTGAGCCTGCAGGATTTGCCCGCATGTTATTGAAGAGGGCCGTGGCAGTAAACTACACTCCGGTATGGGAGATGATTCACGCGACTTAAAATAGCTCAGGCGCGCCCTGCCATGCCGTCAGCAGGAGGCGTCCGCCTGCGCCGTCAGGAGCTCTGCCCAGGGAGCACCGGAGGCGGCTACTTCATTCTTGAGTATTTGACATAGCGCCATACGGTGAAGACGCCGGCAAGAAGCGAGAGCATTACTGTCGCGAATATGATTTTGAACGAGGTCTCCACAGCCGGGGCAAGGCCGCCCCTCACGGAATAGGCAAGGCAGGCAAGGACCGCGGCCGCGCCGATTGCCGGGATTGCCCCGCTCATCATCCGGAAGGCCTGCGAGACCGGAAGGTCGCGCCAGTGCGAGCCGAACGGCAGGAACGATCCGATGAGGAGCACCAGGAACATCTCCCCTAGGACAATGCCGAGGGAAATGCCGTTGTCCGTGAGCTCCGCGCGGTTTTTACCGACAAAATCCTGAGACGCCTCCTTCACCGCGTTGATGTGCGTCTTGATCCTGAACTGCGGCATGGGCTTCTGCTCCGCCTCTGCGCCGGTCTCATCAGCTCCAGGCAGCTCCTCAGTGTCAGCCGAAGGCTTTGCCTCAGGCTTCTTCATGAAGTGGTCAATGAGGATGCTCCTTTCAGAGTCGAGCACCGAGTAGTAGCGGAGCGCGGGCTCGGACTGGAACCAGGATGAGGGGGACTGGAGAACGAAGAGGAACACCAGGAGGCAGGCGCAGTGCACCAGGGCGACCAGACCCATGATGCCTGCGGAGAGCGATATCCCGCGGGGCCGGAAGTCCCTAGCTCCGAACACCGTCTTCCTGAGATACCTCCTTGCCGAGTAGGTGCCGCCGTTTCCGTAAAGCCCGGCGGCATCAATCAGAAGATCCCTGCTGTTTTCCATATGCGCATCCCCCATAGAGCGGGGATATTATAGCCGCCTCAGTCGAACATCGAAAGGGAAAGGGGAACTCCTCCGGCGAAATCAGCGGAGAAGGTCCGCCCGAGCAGGCTCTCGAGGAGCGCCGGATCAAGCCCTGCCGCGGGCCTTATCGACCTGATGTTCTCCAGCGTCGCCTTCTCCCCCTTCTTCACGGACTTCACGAGATAGAGCGATCTCCTGAACTTCATGCCCGGGAGGACCTCGTCGTCCCTCCGGAAATGCACGCTGCCGTTGGCGGCCGCCGCGGTCTCGACGCCGCGCCTGAGCGCCCTGAACTCCTGGGGCTCAAGGGAGAAGGCCGCGTCAAGGCCGCCGTCAGAGCGCCTCAGGGTGAAGTGCTTCTCGATGAGCTCCGCGCCGAGCGCAGTCGCGGCCACCGCGACATCGGTGCCGCGGGTGTGGTCGGAGAGCCCGACGCTCACCGTTCCCCCGAAATGCTCCTTTAAAAACGGTATGTCAGAGAGGTGGTAGTCCTTCGGGTCCGCGGGATAGCTGCTCACGCAGTGGAGCACGGCGACATGGGACGCGCCGCCCTGCCTGGCGGCATTCACCGCCCGGTCAATCTCGCTGAGGGACGCAAGTCCGTCAGACATGATGACGGGCTTTTTGTACTGCGACACGGCGCGCACCAGGCCAAGGTCCACGAGCTCGAACGAGGCGACCTTGAACGCGGGTACCCCGTTCTTCTCAAGGAGCGCCGCGGCCGAGGCGTCAAAGGGGCTCGAGAACACCTCGAGTCCGTTCTTCCTTCCGCGCTCAATAAGCGCCGGGATCCACTCCCAGGGAGTAGTCCCCTCCTCATAGAGCTCGTAAAGCGACCTGCCGTCCCAGAGCCCGCCGTGGATCCTGAACTCAGGACGGTCGCTCCTTATGGTGATGGTGTCGGCGCGGTAGGTCTGGATCTTCACCGCGTCAGCGCCGGATCCGGCCGCGGCGTCGATGATCTCGAGGGCCCGCTCGAGGCGCCCGAGGTGGTTCGCGGACATCTCCGCCACAACTATCGGACGGCCAAGCGCCGCGGTGTCAAGCTTTCCGATTTTCATAGGCTACTCCTCTCTAAGTTCACGCGCCATGGCGGGATACATCACCAGGCATTGCCTGGGATGCCTGTCTGATTGTACGAAAAACAGCCGGGAATCATCGTGAGGAAGCGCACATCCGCGCGCATCCCGGGGCTCCACGGGGAGCGCTAGCACTGCGGATAGACGAGATCCAGAGTCCCGTCAATGCTTTCCCGGATAGCCTTCGCGACCCGCGCGATGCCCGAGCCGTCGATAAGATCCCTGCTGTTCTGCTCATAAAGGGGAGCGTTCCTCTCAAGCTCAGCGAAGGCGGCGAGAAGCGCGTCGGCGTCAGAGAGAGCTGCCTCATCAAGGACCAGCGAGAGGTTCTTCTTCCTCGCGGCCTCGATGTTGCAGCTCTGGTTGTCGGCCTCGCTCACGGTAATGGAGGGCAGGCAGGCCGCGACGCGCTCCAGGAACATGCCGCCGCCCGCGCCTACCGCGAAGTCCGCCTCCTGCATGAGATCCGGCATGAACTCCGTGCTCTTCCTGATGTTCCAGTCGAGATCCGACTCCAGGAGCATCCTGAGCACAGCGGCATGGTCGCCGTTCATGGGGCCGCTCACAATCTCGAAGCGGAAGCGCCTGAACCTCGCGTCTGACGCCATGGTCCTCACGAATGACCTGAGGCAGTGCTGCGGATCGCTCCCGCCGAACGACACGAGGCACCTCCTGAACGGGGGAGTCCTCGGACGCCGCGCCCTGATGAACTTCCTCTCAACGAGCGAGTACTCCGGGCCGCAGCACATTTTCCCGACCGTCTCCGCGGACGCAGCGTAGTCCTCGGGAGTCCGCAGGATGTTCCCGTCGATGAGGACGTCGCAGGAGTGCTTCCTCATGAGATCGTCGATGACGATGAGCCGGTAGGAGCTCTCGCGGATTTTCAGCTCCTCCTCAAAGCCTATCGAGTAGTCGTCAAGGACGATGAGCGCCGGGCGGTCGCTGAAGCAGGGAAGCTTCTCGACATGGGTCCCCATGGAGAAGACCCTCCGCCCCTCAAGGAGGCGCCTGGTCTCCGGGCGCACCCCGCCGGTGAGGTTGAAGGCAAAGCGGATGCCGTACTTTCTCCGGATGAAGTCGGCGATCTTGCAGCAGCGGAAAAGGTGCCCCGTTCCGATCTGAGGATCCGCCCGGAACATGAAATAGAGTCCGGCCATTTCCATTTTCCTGTTCTGCCACAAGCTCATGCGGGATCTCCTGAGGAAGAGGGAAAGGCCCCTCTGTAAAAAATGGCCTCTGCGTGAGGCCTCATGAAACGTTTACGGCTGCCCTGTGCCTGGCTTTGGATCTGAGCCGTGCATCGCAAGGTACATCAGCTCCGCCTTCCGGAAGTCCTCCGGCGTGTCGATGTCAAGTACCCGCTCCTCCGGGAGGAGGAACGCGGCGGCGGAGGTCTCCCAGGGAGACTTCCCCGACATCCATACGTCACCTGAGGCCCAGTAGAACGCGCCTGCGTCATGGTAGCGGGGCTCAAGATCCTGGCTCCGCATCATGATTGACCTGCGGTCGACCGGCACGGCAAGCCCGTCCGCGCCTATGCGGCAGGCCCTCTGCCAGGGGAAGTCGTAGGCGCACATTGAGATGCAGTAGTCGGCGCCCGACTCCCTCCAGAGCCGGTAGGATCCGGTGATGTCAGAGGGCTCCGCAAATGGAGCGGTCGCGTAGATGCAGAGCACCTCGGAGACATCCTCGCCGAGAGCCCTGAGGCGCCTCACCGCGTCGGCAACCGCCTCGGTGCTCGTCACGAAGTCGCCGGAGAGGGCGGCGTCGCGGAGGAACGGGGCCTTTGCCCCGTATTTCTCCGCGACGGCCGCGATCTCCGGATCGTCTGTCGTAACGAAGACGCTCTCCACGGCGCCGCTTCCGAGGGCCGCCCTGATTGGATAGCTTATCATCGGGGCGCCCGCGAAAGGCCTCACGTTCTTCCGGGGGATCCTCTTCGATCCACCGCGTGCCGGGATAACGGCTATGGCCATCAGAACCTGAACTTCCTCTCGGTGCCGTCCTCGATGAAGTCAGCGGAGGCGGCCTCGACGCTCGCGCCCTCGTTCTTTCCGGCGCTTACGAGGTCAGTGAGGAACACATGGGTGACATCCTCGGCGCAGCTCTTCATCTCGGTGGCGCCGTCATCGAACTTCCAGATGCAGATGAAGTCGGAGGTCTTGCCCATCTCCGGAGTCCACTTCTCCTTCACGGAGAAGGTCTTCTCATGGCGCATCAGCTGAACCATTCGGAGCGTCCAGCGGGTGGTGGCGCCAGAGGCGTCAGTGACCTGGATCGGGGTCTGGGGCTGCATCCTGAGCTCTGCCTCGCCTGACTCCATGACCTTGCCGCGGGCATCCTTGATTACCGGGCTGAAGCCGTTGTACTCGAAGGAGGCCTTGACATTGATCTTGCCCTGCATGTCATCCATCTTGTAGATGCGGCAGACAATCTCCTTCCCCTTCGCGTCGACGCTGCAGGAGGGCTCCGGAGGAACATTGCCGTAGTCAGCAGCGAGCTTTTCCACCGCGGTATCAGGGAGAGCAAGGCCGAAGCGGACAAATGACGAGGGCTCGTAGGGAACGTCAGGGTTCTTCGGAACCGAGTTTATGCCGTTGTGGTAGAAGTCGGTGCCGTAGCACTCAACCACATGGCGGGGGTTGATGATGCAGACCTGGTTCGGACCCTGGGAGACGTAAATCGCGGGAGTGCCTTCCTTAAGCCCCGAGAAATACTGCGGCAGTCCGTCGCAGGTCACGCGGCTCTGGCCGCTTGACTTGAAGATGACGCAGGCGCTCTGCTGACCGACACTCACCTGCTCGGCGTCCTGGACATTGACGAACTTCCTGCCGCCGAAGGCGAAGTCCTTCTGCGGCCCGTAGCAGGTGGTGAGGTTCTGCGCGCCGGCGATTACGCAGATGACGTCATTGCCAGCGCTGACGCTCTTGACATTCGAGACGGACTCTACGGTCGAGAGGTACTGCTGCGCGGTCTTGGCGCGCTCGAGATCCATGTCATAGCCGTAGAAGCGCAGGCGCCCGCGGTAGTTCAGGGCGACGGAGTAGAAGCGGTCCATGCTGATCTGCTTGATGTCCTGGTTGCCGTTCATGTGGTCGGAGCCCCTCATGTAGGCTGCTCCCTGCACGGACTCGCCCTTCGCGACGCGGCAGTCGGCAAAGGAGGTGACATTGACCCAGCAGAGCGAGTTGTAGCCGAGCTCGACGGTCTTGATCTCGGGGATGCCGGTGAAGTCAAAGCGCGCGGCGTCATCGCCGTAGCACTTGAGCTCGTTCTTCATGCTGACGCCGCAGGTCATATCCATGAAGCGCGAGGCGGTGATGTAGCGGAACTTCTCGCCGTTCGGCGTGCTGCCGTCGGCGTTGGCGTAGGCCTTCTTCTGTCCCCAGCAGACGGCGGTGCCGTCAAGCCCGAGTGAGCAGGCGTGCTCATAGCCGACGGTGACCATCCTTGCCATGATGTCGCCGCCGAAGTCAATCCTTCTCGTGCCGCAGGCCCTCGTGGTATCGACATCGGCCATCAGGCAGACCTTGATGTCGTAGACGTTGCTGCAGTAGCTGCCCTTCTTGTTCTTGCACTCGAAGGTTGCGGTCTTTCCGTCCTCGGACTCCGTGGGCTTCTGGCAGTCATCCGCGACGCAGACGCTGATGGTCGAGAACTCGGCGCGGTAGGCCTGCAGATCATAGGCATTGTCTATCTTCAGGGTGACTCCGCCGGTGTCGCCCTCAGTTCTTGAGGCCTCGACGCCAACAGGAAGAGGCTTTGAGAGCAGGCGCTTCCATCTGGCGTCCTCTGACTCCCTTTTAACCTTAGCAGCCTGCTCGGCGCCTGCAGCGCCGGCGCGGTCTGCGGCAACGCTTGCTGCGGCAGTCTTGCCGGCAGCGGCCGCAGGCTGAGGCGCAGCCTCGTCGTCACCGCACCCGGCTATAAATGCAGCCGCGATGAGCGGCAGACAGATATATGAATATTTCATAGTGCCCCCGAAAAAATACCGGTGATATTTTAATATAGCGGGAGTTCACAAAACGTGAAACGTGTGAAGAATTGGATTACAAATTGGACAAATTACTGACTGAAGCCGGAGCTCCGGGCATGCCCGGCACCAGCACTATGACCGCCATCTCCGGAGGAAGGTCATTCCTTGTTGCCGGAGGATCCGGCATGACAGGTAAAGCCCTGCGGCTTGACCTCAGGAAGAGGTATCCCGGGTGCAGGATCACCCTACTCTCCGGGGGCTCGCTCCCGCTGGAGCCGGAACCTGGCGAAGCTGTCATCAGGATGAGCGACGCTGAAGCCTCCCGCGGCACAGTGGAGGCTGACGCGGTGTTCGCGCTCGCCGGGGAGCCGGTAAACAGCAGGAGGATAACCCGCGGCAGCCTCGCGGCAAATGCCCATGGACGGGTCGGACTCATGATGAAGGCAGCCGCGCTCCTCAGGGCCCCGGCGCCGTTCTTCGCCGCGTCCGCGATCGTGTCAGACGGGAGCAGGCTCCTCCGGGAGTTCCGGGACAGCCTGGAGGCGGAGGCCCGCAAGGCTCTGAGCGCGGAAGGCATCAGCCCGGTCTTCGTGAGGTTCCCCTTGATTCTCGGTAGCCGCGGCATGCTGCCCGTGCTCCGGAAATTTGCCCGTCTCCGCCTGATGCCATTTTTCTTACCTGAGGAAAAGCTTCCCGTGACGGCGGCGGAGGACGCCGCCTCATTCCTCTCCTCGCTACCCGGGACAGATTCACTGAATGGGGCGCGGATGCCCCATCAGATGAGAACGCTCCGCGAAATCGTGAGGGAAGCAGCCGGGAACAGAATTCTCCTGCCGCTTCCCGCGCCGCTTGCGCTCCTGAGGCTCCTTGATCCGGGGACCGCGGAGCTCTTCGGGAAGTACAGAGAGGAGCCTGGAACAGTCTCCCGTCCCTAGAGGTCAGTCAGGGGACTTATCAACGGACGTGACGCTTACAAGGCCGTTTTCAATGGTGTAGCGGAAATTGAGGTCCCAGAGCCTTACGCCGTAGATCCTGCCGCTCTCGTGCTGATACGCGGGGCGAGGATCGTAGGAGAGGATCTCCTCCGCCTCCGCCCTGATGGCGCCGCGCCCGAGGGACTCAAGCTCCGAGAGCGCCTCACCGGTGAAGGCCACCTGAAGCCTTTGAGGCTCCTCCCTCGCAAAGCCCGAGACCGCGTCCGGATGCGAGTCCGAGAACCTGATATAGGGCTTGATGTCATAGACCGGAGTGCCCGTGACGAGATCCGCGCCGAATACCGTGAGGTAAAGCTTCCCTCCATCACGCGAGACGCCGCCGTTCCGGACGGACGAGAGCCCCAGAGAGTTCGGGCGGAACGGGCTCCTCGACGCGAATACCCCGACCCTGGTGTTGCCGCCGAGGCGCGGGGGCCTCACGAGCGGCCTGAAGGAGTGATCCTCGATTAGGGAGAAGCCGAAGATGAGCCAGAGGTGCGAGAACTCCCCGATGCCCCTGAAGGCATCCTCGGTGTCATAGGGAGGAAGGATCCGGATCCTCGATGACACATTGGAGGCAAGGCCGCTCTGCCTCGGGACCGAGAACTTCTCCCGGTAGGGGGACTCGATTATCCCGACAGGCGAGATGGCAACCTCCTGCTCAGAGGCCTCAGCGGCCGCCTCAGTCATCGGACTTTTCTCCGCTGTCCTCCTGCTCTTCCTGGCTGCTCTCCCCTGCGGCCTTCTGAGGCTTGCCCTTCAGCTTAACGGCCTCGCCGTAGCAGACTATGCTCCGGACGCACATCGCGCTGTCGCGCATCTCGACGCAGCTGTCCATGACCGCCGCGTCGGCGCCCGCGTCATGCGCGGCCTCAAGCAGGGCCTTCCTCGCGAGCCTCTCTTTGGGCGGAGCGTCGCGGTCAGTCTCCTGGCAGGACGATCCGCTCACCGTTCCCAGGATCTCGTAGTCATCCCTCTTGATGAGGTCCTCCTTGGTGAGGGGCTCGACGCCGCTGGCCTTGAAGTACTCGCTGAAGCGGCTCGGGGCGACATTTGAGGTGAAATGGAAATACGAGCATCCCGAAAGGGCTGCCATGAGGATGGCTGAAGCCGGAAGCAGACGCATGAGAGACATCGTTAACTGTCCTTACCGCCGCCATACCGGAAAGCCGGAAACAAAACGACAATGGCCAAAGAACGGATGAACGGGCAGCTGAGATTGAGAATGAAATGAAGTGGTGGAGCTAACCGGGATCGAACCGGTGACCTCTTGCATGCCATGCAAGCGCTCTCCCAACTGAGCTATAACCCCACAGAAGACAGCGATATTATACATGGTGTAAAACCGCTGTCAAGCGTTTTCAGGATTTTTTAGGAGCGCCCTTTCTGGAGTACTCCTCGCTGAGCCTCTGCAGCCTGATGATGCCGTAGAAGGAGAAGAGGACGAATACGAAGGGCGGGAAGAGCCAGATGCGGCTCCCCTCGAAGACGACGTCAGGCGCGGAGTCCGCGTAGCGGAACTCGGCCTTCTCCCCGGGCTTCATCTCCCTGTCCGTGCGGAGGAGCGCGCCGCTCCTGACCTTTGTCCCGTCACTGAAGCTCACTGAGTAGACATAGGTCTTAGCGCACTCCTCGTCCTTCCCGCAGGAGGAGACCACCCGCTTCTCGGAGTCAACCGTTCCGGTGACCACGGTCGAGAGGAACGGGGAAAAGAGCCGAAGCTCCTTCACGGTGCTCCCCGAGGCGTACATCGAGCAGAAGACGAGGGTCGCCACAAGGGAGAGCATCACCGATATAAGCGCCCTCGCAATGGCCCTTTTCCGGCTCCAGAGGAGGAACACCGGAAGAGCGAGGATGATGCAGGAAATGAAGGCAAAGAGCAGATACGGCGCAGTGGTCCAGGCGAGTGGCTCGCCCTCCGCGACATAGAGCCGCACGCTGTCGCCCGATCCGATCCCGGGATCAGTCGCCGCGAACTGCACCGCGCCCGCCGTGCCCTCGGCATAGGACCTCACCGCCGCGTACCCGGTTATGGCGCACTCGCCACTGGGGCAGAAGAACATCTTCCCCACAGTGCCTGCCGTGTACTCGACGCGGTACTGCCCGCTCTCCGAGAAGAGCCACTTCACTGAGGACTTGATGCTCGGAAAGAGGATGAACGCTGAGGCGATGATGATGAAAAGAACCGCGAACACCGCGGGAAGACGGGACTTTAAGTTCTGCATTTATGCTCCGGAAGAGGGGACGCCGCTCTGGGCGTCCCCCGGGTGAGTCACGCTCCTCAGGCCCCTGCGGTCTCTGCCGCCTTTGCCTTCAGAAGATCAATCACCTTCGAGACTCTCGAGAGGACGCGCTCCTTTCCGACAAGCTCAAGGACGGTGTTCATCTCAGGAGATACGGCGCCGCCCGTAACAGCGACGCGGAGCGGCATGCAGACCTTGCCCATGCCTACGCCCATCTCTGCGGCGGTGCCCTCAAGGATCTTCTGCAGCTCATCGGCGTTCCAGTCGGAAAGCGCCTCGAACTTAGCCTTCACGCGCTCAAGCGCATCGGCTGAGTCGCTCTTGAACCACTTCTTAGCGGCCTTCGGATCAATCTCCTTGTACTCCTCGTAGAAATAGCGGGACTTCTCCGCCATCTCCTTCAGGGTCTGGGTGCGCTCGCGGAAGGCCTTCACGATCTCGGGAAGGGCGGGGCCGTTCGAGAGGTCGATCTTCTGATTGTCCATGTGCCACTTCAGGTACTCTGCGACATGCTCGGGAGGCAGCATCTTCATGTACTGCTGGTTCATCCACATCAGCTTCTTGGTGTTGAAGGCAGACGCGGACTTCGAGACGTTCTCCACGTTGAAGAGCTTAATCATCTCGTCAAGGGTGAAGATCTCCTGATCGCCGTGGCCCCAGCCGAGGCGCACCAGGTAGTTGATGAGGGCCTCGGGGAGGTAGCCGTCATCGCGGTACTGCATGACGCCCACAGCGCCGTGGCGCTTCGAGAGCTTGGTGCCGTCGTCGCCCAGGATCATCGAGACATGGGCGAACTCAGGGACTGGGAGCCCAAGCGCCTTGTAGATGTTGATCTGGCGCGGGGTGTTGTTGATGTGGTCCTCGCCGCGGATGACGTGGGTGATGCCCATGTCGGCGTCATCGATGACGACGCAGAAGTTGTAGGTCGGGGTCCCGTCGCTGCGGCGGATGATGAGATCGTCAAGCTCGCTGTTCGCGACCTCGATGTCGCCGCGGATGAGGTCGTGGAACTTCACGGTGCCCTCGGTCGGGTTCTTGAACCTGACCACATACGGCTCGTCCGGAGAGTGCTCGGAGTGATCGTCGCGGCAGTGGCCGTCATAGCGGGGCTTCTCGCCCTTCTTCTGCTGCTCCTCGCGGAGCGCGTCGATGCGCTCCTTGGTGCAGTAGCACTTGTAGGCAAGGCCCTTCGCGAGCATGTCGTCGATAACCGCGTTGTAGCGGTCAAAGCGCTTGGTCTGGTAGAAGGGGCCCTCGTCCCAGTCGAGGCCAAGCCACTTCATCGACTCGATGATGGCGTCAGTCGCCTCCTTGGTGGATCTGACACGGTCGGTATCCTCTATCCTGAGAACGAACTTTCCTCCGTTGTGCCTTGCGTAAAGCCAGGAGTACAGTGCGGTTCTTGCGCCGCCGATATGAAGGAAGCCCGTGGGGCTCGGAGCGAAACGTGTTTTAACTTCAGTCATTTTTTGAAAAATTCCCGGAAATGAAGAACCGGCCGGACGAAAAGCGCCGGACCGGACCGTGTCATAACATTATAGAAAATGCGCCGTTTCATGGCAATGCGCGCGGCATGGATCACAAATCAGAAGAGTCCCGGAATACCCGCGGAGCGGCATAACATGAATCCATGACCGGATCTCCAACGCGCCGGCTGAAAAGCTGCAGACGGATTTCTCTCCGCGGGATTTGTGCTCAGTCAGCATCCGGAAGAAGCTCTTTGCATCTGACCGCGCATTCGCGGCCCCGGAAGGCCATCCCGCATTCAACCACCCTGTCAGATCCCTCGCTGCAGAGCCCGGCCGCGTACCCTTTCTCCTCGATCTGTGCAATGGCTTTGGACGCCAGATCCTGAAGTCTTGCTTTGGCATCTGACGCATATTTGACCTCAATCACCACAGAAGATCCTCCGTCGTATGAGCTGAAAGTGATGTCCGCGTAGCCGCTGCCGGCATCAGCCTGGGACTGGAAATCGCTGATATAGTCCCCGGCGGCGGCCAGGAGGCCGTTCAGGAAGCCGTGATAGAAATTTTCAACCTGTGCGGTTGAACGGCGACTGAGACGGCAATACCCCAGTCATGCTGACACTAGCATTCCTCTTGGATCTAAAATAGATCCGCTCATTTAGATGTCACATCTATCTTTAAGAGAGGAATC
>JAEEGJ010007166.1_pt1 | contig 32388 bp, 34 predicted proteins | sample 8958761 | NCBI WGS metagenome assembly JAEEGJ01 (sample SAMN16246546, study PRJNA631951) | gut metagenome | biome: gut microbiome; feature: rumen; material: RS-attached | host: Bos | place: Iran: Karaj | collected 2018-10
TACAATAGGTGAAATCCTTAACGAAGAATTTCTCATCCCACTCGGACTCTCCGCATATAAACTTGCTCAGGAAATAAATGTCCCTACTTCACGTATTCAGGATATTCTTCATAACCGTAGAAAAATTACAGTAGACACATCTTTGCGTCTTGCAAAATTCTTTGGAGTTTCAGACGGATACTTTATGTCATTACAGGATGATATAGATATAAGAAATGCAAAGTTGGAACTTGCTCCGCAGTTAGAAGAAATAAAAGCATATGTTTATGCATAAAATAGCATAACCAGTTGTTATGTGGACACCCGCACTGGGGCCCCAGGAGAAATATGAAAAAATATTTTACATTATTTTTTTTATTCTGTTTCACAATATGTGTATACTCAAAAAGTCCTTCAATTGAAGTACAAGTAAAGACAGATAAAAATATCCCCTATTATGAATGGAATGATATTTCTGCAATAAAAAATAATTCTATCGTAGTTATTGAAGATGGTCAGGAGACAGATAAATTTACAACTAAAAATGGTGATATAATTGAAATATTATCTGTTTCAAATAGCACTATTAAAATACGAACATCAAAAAATGGAGGTTTTACTCCTGGCCCGTCAGCGCCTTCCTGGTCATATCTTATTATCATTTTTTCATATGAGAATAAAAAACTTAATGAGATAATCTGTTACCCGGAAACGAAAGGAAATCAGTCTGGCCCCAATATAGAATTACAAAAAGCTGTCTTTGAAAATGATAAAGGACTTTTTTCGTATTCATATCAACAATATGGAGACGACAAATACGCCGGATATGGAACAATACAATTTGAAATACAAAAATTACGAGACGGATATTATTATGTAACAGAATATAATTGCGATGTAAAAGGGTATTTTACTTTAGTCGATCCAAAAAATGATATATGGGTACCAAAAGAAAATGGAGAGGAGATTGTTACACGAAATATTTCGAAAATGGATTTCTTTGGGTTATTTCCTGTTTATAAAAATGTTATTATCTATGATACAGCGATAATTGATAAGATTTGTCTTGTCTATGAGAATCTTCGTTTAAGAGAAAATGAAAATACTTCAAGCAAAATTATTAAAACTATGAAAACTGGAGAATATGTAAAAATTATCCAAGTAGGAAAGAAAGAAACAATAGATGGAATTCCTGGTAACTGGTGTTATGTTGAAATTGTTGTACCTGAACGTACATGGGATCTAAGCAGAGGCATAAATCCGACAGGCATCAAAGGCTGGTGTTTTAGTGGTTATTTAAAATAATCACCTAACAAAGCTTCGTACCCGACAGGCTACCGGCCTGCCCCTTTTCTAGGAGAAATAAATGAAAAAATTTTTGATGACGATAAGAATAATATTACAATTTATAAGTTTCATTTTATTAAGAATTATTTACGAACCTTTAAACAGAATCCTGGTAGATAAATTTGGATGTGGCTGCCAAGAAGGATTTAATTGTAATACTATAAATAATTTTGTAGTTTTTGTTTTGTTTGCTATAACAGTTGTTATTTCTTTATTAAATATTAAAATGTTTACAAATAGGAAAACAGGCATTTATCTAACTATTACTTCAACATTAATTAATCTCTGTTTGTTTCCTTTAATCTGGATGTCATTAATGTGGAAATAATTAGACGCCCGCACTGGAGCGTTGAGGAGTAAAAAAATGAAAAAGATAATAATAGTATTTATTATTGCGTTTAGTATTATTTCGAATTTAAGTGCTCAGGATAGCAAGACAATAAATGGAACAATATTAGAAAAGAAAAATTTAAACAATCACACATTAGTTAGTAAAAAACATGAACAAGACCTGACCTTAGATTATTCAGCTTCAGATGATCAATTGATTCTTTATAATGATCCTATTGAAAAAAAGAAAATAGCTGATTTACAAAGACAACAAGAAATCACAATCAAAGAAATGGTGTTTATTGATGACAAAGAAACGTGGTTAAAAATCCAGGTAAATGACAAAGATGGTTATATTTTTTATGCCAAATACATTTTCGATCCATACAAGGATGGTGCCTGGATGCCTGCAGGAGAAATTCAAAGCGGCGGTAAAACTTTTCATACATTAAAGTGTTCTCAAGGTTTTTTAGTTTATACGAATTTAAGAATAAGAGATAAACCGGGACTCGATGGAAATAAAATTGGATTAATCGAAGCAAATCAACGTAATTCCGTGGTTGTAATAACAATGGAAATAACACAAGAAAAAGAGACAATTGATGGAAAAACAGAAAGATGGGCTAAAATAGAATATAAAGGAATTACAGGCTGGGTTTTCGGAGGATATTTAGAATACGAAAGAGGTGGACCAAGATTCTGTACACCGGAAATCGACATTGAAATGGAACTTGGTGCCGGAATATAGGGTAAGAAAAAATGAAAACTAAAAAAGTATTGAAAATCGCTTTATGTATATTTCTCTTAATGAGTTTTGCCTCTACTCTTTATGCTGAAGAAGATACTTGTGCAAGTGATTTTGCTTCCGATTTTTTTGTGATGCCTTCGGTTTCGGTATATTGGGGTAAGCCTGAAGATTTCTCCTTTGATCTTGGAGCGGACTTTCTTTTTCCATCGATTTTGGGATTCCCTTATTCCTATGGTCTTTATGCTTTGGGAGGTTTAGGAAATGGTTCCAATATAACTAACATAAGGGCATCAACAGGTCTTTCTCTACAAAATGATTATGTAGGATTAAAAGTCGGAATAGGAGGTGATTTTTCATTAAAGAATACAGTTACTCATGATCCCTTTCTTTTCACCGAGGCTATTTTAAGGGTATGGTTTTTTGAATTCAAAGTAATTTACGATTTTAATACAGATGGAGCTTATAATATACCTATACCTTTCAATAATATAGATCCAGCATACAAGCAAAATCCAAAATATTATTTTGGAATTAACATTATCATGGGAATTGCACACTTTCTTATGATGGGTATGTAATAATTCAATATTTTATATGCGCCAACCTATTTTAGTGGTATAATAAATATGTATAAACACAAATAAAATCTCAGGAGGGTTCTATCATGAAAAAACTTTCAAAACTCTTCGCAATGCTGATGGTACTACTTATGGCCCTCCTCTTCAATCCTCTTTTTGCAGACGAACCATTAATATCAACACAAACTTATACTGTTGGAGAATATTATAAATGGGGAACAATCATTGGTATTAATACAAATGGAATTCTTTTGAACACAGTTGAGGGCAAGAAAATATTTGATTTTGAAACTCAAAAAGTCAGACAGGTAAATATAAACAATGACATTTATATCGTTGAAGATGAATTAAAGATTCTGACAAAACAAAAAGGATATGAATACTTAAACGCACTTTTTGATTATATGTTTGCACTGGACGAACAGGAGTGTAATGAAATCTTAAACAAGTGGGAAAAATACAAAGTACAAATTGCAAGTTTTAATAAGAATGGCAAAGAATATATTTATTTTAATTTTTTGGGTGGCGGGATTCTCACAAAAAAATTCCTGGAATCTGGTTTGATTCAGGTTTGCGACGGCGGCAATGCCTTCTGGAGTATCTGTTATAATTTAAAAGAAAAGAAGTTTTATAATCTCTCAATTAATGGAGAAGCATAAAAAATCAAAAAAGAATACAACGATTACAATTGCGTGTGAACATACATATTTTTTCAGCCGGGATGGTTGAATCAGACTTCAACCGACCAGAAGAAACAATCTACGAAGAAAGGCTGGAGAAAATTACAGAATTAAAAAAATAACCTGGAATATAGAATCATTCTATAAAACTAGAGATTTTCTCTTGTTTTTTGCCATAACCCCTGTATATTTTAGGTATAACAAAACCAGAATTACAGGGGATTTTTTATGAACAATTTTACTTTTTTTAGTCCTACAAAATTTGTTTTTGGAAAGGATACCGAATCGCAGGCCGGTGCGCTTGTTAAGGAATTTGGCGGAAGCAAGGTTCTGCTTCATTTTGGTGGTCAGTCAGCTGAAAAATCCGGACTTCTTGGACGTGTACGTGACTCGCTTAAAGTAGCGGGCATTGATTTTGTAGAGCTTGGCGGCGTTCACCCTAATCCGCTTTCTGATAAGGTTTACGAAGGAATTGAACTTTGTAAGCACGAAGGCGTAGACTTTATTCTTGCTGTAGGCGGTGGTTCTGTAATAGACAGTTCTAAAGCAATTGCTATGGGCGTTTGTTACGACGGAGACTTCTGGGATTTTTACAGTTATACTGCTCAGCCAAAGAAGGCTCTTCCTGTGGCAACAATTCTTACAATTGCAGCTGCCGGTAGTGAAGGCTCGCCAGACACTGTTATCACAAAAAAAGAAGGAATGATTAAACGCGGTTTTGGAAATGATATGCTGCGTCCAAAATTTTCAATCTTAAACCCTGCACTCACACAGACACTTCCTGCTTACCAGACAGCCTGTGGTGCAACTGATATTATGGCTCATGTCTGCGAGCGTTATTTTACAAATACAAAGAACGTAGAAACAACTGACAGACTTTGCGAAGGTGTACTCCAGGCAATGATTCACGAAACTCCAAAGGTAATTGCTGACCCTAATGACTACGAAGCCCGTGCTAACATTATGTGGGCCGGAATGGTTGCACACAACAATATTGTAGGCGTTGGCCGCGACCAGGACTGGAACAGCCACGGAATTGAACATGAGCTGAGCGGTCTTTATGATTGCGCTCACGGTGCAGGTCTTGCAGTTATTATGCCTGCCTGGATGGACTTTGTTTACAAGCATGATGTAATGCGCTTCTGCCAATGGGCAACCCGCGTTTGGGGTGTAAAGATGGATTTTGCAAACCCTGAAGCAACAGCCCTCGAAGGAATCAAACGCTTCCGTCTCTTCCTGCGCAGCATTGGAATGCCTATTAATTTTGCAGAACTTGGTGCTAAGGAAGAAGATATTCCTACACTTGTAAAGAAGTTTGGACTTCCTGAAGGCGGCACTACTGGTGGTTTTGTGAAGTTGTCGTCTAACGATATTACAGAAATATACAAATTGGCTGTAAAGGCTAAGATCTAATAACCCTCGTCATTGCGAGGAGCGTATCTGGATTGCCGCGCTTCGCTCGCAATGACGGAACTGGAGGATTCATGAAAGCATTATTCATAGGCGGAACCGGCACTATAAGCATGGCAATTTCTAAGCTGCTTTTGCAAAAGGGCTGGGAGCTTTATCTTATAAACCGTGGAAACCGAAACGCAGACCCTGCACTTAAGGGGGCTCACTTTATAACTGTAGACATAAACGACGAAGCCGCCGTATCTAAAAAACTTGAAGGCATGACTTTTGATGTTGCCTGCGATTTTATTGGTTTTGTACCACAGCAGCTTGAACGCGACTACCGCTTACTCAAAGGCAAAGTGCGACAGTTTATGTATATAAGCTCTGCGTCTGCATATCAAAAACCTTGCGGCAACTATATCATCAGTGAAAAAACTCCGCTGGCAAATCCTTATTGGGAGTATTCACGCAATAAGATTGCCTGCGAAGATTATCTGATGAAGCTTTACCGCGAGGAGCAGTTTCCTGTAACTATAATCCGTCCGAGCCATACTTATGATGAACGCTCTGTTCCACTTGGAGTTCACGGCGACAAGGGAAGTTACCAGGTTGTAAAGCGCATTAAAGAAGGCAAGTGTGTTATCATTCATGGGGACGGAACAAGCCTTTGGACTATCACTCATAATTCCGATTTTGCTAAGGGCTTTGTAGGCCTTATGGGCAACATCCACGCAATAGGTGAAGCAGTTCAAATCATGAGCGATGAATCTGTTACATGGAATCAGATTTACAAGTGCATTGCAGACAGCTTTGGGGTTGAGATCAAGCCTGTTTATGTTTCTTCGACATATCTTGCAGCACACTCTGATTATGACTTTACCGGAAGTCTTATTGGCGACAAAGCAAACTCTGTAGTTTTTGACTGCAGCAAGCTTAAAGCGCTGGTCCCTGATTTTGTTGCAACAAAACGCGCAGACCAGGGAATCCGCGAAACAATTGAATATGTAATGAGTCACCCGGAATGCCAGGTAGAAGACCCGGAATTTGATAAATGGTGTGACAGTATTGTGGAGGCCATGAAATGACAGACGTTAAAGGAAAATGGGCACTTGTAACTGGTGCTAACCGTGGAATTGGTTATAGAATTGCAAAATTTATGGCAGGGAAAGGGTGTAACCTTATTCTTCACAGCCGCTCGCTTGAACACACAAAGGCAGTACTTGAAGAAGTAAAGGCCATGGGTGTAGAAGCCTACGATATTGCCGCAGAATTAAGCGACTTGAATCAGGTTCAGGCAATGATCCAGGAAATTGAACGCCGTGGAAAACCTGTAGATATTCTGTTCAACGATGCAGCTGTTCAAATTGCATACCGCACAGATTACTGGAAAACACCTGCAGAAGATTATTCAACAAGCTTTGTAATAAACACAATTGCACCGATGATGCTCTGCTACCACTTTATTCCAAAAATGATTGAACGCGGCTTTGGACGTGTAATCAACACAACAAGTGGAATCCGTAACGAACCGGAACAGGCAGGCTACAGTGCAAGTAAGGCAGCGCTGGACAAGGTAACTTCTGACCTGGCAGGTAAGCTCGACGGAACAGATGTGTGCATAAACCTTACAGACCCGGGCTGGTGCCGTACAGACCTTGGCGGCCCGAATGCGCCTAATGACCCAGACAGTGTAATTCCTGGAATTGTAGTTGGTGCGTTTGTTGATGATAAGAAAAGTGGAAGACTTCTGGGAGCACAGGCTTTTGCAGGGATGACGCTGGAAGATGCAGTAGCAAAGGCAGCTGACTTCCCACAATTGTTTAAATAAAAAAAAGACCGTCATTGCGAGGCGCGCAGCGCCGTGGCAATCCACGAATACACAGGCATTCAAATAACTGGATTGCCACGCTGCGCTCGCAATGACGGGATAGTCTTCGTCGCTACGACGCACTCTTAGTCCAAGCTTACATGTAAATCAATCTCGCCGCCGGCGAAGTCGTAGCCGTAGAGCTTGTAGGTTCCGCGTTTAAGGAGAATGTTGTGTGACTCCTTAAATTTTTTGCCGTCTTTGGCTTTTGATGAATCTATGCGAATCTGACTTACTACTTCGCCTGTCTGTGTGTTTACAACTGCCCAGGTCATTGGAGAAGCAGTGTATCCGCTTACTTCAAAGTTGTAGAAATCAGGATAAACAACCTTTGCCTCTCCCCAGTCTACTGCATTGGCAATGTTAGACGAAATTGGCGAATATACTTCACTCTTTGTATTAAAGCTGTTGCTGCTTCTCAGGCTCATAAGAACAATTGTACCAACCATACCAATCAAAAGAACTAAAAGGAAAGCAGGCGCTCCGTTCCAGCTGCGTTTGTGTCCGTCGGCACGCTGAGGGTTACGAAGTACATATACTCCGCGTCCAATTACAAAGACTTCGATAAGCAAAGTCAAAACAAGAATAGCAGAATGAATACGTGGATATCTGATTGTAAAATACAATTCCATGATAGAAAGCAATGAAAGTATTATGATAAAGGCTCTTCCCAATTTCTGCCATTTAGCATGCATTTCTTTGAGTGATTCTGAATCGTTGTAGATTTCGTAATCATCGCCGGCCTTGTCATAAAGCTTTCTGAAGTAGTGCCAACCATTGAAGGTTGAGTTTACATATTCCCAACCCTGTTCACGGAAAGTTTCAATATAGCGGCCCATATCTTCGATTTTTGGATTATAATCGAGCTGATAGCGGTAGCGCAAAGAATCATTTTTCTTGTAGCGGTTAGAAAACAAACCACCCTTAATAAGCTGCCAGCCGTTGTCTGACATTTTGTTCAAATCTTCAATTTCTCTTGTGTAATCCCAAGCTGCATAAACATTCCAAACTCTTTTGTATTCTTTCATATTGGTCTCCTTATATAGCACTAAGCATTCTCTTAAGGCGTGCAACTTCTGCCTTAAAAGCTTCTGTTCCTTCAGGTGTAAGAGTATAAAGTCTCTTTTTTTCTGAACCCGGTTCGTCTGATACAATTTCCTTAATCCAGCCCTTTTTAATCATATTACTGGTTGCACCGTACATTGTACCCGACCCGATTTTTACTTCACCTTCCGAAAGTGTTTCTGTCATCTTCATGATGCCGTAGCCGTGGTTTGCACCCTTAGTAAGGCACAGAAGAATATAAAAATAGCTTTCCGAAAGCGGTTCTTGTTTTGTTTGTTTCATATAACATCTCCTTGAGCTGCGGCATAACATGGTCGACTCTCGCTATATCGCCACTCGATATATATATCATATCACGACATATGTCGTGTGTCAACATATATTTTAAAAAATTTGTCATTGCGAGCGAAGCGTGGCAATCCAGTTATTTCGAAGCATTTAAATATGTGGATTGCCGCGTCGCTACGCTCCTCGCAATGACGGTTTTACGATTTTACTTGCCGAATTTCTTTTTTTTTATTATGTTTAAAGTAATAAATATGATATCAAAGGGCCCTTCGACAGGCTCAGGGACCCCGTGGAGGAAAAATAAATGAAAATCAAACCATTAGCTGACCGTGTACTTGTAAAGAATGATAAAGCAGAGACTAAGACTGCAGGTGGACTTATTATTCCGGAGGCTGCTCAGGAAAAGACTCAGACTGCAAAGGTTGTAGAAGTTGGACCTGGAACAGATGACGTTAAGGTTACTGTTAAAAAAGGTGACCGCATTATGTACGATAAGTACGCTGGCACACCAATAAAGATTGACGGTGAAGATCACCTGATTCTTCGCATGAATGATATTATTGCGGTTATTGAATAGTTTACTGTGACAGCTTTTCTTTAAGAAGAGATGCCCTTGCGTTGTCGGGATAAAGCAGAATTGCATATTCCGCAGAGCGCAGGGCATTTTTTTTGTCTCCGGTAGCTGCGTATATATTTGCTATTCTGTAGAAAACATCTGAACGAAGATAATTCTTGCTTTCGCGGCCGGCAGCTTTTCCATACAAATCAAGAGCCTTATCTTTTTTACCTGTAGAAAAATAAATATCTGCAAGATTCATACATGAAACTGTAGAAACAAGCGGCGAAACAATTCCTTCATACAAAATACCACCGCTTTCGTAAACACAATATTCATAAATGCGCAGAGCTTCATCAAACTTCTGTTCATCTGTTGCAAACCAGGCAGCAAACTCGGCAGTGCGTTCATCCATTAAACCAATATTCTTACCAATCTGTGCCCAGAAATCTTCTTTTGCATTAAAGCCGTAAACTGTAGAAACATACTTTGTAAAAAGCTCGCGGGCATCTTCTTTCTGATTTGTTTTAAGCAGGAAGCTGAGCACATACTGAACAAGAAGCATCTGGTACTTTTCTTCTTCTGTATAATTGTTTTCCATCTGAAGCCACAAGTCTGCGGTTTTTTCTTTTACTGTAAATGAGCTGTCTGTTTTATATTTTAAGTCGAGCCGCACAATCGAAAGATACGGATCCTTTGTGCGTTCCATTGCCTGCTCAAGACGGTAAATTGCATCGCTCATAGGAATCTTTCGGCGGTTATCATATTTTTCCATTGAAACAGAAGAAATACCATTCTGCCTAAGATTCCTGATTTCCATAGTTTCTTCGCGTTCAAGATTTGAATTATATGCAAAGTCGGAATACAAAATAAGAGCAGCAACATTATCTGGCCAGCGGTTTACAGAATAGAACAAAAGGTCTGCGCACGAGTCATCATCATACTGATTTTTTGCCCATACAGCACTATTTATAACAATTATAGAAAGCAGATTATCATCTTCGGCAGAAAGTTTTGCAAAATTATCAAGCTGACAGATAAGCTCCTGACGTTTAGCTTCGGCAGCTTCCATTTCGGAAACAGCCATGTATGCATCTGATTCAAGCGCAATCTGTTTTATTTCTGAAGTCTTACGTGCGCGGGAATAATCCAGAAGATAAGAACGTGAAGCTTCAAGAGCACTTATGGCTTCGTAATACTTTCCGGCATCATATAAAACAAGTGCCCAGAAATATGCATCGTCTGCATCGGCAAATGATTTTGGAAGCAGCGACGAAGCTGTATCAAACAAGCCTTCCTTAAGCTTAAAAATAGCACAGTTTCTAATCCATATAGGATTCAAGCTTCCGCGGTAAGCATCGTAATAAATTGCATAATATTTTGGATCTTTGTAATAATCAGCCGGTTCACCCTGCATTGCCTGCTTAAGGATTACCTCTGAATAAACAGAACCATATTTTGTTCCGTGCAGATCTTCTGCCATTTTTTTAGCTTCATCAAGTCTGTTCTGGCGCAAAAGCAGAGTTGCATAAATTGCCTTTAATTCAGGACTCCTGCTGTTTTTTTTGAGCGCCTTTTTCAAAAGCTTTTCGGCAAGCTTATCTTCGCCAATCTGTGCATAGCGTTTATAAATGCCAATATACGACCACACATCATAAGCCTGCTTTTCTATTTTCTTAAGCTGCTTAACTGCATCGGCAAATTGATTTTCTGCAATCTGGATATCTACCATTTCAAAATGGCTTGTTAACGACTTTTGCTCTGCCTTTAATTTGCACGAAACACCAAGCAGAGCAAAGCCCAAAATTGTAATGAGAATGAAAATTGAGGTCTTTCTAAAGTTCTTTTCCAATCTTATCAAGTACTGCGTTAATAAACTTATAGGAATCTTCGAGTCCGTATTCACGCGCTATGTTTACAGCCTCGTCAATTACTATCTTTGGCTGCGAGCCGTTCTGAAACTTCATTTCAAAAATGCTAGTTCTCAAAATGGCAAGCGAAACCTTATTTATTCTTTCAAGAGTCCAGTTATCAGAAAGATGCTTTTTAATAAGTTCATCAATTTCTGCAACATGCTCTACAGTTCCCGAAATAATAAAACTGGCAAAGGTGCGAGACTCATCTTCGGAATTGTTCTGAATCCAGGAGAAATTAAGAATATCTTCAACCGGAGATTGACTTACATCCCAGGAATAAACACCCTGGAACGCAAGAATCCTTCCCTTTCTTCTAGACACCTTAGTCTCCCCAGTTCAAAAGTTTATCAAGAGCGTCGCCTGTTTTCTTTTCTTCTACATATTCAGGCTTGCGAAGTTCCTCTGCTACTACCTGTGCGGCCTGCTGAATATAAGCCTGTGCCTTTGATGAAGCAAGATTCTGGCGGATATATTCATAAACAGTTGTTGTTGATTCAGGCTGAACAATATCACTCAAAGAAAGAATCTTTGCAGCATACTTATCGGTAAGAGCAAGGAAAATAAATGCTTCATCTGTTTCTGTTATTTCTGAAACATAGCCTTTTTCCATTTCATAAATATAAAGGATACTCTGATAAGTAAGTCCAATCTGTGCAGCACCAGCTTCTGTTTTTGGAAGAATACCTTCCGAAGCTGTATAACCTTCTGCTGTTGACTGAGCAATAATCTGTTCTTTAGTAAGTTTCTTATCTACATATTTGTTACGAAGTTCGTTGATTTTATTTTTTGCGGCATCAGGATTTGATTCCTTGCGAACACCTACTGCAAAAAGCTTAACATAATCAGGCCATACAAATGAAGCTTTGTTTCCTTCATAGAAACCACGGATTTCTGAATCAGAAGGAGAAGCTGCTGCCTGAATTTCATCCTGCTTCTGCTGAATTACATACTGCTGTGCAATAAGCTGATTTTTAAGATATGTCTTGTAATCGGTAACATTCATACCTGTCTGCTTAAGAAGTTCTGCATCCAATGAAGTATTCTGAGCTTTAAGAAGATCATTGAGCTGCTTTTCTGTAACTACAGCTCCAACTGACTGGCTCATTGCCTGCATGAAATACTGATCTACAGTGCTGTCTGGAATTGAAATACCTGCTTTTGCTGCTGCCTGAAGAACAAGCTTTTCATCTACAAGAGCACTCAAAACCTGTTTTTTCTGTTCAAGAGTAAGCTTCTGTCCAAGCTGCTTTTCGTAAGTGTCGCAGCGTGTTTTAAGCTGTTTTACAGTAATAGATTCTGACTTGTTATATTTTACAATAGTAAGAACCTGCAGGTCATTTGACTGTGCAAAAGCCATGCCTGCTGCAAGTAAAAGTATTGATAAAGCTGAAATAATCTTTTTCATAAAAAACCTCATTTATATTTCTTTTATATTAACAATTTTAATTTTTGCTAGTTACAGATCCCGAAACAAGTTCGGGATGACACTATCCTTCCAGTGGCAAGCCTGTACCCGGCACAATTACCGCTCTGATACGGCGGACACCTGCAGAAGAAGACTGTTCCTTCTGAATCTTAAACTCACCAATCTGGGCTGTGTGCTGAACATGTGGCCCACCGCAAACTTCCTTGCTGAACCAGTCGTTTTTAGGGTCACGGCCGATTGTATAAACCTTTACGTCTTCACCATACTTGTTGGTAAAGAGGGCGCGGGCACCTTCTGCCTTGGCCTTGTCCAGCGGCATTACTTCCATTGTAACAGGAAGATCTTCTTTAATCTTCTGGTTTACAATGTCTTCTACAGTTTTAATTTCTTCCGGAGTCATAGGGCGTTCAAAAGTAAAGTCAAAGCGCATGCGTTCGTTGTTGATGTTACTTCCCTTCTGGGCAACCTGGTCTCCCAAAGTATTTACAAGTGCCTGCTGCAAAAGATGAGTTGCAGTATGGTACTTAGTTGTAATTTCACTCTGTTCAGCAAGACCACCCTTAGCGGCTCCTGCGTCTACAGTTTTACTTGCTTCCTGATGCTTGCGTTCTGCTTCTTTAAAGCCTTCTACATCTACAGTAAAGCCGTGTTCGGCACCAAGCTCCTGAGTAAGCTCAAGAGGATATCCGTAAGTTTCGTACAAATTATAAGCAACCTTGCCACTGATGATTTTCTTAGGATTCTTCATCAAGTTTGGCAAAAGCTTCTGGAATTCTGCTTCGCCCTTCTTGAGAGTCTGGCGGAATTTTGCTTCTTCAGCAGTAAGCTCTTTGCAAACCTTTTCGTGATTAGCTTCGAGTTCAGGGTATGGCCCCTTAAAGTTTTCGATTACAGTTTCGGCAATCTGAGCAAGGAAGTCTTTTTCGATACCAAGCTTCATTCCGTGGCGAACTGCACGGCGAATCAAGCGGCGGAGAACATAACCAGCCCCAACGCGGTCCGGAGTAACTCCTCTCTGATCACCAAGAATGAATACAGAAGAACGAGTGTGGTCTGCAATAATGCGGACAGATTTATCTTTTTCGCTGTCGCTGCCATATTTATAACCGGCAAGCTCTTCAATTTTCTGAATAATAGGCTGGAAAACTTCGGTAAGGTAAACTGATGTCTTTCCCTGGAGGATACAGTTTGTGCGTTCAAGGCCCATACCTGTATCTACGTTTTTCTTTTCGAGCGGAAGCAAAGTCTTTTCGTCAATGCGGTTATACTGCATGAATACGTTGTTCCAGATTTCCATCCAGTTGTCGCTGTCGGTACCCTTGTTAGAACCTACAGAAGGAAGGCCTTCGCCTACCCAATAGAAAATTTCGGTATCAGGACCACAAGGGCCTGTTGGACCTGCTGCCCACCAGTTGTCGCTGGCCGGAAGATAGGCAATTTTATCTTCTGGCATGCCGTTATCCATCCAGATCTTAGCTGCTTCTTCGTCGCGGGGAGCATTTTCGTCTCCTGCAAAGACAGTTACAGAAATCTTTTTAGGATCAAGGGCAAGCCAGTCCTTGCTTGTCAAAAATTCATATGAATATGCAATTGATTCTTTCTTAAAATAGTCTCCCAGCGACCAGTTACCAAGCATTTCAAAACAGGTAAGGTGGCTTGGGTCTCCAACTTCTTCAATATCACCGGTGCGGATACATTTCTGATAATCTGTAAGACGGGTACCTGCAGGATGTTTTTCTCCAAGCAGATAAGGAACAAGCGGATGCATTCCCGCCATTGTAAACAAAACAGACGGGTCATTTTCAGGAATCAAAGACTGTCCCGAAATTACAGCATGGTTTTTACTTTTAAAAAACTCAATATATTTTGAGCGGAGTTCATTTGCGTTCATAAAGTATTATTATATAGAAAATAAGTAATGTTTGCAATTGTGTGGATTGCCACGTCGCTAACGCTCCTCGCAATGACATGGCCTACGCTTACAATGGTATCGTCATTGCGAGCGTAGCGTGGCAATCCATATTTTATTCAGAGGAACGGGTAAATGTATAGACTTTACCATCGGTGGCGAAACAGTCGGTTGGAGTAATCTTAACAGGGGTGAAGATTATGGTGTCGTAGTCGGTTACGGTTTTTTCTATGGTTTGTTTTTTTACTGTTTCGGTGATTGTTTTGGTGCCGAATTCAAGGGCATAAAACTCATTAAGCACAGTATTAAAGGAGGTTGCGCGCAGTGCCAGAACGTTGTAAGAGCCAATTTCCATCATGGAATAAAGGCCTTCTTCCTGCATGTCATCAAAAAGGAAGGTATAGCGGCTGTCATTAAGATTAATTGAATTTATGCCGTCTACGGTGTTCCATACAGTGTCGCCTTCGAGTTCTACAAGGAAGCGGTTTTTTTCTTCATCAGCAGCTTCTTCGAAGGAGCTTTGAAGACTCATTTTTTTATACTGGCCATCCCATTCAGAGCTTTGTTTGATTACAAGACCAATAGAATCATAAAGAGTTATTTTTATTTCATCTGTAGAAATAAGAAGAACATCAAAACGGCGCTGAAGGTTTGTAATATCAGAGTTTACTGTATAAAGATAAATTCCGTTGTGGCGAAGCTTGCTGTCATCCCATTCATAAACTTCCTGGGAATCAGACTGAAGAAGGATGATTTCTTTTTTGTCATAATTATAGTAAATGTAGCGTATAACATTATCTTCGTTTGAAGTTTTATACCAAAGGCCATCAAGGAATGCCGCAAAGGTTTCTACAGTTCCGTCCTGAATGCGCGAAAGTTCGTTTGCAGCAAGACGACCGGCAGTTACTTTAATTTCATTTGCAAGCTCATATTTTCCCGAACCTGCATTCCATTTGTATTCCTTTTGAATCTGATTCTGCCCCGCAACAATGTTTCCGTCTTCGTCTATGATTTTTTCAGATTCATAAACCCATACAGAAAAACTTTCACCTTTTGAAAGAGAAAGCTGGTAAGAATCGGAACGCTCTGTCTGCTGAATAAAAATTGTTCCGTCAGAAACAAAATCGCCAATATTTATAATTGAATTTTCAGACTCATCCCAAAGGAAAATCTGCATTACATAGTTTTCATCTTCGGCCACACCCTGATAAATAAGTGAATTGCAGTGATCTCCAATAAGATCCATGCCCGAAAGAGAAAAAGTCCTGATTTTTGAAATTGTAGTAGGAATATCCTCAAGTCGTTCGTAATCGGCAGTGTCGGGATTAAAAAGGCCCGGAACAATTGTAAAATTTTCGGAACCGGTTTTTCTTACTGTAATAACTTCGTCGTCATAACCATCGTTATTAAAATCTAGAGTGATTGTATTAATAAGTGTTTCGTTGTTTTTAAGGGTTATAAAGGTATCGAAATTTTCGGAATTAAAATCGGAAGTTACATGGTCCGTATCTGTTTCGGTATCGGTAGTCTGAGAACCTTTTGGTGTTACAATTTTTGCACGAACAGCAGCATTGCTATTCTTTTTAATAAATTTTTTTGAAGCCAGAAATCCCGCACCAAGGAGAATGGCAATTATAATAAACATTAAAGTTATGGACTTTGTCTTCATACTATAACTTTACCGTATTTTCTGATAAAATAAAAGATATGAGAAAAATAATATTTACATTAGCAGCAACATTTTTTGTTTTATCGTTCGTTTCGTGCATGCCTGCAAAAAAGGCAGAAAAGCAGACAGCGCCACAAGTAGTAACCACGCCGGCTGTACCGTTCAGCGACATAACCGTATTAGAACTCACTAAGGATATGGGAGCCGGCTGGAACCTTGGAAATACGTTTGATGCATACGGCACCGCAAACATGAATTCAGAAACAAGCTGGGGCCAGCCGGTAACAACAAAGGCAATGATTGACGGTCTTGCAGCAAGCGGAATTAAAACAATAAGGATTCCTGTTTCATGGCATAATCACATTACTGATAAAACAAATTATACAATCTCTGCACAATGGATGGCACGAGTAAAAACTGTTGTTGACTGGGCCATAGAAGACGGCTTATATGTAATAATTAATTCTCATCATGACAATTATCTTGCAGCCGGAAAAATGCCTGCAGGCGGCGGATATTATCCAACTTCACAGAACCTTGAAGAATCTAAAAAGTTTTTAAAGAGCGTCTGGACTCAGATTGCTACAACCTTTAACAACGAATACGACGAGCATCTTATTTTTGAAACAATGAATGAACCCCGCCCGGCAGCAACCAGATGTGAATGGTGGTTTGATAATGACGTGCTTTGTAAAGATGCAATGAAATGTGTAATGGAACTTAATCAGACTGCACTTGATTCAATTAGAGCAACAGGCGGCAACAATAAAAAAAGATTTGTAATGTGCCCTTCTCTGCAGGCAAGTCAGAATGCAGCAACATCGTCTTTGTTTAAGATGCCTGTAGACCTTGAAGAAGGCCGGCTCATTCTTTCTATTCACGCCTATACACCTTATTCCTTTGCAATGGAAGCACCGGGAGAACGTAAATTCACAAAGGCTCACAAGGAAGAGCTTAATTCATTATTTTCAATACTTAAAAACAGATTTATTGCAAAAGGCTACGGCGTTGTAATCGGCGAATACGGTGCTACAAACAAAGATAATCTTGAAGAGCGAGTTGCCTGGTTTGACTATTATGTTTCAACTGCAACAGAGGCTGGCATTCCTTGTATTTTGTGGGATAACGGAGTATGGGAACTGCACAAAGATGAAAACGGCGAGTTTGATTACAGCGAAGGCTACGGATACTATAACCGCCTCGCGCAAACCTGGTATTTCCCAGAGATATTAGAAGTGATTGTTAAATAGATTGCCACGTCGCTACGCTCCTCGCAATGACGAAGGCCCGTCATTGCGAGCGAAGCGCTATGTCATTGCGAGCGAAGCGCGGCAATCTAGATTAATGGTTTCATTGCAGTCATGTATGCGCGCAACTTGCGTCCTACAACCTCGATTGGGTGGTTGCGGATTTCGTCGTTTACGGCTACAAGTTCGGCATTGTTAACCTGTGTATCTTTTATATCAAGACCTTTTCCAATAACATCTGTATGAAGCTTTGGCATAAGATCTTTTGCCATCATTGGAGCTGCAACGCGGCTGAAGAGGTAACATCCATACTCTGCAGTATCAGAAATTACGCGGTTCATTTCATAAAGACGCTTGCGGTCAATGAGGTTTGCAATAAGAGGAACTTCGTGGAGCGATTCGTAGTAAGCAGATTCCGGTTTAATTCCTGCATCAACCATTGTTTCAAATGCAAGTTCACAACCGGCTTTTACCATTGCAACAAGTAAGATTCCCTTGTCAAAGTATTCCTGTTCTGTAATTTCTTCACTAGATTCTGCTGTCTTTTCAAAGTCGAGCTTTCCTGTATCTTCGCGCCATGCAAGAAGATCCTTGTCACCGGCCTTCCAGTCTTCCATCATTGTGCTACTGAACTTACCGCTGATGATGTCGTCCATGTGCTTCTGATAAAGTGGAGCCAAAAGCTTTTTGATTTCTTTAGAAAGTTCGTTTGCCTTGATTTTTGCAGGGTTAGAAAGACGGTCCATCATGTTTGTAATTCCACCCCATTTAAGAGCTTCACTTACAACGTTCCAGCCGTGCATAAGGAGCTTTGTTGCATATTCAGGAGCAATTCCTTCGCTAACCATTTTGTCATAACAAACGATTGTACCAGCCTGGAGCATACCGCACAGGATTGTCTGTTCGCCCATAAGGTCTGATTTAACTTCTGCAATGAAAGAGCTTTCAAGTACACCGGCCTTTGAACCACCCATACCAACTGCAAGAGCCTTTGCATAAGCCCAGCCCTTTCCTTCAGGGTCGTTTGCAGGGTGAACGGCAATAAGATCCGGTACACCAAATCCGCGCTGGAATTCGTGCCAAACTTCTGTACCTGGTCCCTTTGGAGCACACATTACAACAGTAATATCTGGACGAATAATCATTCCTTCTTCAATCATATTAAAGCCATGGCTGTACCAGAGGGCAGCACCCTTCTTCATTTTTGCCATAACTTCTGTAATTACAGGAGTATGCTGTTTATCTGGAGTAAGGTTTCCTACTAAGTCTGCTGTTGGAATCATTTCGTCATATGTTCCAACTTTGAATCCGTTTTCTGTAGCGTTTTTCCAGGACTGACGTTTTTCGGCAATAGCAGCCGGTCTAAGTGCATAACTAACATCAAGTCCTGAATCACGAAGGCAGAGACCCTGGTTCAAACCCTGAGCTCCACATCCAACAATTACAATTTTTTTACCTTTAAGGGCGTTTACTCCGTCCGCAAATTCTTCTTTTGCCATAGAACGGCAGTGTCCAAGCTGAAGTCTAGCCTCGCGCCATGGAATTTTGTTGAAATAATTTTCACCCATATTTTTGCCTCGTTTTTATTGATAGTAATCTTCATTATAGTTCAATCCTATTGCGTTTGTAAATATACCTCCAGTACGCAGTAGCTGCACTTAAAAACCAGACAATGCCAACAGACCACCAGATGCCCCAGACATTAAAAAGCGGAATTGCGGTGAGAATAAAAGGCACAGTAAAACGGCCGACAATTTCTGTAACACCATTTACAAGAGAAAAAAAGGCGTCGCCTACTCCGTTGAGGACACCGCGGACCATGTAAATAATTCCCAGGAAAACATAGAACCAGCTGGTAATGGCAAGAGCCTTTGCACCCATCACAATAACATCAGGGTCTTTTACAAAAAGACGGGTAATTGCTTTTCCAAAAAACTGCATTACAGGCAGCATGGCAAGAGAAAAAATTGTCATCATGAGCATGCTCTTTTTAAAGCCTTCCATGAGACGTTCTTTGTTTTTTGCACCAAAGTTCTGGCCGCTGTAAGTACTTAAGGCCGCACCCAGAGTCTGATAAGGCTGATGAATCAACTGTTCTACACGGCTTGTTGCTGTAAACGCGGCAACGGCTACGGCACCAAAATTATTTACAACCCTTTGCAAAGCCATACAGGAAATTGCAATCATCGAAAACTGCAGGCTGAGCGGAACACCAAGACGAATACACTTGTATAAAATTGAAGAATTAAGGTGCAGATCAGCCCTTGTGAACTTAAAATATGGATTTGTTTTAAAAGCAAAAGCCAGACAGAGAATACTGCAGATTATGTTAGAAATTAAAGTTGCAATACCAGCGCCGATTACACCCATGTGCAGATTGTAAACAAATATCAAATCAAGAATGATATTCAAGATACAGGAGAGAATCAAAAAATATAGGGGTGTTTTTGAATCGCCCAAAGCCCTGAGCATGGAAGAAACAAAATTATAGGCGCTCACCAGAAAAAGGTTCAGACACATAATCTGCATGTAGGCCGTTGCATCCGAAAGAATATTCTGGGGAGTGTTCAAGAATCTTAAAAGTGGGGAAGCACTGAAAAAGGCAATGGTGCCAATTATAAGAGGCACTACAATCATGATAAAAGCAGTGTTCACAATACAGTTTTTTACTTTGGAATCATCACCTTCGCCAAAAAACTGAGAGGTTACAATTCCGCCGGCAGAACCTGTTCCGTTACAAAGGGCAAAAAAGAAAAAGGTAATTGAAGCAGTGGCGCCAATTGCAGCAAGGGCGTCTGCACCAATAAGCTGACCAACAATTACAGAGTCTGCAAGATTATAGAGCTGTTGAAAAATATTACCAATAAGCATAGGCACCGAAAAAGTCAAAAGCAGGCGCACAGTATTACCGCTGGTCATATTAATCATATTTGTTTTCATACTGCTGATTATAGTCCGCCGGAGAAAAAGTAAATTGTACGTTTATATCTTATTATATGAAGAATTTTACATCTTTTCGTAAAAGCTGTAGTCGTAGGCATTGTCGCTTGTTAAAGGTGCCGGAGCAACTTCAAAATAAACAACAGCATTTCGGCCAGCCTTTATTGTAAACTTAGGAGCCTTACCGTCTACAAGCTGCGTAGCAACAAGAGGCTTTGCTGCAGACTTAAGTAAATCAATCTGCTCTTCATTCAGGTTTGCACACTCGCCCATATCGTGCCATACCTTTAACGGATTACAGCATTCTTCATCAACTGTTTTTGTTAAAAGGCTTGCGCGGGTGCAGTCCAGCTTTGGCAGAACAATTTCAAAATCAAGCTGCTTCTGTTTTGTTTCGAGGGTAAGGTTCCAGGCAATGCCTTTATAAGAACCGTCTGCTGCTTTTACAATCACAATATTTTTATCACGGTAAAGACATTTTTCCTGGCCGTCCTTAAGGTCTTTAAAGAACTTAAAGGTCCAGTATGTTGGCTTTGGAATGCTTCCGTTTGCTAAAAGTCCAAAACCTCCGTGGAACGGTGTAAAAGGAACTCCATTTTCTTCAAATACATCACCAAAGGTCCAGTATGAATAACCCGTTGCATAGTCTCCAATTTCGGCAAGAGTACGTCCAAGATAGGCTGCATTCAGATTTGTATCGTGAATAGGACAGTTTGGAATATATGAAGTATTGAACTCTGTAATGTAGAACGGAAGATCCTTGTAATCCTTGTAACGGTTTATGATCTTACGGCAGTCTCGCAGTGTCTGCAAAGTTTCATCAAGCGGCATAAGTTTTGCGTATCCGTAGTGACCCTTGTAATCAGGGAATAAAGTTGTATAGTGATGACGCGAAATAAAATCAATCGGCGGCTTTTTCTGTGTAAGGAAGTCAAGGAATCCGACCATCCATTTTTTGTCTGCGCCTCCACAAATTGCAGGGCCTCCAACCATAAAGCGTTTGTTCAGCTTTTTAATTGCGCGTGCAGTTTTTTCGTAAAGCTTAAAATATTCCTGCATGTCTGCATCTTTCCAGAAGCCAGGAAGATTTGGTTCATTCCAGACTTCAATAGGCCAGGTAAGAACTTCTTCTTCGCCATAACGCTGCATCAAATGGCGCAGCGTTGCAGTAACAAGGTCAGTCCATTTTTTATAATCTTTTGGAGGAGTTGTGTTACCCTTCCAGTAAAAAATTGTCTGTTCACCGGAGGCAAGTTTTTTTGGCATAAAACCAAGTTCAAGGAATGGTCTGATATTTAAAGCAAGATAAGCATCAACAACACGATCAAGATAAGTAAAATTATATTCAATTATGCGCGGAGCATTTTTGTCTACATATTCAAAATACTCATGGTAATCTTTAAAATCTTCAGGTTTCTTTTTGAGCGCACTCCTGTCCTTAAACTCCTGATAAATTGCCATATCATCACTGAACAGTCCATGCCCGCGGATAAACTTAAAGCCAATATCCTTCTGAACAACAGCCAGCTGATCCAGATATTCCTTTGTAAGCGCCAGCCCCATTCGCCCGGTTCCAACACAGTAGTTTACATTATTGTTGAATTTTACCTTTTCTTTTCCTGTGAGTTTGATTTGTGTTTTCATAAAATGCCTCGCTAAATATAGAATAAACTATAAAAAGCGAAAATAAAAGAGTAAAAGCATAAATAAAGGAATCATTTTTGGGGATGTTTTTCATCTGACTGCGACATTACCTGACCGCCATTAACTGTATACAGCTCTTCTTCTGTCATTTCGCGGGCAAACCAGGAGTAATCGCAGGCGTTTAAATTGGGATAGGTTTTCTTTTTTCTTAACATCTTCCTTACTCCCAATCACAACCACAATTTGGACATTTGTCTGGAAATCTAAAACGAAAACCGAAACGTAAGCCTTTAAAATTTTTAGATTTTGGATTATAAAAAGAACTTATTTTAGTTTTACAATTCGGACAAGTAATTCGTTCATGAATTAAAATATCTATAAATATAAAGGCTAGAAAAATCAGAGGTTTTGGAAATATCAAAGCACAAATGCACAAAATAACTGGAATTACCCAACCTGTTAATTTGTATTCTGTTCGTATTTTCATATTTTATTCTCACGACTTAATTTATAGCAGTTTCCTCTTACAGATATAATAAATATTGCCCTCTTTATCCCAAAAGAACATCCTCTAACAACTATGTTGTACAATAAGTTTCTATAATATCTTCTTGGCTATCATTTACAATAATCTGAAAAAGATATTCATTTACCCCGTTTTCATCATAAGCATTCATTTTGTAATCACTGAAATTTTCTTTAACAATTAATCCATTTATTATCCCAGACAAAATATACGCTACATAGTTCTGTTCATCTAACAATAAACTATTATCATTCATTACCGAAGAACTCATTTTGTCATAATAATCTTTTGCTTTCTCTCTTTCTCCTAAACAGAAAAGAACATTTGCATAACCAAATAGTTGAACAAATGAAAATGTATTTCCATTAATAATCCATCTATCATATACATCTTTTAAAGCAATATAATTGTTTGAAAGCTCTTCTGTTTTATGACACCAGGTATCATATATTTGTAATTCAATAGAATAGGCTTTCCATTCCTTGGGTTCTATTTCAATGGCTCTGTCAAGGATATCAAGAGCCTTTTCAGCATCTTCCATACTATTCCACCAACATAAACTGTTAGTTTGCTCAATTAAATCACTATATTTAGTATTTGTACAACTCAAAAAAGAAACTATTATAATAACTAGCAAGACAAAATGCTTTTTCATTTATTTAATTCCTTAATGTCATCTTGTCATCTCGCGGGCAAAAGAGGAATAGTCGTAAGTATCTAAAGTTTGATTGCGTTTTTGTTTTTTTAACAACTTTTTACAACTCCTATCTAGATATGAAAAAAAATATCGCTTTTTTTCACAGTTTCATTTATTCTCCAAACTCTCCTGAGTATCTTTTCCTCTATATATAGTTATCAACCAATTTATTGAAGTTGTTAATATGGGTAGAATTATAATAACAAAAAAATATTCATGAGATATAAGTACAAAAAAAATACCTATTGTTAAAATAAATGAAAAAAATATTAATCCAATAAAAATAATCGCATTTCCTATACCCAAAGAGGTATGAAATTTTACATTTAGATAAAAAAACAAATTCCAAATAATATATAAAAGAATCGAAATTCCAAGTATCATTAAAATTTTTAGAAAATAACCATTCTTATGAGAAAAAATAATTAATAAAGCAGCTATAATTATATTTATACAAAGAGTGATAAAAAAATTGATAATTATTTTTTTCTTCATTGTCTTCTCGTTTATTTAATTAATTAAATCTATTATACCAATAGTTTTAGTTTTGGTATCAAACTCGATTCTACTGTAATACCATTCATTGTTTTGTTTAACGGAATCAACATAGAGAATGCCTTTCCCTTTGTTACCCTTTGCAAAAAGAATTATTTCTGCTTTTCCACTACCATCTTCATTTTCATTAATTATAACCTTTATAACCGATATATGTTTTATTGTATCACCTAAATATTCTTTTACAATTTCGTCCTGATTCAACAATTTCATTGCATATACATATGGTTCACTATCAGATAATGGTTTATGTACCGACTTAAAAATGAAAAAACCAAGTATAAAAACTAATAAAAGGAGAAAGAAATAATATCTTTTTCTGTTTTTTTTCATATTACAATCCACTATCTGGAAAATCGAGAACAAACGATACACCTAATAAAGTTGTAAGATCTCCAGCGACTCTTCTTTCGGGAATATTTATCTCAAAACCGCCAGATGCTCCTAAACCCAAAGCTCCCCCTACTGTAAATTTCCAATCATCACCCTGTATACCTATTTCACCAGATACAGTAGATATATTTAAACCAACGGAAGCTTTCACTCCTTTTCCTGTTTCAATATTATATTCACCATCCATAACATCTAAAGAAAAACTTCCTGCTATATTATTCGTCATTTTAGAATTATTTAATTCTGATGATAATCTTAAAAGACCACCTTGAACATTTATCCCATTATATCCGGAATTATTATTATTCTTTTTGTTAATTTCTAAAAAAACCTCTTTATCAACTTTATTTTGATTTGCTGTTTTACAACTATTATCTATTCCAATAAAGAAATCAACATCTGGCTGCAATTCACCCATGAAACTTACTATTTCTGAATATTTCAAAAACTTTATAGATTCACTATTCTCACATAATACTTCAAAAGTATAACCAAGTTCTTCTCTCTCAAATGCAAGGAATTTTTCTGAAGCCTCCAACAATGCCTTTTGATTATTGCGAGGTGACCTTATTATTTTATTATAATAATCTATTTCATAACCTAAACTGGAGACATAGATTTCATTAATTGAATTTACAGCCTTTCCTCTTCCCGCATTTCGTTTGTTATTTGTATTTATCAATCCATCCTTACTACTCTGATATTCTCTATCATTATAATTACTTGAACTATTATTACAAGGATCAGAAGATTCTGGGTTATAACAATCTGAAGATGTGGAATAAGATAGTTTATAATTTCCATTATTACCGGAATTTGTATAAATTGAAGTCGGTGTTAAAGGCTGATTCGGCTGTTGAGGAGTAATATCTGGAGTTGAATTATCTGATGACGTATCTGTTTGTGGCTTTTCTTGATTATTACCAGGATTCCCAAAATTAATCGTCTGCCCTACATATATAAGATCAGGATTATCAATACCATTATTTGCAGCAACTTCGTTTACTGTAAGATTTGTTCCATGTTCCTGGTTGTAATTATAAACCAGTGTTCCAAGAGTATCCCCGCTTTGAACTGTATGAACATCTTCATTAACGTTTCCACCATTTACACGATAAGCCTCTTCTCTTGTAAGCTCACGGCCGTATGGGGTGAAATCGAATGTGTTAATGTCTATGAATTTTGGAAGTTTGTGCTTTATTTTTTTCATTCCTCAACTACTCCAAGCAGGTTTATAAAGGGATAGTCTGTCTTTATTTCTTCTATTTTGCCTGTTTCGAGGGAATAGCGGTACCACTTATGGGGAACCTGTACTGGTCCAAGACCAAAAATGAATCCCGCAAAAAACATTCCATGTGTAAAACTATACCATCTGTCCTTCCTTGAAAAATACAGATACTTTTCTGTCATATAGTATCTGTCATTAACCTTGCCCAAGGGCCTTCCCCTGATGCCCCTTATATTTGTCTCTATGATTTCTCCCGTGTCTATTTTCTGTATTACTATTTTCCCCTTTTTATTCAAGCCTACATATGCATTTGTAAGCGGCATAAAGCCGTATCCCTGCAGGTCTGTTTCTGCATAAAAAATTTCACCTGTAAGGCAATCAAAATACATTACACACTTTTCTACACTTTCGCTAAAGAAAAAGATTTTATTGTCATATAAACAGCTTATTTCTTTATACCTCATTTTTGAAATATCAATAGACTGATATTCTTTCGTTTCAAGATCTACAATAAGCACCATAAATTCTTTTGTATGATCCCAGATTAATGCCTTGTTATCAAAAACAAAGAAAGGACCGTTTATAAGGTTTATTTTTCCAAAATCTATTGTAAAGGTATCTTCTATCTGGCCTTTAGTGTTAACGCATATAAAGGTAGATGTATGTCTCCCTGAATTCTGAAACCACAACTTTTGCCTTTTACCGTCAAAAGCGTATTCGTAGCTTCCAGTATTTCCCAGAGGAACAGGGACTACTGTATTACCGATTATTATAGAATTGTCTCTGTAATATATCAGAGGAGGTTCAATGCTTTCTGCAGCATGACAGTAAAATGTGAAAAAGAAAACCATTAACACAAAAAGAACTTTCTTTCTCATGCACAGCCTCAGAGTTTTTCCCGCCAACAGTTATTGTTGCTTGCACATAAAACATTATCTATACAATTAGGTATTGGTGTATCAAAGTAACTGTTTATTCCGCTTCCATCTGTAGTCAAAACATCTCGTCCTATTATTCCGCAGCTATTTGTAAGTACTTCATATCCAGAAAAGCTTTTACCTATTTCAACCGAAGCATCATAAATATATGCATTCTGTACAGAATTTGTATTGAATACTATCATTTCATCAAATTCCATGGCACTAAGAGAAGCCATCATTTCTTCTTTAGAGTCATAAACTCTGGCAAGACAACCTGCCTGTCTATCAAACCCCGATGATACTGCAAGAGGCATTGTAGCTTTTCCGACCGGTGTATTGCTTAATATAGTTGTATCTTTTCCTTTATAATCTGGTTGTGTAGTGCCTGGTAGAGTATCGTCACTTAAGCCATTTGTTTCCTTTGAAATACCAATAATCTCAAAGAAAACAAATTTATTATCGTAAGTCTGAACAAACCACCCTGCATGTCCGAAATTTTTGGCGCCCTCTTTATTCACTACATAACCGGCTATTGTACCGTATTGCATGTTCCGGCCTGCACCCGTTTTTTTCATCTCATCATACATGGCCATCATAGCCTGCTCGTCAGGTGACATTGTTCCTTCAGGTCTTGGCAGTGTATCAAAACTCATAGGAATTGTCGTATTTGAATCAGTTTCCTGAGAAGGTGTATCTGAACCTGACGAGCTGTTTGAAACGGGGCTTACCTGTCCTTCTTCCGGTTCATCCTTCCTTTCATACTTTGCGACAATTGCATCCATAGCTGCCTGATCACCACGTTCATGAGCTTTGGCCATTGCATACTGGTCTTCCGGTGTCATTACCTGGCCACCGTTTACAAGATAAGCCTCTTCTCTTGTAAGCTCACGGCCGTATGGGGTGAAATCGAATGAGTTGATGTCTATAAATTTGGGAAATTTTTGTTTTAATATTCTCATTTAACCATTCCCATCCTATCTAATATTATGTTTTGCAATGTTACAGAAATTAAACCAACAATATCAACTAGCAATAGAATTCTGAATGGATATTGTTTTATTGAAAATAAATAAAAAATTAACATTAAAAAGGAAAATGCAATAATAACGATCTTAATAATACATGAGGCTTTATTATTTTTTAAAATAAATCTATAAATCAAATACGCTCCCCAAAAAAGAATTGAAAGCCCAACTGCATAAATTATTATCAAGGTGCAGCACTCGTTTTTATCTATCTGTTTATTATAAAAATAAAGTGTTATAAAACAATAAAATAAAACTAAAATCAAGAAATTCAATAAATATGGTAGCCATAATTTTTTATTCAATTGTACTTCTGATACTTCTTGTGATTTTTTAATACTATTAGGCGATAGTGGAATAAGACTTATAGCAAATGGTATGAAAATAGAAATAATAAATAAAATGCTTTGTTCAAAAAAACTAAAATCTGTAATACATATAATCATTATAAATATAGAACATATTATTTTGAATATTTGAATTAATCTGGGTTTGACTAGTTTTTCCCAAAGTAAAATAGCAAAACTTGTAACGAAAAATATTATTATTGATATAATAATTAATTGAAGATTTAGTTCTTTTTTATTTAAAATACGTATTAAACTGTTAAGAACAATAAGAGATAATAATATAATAAACCCGAATAAAAAACGTTTAGCTTTAGTCATTTGGTATTTCAATCGCAAATTGTAAATTCACAAATAAACTGGCATCTAAAAATACTGAAATACTCTCTGGGCTTTCTTTTTTTTCATACATTATACCAGTCCCAATATCTAATCCTGCGCCAATTGTCAATCTGGTTTCTCCTATTTTCATTCCTACCCTTCCGTCTAAACCAATCAGATTTATACCGAAACCCATTTTTTTATATTCTGATGAATTGATCAAGGAAATTTCTCCATTAATATAATTAAATTCACAATCTCCAACAATTCCTTTATTTTGAGTTTTTGAGCTTATTTTTGATACACCTGCTTCCACTGAAAAACCATTTCTAGACGACTCTTGGGCAAAATATAAATCTTTTTCATTCTTTAATTGATTGTTTTCTATTCTACTTTCATTTTTATATGAAACTTCACAAGATTTCACTGTCGGGGGATACATTTCCTCATAATATTGATTTATTTCTTTCTCTTCTCGTAAAACCCTTACAATTTTTCCTGTACCATCAGTAATTCCAATTCCATCATATGATAATGTACTTGCGGAACCATACATACCTATAAACAGATAATAGCCAACTATATCTTCAAATATTGCTTTATTCTTAGGATTAACAATCATTAAATGCTCATCTTTATAATCATGCCCATTGTATCTCTTATCTGGATTTGGATCATCCGGATTATAATTTTCAGGCCCTGTCGGAAATAATTCATTATTACTCTCTGTTGTAGTTTGATTCGCAACTGGATTACCTGAGCCGTTATAACTGTTTGAACCAGAATTATTCGTTGTATTTGCTGTTGTTTTAACTTCGTTAGATGAATGTTGATCTTGTTGATGTGTAACAGTCTCGCCTCCAGCAATTAATACCGATTCACCCGAAATATTATTATCATCAGGTATACTTATACCTGAACTGTCTTTTTCCCTATTGGCAATAACATCCTGCGCCCATTTTATATCATATTTCGTAAGAACTGAAGTGTTTCCATTACTATCTGTGACTGTATCTCCTGGAGTTGCAAGCGCCTGCGCAGCAATGGAATTTTCTATCTGGCGTCCACCATTTACAAGATAAGCCTCTTCTCTTGTAAGTTCACGGCCATAAGGAGTGAAATCAAATGTGTTGATGTCTATGAATTTTGATAATTTGCGTTTTAACATCATCATAATCCTTCACTGTATTGAATATATTCATATACCTGATCAGCTATTTTATTGAATTCTTCTATTGGTAAATCTATCTGAGTTATTATGTCTCCATCCATTCGTGGCATCATGCTGTTTGGATCATTTTCAACAGTCATCTTAAACCGACTTATTAAATCGCTTGAATAATCAATCACTTTATATTCAAAATCTCCTGAAGGATTATTTATAATCTCATAGCTTATTTTTACTGTCCCAAATCCGGCAGCTCTTGCTATGTCATATAATTGAAAATCATATTCTATATTTATGACACCATTTTCTTCCGTCTTATTCAAGAGTTTAATGCACGAACCAAAAGTCTGCCGATAAACATTTACAATATTAAGGACAGGTACAAGTTTATTATCAAATATAGTAAAATATAATTCCCCATCATATTGTCCATATTTTGGATACCCAACTTCATCTAAATCATCAATATATTCATATTCAACTTTTATGCCATTTTCAATTTCTTCACTTTGAATAATATAAAAACGCCCAAGGTATAATTCTTGAATTAATGTTGATCCCTTATTTAGTTGCATTGTATTTTCATTAACTATTATAGTTTGTTTTGAACACGAACAAATAAAAACACATATTAATAATAGAATTAAAAAAGAACTCTTCTTCATGTCTGCCTCTCATATATCGCATTCATTTTTTTATGTTCTCAATATTGGATATTTTTCCACAACACGTTTAAGTTTCTCTGAATATTTTTCCCCATTTATTTCATACTTTAAAAGTATGTATTTTGTCTTATACTTTTTTATTTTTATTCTTAAAGCTTCATCTTCTATTCTGAACGAATATAATTGATAAAAACTTCCATTTTCTTCATGCATAATCCCATTTGCCTCTAAAGACACATCTTGAAAATGTTCAATTTCATTACCCTTGTCATCTTCCAGAATAATGTTTGTTATTGTAATTTTTTCAAAAGTCGTATTTTTAGAAAACCTTTTAAAGATTAATTCTAACCATACTGTAGTCATGATTCTAGTACGGTAAATATCATTTGTTGTTTCTAATTTCTTAAAGACATTACCATTGAGAGTATTAAATTCTTCACTTTCAAAACTAATAATATAATCAGTTTTACAAAACAAAAATCCCATTGCAACCCCAACAATAATAATACCAGTTATAAATCTTTTATTGAGTTCTTTCATTTCTGAATCCTGTTAAATAATATGGAACCATATCTTTAAAAAAATGACCTATTGGATTATTTATAGGATCACAATAGTTATAAGTTCCTTTATATCTTGGATCTAAATATAATTCATAAGAACCATCAGGAGAAAAATCTTTTGTAAAAACCGCTTCTCTTCCGTCTTTACAAACGAATTTTAATTCATCAAAACCAAATCCATTCTGATGATATTTTGACATTTCTGGAGATAACAGTTTCCAATCACCATTGTTTTGAGCAGATTCCAAAATATCTTGATATGATTCTGTAATAATATTTCTTGAATCTCTTTCTTCGAAATGAAAACTCATTAATTTATCAAAAAAATCCTGAAAAACAGATGTTTTATCATTCATTGATAGATATACATATATTTCTGAATAATTTTTAAAATTCTTTATTTTTCCCGTTTCTTCACCATAAGCTGTAACTGTATAGCCTAAAAAAGGGTCAGACAATAATTCTGCAGCGGCTTTCAATGATTCTGGATCATCAAGATTTGCTATTATTCGAGTTGGATCATGTGGATCAAATATCAAAGATGTAGATGCATTATCACTGTTATTGCCTGATTGAGAAGGATCATCTGTCTTTTTTACAGTAGTATTTCCGCTGTTTTCATTTTGTCCTTTAATCTTTTCTTCCTTTTTTGAAAGTTCACACTGATTAGTTTGTACTGGTGTTGTCTCAATTACTTCAGATGTATCTGAAACATCCCCTGTCGGTTCATTATAACCTATTTGTTCCTTCGCCCATTTTATATCATACTCCGTAAGTACAGAAGTCTTTCCATTACTATCTGTAACTGTATCTCCTGGATTTGCAAGCGCCTGAGCAGCTATGGAGTTTTCTATTTCCACTCCACCGTTTACAAGATAAGCCTCTTCTCTTGTTAGTTCACGGCCGTAAGGGGTGAAATCGAATGTGTTGATGTCTATGAATTTTGGAAGCTTATGCTTTATTTTTTTCATTCCTCAACTACTCCAAGCAGGTTTATAAAGGGATAGTCTGTCTTTATTTCTTCTATTTCTCCTGTTTCAAGAGAATAGCGGTACCACTTATGGGGAATCTGTACTGGTCCAAGATCAGAGAGGAATTTCCCAAGGAAAAGCTGGAATCCATGTGTAAAGCTAAACCCTCTATCCTTTTTTGAAAAATACAGATACTTTTCTGTCATATAGTATCTTTCACTAACATTGCCACTGGTTCTTCCCCTGATTCCACTTATTTTGGTTTCTATGATTTCCCCAGTATCAAACTTCTGGATTACTATTTTCCCCTTTTTATTCAAGCCCACATATGCATTTGCAAGCGGCATAAAGCCGTATCCCTGCAGGTCTGTTTCTGCATCGAATACCTCGCCTGTAAGACAATCATAATACCTTACTTTATCATCTACATTGTTATAGAAAAAAACTTTTTTGTCATAAAAACCATAAATGGGATAATATTCATATTTTGATAAATCAAAAACTTTGAATTCTTTTGTTTCCAGATTCACAAAAATAATTATATTCCTATGACCACATACTAGAGCAATATTATCAACAACAAAAAAAGGACCAGTATCCCAAATATATATACTACCAAAGTTTATTGTAACTATCTCCTCAATATCTCCATTCATATTAATTTTGGTAAAAGTCGAAATATGGTCTACAGCAGCATGAGTCCACAATTTCTGTTGTTTTCCGTCTAAAGCACACCAAAGTTCGGAAGGATTAGGAATTACTGTGTCACCGAATACTATAATCCTTTCATTCCAGTTGTTGTATATCATAGAAACTTTAATACTTTCTGAAGCATGACAGTAAAATGAGAAAAAGAAAATCAGCAAAACAAAAAGAATCTTCTTTTTCATATACAGCCTCAGATTTTTTCACGCCAGCAGTTATTGTTGCTTGCAGATAAATCATCATCTATAAAATTAGGTACCGGTGAATCGAAGTAACAGTTTATTCCGCTTCCTTCAACGGTCAATGAGTTCCTTGCCGCTATTCCGCAGCTGTTTGTAATCAATTCATATCCAGAAAAACTCTTCCCTAATTTAACAGACTCATCATAAATATATGCATTCTGTACGGAATTCGTATTAAATACTACCATTTCATCAAATTCCATTTTTTTTAAGGCAGCTATCATTTCTTCTTTTGAATCATAAACTCTGGCAATACAGCCTGCCTGGGTAGGAAAATCCAATGATGCAGCAAGAGGCATAGTTACCTTCCCAACCGGTGTATTACTTAATACTGTTGTATCTTTTCCGTTATAATCCGGTTTTGTAGTGCCTGGCTGTACACTCTCTTTCAAACCATTTGTTTCTGGCGAGATACCTATCACCTCAAAGAAAACAAATTTATTATTATATGTCTGAACAAACCACCCTGCATGACCAA
>JAEEGJ010007169.1_pt1 | contig 32363 bp, 30 predicted proteins | sample 8958761 | NCBI WGS metagenome assembly JAEEGJ01 (sample SAMN16246546, study PRJNA631951) | gut metagenome | biome: gut microbiome; feature: rumen; material: RS-attached | host: Bos | place: Iran: Karaj | collected 2018-10
TGGGCTTTCAGTTTTTACTGCCTGGGCAGGGCGTAAATTTTCGCAGGCCTGAACGCAAATTCTGCCTCGCCTGGCAGCTCCCTTCCGTCTCACTTCCGACATTGCAAAGGTACGAATATTTCATGGTGTATGCAAATAAAATCCCGAAAAACCATACTTTTTGAAGCCTATTTTTCGCCCTAATTTTGCAAGAAATTATAATGCGTAGAAATGAGAGTCAGAAAAGACTCTCGAATACACAGTTTTGGACATTTGGACGTGGACGTTTGGACGTTAAGGCGTTTTCGAAAAATCAAAGAAGAAAACAATACTTATATATAATATATATATTATATATAAGTATTAAATATATTAACAATTAATTCTTTTACATTTCCTATTTTTACCCTATTCCCCAACCAAGAAAAAAATTTTTGCTTAACGTCCAAACGTCCACGTCCAAATGTCCACTTTTCCGTACTTGCAAAAAAGCAAGAAAACATTTGGTGTATTCCTTTTTATTTTATACTTTTGCAAGAAATATTTTACGAACCCACGCTTATGACACCAGAGGAAAAAGCCAGAGTAAAGATAGACCAGATGTTTAATGATGCTGGTTGGAAGGTGGTGGATAGAGACTTCTATTCTCCCACCATCACAGCAGCAGCCATTCGTGAAGGTCTATTAATGGGGAACCGTGAGGCAGATTACTTCCTTTTTGTCAACGGCATGGCTGTGGGTGTCTTGGAAGCTAAGCGTCAGGAAGTGTATGTAGCTTCTGATGTGGTTTGCGAACAGGCAATCCGTTATACACGTTACGTCCCGGAATGCTACAGAGCTTTTGCCCGTCCTCTTCCTTTCATCTATGTTTCCAACGGTGAAGACACCTTCTTCCGCGATTGTAGGGATGAGGATTCTGACTTGGAGCAAATCAATAGGATTCATACCCCCAAGGAAATCGTCAAGATGCTGGGCATAGAAGACCCTTTTGCAGGCTTGCCTTCCTTGGATTTGAAGAAGAAATCCCTTCGCGACTGCCAATATGAGGCGATTACCGAACTGGAGAACAGTTTCCGTTCAGGTCAGAACCGTGCTCTAATCGTATTGGCAACAGGTGCCGGAAAGACCTATACCGCCTGCATGGCAGCCTATCGTTTCTTGGCTTACACGCCCATGAAACGCATCCTGTTTCTGGTTGACAGGAACAATCTTGGAAAACAGGCTGAGGGCGAGTTTGGCATGTTCCGGCTGACAGAGAATGGTGACCCCTTCAACACCATTTATACAGTTAATCGTTTGAAGTCCAACAAGGTACCTTCAGACAGCAATGTTGTCATTTCCACCATTCAGCGTCTTTTTTCTTTGCTGACAGGCAAGGAAATCACGGACGATGATGATGACGATGAGCGTACAGCAACTGGCGAAGTACAGCTTAAGGGCAATCTCCAGCTCCCGCCCGACTTCTTTGATTTGATTATCATCGATGAGTGTCACCGTTCCATCTATGGTGACTGGCGTAAAGTCCTGGAATATTTCAATACAGCCAGACTGATAGGTCTGACAGCAACACCCGTTCCTGAGACGATGGCTTTCTTCAATAACAATCGTGTGGTCAACTACACCTTGGAGCGTTCTATTGTTGACGGTGTCAATGTAGATGCCCGCATCTATCGTATCAAGACAGAAGCCACAGAGAACGGAGGCGCCATTCTGAAAGGCGACAAGCTGAAACGCGTTACCCGATACACAGGCGAAGTCGAAACAGTCAAGAACGAGGAAACCAGGAACTATACCAAGGAAGAGTTGAATCGCAGCATCATCAATCCTGCCCAGATCAAGTTGGTGCTTGAGACCTATCGTGATGCAGTTTATACGGAGCTGTTCACAGATCCTCAGCGCGAGCCCAACATGGACTACCTCCCCAAGACGCTTATCTTTGCGCTCAACGAGGTGCATGCCACCAACATCGTCAAGATAGCCAAGGAGGTGTTTGGCAGGACAGACGACAAGTTCGTGCAGAAGATTACCTACTCCTCAGGCGACAGCAACGAGTTGATACGCCAGTTCCGTAATGACAAGGAATTCCGTATTGCTGTAACCTGTACGCTGGTGGCTACCGGTACTGATATCAAGCCGTTGGAGGTCGTACTTTTCATGCGTGACGTATCTTCTGAACCCCTTTATATCCAGATGAAAGGCCGTGGTGTTCGCACTATCGGCGACGACCAGTTGCGTAACGTTACGCCTAACGCCTTCAGCAAGGATTGCTATTTCCTCGTCGATGCCGTAGGTGTCACGGAATCGCATAAGACCGTTCCAGGCGGAGGCACTGGTCCGCAAGGTCCAACGATCACCCTGCGACGACTCCTGGAACTGCTGACGCATGGCAATGTCTCCGACGAAAACCTATTGACGCTTGCTGCCAAGCTGCCACGCATCGACAAGAAATGCAGTGACAATCAGCGCAAGGAGTTTGAGCGACTGGCCCATGCCAGCATCAAAGAGATCTCTTCAAATATTTACGAGGCTTTCGAAAAAGACCTTCTACCACCATACGAGGATATCAACGAACCCAACAACGAACGCAAGGGTTTGGTGGCTCCATTGACCAATCATCCTGAGGCCCGTCATTTCCTGCTGATATTGGCTGCAGGCTTCATGGAAACCTTACAACCTGGTGAGGACACACTCATCTCCAAGGGTTTCTCACAAGAAGAAGCTAAGGATGTGACATCAGCCTTCGAGAAATACTGCAACGACCACCAAGACGAGATAGAGGCACTTCGCATGATTTACAACAACGACGGTGAGCCGTTGACATATTATATCCTGAAGGATTTGGAAAACAAGCTGAAGATAGCCAACAACAAGTTCCAGTCGTCACGCATCTGGAACTCCTACGCCATCGTGAACCCCAAATCCGTCAAGCGACATACCACCAAAGAGGAGAAAGAGGCACTTACCAACATCATTCAGCTGGTACGCTTTGCCAACCATCAGATAGAGAAGCTGGAGAGCCTCTATCCCTTGGCACAGCAACGCTTCAATCTTTGGTATGGTCAGATGCAGCGTGACATCACGGAAACCCAGATAGCCATTATCCGCCAGATAGTGGACTACATCGCATCTAATGGCGCCTGTACCATCAAGGACATCATCGACGACGACAAGACGCGAGCTGCCCAACTTATCAATGCGTTTGGTGGCAAACAACAGGCTGACGAGGCACTTGTCTCGCTGTCCCGATTCCTACTTTACAGAAAAACAGTATAACCTATTATGGCAACAAATAAAGAAACTTCCCTTACCAAGAAAGTCTGGACGCTGGCCACGACACTTTCAGGACAGGGCATCGGCTTTACAGACTATATCACCCAGCTGACCTATCTTCTCTTTCTGAAGATGGACGACGAGAATACCGAACTTTTTGGAGAAGACTCTGCTATCCCTGAGGGCTATCGTTGGAAAGACCTCATCGAGTTGGATGGCTTTGACCTCATCACGCAATATGAGGCAACGCTGAAAAAACTTTCCGAGGAAGAAAACCTCATTGGCACCATCTTCGTGAAGGCTCAGAACAAGATAGACAAACCTGTATATCTTCGCAAGGTCATCACGCTGATTGACGAAGAACAATGGCTGGTGATGGATGGCGACGTGAAGGGTGCCATCTATGAAAGCATCCTGGAAAAGAATGGTCAAGACAAGAAGAGTGGAGCAGGCCAGTATTTCACGCCTCGTTCCCTCATCTCCGCAATGGTTGATGTGGCCCGTCCGCAGATTGGTGAGACAGTGTGCGACCCTGCCTGTGGTACTGGTGGATTTCTCTTGGCAGCCTACGACTATATGAAAGACCAGTCGCAGGACAAGGACAAGCGCGACTTCCTCCGTGAGCAGGCACTGATAGGTTATGACAATACGGCCCTCGTAGTTACGCTGGCCTCCATGAACCTCTATCTGCATGGCATAGGCACCAATCGCAGTCCTATACTCTGCGAGGACTCGCTGGAGAAACAGCCTGAGAAGCTGGTGGATGTCATCCTTGCCAATCCGCCTTTTGGCACTCGTCCGGCTGGTAGTGTCGATATAGACCGTCCCGACTTCTTCGTAGAGACCAAGAACAACCAGCTGAACTTCCTGCAGCACATCATGGTGATGCTGAAGAATACAGGACGTGCTGCTGTGGTATTGCCCGACAACGTGTTGTTTGAGGGTGGCGCAGGTGAGACCATCCGCAAGGAACTGCTGAAGAACTACAACCTGCATACCATTCTTCGTCTGCCTACAGGCATCTTTTATGCCCAGGGTGTGAAGGCCAACGTCTTGTTCTTCAAGAAGGGTGAGCCTACGAAATACGTTTGGTATTACGACTATCGCACAGGCATCAAGCACACGCTGGCCACCAAGCCCATGCTTCGCAACCATCTTGACGACTTTGTGGCCTGCTATCATGCAGAAAATCTCTCAGCACGACAGGAAACCTACAGCGAGCAGAATCCCAATGGCCGTTGGCGCAAATATCCCGTTGCCGAACTCTTGAAGCGCGACAAAACCAGCCTTGATATCACGTGGATCAAGGAAACCAACGACGATGATGATACGACGCTCACAGCACTGATGCAGACCATCCAGCAGAAGAGCGATAACATCAGCAAGGCTGTATCACAGTTGCAGGAATTATTAAAAGGAATTGAGGAATGAACGAGATACAAGAAACTTTGGAAAAATGCAGAACTTTTTTCCATGTATATCATATTTCCGCAACAGTGTCTCGGAAATCAGTAGCCTTCATAGAATTAGGCGATAATAAACAGAAATCCGCAACAGTGTCTCGGAAATCCTCGGATACACTTTCTTTTACGCTCTCTTGGAGCCACTACCTCATCCTCATGCGCATAGACACCCCCGATGAGCGTAGTTTCTATGAAATAGAGTGTGCTAAACAGCAGTGGAGTGTGCGTCAGTTACAGAGACAGGTTGCCAGCAGCCTCTATGAGCGGTTGGCATTAAGCAAGGACAAAGCCGAAGTGGATTCAGGAGTTTGAGGAAAGCAAAGAGGACTGATATGGATACAAAGAAGTTACGCCAGAAGATACTCGACCTCGCCATACGTGGTAAGCTCGTTCCCCAAGACCCGAATGACGAGCCTGCCTCCGTATTGTTGGAGCGCATCCGTGCTGAGAAGGAACGCCTCATTCAAGAAGGAAAAATCAAGCGCAGCAAGAAGTCTGCATCTGATGATGAGATTGAAGCACCCTTCGAGATTCCTGAGAGTTGGGAGTGGACCACTATTGAAGAAATATGCTCAAAAATAGGATCAGGGAGCACCCCAAAAGGAAGCAATTATTCACTATCAGGAATTCCGTTTTTTCGTTCTCAAAATGTTTATAATGAAGGCTTAATCTACGATGATATTAAGTATATTTCAGAAGAAGTTCATTATTCTATGAAAGGGACTGAGGTCATAAAAAATGATTTGCTCCTTAATATTACAGGTGGTTCATTAGGTAGATGTGCCATCGTCCCTGATAATTTTGAACGTGGAAATGTCAGTCAACACGTTTGTATATTAAGGCCGATAATAGTTTTACCAAGTTTTCTTCATGCCTTTATTATTTCTGATTATTTTTCTTCAACAATGATTTTGTCAGGCAGCGGAAGAGAAGGATTGCCAAAATATAGTTTAGAGGTTATGTCTTTGCCTCTTCCTCCTCTCGCAGAGCAAAAACGCATAGTAAATGCAGTTGAACGTTGGTTTGCTGTTATTGATGCATTGGAGAGCAATGAGGGCGATTTGTTGAAGGCTATAGATAAAGCAAAGTCCAAAATCCTCGACCTCGCCATACATGGTAAACTTGTACCCCAAGACCCCAACGACGAGCCCGCCATTGAACTCTTAAAGCGCATCAATCCCAAGTTTGAACCTTGCGATGAGGTGCCTTGGGAATTGCCAAATAATTGGTGCTGGACAACAATTGGTAGCATCTTCAATCATAACACAGGAAAGGCATTAAACAAGTCAGATTCACAGGAGGGATTACTTCTTCCGTATATTACTACATCCAATGTTTATTGGAACCGCTTTGTATTATCAGATATAAAAAAGATGTTTTTCAAAGATTCTGAGATTGATAAATGCACCGTTACGAAAGGTGATCTGTTGGTATGTGAAGGGGGCGACATAGGACGTTCTGCAATTTGGAACTTTGACTACGATATTTGTATTCAAAACCATATCCATAGATTACGTGCGAAAGGGGACATTAGCCATCTTTTGTATTTATACGTTCTTATGTTCTATAAATGGACAGATAGAATACAGGGAAAAGGCATTGGCCTCCAAGGGCTTTCTTCTGGTCTATTAGATAAGTTAATAGTACCTCTTCCTCCTTATGCAGAGCAACTCCGCATCGTGGCAAAAATCGAAGAACTCTTTGCAGTCCTCGATGGCATCAAAGAATCCTTAGAATAATGAAGTTATGAACAGGCTTGTACTCATAGGAAACGGATTCGACTTGGCGCATGGTCTAAAGACCAGGTACGAGGATTTCATTAACTGGTATTGGGAAAACTGGGGAGTGAGGTTGCTTCATGGGATGAACAGGACAGAGACGGATAGTTTATGTACTTTTAAGATTAATGACGGGATAGAGGTTTCCAACTGGGCATATGCCTTTGGATGGTATTATCAGAGAAAGAATCCGCTTATCCCTTGGGACCCTAATATGGTTATCCAATTGGCGAAAGAAGATACAAAAGTAAGCAACTTTTCAATGAGCCCATTGCTTGAACGAATAACTAAAAGCATAGAAACAAAACGTTGGGTGGATATTGAAAATGAGTACTATGAGCTATTGAAAAAGTATGCTTTGGAAAACACTCAGGAAGCACAAATAGATGCTCTTAACACACAGCTCCTTTGTCTACAGGAGAAACTGGTAGAGTATCTGAAAAGTATAGAAATACCTGAGAGTCTTATAAAAAAAGAAATTATACGATATGTTTATATGCCCTTTAAGTCATCAGAGATTTCTATTGATGGTCAATATGCGTTAAAAGAGCATATTGAATCTTGGATGGAAGTAGACGATATAATTTGGGATAGAAAGTTGTACCAATATGGTTATAAGTTTTATTCAAGGGGTCATGTTGCTGATTATAAGGAAAGGACAGAAAAGATTGGCTTTTCACTTGAAGATAATAATATCCCCTTAGAATTGTTGTTACCTAACAATATCATGCTATTAAACTTCAACTATACTCATACAGCTGACCTATATTGTAAGGAAGCAACTATATTTACCGTTAACCAGATACATGGAGATTTGGATAATCCGAAGAGTGTGATCTTTGGATATGGAGATGAACTTGATGATGACTACAAAACGATAGTAAATAAGAACGAAAACAAGTTCTTAGGAAACATAAAATCAATTAAGTATCTCGAATCTGATAATTATCGTAAGCTACTATCGTTTATCGAGTCGGAGCCATTTCAGATATTAATCATGGGGCATTCATGTGGTAATTCTGATCGTACTCTCCTAAACACGCTTTTTGAACATAAGAACTGCGTGTCTATTAAGCCCTATTATTATAAATGGGGAGATGGAGAAAAAGACGATAATTATATAGAATTGGTACAAAACATCAGCAGAAACTTTACCGATATGAAACTGATGCGAGATAGGGTGGTAAACAAAACATATTGCGAGCCACTAACAACAAAATAAAAAACAGCTATCTAGATGCCACAGGGGACTGGTACTGTCTCACGGTATGCCAAGTATTGACATACTCTGAACTTATCTTTTTCCCTTAAAGTTAATATCAACCTTAAGGGAAAAGAAAGTTTAGTTTGTGTTGCGTATATATAGCAAAGAGACGTACTAAACTCAAAATAATTATATTATTCTTGGCAAAAGCATTGTCGATTCAGAAAAATATCGTAACTTTGCGCCAAGAATTAGAAAAGGAGACACAATAATGGCATTAGCAATCAAAGCAATTCCCACACTCTACGGTGACGAAGCTCGTCGTTTCCGTGAGATGGCAGACGAAACGGAACTCAAGTATGACATGCGTCCGAAGCGAGATCTGAAGGCAGATCCTCGCTATCAAGCTATGCGCACGATTCTTGAGAGGTCGAACATCAATTACTGATTCCACAATGGCGTTTCTCGAAGAAAACTGTGTACTCAACATACTGACAGATGGCATTCTTTCCGAGTGTCATCCTTTTGTATGTGGCGATGACGATATGGACGAGTTCTTCCGAAAGGATGCGCTGGACTATACCCGTTACCGTATGGGAAAGTCATATTGCTTTCGAATGAAGGATGACCTACAGACTATTGTTGCCTGTTTTACTGTATCGAATGACAGCATCCGTATCTATGATTTGCCGAGTAGCCGACGCAATGCCATGTGGGGCATCACCAATCGCGAAAAGATGCTTACTCGTTACCCAGGTGTTCTTGTTGGCCGTTTAGCTGTTGCATCTCAGTTCTCTGGGAAAGGCATTGGATCTGAGGTCTTGGACTTTATCAGAATGTGGTTCCTTGATGAATCCAATAAGACTGGGTGTCGCTTTGCAATTGTTGATGCCAAGAATGAACCTGACGTGTTACATTTCTATGAGCATAATGGTTTCAAGCCACTTTTCCCTCGTGAGATTGACGAAGATTTCTACACGAAGCCGCCTAAGGACGATGAGGAACGTGAAGAGCGAATAAAGAATCCTCGAAAGCTCAGGACACGATTGATGTTTAGTGATCTGCTTGACGAATAACAGAGGTATACGGGGAAAAGTATGGCAGCCTGATCACCTGCAACTTGTCCACACGGACAGAAAGTACGAACCTCTATAAAAACCCCGTCCCAATACAAACAGGATTTGCATTCTTGATGTGCAAGTCCTGTTTATTAAGAAGCGGGAGAATTGGCAGTGACTTTTAACCTATATCGAAAGACTTCTAACTATTTCTTCTGTTTCATACCAATTAAGAATATCTTTTAGAATTTGAGGAGTGGGACGCTCGCTGAGTGAGGTGTATTGGTTGATGGTGCCAGTAGGGAGGAGAGTGACACCTTTTATTTCAATTTCTAGAGCAGACGGCAAGGGCAGAGTATGCCACATGGGACAGGCGACTGACATCCTGAAATAAGAAGGAAGAGGTATTAATCTTTTCCTTCTTTTTTATCCTTTAGCATGTAACATTTTCGTTTTTTCCATACTATATTAATAAAAAAGTAGTAAATTTGCAGCATTGAAAACGATATGGCAGAAAAAGAATTGATTCAGCTGTTTGGAGAACAGAAAGTTCGAACAAAGTGGGATGATGAGAAGCAGAAATGGTACTTCTCTATCGTCGACGTGTGTGGGGTGTTGACGGAAAGTAAAGACCCTCAATCATATTGGAGGAAGTTGAAACAAAGGCTAAAGGATGAAGGAAATGAAACCGTGACAAATTGTCACCAGTTGAAAATGAAAGCTGCTTACCTCCTGCAGACAGGATACAGGAGTTGCCCGAAGAAACGGAAGATTAAGAATGGCGATTATGAAGAATTATAATACAGCAACGCTTGCTAATGGGCTACGCATCATTCATCTGCCCTCTCAGTCGAAGGTGGTCTACTGCGGTATCGGCATCAATGCGGGTGCACGTCAGGAGGCCGCTGACGAGGATGGTTTGGCGCATTTTTGTGAACATACGACGTTCAAGGGTACTCAACAGCGTTCTGCCATACAGATACTGAACAGTCTGGAGAGTGTGGGCGGTGACCTTAATGCCTTTACGAACAAGGAAGATACGGTCTTTTATGCCGCCATTCTGAAAGACCACTTGAACAGGGCTGTCGACCTGTTGTGTGACATCGTCTTCTGTAGCATCTATCCTGAGGAGGAAATCCGTCATGAGGTGGATGTCATCTGTGACGAGATAGAGAGTTATAATGACTCTCCTGCAGAACTTATCTATGACGAGTTCGAGAATATGATTTTCCAGAACCATCCGTTAGGGCATAATATATTAGGTACACGCGAGAGAGTGCTGTCGTTTACTAGCGAAGATGCTCGTCGCTTTACCCAGCGCAACTATCGTCCCAGCAATGCTATCTTCTTTGCTTACGGCGATGTGGACTTCTCGCGGATGGTGCAGCGTTTGGAACGTTGTATGGAGCAGATAGGTGAGCGAAACAATCGAGTGGCTATTCAACTGCCTTCTTCTTTTCCACAGGCTGTCATGGCTGCGCCCGCTTCTCAGGAGCACCATCAGGCTCACGTCATGCTGGGTAGCAGAGCTTATAGCTACGATGACGAGCGACGCCTGCCCCTCTATCTGTTGAATAACCTGTTGGGTGGACCTGGGATGAATGCTCGTCTGAATCTGTCGCTGCGTGAGAAGAACGGATTGGTATATACGGTGGAGAGTGCGATGGCCAGCTATAGCGACACAGGTTGCTGGTCAGTCTATTTCGGTTGTGACCACCATGATGTCAAGCGCTGTCTTCGACTGGTTCATCGTGAACTAGACAAGGTGATGCAGCACCCCTTGACAGAACGCCAGCTGACTGCTGCCAAGCGCCAGTTGAAAGGACAGATAGCCATTGCCTGTGACAACCGTGAACAGTTTGCCCTTGATATCGCCAAGAACTATCTGCATTATGATCGTGAGCGCGATATCGATGACTTGTTACAGCGTATTGATGCTATTACTGCTCCACAGATACAAGAAGTCGCCCAAGAGCTCTTTGCTCCTGAGCGACTGCAACAGTTGATATTGTAATAAGTTAGTTATTCGTTTATTACTTTCTGGATAGTGCCATCCTCATTATAGAACAGGCGCTGAACCTTCAGTGATCGCAAGTGTGTGACATCGTTGCTGGGTACACAGTCGTGATAGAACAGATACCACTGACCCTTATACTCTACGATAGAGTGGTGAGTGGTCCATCCTACGACGGGATCGAGGATGACACCCTGATAAGTGAAGGGACCATAGGGGTTGTCGCTAATGGCATAGCACAGCAAGTGGCTGTCACCAGTAGAGTAGGAGAGGTAGTACTTGCCATTATACTTATGCATCCAGCTGGCCTCGAAGAAACGGTGTGGGTCACCAGCCTTCAGGGGCTGACCATCCTTATCCACGATGATAAGAGGACGTGGAGCCTCTGCAAACTGCAGCACATCATCGCTCATACGTACAACTGCACTGGGAACAGCGGGAGCGTCGGGCTTAGCAAAGAGCTGTGTCTTATGGTCGGGAGCAGGACCCAAGTCGATGAGACCGTTGTCATCACCGTATTTGCCGGGGATAGCCTCAAAGCCATGATAGGTAGCATGCCACCACTGCAGCTGTCCACCCCACAGTCCACCGAAGTAGCAGTAGATGGTGCCATCATCGTCCTTGAAGACGCTGGGGTCGATAGAGAAAGAGCCACGGATAGGCTGATCCTGGGGAACAAACGGACCTTCAGGCTTATCAGCAACAGCAACACCCAGATGGAACACACCGTCATAGCCTTTCGCTGAGAAGATGAGGTAGTATTTGCCGTCTTTCTCGACAACGTCGTTGTCCCACATCTGCTTCTCGGCCCACTTTACCTGGTCTACATCGAGAATTACTCCGTGGTCGGTAGCTTCATCGTTCTCTACATCATTCCATGACAATACGTGGTAGTCGCGCATCTGGAAGTGGCCGCCATCGTCGTCGAAACACTCGCCGGCATCCCAGTCGTGGCTGGGGTATACATATAGGCGTCCGTTAAATACATTGGCTGATGGGTCAGCCATATAGTCACTTGGGAAAAGATAACGTGGTAATTTTGCCATAATAGTACTTATTTGAATAGTTTGATAATGTCGTTAACAACAGGTTTTGCCTGATACTGGCGGTCGAAGAGCAGTGCATAGTTAGTACGTCCCTTGATAGGCCAGCCATTCAGCCAGGAGTTCTCGTCGCAGACACCCCACAAGGTGACACGGCCAATCTGGTCGCGATGCTTGTAGTATATCTTGAACAAGTCCATCCAACGCTTGTTAAGCTCCTTCTGCTTGTCAGCAGGGAGTCCGGCAGTATAGGGGTTGTACTTCTGCTGAAGTTCGAAGTTCTGGGCAATATCAGCACCACCAAAACCCTGAGGATTAGGCAGTACATTGATGTCGAGCTCCGTAATCAGCACCTTCACACCACAGGCAGCAAAGGCATCGATGCTCTTTTCATATTCATTGAGGTCTGGATAGTCCAAGCCGTTGTGGCTCTGCATGCCTACACCATCGATGCGCAGACCTTTGGCCTTGAGGTTCTTGACGAGACGACAAACAGCCTCACGTTTCTTCTCACCAGCCATTGAGTAGTCGTTATAGTAGAGTTCTGCGTCGGGATCAGCCTCATGAGCAGCACGGAAGGCAATCTCGATGAACTCTTCGCCCAAAAGGTTATAGTACTTTGACTTACGGAAAGAACCGTCATCCTCGATAGCTTCGTTGACAACATCCCAACCGAAGACCTGTCCCTTGAAGTGACCTACTACGGTCTTGATGTGCTTGATAAGACGCTCTTTCAGAACCTCTTTAGACACAGGACTAGCAGCATAGCCATTGGTGAACCACCAGTCAGGAGCCTGCGAGTGCCATACCAGACAATGGCCATTTACTTTCAGACCCAACTGTTGGGCGTAGTTGACAAACTTGTCAGCAACACGGAAGTCGAAGATGCCTTCAGCAGGTGCCAATACCTCTGGCTTCATACAGTTTTCTGCTACCACGCAGTTGAAGTGTTTGCTGAGAACGGCATCGGCCTGAGGAACCTGTCCGTCACTCTGCCACTGGTTGACAGCTGCACCCATCAAGAAGTATTTGCCAACGGCGTCTTTAAGGCCTTGTGCTGACACTGTTGTCAGTGTGGCAATGGCTATAGCGGATAGGAGGAGTCTTTTCATAGTTTATTTGTTACGGGCTTCAATTTTCTTATTGATATCATCGATGACCTCGTCAGTCAGTTCATACTTAGAGATGATGAACATAGCCAGACCCAGCAGAATAGCAGGGATGACACATACTAGCCACAGGATACCCTCTTCAGCAAAAGGAGTCTGGTCGATAGTCTTGCTGTTATAACCTACGTATGCTAATACGGCAGGACCAACGATGCTACCGAAGGTCATACCAGCCTTGAAGAACAAGCCTGTCAGAGCGTTGACGATACCAGAGATACGACGACCAGTGGTGTACTCACCATAAGAGATAACCTCAGGAACGAGTGCCCACATATAACCTGTTGCCACGATGACACCAGTGCTCTTGATGAACTGTGCCACGTAAATCATCATCATGCTGGGCTGATCCATCTTTGAGATGAAGTAAAGCATACCCATGCCAACAATGGCAGCACCCAGGAAGAGATAGAACATATTCTTCTTGCCGACCATGCGCTTGAACCAGGGAACGAGTGGCATGAACAAGAAAGCAGGAGCAGAACCCAAGGCCATGAAGATAGACAACTCCTGAGCTGAGCCGTGCAGGTTACTGTTCATGAAATATGCACCAGCAGCATTACCTACTGACATCATTGCGAAAGCGGTGATGAAGAAGAAGGCAAGGACGCGCAAGGGACGGTTGCGGAGGAACTCCATCCACAGGTCGCTGACTTTCACGTCTTCAGTGGCTTTGGCATCCATCACTACGCGCTCTTTACACTGTGAGAAACAGAAGGCGAGCAGGCAAAAACCTACAATGGCGTAAATGGTCATGGTGGTAAACCATGCAGAAGGATCCTTGGGCAGACTATCTGATGGTGCACCAGCAATCAGGGCGATAAACAGAGGCAGACCAGAGTTTACTGCCAGACCGCCGAGGTTGGCCATGAACATACGTACGGATGTAAGGATGGTAATCTCGTCAGTGTCGCGTGTCAGTGAAGAGTTCAAGGCTCCATAAGGTACGTTGATGAACGTATAGAGCAGCTGCATGGAGATATAGGTTACGTAGGCATATATCAGCGATGGAGCAAAACCATTGTAGAAGCAAAGGATGGCAAAGCCCGAAAGGGGAATACCTACATACAGCAGATAGGAACGGTATTTACCGTAACGTGGGTTGCTCTTGTCGATGAGGGTACCTACGATGGGGTCCCAGATGACGTTAGCCACATTACCCACGAGGAACATGACGGCCACTGCTGAAGGCGTCAGTCCATAGATGTCAGTGTAGAAGAACAGCAGGTAAGTGCATATTACCTGAAAAATCAGGTTCTGGGCCAAGTCGCCAGAACCAAAACCAATGCGTTGCAGCCAGGAAAGTTTGTAAAATCCTTTAGCTTCTTGGGTTTCGTTAGTTGCCATTGTTGTTAGGTTGTTTTAAATGATTATTTTATTTTGGTGCAAAGATACTATTTTTCTGTTGATATGGATGTTTTTGCATGTTACAAAAACTACATTATTTGTTTCAAATACGGAAAAAACGTGATTTGTTTGGCTTTTTGCTCACTAATTTGTACCTTTGTGCCCACAACTAATCATTATACCGTCATGAGAAAATCTTTTCTTCTTCTATTAGCATTAGTAGGCTTCTCTATGGCAGATGCTAAAATCGTGTTACCTCAAATGTTTCAGTCGGGCATGGTACTACAACGCGGCAAACCTATTCCCGTGTGGGGTAAGGCTGACCCTCAGGAGCAGGTAACAGTACGCTGGCAGAAGAAACAATATACCACAACAGCTGACGGCCAAGGTCGCTGGCGCATTGACTTGCCAAAGACAAAAGCTGGCGGTCCCTATGTTTTAGAGGTGAGAGGTAAGGAAGGAGAGGTAAGAGAAATCTCAGACGTCCTCGTAGGTGATGTTTGGCTCTGTTCAGGACAGTCAAATATCGACGTAACTATCGAGCGTGTTTATCCACAATATATTGATGAAATCGAGCATTTTGACAACAATAAGGTCCGTTTATTCCGTGTTCGTAACACGACAAATACTCACGGTGTACAGGACGATATTCTGCCAACCTCTTGGAAACCACTGACCAAGGACAATGCCTGGCAGTTCTCTGCGCTGGGCACTTTCTTAGGTAAGCGCATGCAAGAGAAGACGGGTGTGCCGCAGGGTGTGATTGTCAATAGTTGGGGAGGAACGCCCATTGAAGCATGGCTTCCTGCTGATAGCTTGGCAAAGGACTATCCGCAGTTACTGGAAAAGACCCGACTCTATGACAATCCTGAGTATGTGGCTGCCCAAATGAAGGCCAACAACTTGGCCGACCGTCGTTGGAATGAGCTGTTAGACCAGAAAGACCCTGGCATCAGCCAACATTTTACCGTCCTTGACTACAACGATAGTAATTGGCAGACCATTGACCAGAACAACTGGGGATGGCGAGGAACAGGAACAACATGGCTTCGTCAGCATATTAATATTGACAAGGCACATGCCGGACAGCCTGCCCGTTTGTTGCTGGGTACGCTGTTCGACGCTGATATTACCTATGTCAATGGTCAGCAGGTAGGACGTACCTACTATCAGTATCCTCCTCGTCGTTATGATATTCCTGAGGGACTACTCCGTGAAGGCGACAATGTTATTACCATTCGTTTCATTAATAAGTATGGTATGGTACACTTCATCCCTGAGAAGCCTTACATGCTATGCTTTGGTGCTGACCGCCAAAGCCAAAACCCTATGCCCAAGGATGTCATCGCGCTGAGCAACAAGTGGTTGCAGCATGCTGGTGTCGATATGCCATCATGTCCTAGTGGTGATGTCAGTCTGCAGAACCTACCCACTACGCTCTATAATGCCGTGCTCTATCCTTTGGCACCCTATGCGTTGAATGGTGTGGTGTGGTACCAGGGTGAGTCGAACACAGGCAATCCTGCGCCTTATGGAGACTATCTGCAGAAACTTATGGGGAGTTGGCGAGCATTGTGGAATGACCCATCGTTGCCTTTCTGCATCGTGCAGTTAGCCAATCATGATGGTCGTCAGCAGACGGGTATGCCACGTCCTATTGTTTATGAGGCCAATCCTGTCAACAGTAACTGGGCTCAGTTGCGTGAGGCTCAGCGCCAGGCAACCATTGGTGATGAATATGCAGAGACCGCTTGTCTCATCGATCTCGGTGAAACCGTTGATATTCATCCGTTGCGCAAGAAAGAGGCTGCCGAACGAGTAGCACTCTGCTTGGATCGTGTTGCCTATGGAGAGTGGCCTGCTCTCTCACCCCAACCTGTTGGGCATTCAGTAAAGGATAATACCGTTGCCGTCATCTTCGACCAGCCCATGCAGGAAGGTGTGGCTCATGAGGTAGAGGTCGCTGGTGCTGATAAGCATTTCGTGAATGTGGAGGCTACAGTCCAGGGTGCCGAGGTTCGTTTCCAGTCACCTATTGCCCAACCCGTTTATGTGCGCTATGCCTGGAAAGACGCTCCCCGTGCCAGTATTTATAATAAGAAAGGTATGCCTGCCATGCCGTTTGAATATCAGCTTACCCGTTAATGGAACAGTTACTTCACTACTGCTGGAAACACAAGATGTGGCCCATAGAAGGGCTGCACACTACTGACGGTCAGGAGGTGGAGGTCATAGACCCAGGATTGCACAATCGCAATAGTGGGCCCGACTTCTTCAATGCAAAGGTGAAAATCAATGGCACACTGTGGGTGGGCAATGTCGAGATTCATGATAAGTCCAGCGACTGGTATCTGCATGGCCACGACCACGACGAGCATTATAATAATGTGGTGCTACACGTGGTGGGTATTGCCGATCGTGACGTACAGATGCAGTCGGGCCATTACGTACCGCAGATGTGTCTAAAGGTTCCCCCGTCAGTTCACGACAACTATGAGGAACTGCTGCGTACCGATGCCTATCCGCCGTGCTATCGTATTATTCCCAGTCTGACACGCCTGACAATCCATTCCTGGATGGCTGCTCTGCAAACGGAGCGCTTGGAACAGAAGACGATAGCCATTGAACAACGTGTGCAACAGCGTGATGGCTCGTGGGAAGATGCCTATTTCCAGACCATGGCGCGTAACTACGGTTTCGGCATCAATGGCGATGCCTTTGAGGAGTGGGCACGACACATTCCCTTGCAGGCTGTTGGCAAGCATCGCGATGACCTGTTCCAGATAGAAGCAATCTTCATGGGACAGGCAGGTCTGCTGGAACTCAATGCTATTCCTGAACGTTACCAGAAGGATGCGCTCAACGAGGGTTATTTCAGCAAGCTACGCAATGAATACCAGTATCTGGCCCATAAGTTCTCACTGACGCCAATGGATGCTAAGTTATGGCGCTTCTTGCGACTGCGTCCCCAGAACTTCCCCCACATCCGCATCGCCCAGTTGGCCAATCTGTACTATCAGCGCAAGGCTGGTCTCTCGGCACTCATCGATTGCCAGGATATGCCCGCGATGGCTGAGATGCTGCGTACACAGGTGACTCCCTATTGGGAGACGCATTATACCTTTGGCTCTGAGAGTTTCCGCAATGCTAAGCACCTGTCACCGTTCTCCATCAATCTGTTGATGATCAACACCTGTGTGCCCATGCTCTTTGCCTATGGGCGTCACAGCATGAAGGAGGAACTTTGCGACCGTGCCTTTGACATTCTGGAACAGTTGAAGGCCGAGAACAACCATATTATCCGCATGTGGAAGGAGTGCGGACTGGATGTCAAGAGTGCTGGTGACTCGCAAGCACTCATCCAATTGAAGAAAGAGTATTGCGACAAGAAGGAATGCCTGCGCTGTCGCATCGGTTATGAATATTTAAAGAGATCATGAGTAAATACATTTATGAAACACGCATGGAGGTGCGTGACTACGAGTGCGATATCGAAGGCATCGTCAATAACGCCAACTACCTCCACTATACGGAGCATACGCGTCATCTATTCCTGAAGCACTGCGGACTCTCTTTTGCTGAGATGCATGAGAAAGGTGTCGATGCTGTCGTGGCGCGCATGAATCTGCAGTATAAGACACCCTTGCGCTGTGACGATGAGTTTATCTCGCGTCTGTGGCTGGAGAAACAGGGCATCAAGTACATCTTCCATCAGGACATCTTCCGTGCTTCTGATGAGTCGCTCTGCTTCCGCGGCGATATCACGCTGGTCTGTCTGGTCAACGGTCGACTGGCAGGCAGTGAGGACTATGACCGTGCCTTTGCTCCCTATTTGCCGAAAGAGTAATGACAGAAAAAATAAAGAAAGAAACGCTTCAAGCGTTTATCTTTGACCTCGACGGAACGTTACTCGACACCTTAGGCGACCTGGCAGCATCCGTCAACTATGCACTAAAGGCTTGCGACATGCCCCAGCACAGCATTGATGATGTGCGGCGCTTTGTAGGCAATGGTGTGCGCCTGCTCATGGAGCGTGCTGTGCCCGATGGTGCCGCTAACCCCCGATTCGAAGAGGCTTTTGCCACCTTCCGTCAGCACTATATGCAGCACTCGTTAGACACGACACATCCCTATGATGGTATCATGGAGATGTTGGAAGTCCTGCGCCAACGCGGCTATCGGACGGCAGTGGTTAGCAACAAGTTCTATGCCGCCACCCAGGAGCTCTGCCAGCATTTCTTTGCGGATAGCATTGAGGTGGCCATTGGTGAACATGAGTCGGAGGGTATCCGTAAGAAGCCGGCTCCCGATACTGTCAACGAAGCTTTACGACAGTTAGGTGTCTCTCGTGAGCAGGCAGTTTATGTAGGTGACAGCGATGTTGACATCGCGACAGCAGTAGCTAGTGGCATGCCGTGCATCAGCGTTCTGTGGGGCTTCCGCGACCGTGAGTTTCTGATAGCACATGGTGCTACCCGTTTCATCAGTCATCCTAGTGAGTTACTAACTATTTTATAAATCATGCAAGAAGAAGAGATCTATTATACCTTAGCGTTGACGCGCATGATGGGCTTCAACTTCCAGACAGCCCTGTTGCTTTACCGTACACTGGGTGGAGGAAAGGCTGTCTACGACCATCGTCAGGACTTGGGCGAGGTGATGCCGGATGCTACGCCCCGTCTGCGTGAGTCGATGAAGAACTGGGACGATGCCTTGAAGCGTGCTGCCGTAGAGATGGAATTCATGCAGAAGGGTGGTATCCGTGCCCTGTGCCTGAACGATGCCGACTATCCACAGCGTCTTACTGAGTGTGACGATGCCCCGCTGGTGCTGTATTATAAAGGTAGTGCTGATCTTAACCAAGCTCACGTCATAGATATTGTGGGCACACGCCACTGTACCACCTATGGACAAGACTTGGTACACCATTTCGTCAATGACCTCAAACGCTTAGTGCCCGATGTACTGATTGTCAGTGGACTGGCCTATGGCATTGACATCTGCGCTCACCGTAATGCTTTGGAGAATGGCTTTGAGACGGTGGGTGTGTTGGCTCACGGACTCGACCAGATTTATCCACCACGCCATCGTGATACTGCTATCGAGATGATTCGTCAGGGTGGTCTGCTCACGGAGTATATGAGTCAGACGGAGGCCCTGCCCAACAATTTCCGTCAGCGCAACCGCATCGTGGCAGGTATGAGCGACGCTACGATTCTCGTGGAGAGCGCCTACAAGGGTGGGGGACTGATTACCTGTCGCATCGCTCAGGAATATGGCCGTGACGTCTATGCCTTCCCTGGTGCTGTGGGTATGTCCGCCAGCGAGGGTTGTAACAAGATTATCCGTGACAACATGGCAGCTCTTATCACCTCTGCTGACGACTTTGTGGAGTCTATGGGTTGGCAGACCGTCGCCATGCAACCTGAAGCTGTTGAGCGCCAGTTGTTTCCTGACCTTACTGCTGATGAACAGCGCATCGTCGACCTGTTGCAACAGACCAACGACCTGCAACTGAACATGCTCAGTGTGCGTACTAATATCGCCATCGGTCAGCTTACAGCTCTGCTATTCTCTTTGGAGATGAAGGGAGTTGTCAAACCACTGGCTGGCGGCACCTATCACCTTATCAAATAACATGCTATGAACGTACAGATAGAACCTACTTGGAAAGAACACCTGCAGCAGGAGTTTGAGAAGCCTTACTTCCAACAACTCACAGGTTCCGTGCGTCAGGAATACACCACCACGACCTGCTATCCGCCAGGTGCCTTGATTTTCAATGCCTTCAACCTTTGTCCTTTCGACAAGGTGAAGGTGGTCATCATCGGTCAAGATCCCTACCACGAGCCTGGTCAGGCGCATGGCCTGAGTTTCTCCGTACAGGATGGCATACAGTTTCCACCATCTTTGCAAAACATCTTCAAGGAGATTCAGCAAGATTTGGGAACACCCATTCCTCAGAGTGGTAATCTGACGCGTTGGGCCGAACAGGGTGTCCTGCTGCTCAACGCTACGCTGACGGTCCGTGCCCATCAAGCCAACAGTCATTCCATGCTGGGTTGGCAGACATTCACCGATGCCGCCATTCGTGCCCTTGCCACTCATCGCGAACACTTGGTCTATATGTTGTGGGGTGGCTATGCTCGTTCTAAGGCGTATATGATTGACAAACAGCGCAACCTTGTGCTGGAGTCTGTCCATCCCTCACCACTTTCTGCTAATCGTGGTGGCTGGTTTGGTCAGCACCAGTTCTCTCGTTGTAATGCCTATCTTGAACAAAATGGATTAACCCCTATCGTATGGTAAATAACATCCCACCAATACTGGAAGTAGGAGGCATCTTGATATCCTCTGAAATCATTACCGAGTGCTTCTGCTGTGACTATGAGAAGTGCAAGGGCATCTGCTGTGTAGAAGGCGATGCCGGAGCACCTGTGACGTTGGACGAGATAGCGGCTATAGAAGATTGTCTCGATACCGTATGGTCCGACCTTTCTGCCTCTGCCCAGAGTGTTATTGACAAGCAGGGTGTAGCCTATGCTGACCAGGATGGTGATATGGTTACCAGTATTGTCAGGGGCAGGGAATGTGTGTTCGCCCGTAGCCTCACCCCCGACCCCTCTCCAAAGGGAGAGGGGAGTCAGGAACCTTGCTGGCTTTGTATGTTGGAAAGAGCTTTCCGTAATGGCAAGACGCACTTCTGCAAGCCTATCAGTTGCTCGCTATACCCTATCCGTGAGAAGAATTTCGGCAATGGCCTTATAGGTCTCAATTATCACCGTTGGAATGTCTGCCGTGATGCCGTAGAAAAAGGGAAGGCGTTAGGCCTTCCCGTCTATCAGTTTCTAAAAGAACCCCTCATCCGCCGCTTTGGCGAGGCGTGGTATCAGGAGCTCTGTGAAGTGGCTAACCTTTTCGATACTCCGAAGGACTGACGCCTACGTGTTCCTTGAAGTATTTGCCCAAGAACGATTGGTTGGGGAACTTCAGCTCCTCCGTAATCTCCTTGATACTCTTAGGTGAGTTCTTTAGCAGTACACGGATTTCCAATACCACATAACTGTCAATCCATTCGTTGGGGGTACGCTTGCTCACGCTCTTTACCACTTCTGAGAGGTATTTGGCAGTGATGTCCAGTTGCTTGGCATACCAGCTTACGCGACGTTCTGTGCGGAAGTTCTCCTGCAACAGGGTGATGAAACGGGCAAAGATGACATCAGCGCGACTCTGCTTCTTGGCAGAGCTCTGTTCAATACGGTAGATGACATCCGACATGTCATAGAACATTGCCAGCAACAGTGCCTGCACCAGTTCTGTGCGATAGTGGTGGCTATCGTCAGCCATCTTCTTGCGAATAGTCTCATAGTAGTTGCTGTAGGTCTGTATCTCCTGAACAGTGAGGTGTACCACTGGGTTGTTCATAGAGAACAGCAAGAGTGATGAGACGTTCTTGACGTTCTGTACAAAACCGTGATAGAACTGCGTGCTCAGCATGATGCACTGGCACTCGAAGTCGCTCGATGACATGAAGTTGTCTACGATGTGGCGCTCTGAGATGAAGAGCAGGTCACCAGGCATGACAGACTGTTCGCGGGTGTCTATACTATAGGTGGCTTGTCCCTTGCAGCACAGTGCCATGATGATGAAGTTCATGCGCTGAGGCTCTCTAGAGATAGGGGCACGGGCTATTTGTGTGGTCAGTGCGAGACCATCGTTCAGAAACAGAGCATCGCCCCATTTGCGGGCCTGCTCCAGTGTTGTGTCTATAATGTTGTTGTTTACCATGTCTTGATGGGCAATGTCTGCCCGGCTTTTATGCTAAATGTTTTACTTTGATTATTATATTTTAAGGTGATAGTACCAGCCTTGCGAGCTTTCACAGTGGCTGAACGTACGTAGCCCCCCTTCCATTCGAAGCTGACCTCATAGCCGCCACGTGCACAGAGACCGCAGACCTTGCCTTCGTTCCATGCTGTTGGACAGGCGGGCAATAGTTCGATGGTTGTATGACCATCCGTGTAGGTTGACTGCATCAGCATCTCGCAGACTCCTGCCGTACCCCCGAAGTTACCGTCAATCTGGAAGGGTGGGTGAGCATCCATCAGATTGGGGTAGGTGCCACCGCCATTGACATAGTTGGGGGAACCGCCTTTTTCTGGTTCCACGGGTGTCAGCAGTTTGCGGTATATCTGGTAGGCCTTCTCACCATTCTTCAGTCTTGCCCACAGGTTGATACGCCAACCTGTTGACCACCCCGTCGTCTCGTCACCTTTCTGGATGAGCGTCTGCTCACAGGCTTTCAAGAGACCCGTCGTAGAAACGTTGGGAGTAGTGACAGCGGTTATGTGAGAGCCAGGATAGAGTCCTATGAGATGGCTCTGGTGGCGATGTGTAGGGTCTAGGTCTTTCCAGTCGTAGTACCATTCGTTCAGGTCACCATCCTTGCCAATGGTATAGGGGTGCAGACGCTGCAGAGCGGACTTTATCTTTTTCACGACGGGGGAAGCGTCGTGCACAGTTGCGGCGGCGAGGAGGGTGTTCTGAAACAGCTCACGTACGATGGCAAGATCGGCAGTACCGCCATAGCAGGTCACACCCCGATAGCCATAGTCTGTAATGTACATATTCTCTGGCGATGTTGATGGGGCGGTGATGAGTTCACCAGGATGCTTGGGGTTCTCTATTAGCCAGCGCAGGCAGAAGTCGGCAGCACCCTTCATCAGTGGGTATGCGATGTTTCTGAGGTAGTTCTTGTCCTGCGTAAACAGGTAACGCTCCCACAGGGTTTCTACGAGCCATGCACCTCCCATATTCCAGCAGCTCCACATAGGGCTCTCCCTATTCTCACCCACAGGATTGGTCATCGCCCACAGGTCGCTGTTATGACTGGCGCACCAGCCCTTGTTGATGCCATAGAAGTTCTTGGCGGTATAGCGGCCGTTCTGGGCTAACGATTGCACAAAGCCGTCCAACGGCTCTGCCATCTCAGCCAAGTTGGCCGCGAAGGTAGGCCAGTAGTTCTCCTCCAGATTGATATTCATGGTGTAGTTACCACGCCAGGGTGACCACAGGTAGGGTGTCCATAGTCCTTGCAGATTGGCAGGCACACCCTTGGTTCTCGACGAGCTGATGAGCAAGTAGCGACCATATTGGAAGTAGAGCGTCTCCAGATAGGGTGCATTCAGGTTTTCCTTCAGCAGACGGTCGGTAGGCACGTTCAGTATGTCGTCACTTTGTGGCGACTTACCCAACCTCAGCTGTGCCCTGTCGTAATATTGGCGATAGTCACTGATATGGCGCTGTAGGAAGTCCTGATACGTATAGTTTTTCGTGTGCCAGATATCATCAATGGCCTTCTCCAGATAGGGTGCCCCCTCACGCACGGGATGGCGGTCGAAACCATTGTAGCTGGTTCGGTTTACGATGTATATCACTACCTCTTGTGCATCGCGAATGGTCAGCGAGCTGTCGCTGGCCACGATGGTGCCGCCTTGGTTGGTGGCTTGCAGGATGGTACAGAAGTGTACGCTCTCCATGGGGTCGCCTACGGCATGTCCCGTCTGCGTCAGCTGGTTGCCTTTGGCCTTCACCATATGGGGTACTTGTGCCGTCAACGACACGCGGATGTTCACTAGTCCCGTCAGTCGGATGGCGATGAGGCTGTCAGGTGCGGAGGCGAAGTAAGTGCGCGTGACAGTTTTCCCGTCACGGCAAAAGCGGTCGCTGACTACTGCCGAGTCCAAGCTTAGTTGTCGCTGGTAGCCACTAACAGCACCCTTGTTCAGATCCTCTATCAGCAGTGTTCCCAACGGCTGGTAATAGGCCGAGTTATGCCCCTCTACATGCAACTGCAGTGAGTCAGCACGTGCATACTCCTCTTTGAACAGTGCCTCCCTGATGGGTGCTATCCACTGGGCAGCGCCAACGCCTTCGTTACGGTCTACGGGCTTTCCTGTCCATAGCGTGATGTCGTTTAGATAGATGAGACAGCTGTCTGTACCCCCATATACCAGCGCACCGAGTTTGCCATTACCTATGGGCAACGACTCCTCGAAATATTGCGCCGGACGGTCATACCACAGGCGCATCGGTGGATTCTTCTGAGCGTGACAACAGAGCGAAAAAAGCAGTGCAGCCACGAGAACAAGCTGTTTCATGACGGCAAAGATACTGCAAATTGTTCGAAAAACCAAATTTTATATATGCTTTTCCGATTGTATAACTTTATTTCACTAATAGTACAAAGCTCACCCACTCGGCAAAAGAGCTCAAGGTGGTCTGTCCCCATGAGTCCTTTTTGACAAGAAAAAGGGAGGGAAGTCTTGGCTGTTTGCGGAAAAAGGTGTACCTTTGCTGCCGATTACACGAACATGAAACGGAAGTTGTTGTTAGCTGTAGTTAGCTGGCTGTTTGTGCTGGGTTGTCACGCTCAAGACAAGAAGCGGCAGGAGGTGGACATGGACAGTCCGACCTTCGTACCCACTGTGCGGGTGGGCAAGGTGCTGGAAGACGGCGATAGCATTCAGTACATGGAGATGAACAACGTCTATGTGTTTCCACCTGTGACGTTCAATAACAAGAAACAGCAGGGCGCCTACATGCGATTGGTGAAGAATGTGAAGACGGTGTTGCCCATAGCCAAGGAGGCGCGTATGATTATGATGGAAACGGCGGCCTATCTGGAGACCCTGCCTAATCAGAAGGCGCGCGATGAGCATATGAAGCGGGTGGAGAAAAGCGTCATGCAGGAATATAAGCCCCGCATGAAGAAGTTGACGTATTCACAGGGCAAGTTACTCATCAAGCTGATTTATCGTGAAAGTCATTCATCGGGCTATGAGCTGGTGCAGGCCTTTCTTGGTCCTGTGAAGGCGGGCTTTTATCAGGCCTTTGCCTGGGCTTTTGGGGCATCGCTGAAGAAGGAGTACGACCCTGAGGGCGTGGACCGCCTGACAGAGCGTGTGGTTCTCATGGTGGAAGCAGGCCAGTTATAATTTCCCATAATTTCTTTCCAAAAAGAAAAAGATGATTAAATATGTTTTGAGTATTGTTGCTGTGATGGTTTTGACAGCATGTGGAACGACGAAGAAGAGTCAGAGTGATGAACAGCAGGAAGTGAGTATCCAGTTTAGTGCTGACTCTGCGTATGCATTCTGTGCTGCCCAGTGCAGTTATGGACCACGCACGATGAATAGTGAGGCGCACGAAAAGTGTGGCCTGTGGATAGCGGAGAAGTTCCGCCAGTATGGCTGCGACGTGGAGCTACAGAAGGCTGACCTGAAAGGCTACGACGGCACCATCCTGAAGAGCACTAACATCATTGCTAAGAGCCAAAAGCAGACAGCTGGCCCTCGCATCTTCATCTGTGCCCACTGGGACAGCCGCCCCTGGGCAGACAACGATCCTGACTCTACCAATTGGCACAAGCCCGTGATGGCTGCCAACGATGGTGCCTCAGGTGTTGCTGTGATGCTGGAGGTGGCCCGTCTGCTGCAAGAGAACGACTCTGCCAATATGGCTGTCGACTTCATCTGCTTTGATGCGGAGGACTGGGGCATACCACAGTGGGAGAACGATGGCGACGCAGACTCGTGGGCGCTGGGTGCTCAGTACTGGGCAGAGCATTGTCCCAAGGCCATAGCTAACAGTTATCAATATGGCATTCTGCTGGACATGGTGGGTGGACAGAGTGCCCGTTTCTATCGTGAATACTTCTCGATGAAGTATGCCCGTAACATTGTGGAGAAGGTGTGGCAGGCCGCCCAGGCCGCAGGCTACGGTAGCTACTTCCCTGCCGAGGATGGTGGTGGCGTGACTGACGACCACATGCCTCTGAACGAGAAGGCTGGCATTCCGTGTATTGACATCATCAACCACTATCCCGACTGCGAGCAGAGCAACTTCGGACCCACATGGCACACCATCAGCGACGATATGCAGCATATTGACAAGAATACGTTGCAGGCCGTCGGACAGACATTGATACAATTAATATTCAGCTAACTGCGGCTTTGTTGTACAAGGCGCATAACGCGCAGGAAGTTGCCACCCCAGAGCTTCTGGATGTCAGTTTCCGAGAACTTCCTCTTGAGTAATTCGCGGGTGTAGTTCAGCAACTCTGCTGAGCTGGCCAGACCACGGATGCCGCCATCGCCATCGAAGTCGGTACCCAGTCCTACATGGTCGATGCCTATGACCTCGATGGCATGCTCCAAGTGGCGCATGGCATCGTCGAGGGTGGCCTCGCCGTCCTTCACCAGAAAACCATGATACAGCGTGACCTGCATGACACCACCCTTTTGGGCGAGGGCCCGCATCTGGTCGTCAGTGAGGTTGCGTGGGTGGTCGCAGAGTGCTCGGCAACTGCTATGGCTGCACACGATAGGCGTCATGCTGAGCTCCAAGGCGTCGTAGAAACTTTTCTCACCAGCATGGCTGAGGTCAACCATGATGCCCAGGCGGTTCATCTCGCTGATGACCTCACGACCAAAGGCGCTGACACCATTGTGGGTGTGCTCGCCACGTGCGCTGTCGCAGATATCGTTGTCGCCATTGTGGCATAGTGTCATATAGACGATGCCTCGCTGGGCGAAGTGACGCAGGTTGTCAAGGCTACCCTCGAGGGCATGGCCGTTCTCGATGCCCAACATGATGCTCTTCTTGTCCTGATGCTTGTGCTGCCACAAGTCGTCGGGCGTGCGGGCTATGGCGACATGTTGGCTATGCTTGGCGACGATAGCTTCTATCTTATCGAAGATGTCGTCGGTATATTGTTTGGGATGCTCAGTAAGCGGCATGGTTTGTGGCAGATAGGCCACCATGATAGTGGCGTCCTGATGACCCTCCGTCATCTTGTGGAGGTCGACAAGCAACTTGGGGTCGCGCGTGCCGAAGTCGACATTCTGTGGGAAGAACATGGGAGTGTCGCAGTGGGTGTCGAGGGTCAGCACACGACGATGCGTGTCGCAGGTCTGACGATATTGCATGGCCTCACCAACTAGCCACTGGAAGATGGGCAGACCGCTCTCCAGACACTCCGGATGCCATTGTACACCCAGTATTGACTTATATTCCGTACTTTCCATGGCCTCAATGATGCCATCGTCAGAGCGGGCGATGACGCGGAAGCGAGGGCCAGCGTCGTCGACAGCCTGGTGGTGGAAGGAGTTGACGGAAAGCTCAGATGCGGCATAGATATTATAAAGGAGGGAGTCCTTTTCCACAAAGACGCTATGGGTGGCGACATGGCGCTCTTCCTCTTGTGAGTGGTTGTGCTGCCAGATGTCGCTGATATCCTGACGGACATGACCGCCAAGCACCATCGCTAATGTTTGGATGCCCCGACAGATGCCGAGGATGGGCAGCTGACGATTGTAGGCCAGCTGGGTGATGAACAACTCGGGCAGGTCGCGCTCCTCATTGATGGTTCCTAACAGCGGACAGGGCTCTTCGCCAGCATAGTGCGGATCGTAGTCAGCACCACCGCTGAGGATGAGTCCGTCGAGGTGTTCCAAGGTGTTGATGATGACACTGGTATCGCTTAGGGGCGGAATGATGACGGGTACACCACCAGCGCGCAGGACTGACTTGTAGTAGCCCTCGGCCAGCTTACAGGTGAGTTCACCATAGTTGCCCGTAATGCCAATGACGGGTTTGCGTGGAGCTTCTGGAAAGGCAGCATAGGCTGACGCAACGAGTTGCGACTGCCAATCAAAAGGATTTGTAGTCATCTGATTCTGTTAGTCTTCGAAATGTACGGGGATATCGCGCTTGATGCTCTGCTCCAGGGAGATGAGCGTCTCGGTAGCCACCACGCCAGGAATGTCCTGCAGACGTCCGTTGAGCAGGTGCATGAGCTGCTCGTTGTCGCGGGCATAGAGCTTGACCATCATGGTGTAGGGACCTGTGGTGAAGTGACACTCTACGACTTCGGGGATATGGCGCAGGCACTCTACCACGTCCTTGTACATGGAACCACGCTCCAGCGTGATGCCCACATAGGTACAGGTGGAATAGCCCAGACTCTTGGGGTTAACGTCGAAGCCGCTGCCCATGATGACACCGTTCTCAATGAGGTGCTGTACACGTTGATGGATGGCGGCACGTGACACGTTGCACTCTGCTGCCACATCCTTGAAAGGAATGCGCGCATTCTGTGACAGGATGTTCAGGATTTTCTTGTCGAGATTGTCAATTTTATCCATAGTATTCGGGTTGTTGATGTCTTTTGCTTACAAAAAGTAAGCAAAAGTACATAAAAATATTGAAACATGCAACATTTTGCAAAGAAAAAATGCAAAAACACATGCTTTTTGCTGACAAACAACTCTTTAGCGTTTGCGAATGAGCGTCAGACCATCGCGTAAGGGTAGGATGACCTGTTCGACACGGGCGTCGTGAGTGAGGAAGTCGTTGAAGGTCTCGATGCCCTTGGTTTGTGGGTCGCGATCGTAGGCATGGTCGACGACATGGCCGTCCCATAGCGTGTTATCAGCAAGGATGAAACCACCTGGGCGCAGGATGGAGAGCACCATCTCGTAGGTCTCGCGGTAGGTGCGCTTGTCGCCATCGATGAATGCCATGTCGAAGGTGATGCCCAGGCGCGGTGCCTCGGTTATGGCGTCGCCAATGATGAACGATATCTTGTCAGCAACGGGCGACCCCTCAATCCATGGACGGGTGAAGTCCTCCTGTTCATCATTGATCTCGAAGGTATAGAGGTGTCCGTCGGCATCCAGTCCCTCAGCCATGCAGAGCGCGGAATAGCCACTGAAGGTGCCCACCTCGAGGATGTTCTTGGGACGAATCATCTGCACCAGCATCTTCAGTAGACGGCCCTGCAGATGGCCTGACGCCATGCGGCCGTGCAGCATGTGGATGTTGGTGGCACGCCAGAGCTTATACAAGTATTCGGGCTCTGGCTCAATATGATTCAGAATATAGTCGTCTAAGCTCACTTAAGTGCTTCTATGGCTAACCGATAGCTGTCGAGTCCGAAGCCGCAGATGACGCCCTTGCAGGCGGCAGAGATCATGGAGTGGTGGCGGAACTCCTCGCGCTGGTGGACATTGGAGATGTGTACCTCGATGACGGGAGTCTTCAGCGAGCGGATGCAGTCGTGCAGGGCTACTGACGTGTGGGTGTAGGCACCAGCGTTGAGCACGATGCCGTCGTATGAGAAGCCTACCTCCTGCATCTTGTTGATGAGCTCTCCTTCGATATTGCTCTGGAAGTACTCGATGTCGATGGTGGGGTATTGCTGCTTCAGCTGAGGCAGGTACTGTTCGAAAGACGACGAACCATAGATGCCAGGTTCTCGGACGCCAAGCAGGTTGAGGTTAGGACCATTGATGATTAAAATTTTCATATTTCAAAAATAATGATTATCTTTGTGGCGGCAAAGGTAAGAAAATAAATGGAAACAAGCAAGAAAACGCCCACAAATATCGTTCGCGCCTATCAGCGATACCTGAAACTGCAGCGTGGCTACTCGCCAAATACGCTGGATGCCTATGTGCGCGACCTGCAGAAACTGCTGGACTATCTGGGGCAGGAGGGGAAGCATCCGTTGGAGGTGGAGTTGACAGACTTGCAGCACTTTGCTGCAGGACTGCACGACATCGGTATCCATCCGCGTTCGCAGTGCCGCATACTCAGTGGTGTGCGCTCGTTCTATCGTTTCTTGCAGTTGGACGGCTATCGTGACGACGACCCTACGGAACTGTTGGAGTCACCCGTCTTAGGTCACCACCTGCCCGAGGTGCTGACACCCGACGAGGTGGATGCCCTGGAGGCCAGCATCGACCTGACGAAGTGGGAGGGCCATCGCAACCGTGCCATCATCGAGGTGCTGTTCTCTTGTGGCCTACGCGTCTCGGAACTCGTCAACCTGAGGCTCACTAATCTGTATCGGGAGGAACAGTATGTGCGTGTGATGGGTAAGGCTAGCAAGGAGCGTCTGGTGCCCATCTCGCCCAAGGCCCTCAAGGAGTTGGAGTGGTGGTTTGACGACCGTTGTCACATGACCATCAAACCTGGCGAGGAAGACTATGTGTTCCTGAATCGTCGTGGCGCCCACCTGACACGTACCATGATACTTATCATGATCAAGCAGCAGGCTGCCGAGGCAGGCATCCAGAAAACCATCTCGCCCCATACGCTGCGACACTCGTTTGCTACGGCACTGTTGGAAGGTGGTGCCGACCTGCGTGCCATCCAGGTGATGCTGGGTCACGAGAATATCGGTACGACGGAAATCTATACGCACATCGACATGTCGACGCTGCGCAAGCAGATACTAGAACATCACCCTCGCAATATGCGAAAGGGCCTCTAGCAGTCGGCTGCGTGGACAGGCAAGATTGATGCGGAGATAGCCTTTGCCACTCTGTGGACCATACATCGTACCAGGATTCACCCACACCTTCGCTTTCTCAAGGATGTCGTCACAGTAGGATGCCACATCATCGCAACACAGGGATACATCGACCCATGCCAGGTAGGTACCTTCCATGGGCATGACCTTCCATTGTGAAAGGTGCTTTACGACGAAATCGCATAGCGCGGTGTAGTTGCCCCACAGGTACTCGTTGAGCTCGTCGAGCCACTGTTCGCTGTCGTTATAGGCGGCGATAAGCGCTACAGGTCCGAAGGGGTTGACGTCGCATACCTCGTTGATATTGATGGTGCGGTTGATGCGACGACGTGTGGCGGGGTCGCTACAGATGATGTTGGCAATCTGCAGGCCAGCGGTATTGAACGACTTCGACGGAGAGTTGAGGATGATGGCGTCAGCATCGACGGTAGCCATCGGTACCAAGGTGTTGCCAGGCATGATGAGCTCGCCATGGATCTCGTCGCTGACGATGTGCACTTGGTGGCGACGACAGATGTCGCTCATCAGCTGTAGCTCGTCGCGATGCCACACACGACCTGTGGGGTTGTGGGGATTGCAGAGCAGGAAGATGGTGGTCTTCTCGTCGGCACAGCGTGTCTCGAAGTCTTCCCAGTCGACCTCGAAGCGGTTGCTGCTGCTATTGTATTGCAGCACACTCTCGCTGACTTCACAGCCGCTATTGCGGATGCTGCTGAAGAAACAGTTGTAGTCGGGACTGAGCATGACAACCTTCTCGCCAGGCATGGTGAGAGCTTGCAGGGTGCAGGAGATGGCAGGGACAACGCCGATGGTATATAATATATGTTCACGTGCGATAGTCCATCCGTGACGTCTCTGAAACCAGTTGATGATGGCTTCGTAGTAGTCGTCGCCCACCAGCGTATAGGCATAGATGGGGTGCTCGGCACGCTGGCGCACGGCCTCTTGGATGGCTGGCGCTACAGCAAAATCCATATCGGCAACCCATAGGGGGATATCATCGGCATTGGGCATTTCATCCCACTTGACACAGCCCGTGCCCCGTCGCTCTATGATTTCGTCAAAGTTGTATTTCATTTCTTTCGATGTTTCGATATTCGAAGTTTCGTTATCTCGATGTTTCGAAGTTTCGACATTAACCATTGAATTGTCTCTCCTCAATGACGCAGTCGTTGGGCTCTCTGACATACTCGTCGAGGGTGACAGAACCGATGCTGTCGGCAACGATATGCCCGCTTGTCGGGTTCTTGATATGTTCGATATGTCCACGGATGTCTGCATGGACAGTGGTATACTCAAAGACACGGTCGCAGGCCTTGTCGAAGGTGCAGTTCTCGAGAATTAAGTTATCGGCATAGCAGAGCAGTTGCTCACCAGCCAGCTGACAGTTGATCAGACGAACATTCTTGGAGTGCCACGCCAGGTACTCACCGTCGAGCACGGAGTCGTAGATGGTGACATTCTCACACTCCCAGAAGGAGTCCTTGGTGACGATGTGGGCATGGTGGATCTCTACGTTCTGGCAGTATTGGAATACGTATTTGGCGTCGCTCTCCAAATGGTCTACATAGATGTTCTTAGAGAACATGAAAGGGTAGGTGCCCCCATGCAACTTGACATTCTTGAGGCGCAGACCGTCCACCTTCCAGAAGGTCTCGTCGGC
>JAEEGJ010007170.1_pt1 | contig 32352 bp, 30 predicted proteins | sample 8958761 | NCBI WGS metagenome assembly JAEEGJ01 (sample SAMN16246546, study PRJNA631951) | gut metagenome | biome: gut microbiome; feature: rumen; material: RS-attached | host: Bos | place: Iran: Karaj | collected 2018-10
CAGTCCGCCCTGCTCGAAGCCATGCAGGAGCGCCAGGTCACGATAGGCGACAACACATATGACCTGCCGGAGCCCTTCCTTGTGATGGCCACCCAGAACCCTATAGAGCAGGAGGGAACCTATCCTCTGCCCGAGGCCCAGGTGGACCGTTTCATGCTCAAGGTCGTGGTGGATTATCCCAAGAAGGAAGAAGAGAAACTAATCATCCGTATGAACAATAGCGGAGAGTTCCCCAAGCCCAACCCCGTGGTGAGCCCCGAGGACATAGTCCGCGCCCGCAACGTCGTACGCGACGTCTATATGGACGAGAAGATCGAGCGCTACATAGTGGACATAGTGTATGCCACCCGCACCCCCGAAGAATACGGCCTCAAGAACCTCAGGGACCTTATTTCCTACGGAGGATCCCCCCGTGCCAGCATATCGCTCAGCGCCGCCGCCAAGGCCTACGCATTCATCAAGCGCAGGGGATATGTGATTCCGGAGGATGTGCGCGCCGTCTGTCCCGAGGTGCTCCGCCACCGTATCGGCCTCACCTACGAAGCCGAGGCGGAGAACGTCACCACCGAAGAGATTATCTCGCAGGTAATCAACGCAGTGGTAGTCCCGTAATGACACCGGAAGAACTGATAAAGAAGGTCCGGAAGATAGAGATCCGCACCAAGGCGCTCTCGCATCAGATATTTGCGGGAGAGTACCACTCTGCCTTCAAGGGCAGGGGAATGGCCTTCAGCGAGGTGCGCGAGTATCAATACGGGGACGATGTCCGCAATATGGACTGGAACGTCACCGCACGCCTGCACTCTCCCTATGTGAAAGTGTTCGAGGAGGAGCGTGAGATGACCGTGGTGCTGCTGGTGGACGTGAGCCGTTCCGGGCTCTTCGGCACCCGTACCCGCACCAAGCGCGAACTCCTTGCGGAGATAGCTGCCGTGCTGAGTTTCAGCGCCATACTTAATAACGACAAGGTCGGAGCCCTGTTTTTCAGCGACCGAGTAGAAAAGTTCATCCCCCCGAAGAAGGGCCGCAGCCATCTCCTGCATATAATCAGGGAGATGCTGGAGCTCCAGCCGGGTTCGGACGGCACCGACATAGCCGCCGCCCTGCAGTTCCTCACCGGAGCCATAAAGAAGAAGTGCACGGCATTCCTGCTGAGCGATATGCTGGATGCGGACGCCGCCGGCCATCCCCGTTACGAGGATGCCCTCAAGGTGGCTGCAGGCCGGCACGACCTCTCGGTAATCAAGGTTACCGACCCCGGCGAAAAGGCCCTGGTGAATGTGGGATTCGTAAATGTGAAAGACAGCGAGACCGGCCGCTCGATGTGGGTGAACACTGCCAGCGCAGCCACCCGCAGAGCGTATTCGCAGTGGTTCTCCACGCTCGCCTCGGCCGAAAAACAGCTGTTCAACAGATATAAAGTTGATAATGTGGAAATCGCCACCGACTCCGACTATGTCAAGGGGCTGATGGCTCTCTTTAACAGACGATGAAGCTTCTTGCAATCATATTGTCGTTGATGCTGGACCTTGTTCCCCAGGGCCCCGCTTACACCAAGCATCTCCAGCAGAGGGATACGCTTCTGGTGGGAGACCAGCTGGAATATGGTTTCGAGTTGGACAGCCTGCCTGTGGGGGTCAGCTTAACCTTGAATGATTTCAAATCATTCTCCACCGACTATGCCACCGTCGTCCGCGACTGGAAAATCGATACCCTGAGGGTCTATGTCGCCCGGGACAAGGAAGACAGCACCAAGGCCTACCGCCCCTACGTCAACATCCGCGGAAGCGTGGTCCTGGCCTTTTTCGATGAGCTGAAGATTTCTCTCAATCCTATCAAGATAGTCCGCAGCGACCAGGAGGACACCCTGGTGTTCTCCGCCCCTCCCGCATTCGTGGTGAAGGACGTCCCCATCGATACCGCCACCTTCGTGATTCACGACATAAAGGGCCAGGTTGTCTATCCGCTCACTTTTGCGGAGATTTTCCCCTGGGTGGCCGGAGGACTTCTGCTGGCAGGGTTGGCTGTGCTGGCCATATTCCTCATCCGCTCCCACAGGAGGAAGGTCGAAGAGAAACTCTCCAAGGATCCTCCGCACATAATCGCGCTGCGCAACCTGGAGAAGTACAGGGGAGATAAGTTCTGGCAGCCGGAGAAGCAGAAAGCCTTCTATTCCGGGGTCACGGATACCCTCAAGTCGTACATCGTCGCGCGTTTCGGGGTGGATGCCCAGGAGATGACCACGGCCGAGCTGTTCGATGCCCTGAAGGGCTCCAAGGACATAACTCCCGACCTCTATGGAGAAACCAGGGATCTTTTCGATACTGCCGACTTCGTGAAATTCGCGAAGTACACGGCTCCCGACGATTATAATGCCAAGGTGCTGCCGACGGCAGTGCGTTTCGTTAGCGATACCTACCGCAGCGGGCTTGAGGAGGAGCCGGAATCCGATGTTCTTTGAGAATCCCGCCCTGTTCTTCCTGCTAATCGTCCCGCTGCTGCTCCTCGTCCATTACATATGGATGGAAGTACGCGGCCGCAGGCCCCATATGAGGGTTTCTTCGCTCCATCCTTGGGCGGCCGGAGGCAGGTCGGTGATGGAGTGGCTGAGGCATCTGCCCTTCATCCTGCGCATGGCGGCCCTCTGCCTCATAATCGTGGCGTTGGCCCGTCCCCGTTCATCTACCGAAACCGAAAGGGTGGATACCGAGGGAATCGACATAGTGCTGGCTATGGACGTCTCTACCAGTATGCTGGCGAGGGACTTCGAGCCCGACCGCATCTCCGCCGCAAAGAATATAGCCGTGGAGTTCATCTCCCAGAGGGTATCCGACAGGATCGGGATAGTGGTGTTCGCGGGCGAAAGCTTCACCCAGTGCCCCCTGACCACCGACCGGGCGACGCTTATCAACCTTATGAAGGATGTGCAGACCGATCTTATCGCCGACGGAACGGCGATAGGGCGGGGCCTGGCAACGGCGGTGTCCCGGCTTTCGGGATCGGAGGCCAAGAGCCGCGTGGTCATACTGCTCACCGACGGTATGAACAATACTGGGGAGATTACCCCGCTCAATGCCGCCGAGCTCGCAAAGATGTATGGGATAAGGGTTTACACCATCGGAGTGGGCAAGCACGGAGAGGCTCCTTATCCGGTGATGACTCCCTGGGGCGTGGAGCTTAGGAATATGGCGGTGGAAATCGACGAGGATCTGCTGGGGCAGATTGCCGAAAGTACCGGCGGCCGTTATTTCAGGGCCACCGACAACACCAAGCTTGCCGAGATTTACTCGGAGATAAACCAGATGGAGAAGGCCCGCACCACCGTGGACAGCTTCCCCGTCTATAAAGAACTCTTCGGTAAGTTCGCCTTCTGGGCATTGCTCTGCCTGCTGCTCGAACTTGCCCTGAGACTATCGATAAGGAGGCTTCCGTAATGGTGATATTCGCTAATCATCAATACCTCGCACTGCTTTGGCTGGTGCCCCTGATCCCGCTGCTCTACGCGCTGATGCGCTCGCAGCGGAAGAAGCGCCTGCGCCGCCTCGGCGACGAGGATCTCGTAAGGGAGCTGATGCCCTCCTGGTCCGGGGCCAAAGGCTGGGTGCGGGTGGTCCTTTTCGACCTGGCATTCCTCTTCTTCGTGATAGGTCTGGCGCGTCCGCAGATCGGTGCCAAGCTGCAGGAGAAGGAAACCCGCGGGGCGGAGATAATGATATGTCTGGACGTATCCAATTCGATGCTTGCCAAGGACTACTCTCCCAACCGTCTGGAGCGTGCCAAGCTCGCCGTATCGCGTATTACCGACAAGTTGCAGAAGGACCGCATAGGCCTCGTGATCTTTGCCGGCTCGGCCTTCGTGCAGCTGCCCATCACCAACGACTATATCTCCGCCAAGATGTTCCTGAACAGCATCACCACCGAGTCGATGCCGGTGCAAGGAACGGCTTTGGGCGAGGCCATAACGCTGGCCGCACGCGGCTTCAGCGCCCAGAGCGAAAAGAGCCGTGCCATCATAGTCATCTCCGATGGCGAAAACCACGAGGATGATCCGGTGGAAGCTGCCAGCCAGGCCGCCGGGATGGGAATCAAGGTCTATACCATAGGTGTGGGAAGCTTGCGCGGGGAGCCTATCTCCGTGAACGGGGAATTGCTCAAGGACAGGGAAGGGAACATCGTGGTAACCCATCTCGACGAAGAGACCCTCAAGAATGTCGCCCGCGCCGGCAAGGGGGCATACATCCACGCAGGCAACGAAGAATTCGGCCTGAATCCCATAATCAACGATCTCAGGAAACTGGAAGAGGAGGCCTACAAGTCGGTCGTCTTCGAAGAATATGAGGAGGAATATATGTATTTCTTCGCGATAGCCCTGGTCCTCTTCGTCATAGAGATGCTGATAGGTTCCAGGCGCTGGAAAAGGAGGCTGTTCGAATGAAAAGAATACTGTGCATATTGCTGATCCTCACCGCATTGCCCCTTTCGGCCCAGGTCGACAGGAAGGAAGTGCGCGCAGGTAACCGCAAGTTCCGCAAGGCAGATTACAAGAATGCGGAGATAGATTACCGCAGGGCCGTCGTGAAGGACAGCCTTTCGTTCGCGGGGGAGTACAACCTCGCCTCGTCGCTGTATCGTCAGGAGGATTACCAGGGCGCGGCAAAAGCCCTGGAGACCATAAAGGAAACGGCACCTGCTCACGACCGCGCCGACGATTACTATTTCAATCTCGGGGATACCGCCATCAAGAACCAGGATTACGGCGCGGCGGTGAAGGCCTTCCGGGAGTATCTGCTGATGCATCCGGACGATATGGATGCAAAGGAGAACTACGTGTATGCCAAGAGCAAGCTGGGGCGTTCTGCGGGCGGCAACGACGATAAGGACAAGGACAAGGACAAGAACAAGGACGACGGGCAGGACGGCGGCGGCCAGGAACCTGACCCCGATTCGGAACCTGAAGAAGTGCCCCAGTCCTATGATATCCCGAAGGTTGATGGAGAAGGGCTGTCGCCGATGCAGGCCTCCCAGATGCTCCAGGCTGTCGAGGGAATGGACAGGGAGACCAAGAAGAAGGTAGATGACAAGAAGTCCAAGGTCGACAAGTCCAAATCACGGTTCAAAGAGAAGTATTGGTAACCTATGAAAAGATTGATCCTCATACTTTCATTGCTTTTCCCGGCCATAGGGCTGGGCGCTCAGACCCTGCGTGTCGATGCCCCCAATCTGGTGGCGGCCGACGAGCAGTTCAACGTGACCTTCTCCGTCGAAGGAGAACACTCCGTCAGTTCGTTCGAATGGAACCCCGGCGAGGGCTTCAAACTTGTCTGGGGGCCTCAGAAAAGCACATATTCTTCCACCAGCATAGTCAACGGCAAGCGCTCCAAGAGCGTTACCAACTCATATACCTATGTGCTGATGCCAGTGCACGCCGGCTCTTTCAACCTGCCGGCCGCTACCGCTACCGTGCAGGGCAAGACCTTGAGCTCCAAGCCTTTCACCATTGAAGTGGTTTCGGGAGGCGGCGCCAAGAGCCAGTCCGGCTCCGCCAGGCAGCAAGGGAGCGCGTCGGGCAGCAGCGCGGCGCAGGGAAGCGCGTCCATATCTTCCGACGACATATATATGCGCCTGATAGTCAACAAGAACCGGGCGTATGTGGGAGAGGGGATCACCGCTACCCTCAAGCTCTACCAGAGGGTTAACATCGCAGGTTTCGAGGATGCCCGTTTCCCTTCTTTCAACGGATTCTGGAGCCAGGAACTGCAGGCACCTTCGAACATAGATTTCAAGAGGGAGAACGTAGGCGGGGAGATATTCAACACCGCCGTCATCCGCAGCTGGAACCTCATACCCCAGAAGCCCGGGGACTTCACCATAGATCCGGCAGAACTGGTCTGCCTGGTGAACGTCCGCGCGGCATCCTCATCATCCGGGAGCATCTTCGACAGTTTCTTCCAGGATAGCTACCGGCAGGTCCGCAAGCGCGTCAGCACCCAGCCTGTCGTCCTGCACGTCTCTTCCCTGCCCGCCGGTGCCCCGGCCTCTTTCGGCGGGGGAGTAGGCCGTTTCGAGCTCAAGGCTGCACTGACCAGGGATTCGCTGAAGGCCCACGAAGCCGCCTCGCTCAAGGTGACGGTGAGCGGCAGCGGGAATCTTCCCCTGCTGACCGCCCCCAAGATATCCTTCCCTCCGGATTTCGAAGTGTATGACGTAAAATCCACCGATTCCGGCCGCAGCCGGGTATTCGAATATCCCTTCATCCCCCGCAGCCATGGGGATTTCGAGATAGGGCCCGTGGAGTACAGCTACTTCGACCTTTCCACCGGCAAGTATGTCACCCTCAGTTCCGGCCCCCTGCATCTTTCCGTTGCCCGAGGAGCCGGTATGGAGAGTTCTTCCGCCGCTCCCGGCGGCCAGCTGGTGCAGACCCGCCGCGACGTCAAGGACCTTGGAAGCGACATCCGTTTCATCTCGACCAAGCTTCCCGCTCTTTCGGGAGAGGGGCGCTTCTTCGTGTTCTCCGCTCTCTTCTGGGTGCTGGCCGTGCTGATGATTCTTTCCGCGGCCGTCTCCTGGTACCTGCTGCGCCGTAGCGCCGCCCGCCGCGCCGACGTGGCCGGCAGCCGCAACCGCGCCGCCACCAAGATGGCCCGCAAGCGCCTTGCCCTGGCCGGGGAATTCCTCCACAAGAATCTCTCCACGGCCTTCTACGAGGAGCTGCACAAGGCCCTGCTGGGATTCATATCCGACAAGTTCGCCCTCGATGCCGGCGAGCAGAGCCACGACATAATTGCGTCCAAACTGCTCGAGGCCGGGGTCCCGGAAGCTCTGAGTTCCGATTTCACCGGTCTGCTCGATGCCTGCGAATACGCCCGCTACGCCCCTGCAGCCGATAATACCGAAATGAATTCCCTCTACGAGAAGTCCGTTTCGGCCATTTCCGCCATAGATTCCTCCATGAAAAAGAACAAATCCGCCGCCGGGGCCGTGCTGGCCCTGCTGATGCTGGTGCTGCCCTTCTCGGCCCAGGCCGCATCCTCCTATCCGGATTCACTCTGGACCGTGGGTGTCTCTGCCTATGCCGACGGCAATTGGGAAGATGCAGCCCGCGCCTGGTCCGCCATCGAGGCCCTCGGATTGAGTTCACCCGAACTTTGCTGCAATCTCGGGGATGCATACTTCCGCCAGGAGCGCATCGGAGATGCCATACTATATTATTCCCGCGCTCTCAAACTCGATCCTTCCTATGGAGATGCCCGTTTCAACCTGGAGTTCGCCCGCTCGCTGACGCAGGACAGGATAGATTCCGTGCCGGAGTTCTTCCTGAAGGGATGGATGCGGAAGCTCTGCTGGTGCCTGCCTTCCGATGCCTGGGCCTGGATCAGCGTCGTGCTGCTGGCCGCCGTCCTGGCCCTCGTGCTCATTTTCCTGCTTTCCCGTAGTTCAGGGGCCCGCAAATGGGGATTTTTCGGTGGCGCGGCTGCGCTTGTGCTTATGGTATTGGCACTTAGCTTCGCCGCCTGGCAGAAGCGCGACTTTATGAGGGCCGACGATGCCGTGGTGACCCGTCCGGTGGTTTCCGTAAGGAGCGCTCCGTCCGGTTCCGACACCAAGGATCTGTTCATTTTGCACGAAGGTACTGAGTTAGAATTACTTGACTCCGTAGGCGATTGGAGCAAGATCCGTCTGGCCGACGGAAGGGAGGGTTGGTTGAGGACCGATCAGATAAAAGTTATATAAAGTGTGTATAAAGTGTTAATATTTTTGGTTTTTAATATATTCTTTCTATATTTGCAACGCGATTATACGCGTTTGTAGGCAAGATTTGTATTAATTTTTTTAGTTAACTAAATACAAAAAAAGTATGAAAAAGTTTTTTGCTATTGCTGCCGCTCTTCTTATCAGCGTTGCTTCTTTCGCGCAGGAAACCAACAAGGATGAGAATGGAAACACCAAATTCGGTGGCTATGAAACCAACAAGTTCTTCGACAACTGGTATGTCGGTCTCGCAGGTGGCGTAAACTCCACTTGGGATATCGCCAAGGGTGGTTTTGAATTTGCTGGCCTTGCAACTCAGATTGATCTCGGCAAGTGGATCTCCCCTGAATACGGATTCCGTTTCGGATGGCGTGGTCTCAACAACAAGGTTGATGGAAACAAAGAGGCTTTCAACTTCTTCAAGGCTGACGCTCTCCTCCACTTCTCCAACCTCGTTGCCGGTTACAAAGAGTGCCGCATCTGGGATGTCATTCCTTTCGCAGGTGTCGGTGTCCTCAAGGATGAGGCCGCTGGTGCTGAGTGGGGAGTTGAGGCTGGTATCATCAACAACTTCCGTCTCTGCGACAACTTCGACATCAACCTCGAAATCGGTGCTAACCTTGCTCCTGGTATCAGGTACAGCGCCAACTTCGGCAAGTTCGTCACCTTCCCTTACGCTACCCTCGGTGTAGCATACAAGTTCAACCGTGCTGACTGGACCCGCGTAAGCACCACCGCTGCCGCTGCTGCCGCCGCTATCGCTGCTGCAAACGCCGCTAAGGATGCTGCCGAGGCTAAGGTCGCCGGCGCACAGAAGGCTGCTGACGATGCCAACGCCGCTGCCAAGAAGGCTGAGGACGAGGCAAAGCAGCTTGTTGACGAAGCCAAGAAGGCTGCCAAGGCAAATGTCGATGGTCTCTTCGACGAGCCCGTCATCGTTTACTTCCAGATTGGCAAGAGCACTCTCACCAAGACCGAGAAGGCACACGCCGAGTACGCTATCAAGAACATCATCGCCCGTGGCAACAACGTTAAGTTCACCCTTAACGGTAGCGCTGACACCGGCACCGGTTCCAAGGCCCGCAACAAGCAGCTCACTGAAGAGCGCGCCAAGACCGTCTACGCTCTCATCGATGAGCTCGGCGTAAGCCGCGAGAACATCACCGTAGTCGAGTGGAACGGTAAGGACAGGTTCGCAACTCCCGAACTCAACCGTGCTGTCATCATCGAGAAGCAGTAATTTGAGTCCGCAAATAATTTATAATGAAGGCCGGCCAAACGCCAGCCTTCATTTTTTTTTGCTATCTTTGCGCCCTGAATTTCACGTATATGCAAGAGATAAGGAATATAGCCATCATTGCCCACGTCGACCACGGTAAGACCACCCTGGTGGACCGTATGATCTATCAGGCCAACCTGGTACGTCAGCCGGAGAATCTCGGGCAGCTCATCCTTGACAACAACGACCTGGAGCGCGAGCGCGGTATCACCATCCTCGCCAAGAACGTATCCGTCACTTACAAGGATGTAAAAATCAATATCATAGACACTCCCGGGCATAGCGATTTCGGCGGCGAGGTCGAGCGCGTGCTCAATATGGCGGACGGCGTGCTGCTGCTGGTCGATGCCTTCGAAGGCTGTATGCCTCAGACTCGTTTCGTGCTGCAGAAAGCCCTCCAGATGGGCAAGAAAGCCATAGTCGTCATCAACAAAGTCGATAAACCCAACTGCCGTCCCGACGAGGTGCAGGAAGAGGTCTTCGACCTGATGTTCAACCTGGACGCCACCGAGGAACAGCTTGATTTCAAGACAGTTTACGGTTCCGCGAAACAGGGCTGGATGTCGCTCGACTGGCGCAAGCCCACCAACGACATCACCGCCCTGCTGGATGTCATCCTTGAGGAAGTCCCTGCCCCCGCAGTGGTGGAGGGTACTCCCCAGATGCTCATCTCCTCGCTGGAATATTCCCCTTACGTAGGCCGTATCGCCGTCGGCAAGATTACCCGCGGTACACTCCGTACCGGCCAGCAGGTGAGCCTGTGCAAGCGCTACGACGTGATCCAGAAGCATAAGATCAAGCAGCTCATGACCTTCGAGGGTCTGGGCAAGGCCAATATAGATGCCGTCGGTTGCGGAGATATCTGCGCCGTGGTAGGTATCGACGGATTCGAAATCGGAGATACCATTGCCGATTTCGAGAATCCCGAGGCTCTGCCGCCCATCGCCGTGGACGAGCCTACGATGAGCATGCTCTTCACCATCAACAACTCTCCCTTCTTCGGGAAGGATGGCAAGTTCGTCACCTCCCGCCACATCAAGGACCGTCTTGAGAAGGAGCTGGAGAAGAACCTCGCGCTGCGCGTCAAACCCGGCCTCACCGCCGATTCCTTCGTGGTTTACGGCCGTGGCGTGCTGCATCTCTCGGTGCTTATCGAGACTATGCGCAGGGAGGGATTCGAACTTCAGGTCGGCCAGCCTAAGGTGCTCGACAAGACCATAGGCGGGCAGCGCTGCGAGCCTATCGAAGAGATGTCGATAGAGGTTCCGGAAGAATTCGTCGGCGCAGCCATAGAGATATCTACCCGCCGCAAGGGCGCCCTTCTGCGTATGGAACCCCGCGGGGATAGGACATTGCTCGAGTTCGAGATTCCTACCCGCGGCCTGATGGGCCTCCGCAGCAACCTGCTAACTGCCAGCCAGGGCGAGGCCATAGTTGCCTACCGCTTCAAGGATTATCAGCCCTACAAGGGAGAGATCGAGCACCGCAGCAACGGCTCCCTGGTGTCGCTGGAGACCGGTGAAGCCAAGGCTTACTCTATGAACAAGCTGCTGGACCGCGGACGTTTCTTCGTCGAACCCGGCGAGGAAATCTATGCCGGACAGGTCGTGGGCGAGCATACCCGCGAGCGCGACCTGAACATCAATATCTGCAAGGCCAAGCAGCTCACCAACGTGCGTGCCGCCGGTTCCGACGAGAAAATCATCCTGCCTCCCGCAATCAAATTCTCCCTGGAAGAGGCTTTGGAATACATACAGGAGGATGAGCTCGTGGAGGTCACCCCTCACCATATGCGCATACGCAAGATTCTGCTGGATCCCCTTGCGCGTAAAAGAAATAGTGACAACGCTGATTGATAATAGAAAAAAAATTCGTACCTTTGCAACCCTTTGTTATACCCCTTAGTGGCCTGACACAAGGCGGCACACAGTTTAACTGGCGTGCCGATGGAAAGTTCTTTGGCAACTGCGGAAACTCGGAGATACTCGATGCGGATCTCGTGGTGGACGTGCACGTCGAAAAGTCGTTGCGCTTTTTCGGTGTGGATGCTTCCATATGCGGAAAGGTCACCGTCCTCTGCGACAGATGTCTGGAGGAGCTGGAACTGGGAGTCGATACGGGTTTCAAGCTGAGCGTGAAGTTCGGCGAAGGAGAGGAAACGGCCGATGCCGGCGACAGGGAGATCGTGATGATCCCCGATGGCTCTCCCGAGTTGGATCTGACCCAGTTCGTGTACGATTACACCTGCATCTCCTTGCCTATGCGCAGGGTGCATCCCGAAGGGGAGTGCAATCCCGAGGCCCTGAAGTACCTTAGTACCGAGGAGGCGTCAGAGGAGGCAGCAGCAAGCAGCAGCCCATTCGCAGCGCTGAAGGACATTTTGAAATAACAATAAATAAAATATAGAACAATGGCACATCCGAAACACAAACTTTCAAAGCAGCGCAGGGACAAGCGTCGTACCCACGATTTCGCTCCCGTTCCTACTCTTGCTACCTGCCCTAATTGCGGTGCTACCGTAATGTATCACAGGGTATGTCCTGAGTGCGGTTACTACCGCGGACGTCAGATCATCGTCAAGGACGAGAAGTAATTGATTGCGGCATCGGCCGCAGTATGGCCTCTTAGTTCAACGGATAGAACGGAGGTTTCCTAAACCTTAAATACAGGTTCGATTCCTGTAGAGGCTACGAAAAATGCCAGGCTGCATGCCTGGCATTTTTCGTTTTTGACTCATTCAGAATTCCAGCACACAGGCGCCGCCGGGGGCGAGGTGGACGGAGATGCTTCCGCCCTGGATGCGGACCTTCTCTTTCTTGTAGTCCTGGGCGTTGCGGTGGGCGTTTACGCCATCGCGCCAGAGCGTGGCCTCGGCACCGTCAGGAATGCCGGCGGGGATTTCGATGGTGATATCCCTTTCGTTCCAGTCGGTCATCGCTGCCAGATACCATTTGCAACCGCTGCGCCTGGCCATCACCACATATTCTCCTATACGGCCGTCAAGGGCGATGGTTTCGTCCCATACCGTAGGAATGGAGGCTATGAAGGCGGTGCATTCGGGCTCTTTCATATAGTTGCTGGGGGAGTCGCAGAGCATAGTGAAGGGTGCGTCGAAGACCACGTATTCGGCCAGCTGGCGGCAGCGTGTGCCCTGGCTCATAGGCTCGGAGTTGCAGGGGTAGTAGTTGTTCCTGGTGGCGTTGCGCATAGCTCCCTGGGTGTAATCGGCGGGCCCGGCCACCAGACGGACATAGGGGATGGTGACGTCGTAGGTTACCTGGTCGTATCCCTTTTTTGCCCATTTCAGGTTCTCGAGGCCGGCCACACCCTCGTGGTTGAGCACGTTGGGATATGTGCGGGTAAGCCCCGAAGGCTTGAAGGCTCCGTGGAAATCCACGAACTGATGGTATTTGGCAGCGGTGCGTGCCGCCCTCTCATAGAAGGCCACCATACGCTGGTCGTCCCTGTCCATGAAATCTATCTTCCAGCCCACCACGCCCATCTTGGAGTAATGTTCGCAGATGGCATCCATATCGCGGTTGAAGGCCCAGTATCCAGCCCACAGCACCAATCCCACTCCTCTTTCCGCAGCGTATTTGCAGAGCATAGGAAGGTCGATTTCCGGGACTACCTGCATAAGGTCGGCAGCATTCTTGACCGACCAGCCCTCGTCCAGGATCACATATTCGATTCCGTTCTCGGACGCGAAATCTATGTAGTACTTGTAAGTGTCGTTGTTGACCCCGGATTCGAAATCGACGCCGGTGATGTTCCAGTCATTCCACCAGTCCCAGGCCACTTTTCCGGGGCGTACCCAGGAATAATCCCCCGTAGAAGGGGCTGACAGGCGCCATACCAGGTCGTTGTCGGCCAATTTCCTGTCTTCCTTGGCAACTACCACCACCCTCCAGGGCAGGTCCGCTCCCTTCTCGCCTTGGTAGATGTAAGGCTCGCGGGCCTTTATCACGCCCTGCAGCATATTATGCCCGCCCTGCTCGACTTCTTTGGGATAGCCGGCGTGGACGGCCTGCAGTTTTTTATCGCCATCGGCATTGCTCAGATACATTCCCGGATAGTTCCTGAGATCGGTCTCGGTGATGCAGAGCTTGACTCCGTCTGTGCCGCTGACAGTTATGGGCAGGAAGGCGATCCTTGTCTTGTCCCATTCGGAAAGATGGATGCGCTCGTAGTGATTCTCGAACGAGTTGAAGAACGGATCTCCGTTCCGGCTGATTCTCGCATAGGGGACCCAGGCTGTATGGTCCTCGGGGAAGACGAAGTCGGCAGTCTCGCTTACGATGTTGACGGTCTTCCTGGTTACGAACCGATATGCGGCACCGTCATTGAAAACTCTTACCACGAAATCGAAATCCCTGGCCTGGAGGCGGAGTTCGTTGTATTCTTCGAGGACGGACGACCTCTTGAAGAACAGGGCATCGACCGTGCGGGAGACGCTCTTCCGTACCGCCTTGCGGAATTTGGTTCCTGAGCCCATCGTGCTTCCGTCCCCGAGGTTGAGGGATGCTTCGGAGGGGGAGAGCAGGACCTTCCCGTCGAGGGAGATGCTCCAGAGAAGTTTTTCCCCGGTCTGCACGGTCACTTTCAGCCCTTGGTCGGGCGAGGCGACGGTGTATTCTTTGGCATTCAGGAAAAGGGAAAACGATAAAGCTGCGGCAAGGGCAAGGAATTTTCTCATCTCTAAATTTTTGTTTTTCCAAATATAGTGTTTATTTTTGAAACATGGTTTCAGAATCACAAAACGTTAACACATCGGCAATTAGCCCTGCCGACAGCTCCCTTTGGATCGCCACCTCGGCCAGGGGGCTGGTACGGGTGGGAAAGAACGGAAAGGCCTTCTCATATACCGTCGAAAAAGGGGACCTTCAGAGCAACAATATTGTTTCCCTGACCTTCGGCGACGATGGCCTGCTCTGGATCAAGGACGATTGCGGAGACGTGTTTTCGTACAGCTCCTTCTCGGGCTTCGTCAAGCAGTCGGAAGTGCCCGGAAACATCGCTGCAGCCCTCTCCAGCCCGGTTATAAAAGAAGAAGCCGCGCCTGCGCCGAGCCTTGCTCCCGCAGCCGCACATACCGTCCCTTACTGGGTGCCGGTACTGCTAACAATCTTGTTGCTCATCTGTCTGTCCGTAATATTTTTCCGTAGGAAAACGACGGCCGCCCAGGTGGAAACCCCTGCCCCTAAGCCCGGACCGAAACCCGGACCGGAGCATAAGGCAGAACCCAAGCCGGCTCCTAAACCGGCACCCGGGCCAGAACCCGAGCCCGTCGAGGGCTCCTTCTACGAGCAGGTCTATACTTTGGTGATGGAGAATTTCCGCAACGCCGATTTCGGAGTGGAAGATGTGGCTGCCGCATTCGGAATCAGCCGCGTGCATCTCAACCGTAAGCTCAAAGCGGAAAACAGTCCATCCCCATCGGATATGATAAAGACGATGAGGATGGAATTAGCTGCGGGAATGCTGAAGGACGGGACGCACAGCATAAGCGAAGTTGCCCAGGAATGCGGATTCTCTTCGGCCTCCTATTTCTCCAGCGCCTTCAAGGAGTACTACGGAGTAGCTCCTGCGGCGTACGAAAAATAATTACTTGTAAATCTGTTTGAACGCGTGTCCGCGCCAGTCTGCGGGGATCTTCACCCCGAGGATGTCGGCGATGACGGCAGGAGTGTCGTACTGCATCATATGCAGGGGAATCTCGTAGCCCTGCTTGACCTTCCTTCCGCAAACGATGAAAGGCGTCTCGAGCTCTTCGAGGCTGAACTTGCCGTGGCCCTTGCCCTTTCCGCCGTGGTCGGAAGAGAGGATTATGACGGTATCATCGTAGATGCCCGCGTCCTTTATCGCCTGGATTATTATACCTATGTTCCTGTCGAGATCTTTCTGGACCTGCATATACTCGGGGGTGTACCAGCCCTTGTTGTGCCCCGTGTTGTCGAGAATGCCATAGTACAGCGTGAAGAAGAAAGGCTTCTTCTCCTTGATATAGACGGCCCCGTTTTCGGTGTACTGTTCCAGGGTCATATCGGTATTGCCGTGGTAGGTGTTTATGTATTTCTCGAAAGAGGCGGATTCCTTGTCGCAGACGGCTCCCACACCGTCCCAGTCATAGACTATGCCGGTTTCGGCGTTGGGGTATTGCTCCCTTATCAATGTGTAGATGGTGGGAGGTATGCCGCGGCCGTTGTCTGCCGTGGAGGGAATGGTGCCCTTGGTGGAATTCCATTTGTCGAATCCGTGCATTTCGGTAGGCAGTCCGTTGAACATCGAGGCCCAGTTGATCGCCGAGGCGGAGGGCATCACGGAGCGCTTGGAAAGGGTCCAGCTGCCGTGCTGCATAAGATAAGTGATGTTGGGAATGTCTTCGGGGGCGGCTTCGCGGACGGCCTTTGCGGCCCAGCCGTCGATGCCTATCATTACGACGTGTTTGGCTTTCTTCTTTGCGGCATCGAGATCCGTCACGGAAATGCAGCAGAGAATCATCAATAGATAGCAGAGCTTTTTCATTATGTGAGTTATTATTAGTTCCTACAAATTTAATAAAATAACTTATCTTTGTAAACTTGACGTGTATGGAATGAGAAGGATAGTAGTAACAGTTTTGGCGGTATCTATGCTTTGGGCTTGCACAGGAAATATCTCCCGGGATATTCCCCCTCTGATGCGGTCCGTGCCTTCGCGTTCGCTTGCCGTAATGCACTTCCCGCACTGCAGTTCCGCCCTGGAGTTCCTGCTGGACAGCACTTCCATCTTCCGCCGCGTGGACTATGGCAGGCTGGGAAGCGCCGAAATGGTGCTGTCTTACGATTATAGCGCAGCCTTGGTGCCGCTGCTGGCCATAGATGCCGGCAAGGCCGATGCCGATACTTCCCAGGCCGTCAGGAAGGTCCTTTCCCAGGCTCAGGAACTCGGATTGCACGCGCTCTACACAGGGGACCATCTCCCCAAGCGCGCAGCTCTCCTGCTCAGCACCTCCCGCCCTTCCATCGACGAAGCCTGGAGCCATATAGAATCCGGTGCATCCATACTGGACGCCCCTGGCTTCAAGGAAGCCCTGTCCATAGATGGGCCGGGGTCCGCAAGGATAATGCTGAAGAACGGAAGCGCCTCCCGCTGGCTGCCCCGCAAACTAGAGATGGGATTCTCCCGCAAAGACCTGGTGCGCTTCGTCTCCGGCGCTGCAGCCTGGACCGTGGCGGATCTGGACGGCCCCTCCGGCGAGGGTATCGTACTGCATCCTTGGACCGACGGCAAACAGTCGTATATGGCCCAGATGTTCTCCGGCCTTCCGGCAGGGGAGATGAAGCTTTCTTCCGTCATTCCCGACACGCTGGATATGGTCGTATGCCTGCCCCTGAAGGATTGCAAGGCCTACAACGAGGCTTGGAAGGAATGCCTGGACGTGCGGGCGGACCTGTCCCGGTACAAAGGCAGGCTGGCCTCGCTGAAGAGGGCTTCCGGCAAGAATCCGGAGACCTGGATGGCCGAGCAGGACCTGAAGGAAGTTGCCAGGCTTGACTGGGATGGGCACCAAGTGCTGCTTTGGCGCAGTGCCCGGCGCTCCCGCGCCTCCGCCGCCCCGGCGGAAAATCCCTACCCGGGATTCATTCCCGCGCTGTTCGGGGAAGCCTTCCGCATAACGGACGAGGGATTCCTGGCGGGCCGGGGGAACTGGACGGCTGCAGGCAGCGCCTCCGACGTGGCGGCCTGGCTTGATGCTTGCAAGGGTAAAACGGCCCAGGGAATGCCGAAAAAGGCCAAATATTACTTCCGAAGTGGAAAATTCAGCCTTGTGGCTGACAACAATAATATAATCACTAATGTCAACTGAATTAGAGTACAAGTCCGTCAACAAGCTCTTTGAGAAAAGTTTCAAGGAGCATTGGGACCGCGAGGCCCTGTCAAACTTCCAGGGTCGTACGCTCACTTACCGCGAGGTGGCCGAAAGGATAGCGATGCTGCACATCTGCTTCGAGCAGTGCGGCCTGCAGAAAGGGGACAAAGTCGCCCTCTGCTCACGCAACCAGGCCAACTGGGGAGTATGCTTCCTGGCGGCTCTTACCTATGGAGCCGTCCCCGTGCCCATCCTCCACGAATTCAAGTCGGCCAACGTCCACTATCTCGTGAACCATTCCGAATCCAAGGTCCTCTTCGTAGGGGAAACCGAGTGGGAGGGGCTCACCGAGAACGAGATGCCCGGCCTCGAAGTCGTGGTGCTTATGAACAACTTCACCTATCTCTACTCCCGCAGCGAATCGCTGACGGCTGTCCGCGACAACATCACCAAGACCTTCAACGAGAAGTATCCCGACGGTTTCAAGCCTTCGGATATCAAGTACTACGAAGACAGCCCCGAGGAACTGGCGCTCATCAACTACACTTCCGGCACTTCCGGATTCTCGAAGGGCGTGATGCTTCCTTACCGTTCGCTCTACACCAACATCAATCTGGCATATTTCGCCGAACCTCAGATGACCTGCGACTCGGACGTGGTGGCAATGCTGCCCTCCGCCCATATGTACGGCCTGATGTTCGAACTGATATACGAGATGGTCCTCGGCTGCCACGTGCACTTCCTCACGCGCGTCCCCAGCCCCAAGATCATTATGAAGGCTTTCCAGGAGATACACCCCGACATCATCATCGCCGTGCCTCTCATTATGGAGAAGGTCTATAAGACCCAGCTCAAGCCCATAGCCGACCGCACCCGCCCTATGATGTACGTTCCCCTGCTGGCCCAGGCCATACAGAAAAAGATACGCGACGGGCTCATCACCGCGTTCGGCGGGCGTTTCGAGGAGGTTATCCTCGGCGGCGCCGCATTCAATCCCGAAGTCGAGAATTTCCTCCGCAAGATCCACTTCCCCTTCACCGTGGGATACGGAATGACGGAGTGCGGCCCTATCATAACCTACGAAAAGTGGTTCCGCTCCCGCAAGGGCTCCTGCGGAAAGGCCATCCCCGGCTGTGAGATCCGCATCGATTCCTCCAATCCCCACAAGATCCCCGGCGAAGTGCAGATCAAGGGCGGCAACGTCTTCCTCGGCTACTATAAGAACCGCGAAGAGACCCGCAAATGCTTCACCAACGACGGCTGGTTCAAGACGGGAGATATGGGCGTGGTAGATGCCGACGGATATCTCTACCTGCGCGGCCGCTCCAAGTGCATGATCCTGGGCGCCAATGGGCAAAACGTATATCCGGAGGAGCTCGAGGCCGTGATCAACAACGCCTCCTATGTGGTGGATTCCCTGGTCATCGAGGATGGCGGCGGCCTTACCGCCCTCATCTATCCCGACTATCAGCAGGGAGAGAACGACGGCCTGGACCACGAGCAGCTGGAAGAACGTCTGGTAGGCAGCCTGCCCGAGTTCAACAAGCTCCTTCCCTCTTACGCCCAGCTCCGCAAGATAGAGCTGATGCCCGAGGATTTCGAACGTACGCCTAAGAAGAGCATCAAACGATATCTGTATCAGAGGAACAAATAATGAACAAATTCGACGAAAAGTACATCCGGATGGCCAAGATTTGGGCAACCAACTCCTACTGCAAGCGCAGGCAGGTAGGTGCCCTTATCGTCAAGGACAAAATGATTATTTCCGACGGCTACAATGGCACTCCTTCGGGCTTCGAGAACGACTGTGAGGACAATAACGTCACCAAGCCCTACGTCCTGCACGCGGAGGCTAATGCCATTACCAAGGTAGCCAAGTCCGGCAATTCTTCGGAGGGCGCCACACTCTACGTGACCGCTTCTCCGTGCATAGAATGCGCCAAGTTGATAATCCAGTCCGGTATCAAGAGGGTGGTTTACAGCGAGGAGTACCGTCTCGACGATGGTCTGAAGCTGTTGAGCCGCGCCGGAATCGAAGTAGAAAAAGTAGAAGCTGAATGAGAAAGTATTCTTCCGTATGGGTGGCCCTGCTGGGCGTCCTGGTGGGTGCCCTGTCGGTACTGACCGTGCAGAAAGCGCAGGAAAACCGCCGTATGCTGCGAACCGAATTCAAGGATTGGCGCAAGCTGAACCTTGTGCTGCAGTCGCTGGATGAGAACTATGTCGATACCGTGGACCGCAAGGCGGTCACCGATGCCGCCATCTCCGCCGCCCTGGGCGCCCTCGATCCGCATTCGGTGTATATGCCGCCGGCCATACTGGAAGAATCCGAAACCGAACTGGCCGGCAATTTCGACGGCATAGGCATTCAGTTCAACGTTCCCAACGACACGGCCATAGTGCTTGAGGTCATCCCCGGAGGCCCGTCCGAAAAGATAGGCCTCCAGCCGGGAGACCGCATACTCAAGGTCGATGAAAAGAACATAGCCGGGGTGCGCTTCCCCCAGGACAGCATGGTCCGCAAGATGCGCGGCCCCTCGGGTTCGAAGGTCCATCTGACCGTCCTCAGGGACGGGGAGACCGTGCCCTTCGAGATAACCCGCGGGAAGATACCCGTAAACAGCGTGGACGCTGCCTTTATGGTGGACGATACCACAGGATACCTCCGTCTGGGCAAGTTCGCGCGTACGACCTACCAGGAGGTGCTTTCCGCCAGCGAGAAACTTCTCTCGCAGGGGATGAAGCGGCTGATATTCGACCTCCGCGACAATGGCGGTGGTTTCTTCGACCAGTCGCTCTACCTCGCCGATATGTTCCTCCCCAAGGACGCTCTGATAGTTTATCTGGAGGGCCGCAACCGCAGCCGCCAGGACTACACCGCTTCCGGCAGAGGAAAGATGCAGGACATTGCCATCGACGTGCTTATCAACGAGAATTCCGCATCCTCCAGCGAAATCTTCGCCGGGGCCATACAGGACAATGACCGCGGAAAGATCATAGGTCGCCGTTCGTTCGGCAAGGGCCTCGTCCAGGAGCCTCTCTACTTCAACGACGGCAGCGGCCTTCGCATCACCGTAGCCCGTTACCATACACCTTCCGGCCGCTGCATACAGAAACCCTACTCCAGCAGCGAGGATTACGCCTACGACATCTACTACCGTTACAGGGACGGGGAGATGCTCAACGCCGACAGCGTCAAGGTAGATAAGAGCGAGGCCTTCCACACCGTAGGCGGTCGCACCGTCTATGGCGGAGGAGGGATAATCCCGGACATATTCGTGCCCATAGATACCACCAAGGCATCCAATTTCTATGTGGCCTGCAACAAGAAGGCGACCGCTATGCGCTTCGCGTCCTGGTGGTTCGACTCTCACAAGGCCCAGCTGCAGGCGATAGGGGACTTCGCTTCGCTGAACAAGTACCTCGACTCCGCCGGCCTGGAAAGCGCGTTCCTCCGTTTCGCTGCTTCGAAGGATGGGCTCAAGCCATCGTCCGCTTCGGAATGGGCTTCCGAGAAGAGTTATATGATGACCGCCGTCCGTGCCTTGGTAGGCCGCTACTCCAAACTGGGAGATGAAGCCTTCTATCATATCTACCTTGCGGTGGACAATGTTTTCGGGGTTGCTATTGTTAGCTAAATTGCTTATATTTGGCGAGTTAACCAAGTATAAGTGATTTATGAAAAGGCTTCTCTTATTACTAGCAGTCGTTCCTTCCGTTTTTTTCGCCGTATCCTGCGATCCGGTCAATACTGACGGGCCCGATAACGGTGGTGACTCCAAAGACAAGACCGACATCCGTCTTATAGATGTACAATCTGAATACAAGGTAGCGAGCGACATCGATACCGTAATGCTTCGCTTTTCCGTGACTCTCGGCGAATCCGCCGCCGCTTGGAAGGTGACTGCCTCCCAGGACTGGTGCAAGCCCGAGCCCGCCGAAGGCAGTGGCTACGCCGAGGTGTTCGTGGCCATCTCTGCCAACGATAAGGCAAGCGCCCGGGAAGCCGAACTGGTGATCAGTGCCGGAACTAAGACCAAGAAATTAAAGGTTACCCAGTGCATGTATGCCGGGGCCATGCCTGCCGAGTCGTGGTTCACGAAACCCTATTACGAGCGTACCGACAGGGAAAGGGTCGGGCTCCGCGGCCCCGTGAAGAGCTGGTACATCAGCACTTATACCACTTACGACAAGTATTACTACGACGAAGCCGGCCATCTGGTAAAGGAGGAGTACTACAACACCACCGACAATTATATGGAGGTCAGATGGGTACACAGCTACGATGCGCAGGGCCGTCGCGTGAAATCCGAACAGAGCTACGGCAGCGACGCCGAGGGCGGCCGCACCTTTACTTACGAATATGGCAATACCGGCAAGCTGGTCGCTACCGCCGCATACAACTGGATAGAATTCCAGGAGGGCTGGGTGAGCGGGAAGAACTTCCCTTTGTCCATATGGAAGGACCTCTCTGCCATTCACTATCTGGACAATTCTCCATTCTACTACGAACGGGAGGATATAGTTTTCGCTTTCCAGCCCGACGGTAATCTGGTCATTACGGATACATACTGCCGCAACCAGGATGGCAGTGCCCCCGAGGTCTCCGTATATCATATCGCCTACGAGAACGGTCTGCCCGTCTCCTGCGCCGAGAGCGAGGTTGCGGTGAAGTACGATGACAAGGGTAATCCTGCGGAACTTAGCGTCGACGGAGGGGCTAAGACCTGGACTTTCCTCAGCCACCCGAGAGTCCTGCTTGCCGCAACGATGTCCGAGCCCAAGGCCCAGGGAATGGTGGCACAGTTCTGGGCGAACTACTTCTACAACAGCAACGGGGACGCCATCCGCTTCCAGCGTGCTTACTTCTCTGCCGACCAGGAATATAACGATTACTACATCAAATATTTCTACGACGCCCACGGCAACTGGATACAGCGCGAAGAGTCCACCGAACCCGCATTCCAGCACGGCCAGCACTTTATCGGCGAGGTCAACCGCGAGATAGAATACTATTAATGGCAAGGTAATTGCTCTATAAGCAGGAAAAACGATAATATTATGAAAAAGTTTTTCCTACTTATAGCATTGAGTTTCCTCGCCGTAGGCGCGTCTGCGCAGCATTACGGTTATTCCGGTCATCAGCGCCACCAGGCGCCCTACCGCCAGGCCCCCTACCGCCAGGCCCCTTACCGCCAGGCCCCTTACCGTCAGGCGCCCTACCGCCAGGCCCCTTACCGCCAGGCGCCCCACCACCAGGCCCCCGCTTACGGTCATAACCTGAGGCCGGAGGTCGCTTGCCTGCACGACTGGCAGAACCTTTGGAACGGATGCCACGTCAGGCTGAAGGGCGGAAAGGTCTATGTATATGAAAGAGACGGCGACCGCGTAGTCTATGGCGACGAAATAATCCTCCTGCCCACCGGTTTCTACAAGGTGCGCAAGGGATATGACTGGCGCATCTACGAGGAGGACGGCGACTGGACATCCATCCACGGCGAGCAGATAGTTAACTTCTGGAACGGGTGCTACTGTGCCCTTTCAGGAGGAGTCTGGAGGGTGTACGACTATGACGGCGACAGATTGGGCGTATGGTCCCAGCACCGCATAGAGCTTCTTTGGAACGGTTTCTACAAGTACGAGAGGAGCGGCCGCTACTATGTCGCCGACCAGAAAGGGGACAGGATCTTCAATATCTGGGGCGACGAAGTGCACCTGCGCGAGGATGGTATCTTCCAGGTGCGCAGGGGCAGCTACTATCGCTATTACGATCTCAGAGGCAACGAGTTGAGATAGCCTCGACCACCAGTTTGAATACCGGTTCGTAACTATCGGACTTCATTGTCCGGTAGTTATCGTCCGGTGTATGGTAGTACTGGAAGGCCGAGCCGTGCTCGTTCATGAAGAAGATGCAGGGGACGCCCTTGACTGCGAAGGGATAGTGGTCGCTGTTCGCGGCCAACTCCCCGCGGTCCAGCGCGGTGAAATAGCCTTTTTCCTTATTGATCTGGTCGAAAAGCCCGAACTTGGGCATGCCCTTCTCGCTGAGTTCGCAGTATATGGCGGGATTGTCATCGCCTATCATGTCGATGTTGAAGAGGAAGCGGATCTGCTCCAGGGGTACTACGGGATTGTTTACGAAGAAGGTGGAACCGCGCAGGTTGGCATCTTCTCCCGAGAAAGCCACGAAGTACATATCGAACTCGGGCCTGTGAAGGGCATAGTAGTCCGCCAGGGTGATTATGGTCGCGGTTCCGGAGGCATTGTCATTGGCTCCGGGGTAGAACACTTTGGGACCCAGGTTGCCCAGGTGGTCGTAATGGGCAGTGAAAACGTAGCAGCTGTCATGCCTGCGTCCGTTCACCTTGGCAATCACGTTCTCGGTCCCGTAGCCTGAGAGGAACTTGTTGTCTATCGCGGTCTTGATGGTCCTGGCGCCTTCCATCGCTTCGGGAACTACCCAGATAATAGGTTTGTCCACGACCTTCTCGCCGTAGGCCTTATAGAATTTGAGGGGCCCCGCCCAGGTGTACACTACGCCCGTGTTGGGCAGCTCTCCTCCCTTCAGTATGCGGGAGAAGACCTTGCGGTGTTTGTAGGTGTACAGGAAGTCGCAGACCACCATGCAACCCTTGTTCTCGGGTTTCTGCAGGTCGGCATAGATGCGCTCGGCGTCGAAGTTGAGGGTATCCACGAAGTAGAGGGGGAATTCTCCGTGCACCCCAGGAGAGAACTCGCGCATCGAGAAGTCCTTTCCCGGAGCGAGCCTCTTGCCATCGACGCTGATTTCCATATCTCCGCAGAAGGTGTTGATGTCCAAGGTGAATTCCTGGTAGCTGACTTCGTCCACACCGGATTTCTCGAACTGGCGGTAGATGTATTTGCCTGCCTTGCGCACGCCGTCGCGGGCGTATCCGCGCCCTTGGTATCTGGCGCTGCTGAGCTGGCGTACTATTTTTTTGAAACGGGGCAGGTCCTGGGCCTGCGAGATCTGCGCCGGCAGCAGGGCTGCCAATGCAAGGAGGGAGATAATGATTCTCTTCATATAGACACTAGTGTTTCTTGGATTTCCCGAGCACCGCCCAGCGGACGAAGGGGATACGTCCGATTATCTCGTTCAAGAGCGGAGTCAGAGTGAATACTGCGAGGGTGAGTATGGCATACATCGCTGCAGGAGGCAGCTGGGTGTATATTTTCATCATATAGCCCAGGCTGGCTATCACCAGGTAATGGACTATGTAGAAGCCGAAACTGGAGCGGGTCATATAGTCTGCGAATCTGCCGCTGCGGTCGAATTTTGCCTGGAACCAGCCCATCATCGCAAGGCAGGCCAGCCAGCCGTAGAGGCAGTTCAGGGGGCTTCCCAGATATTCCGGGGAGGTGTTGTCCTGCCCGAAGCAGCTTCCGACCAACACCCCGCCAAGCGCGACAGCGCAGCCGAGAAGCGGCGCCCAAACGCGGCCAAGGGCCTCCTGGACGCTGTCGTTGGCGAAGATGAAGTAGCCCATGAGGAACGGGACCAAGTAGAAGAATGGTTTGTAAAGATTATAGAGTCCGTCCGGGCTTTCCGGCCGCGGATCCTGAATCATAAACTGTTCGGCTGCGTAGAACAGTACGCCGAGCAGGACCGTCCAGACTATGCCTGCCTTGCCTCCGAACACCCTTCCGCTCCAGTCGTGGAAACGATTTTTCCGGTCCAGGGGACGGATGACGAGAAGTATCAGCGAAAATAGCCACAGGTCCTGTATAAACCAGAGCGGCCCTGTGCCGCTGACGGCCATCATTATATATTTGGCCACGCCCGGCATACCGTCGAAGGTGCCGGCTTTGGCAGCGACGGCCGTATTGAAATATCCCACCATCCAGTGGAAGACGAAAAGACCTATCGTGCCGGGGACAAGCAACTTGCGCGTGCGCGCCCGGAACCATTCTTTGCCGGAGTGCTTCTCCAGGGCATAGCGTGCGCTTATACCTGCCAGCAGGAACATCAGGGGCATGAACCAAGGATACAGGATGTACATTACCACATCCTGATACTGATGCCATTCCGGATAGGGGCCGAACCCGCCTATGCCTCCGAAGACGCCCTTGTTGTTATAGAAATAGATGACGTGGTAGAACAGTACAAGAAGTACGGTTACCCAACGAAGATTATCCAGCCAATGTTTTCTCATTTCGAAAAGCCCTCCATCGCCTGATCTATCGCGGTCTGGAAAATCTCCGTCTTGAGCATTGCCATTCCTTTCTGGTCTCCCAGCAGTATCAGGGCGTCGCCCGGTTTGATGTCGTAGAGCTTGCGGGCGTCGCGTGGAATCACGATCTGTCCCTTGTCTCCCACTTTAACTACTCCGAAGATGTATTTACCGTCTTTTTCTGTCATACTTGTTATACAGGTTAGAAATTTCCCACAAATATAACATTTTTTTTATACGTTGGCGCAATTTGGCCAGATTTTCTCCATGGCCGCAGCACTTAATCCGCTGACTACTAATGCATTACCGGGAAGAGAATCGGCAAAATTTGCCGATTCTCTTCCCGGTAAGTATCTGTAAATAAGTGTTTTAAGTGCTGTACGAACCGCGGAGGGATTAGCCCGCACTGCGTGCGGCCTTTTCCCTCGAACACCGCGGGCAAAGCAATTACGGGTGCTTGGCAAAGCCAATCTTTTTGTGTGTCGGGGCACCCTTACAAGAGCGAGCTCTTGACGGATGCCCCGGCACACAAAAACGCCGCACTTCCGTGCAGCGCCCGTAATTGCTTTGCTAGCGCGGTGAGAGAGGGATTCGAACCCCCGGTACGTTGCCGTACACCTGTTTTCGAGGCAGGCTCCTTCAACCACTCGGACATCTCACCAGGTGAAAGGGACTGCAAATATAGCAATTTATTTGCAATCCCAAATCGCTATAGGCTCTTTGCTTTGGCAAGGAATGCGCGGACGTGCTCCGTATATTCCTCAGGATGCCTGGCGTACGAATTCGCGTGGACGGCCCCTTCGGCAACCCACATCTCCTTGTAACCCTTCACCTTGGCATCGTAGTTCTTCTGGAGATGGGAAAAAGGCACGAAATCATCGGCATCCCCGTGGATGAAGAGCATAGGGCGCTCGCACTTGGCAAGCTGGTTCACGGAAGATGCTTCCTTGAATCCCCAGCCGTAGCGGCTCTTGCAGACTATCGAAGCGGAGTTGAGTATGGGGAAGGGCGGCAGATGGAAACTCTGCTTGAGGTTCGACTTGAACTGGTCCCAGACCGAGCTGTAGCCGCAGTCTTCCACGAAAGCGCGGATGTAGGGAGGCAGGTCGTCGCCGCTCATCATCATAGTGGTGGCAGCTCCCATCGAAACGCCGTGCACTACCATAAAATCATCTCCCCATATGCCGTGGGCCACTTCTGCCCATTTCTCGACATCGAAGCGGTCGAGCCATCCCATCTGGGCGGCAGGGCCCTCGGAATAGCCGTGATACTGTAGGTCGGGGAATATGACGTTATAATTGAATTCATCCCTGTACATACGTACGAGGTACAGGAATACGAAGCGGTTGTCGGTGTAGCCGTGCACCACGACGGCCGTTCCCTGGGCGTCCGCGGGATTGGCGGCGGGGACGTAGGCCGCGTGTATCTTGTAGCCGTTGTAGCCGGTGATGGCGGTGTCTTTCAGCACTCCGGCGGCCTGCAGGCCGTCATACCAGGCCGTGCTGCCGGGAAGCAGCGAGTCGGCTTTGTGGCGGGTGCGCTCTATATCATCGACTCCGTGGGGAGTGGGGAGCAGTGCATAGTTGCACATATATCTTCCTGCCAGGCAGCTAGCCAGGGGAAGGATGATTATGGCCGTAATGACCAGACGGGTTAACTTTTTCATATGGTTACTGTGTTATCATTGTGCTACGAACTGGTAGATGATGAAGCCCTGCTGACGGTCGGGGGCAGTGCTGCTCATCGAGAACTTCGACATACGGGCGGCCCGGACCGCGAAGGAACGAAGGCATCCGTCCGAAGAAGATGAGCCCTCGTCCACCTTGGCTCCGGTCACGTTTCCTTGCCTGTCCACCGTAATGTTGATGCGCACTTCGCCCGCGCCCAGGCAACGGTAGGCGGGTATAGGCAGGCGGCTGGCCTTGCGCCCTTCGAGTTCCCAGGAGAGCACGGAAGGGCCGCTGTAGCGTACCTCTTCGCGCTTGGTCTCCTTCGACTTCACGGGCTCTGCCACTACTTCGTTCTCCTCGGGGATTTCCGGAGCGCTCTGAAGGTCCTTGCGCAGTTTCTCCACATCTTTGTAGAGCTGCTCGGCATCTTCGGCGGAATGGCGGTCGTCCTTCAGGGACGAACGGTCCACGGCGATATTGCGCACAGGCTCATAACCACCGGCGAGCATCTCGTTCAGACGCTCGTTGATGGCCTGCTTGAGGTCAAGCTCTTTCTTGAGCTTTTCTATTTGCTCGGCTTTGGTGAAATCGAGTACAAAGGTGGACTCCTTCTTCAAAGTTGCACCAAGCTGGATTCCCATCAGCACGATCAGCACCGAGAGGTGCACAATCACGGTGATGTAGAGTCCTACCCGGTCATCTTTGGAAATCCGCATTCTCAGCCGTTTTTCTTATCCCTGCGGAGCGCTTTCTCGACAGTGTTGAGAATCATGTTGATGGCCACTTTGTTGTGGCCGCCCTGAGGGATGATTATGTCGGCGTAGCGCTTGCTGGGCTCGATGAACTGCAGATACATAGGCTTCACGGTCTTGCTGTAGCGCTCGATCACCCATTCCACGTTCTTTCCGCGTTCGCGTATGTCCCGGGCCATCACCCTCATCAGGCGGTCGTCGTCATCGGCGTCCACGAAGAGCTTGATGTCCATCTGGTCGCGGAGTTTCTTGCAGGTGAAGATAAGTATGCCCTCGATGATTATCACATCTGCAGGCTCTATCCTCACGGTTTCGGTCTTGGAGCGGGTGCAGCTGATGTAGGAATACACCGGCTGCTGGATGGTCTTGCCCTCCTTGAGCTCGCTGAGCTGCTTGCAGAGCAGGTCCCAGTCGATGGCGTCGGGATGGTCGAAGTTCTGGTTGCGCTTCTGCTCGTCGGTGAGGTTGCTGGAGTCTTTGTAGTAAGCGTCCTGGGGGATGACTACAACTTCCTCCTTCAGCCTGTCCTTGATGGCTTTCACGACAGTGGTCTTTCCTGAGCCGGAGCCGCCGGCAATACCAATTACCAACATTAGAATTCTGCGTTTTTAGGAGTCCTGGGGAAGGGGATGACGTCGCGGATGTTCTGCATACCCGTGACGAAGAGAAGCAGCCTCTCGAATCCGAGTCCGAATCCGCTGTGAGGGCAGCTGCCGAAGCGGCGGGTGTCCAGATACCACTCGAGCGTGCGGCGGCTCATTCCCAGCTCGTCGATGCGGGCGTCCAGCTTCTCGAAGCTTGCTTCGCGCTCGCTGCCGCCTATGATTTCGCCGATCTTGGGGAAGAGAACATCCATAGCGCGCACCGTGCGGCCATCTTCGTTCTGTTTCATATAGAAGGCCTTGATGTCCTTCGGATAGTCGGTAAGTATGACGGGCCTGCCGAAGTGCTGCTCTACCAGGTAGCGCTCGTGCTCGCTCTGCAGGTCCACGCCCCAGCTGACAGGATACTCGAACTTGTGTCCGTCTGCCACGGCCTTTTCCAGGATCTCTATACCCTCGGTATAGGTGAGGATCTTGAACTCGGTGTCCACCACGCTCTTCAGGCGCTCTATGAGCTCCGGATCATAGCGGTCGTTCAGGAATTTGAGGTCGTCGTAGCAATTGTCGAGGGCATAGCGCACAAGGCTCTTGATGAAGTCCTCGGCAAGGGCCATATTGTCGCGGATGTCGTAGAAGGCCATTTCGGGCTCTATCATCCAGAATTCCGCGAGATGGCGGGGCGTATTGGAATTCTCGGCGCGGAAAGTCGGGCCGAAGGTGTAGATTTCTCCGAGGGCCGTTGCACCGAGCTCTCCCTCGAGCTGGCCGCTCACGGTAAGGGAAGTGCGTTTGCCGAAGAAATCCTTGCCATAATCGATTCCTCCCTTCTTGTCGCGGGGGAGGGGTGCGTTAAGGTCCAGAGTCGTTACCTGGAACATATTGCCCGCACCTTCGGCATCGGCCGCGGTGATGAGGGGGGTATGCAGGTAGACGAAACCCTTGGAATGGAAATACTCGTGTATGGCATAGGCCATCTGGCTGCGGAGCCTGAGCACTGCACCGAATGTATTGGTGCGCGGGCGCATATGCGCGACCGTGCGGAGGTACTCGAAGCTGGTATCCTTTTTCTGGAGGGGATAACGTACCGGATCGCATTCTCCGTAGAGCTCGATCTCCGCCGCCTGGATTTCGACTGCCTGGCCGCTGCCTATGGATTCGACGAGCTTGCCGCGTACGGCTATGCAGGCACCGGTGCTTATCTTGGAAAGCAGCTCCGGGTCAGTGGCGGTCTTGTCCACCACTATCTGTATGTTGTTGATGGTGGAACCGTCGTTAAGCGCGATGAACGCTATTTCCTTGTTACCTCTCTTCGTGCGCACCCAACCTTTGGCGAGGACGTCCTCGCCGGGTGCCTTCTTCAAAAGATCTTTGACCTTTGTTCTGAGTATTTCTTTTGACATTGTTTAATGCATTTTAAAAAGCAGCCCTCATATAGGGGGCTGCTCTATAGTACTGGGTCAGGATTACTGGCCCTTTCTTGCCGAATACATGATCTTAAGCGCGGAGCAGCGTCGCAGCTCCTGCTTGATATCAGTTATCGTACCCATACGTACATCCTGGTCCGCCCTGATGCAGACGGTCATCAATGCACGTTCGCCTTCTTTCTTGGAGTCACGCTCAGCGGCGATGAAGTCGCGGATGTCGTCGATGTTCCTGAAGGAATCATTGAGCTGGATTCGGGGCTCGTTACCGTACTGTGCCTGGAGGCGGCGGATAGGAGCACCCACGTTGATGTAGGTTGCAAGGTCCTTGCGCTCGAGCTTTACGGACTCGGTGGCGGAAGGGATCCTCACGACGACCTTGTTCTCGGTCTCCCTCATCTGGGTGGTCACCATAAAGAAGAACAGGAGCATGAAAACGATATCGGAGAGAGAACCGGAAGCGATGCCCGGCATTTCTTTCTTTTCGCTTTTTTTGAACATTGACATAACTGTATCCTCCTATCTTCTTCTTGATTTACCTACATCCTTAGGCTCTGCCTCGGAAATCTGAGGAGGCACGAGCTCCTTGATGGCCTTCTGATGCTCTTCGTCCAGGGCGGCGAACTTCTTTCCGAACTCCTTCATAGAAGCCTCGTCGCGAAGTTCGTTGACAGCTTTTACAAGCTCGTTCTGAACTGCGATGTAGACATCGTAGGTGGTTCCGCGGTCATTCTGCAGAGAGATGACGGCTTTGGTAACTTCGCGCGTGCCTATACCCTTGATTTCCTTAGGTTCCTTTGCAGGAAAGTTAGGATTGTCTGCAGGGTTGTTGACAATAAGCTTGACTTTATCCTTGAGTTGGCTGATGTCTATGGGGTCGGAACCGGCAAAAATTCTGTCAGCGGAGTTAATCCTCACAAGAATGATGTTGCGACGATTGACTTTCATGTCTTCGACCTTCTGCGAGGGATCAGGCATAGGGGGAAGACGACGGCTCAGACCTGTCTGGGTCCCCATCGTAGTAGTCATGAGGAAGTAGCAGAGCAGGAGGAAAGCGATATCCGCCGTTGAACTTGAATTAATCGCGGGTGTTTTCTTTGCCATGGTCCATTAACCTTTTTTGTTCGTGATTGCGAGACGGATTTCGCCTACGATGATGGCAATGATTGCCGCAGCGCCTGCGAAATAGGTCAGGGACAGAATCGTATCGGTGAATTTAAGCATTGCCTGGCTAGGCTGATCCTGGTTCAGATCGATAGCCGGGGAGCCGGGTGCAATCAGATAGGCGATAAAGCAGATCACAGCAAAGATGCCAAGCCCGATGCCCATCTTGACGAGGGACTTGGGATTGTTCTTGATGCCGAGGATCAAGCCTACGATGACGACGGCTGCGATCGCGAGGCCTACCATGATGTAAGCCCAGAGGAGCAGGACGTCAACGTTGCCTTCTTTCCATCCTCCGACGAAGCCCATTACGAGAATGGCCACCGTCAAGACGATGAGAAGCACCATCGACCATTTGAATATCTTATTCAGGTTTTTCATTTCTTGTTCTCGTATTTGGTAAGGACATCGACGAGGCTGATGGAGCTGTCTTCCATATCGATGGTGATGCTCTCGATCTTGGCGAGGATGTAGTTGTAGAACACCTGGAGGATCATAGCGACGATGAGACCTGCCACGGTGGTGATAAGGGCGACCTTCATACCGCCGGCAACGACGTTAGGGGAGATGTCACCTGCTTTCTCGATATCATCGAATGCCTGGATCATACCGATAACGGTACCGAGGAATCCGAGTGAAGGGGCGATGGCGATGAAGAGGCTGATCCAGCTCAGACCGCTCTCGAGTTCGCTATTCTGGACGGAGCCGTAGGAAACGATGTTCTTCTCGACCACGTCGATGCCCTGATCGTAGTGCATCAGACCCTGATAGTAAATGCTTGCAACGGGTCCGCGGGCCTCACGGCAGACATCCTTGGCTTTCTCGATTCCACCCTCGGCAAGAGCTTTCTCGACGTCGGCGATGAGCTTCTTGGTGTTGGTCTTGGAGAAGGAGAGGTAAAGGATACGCTCGATTGAAAGAGCAAGACCGAGGACGAGGCAGATGATGATGATGGACATGAATCCAGGACCACCCTGAATGAACTTGGTCTTGAGAGCCTGGGTGAGGGGAACCTCGGGTGCTGCTGCCGTCTCTGCAGGAGCGGCGGGAGCCTCAGCTACTTCTTCGGTAGCGGCCTGCTCGGGAGCCTCAGCTTCCTGTGCGGATGCAATGTTTGCAGTGAAAGCCATAAGGGCAGCTGCTGCAAGGATCATGAAAAACTTTTTCATAACTGTTGTCTAGTGATTTAATTGATAATTTTATTGATGTTATTTTTTTGTCTGAATAAAATCATCGCAATTTAGCAAAAATAATTCATATGCCAATACTTATTTTGATATTTCCCCTTTCAGGTTTTTTTCGAGCAAGCGCTTTACTTTTTCATTATCAGCGTGTTCGCCCATCAGATAAAACAGTTTGGCAAGTCCGCTTTCCGTGGTTATGTCGCCTCCGGACACCACCCCCGCTTCCTTGAGGGATTTGCCCGTGGCATAAAGATTCATATTCACATCGCCTGCAAGGCACTGCGTGACATTGAGAATTATCTTTCCTTTGGCTGCGCTTTCCCGCACGATGTCGGTGAACCAGGGCTTTGAAATGGCGTTTCCCGAGCCGTAGGTCTCCAGTATGACTGCCCTTATGCCGTCCCCCAGCAGCACGTTCCGGGCAACCTGGGAGGTGATTCCAGGATGTACCTTGAGTATGGCCACCCGGGTGTCGAGTTCGGTG
>JAEEGJ010007171.1_pt1 | contig 32342 bp, 22 predicted proteins | sample 8958761 | NCBI WGS metagenome assembly JAEEGJ01 (sample SAMN16246546, study PRJNA631951) | gut metagenome | biome: gut microbiome; feature: rumen; material: RS-attached | host: Bos | place: Iran: Karaj | collected 2018-10
CGCAATAATAGGTTCTGAATATGGATCAAATGTCGCTACTGGAGTTTCTGCTGCAATTATTTCATCTTTTGCAACTTCTATTGTAGAACCGTTTCCAATAACAATACTCTGCATTTGTCCCATAAGATAAAGCTTCTTGTCACGGATATATACCTGTGCTGATTCAGTTGCTTTCTGGGTTTTACCTTTTGCTTCAAACAGAGGAACATCTTTCATAACCCTGTCATCATTCTGTACAAGTAATTTTGCACCCGATGGAATATCAAAAGAATCGTAAATTCTTGTAACTGATATAGAACCTTTACGCGTAAAAAGCCATTTACCGTTCTTCTCTACATGAGTTCCGCTAATATCGTTTACGAGAACAGGATATTTCAAAATTATAGAATTGTCTTTTGTTGTACTTGATGCAGTACCACCAACGTGGAAAGTACGCATTGTAAGCTGCGTACCAGGCTGACCGATTGACTGAGCAGCAATAATTCCTACAGCTTCACCGATTTCAACAACCTTGTTACGTGCGAGGTTTCTTCCATAACATTTGCAGCAAACACCATGGCGCGCTTCACATGTTAAAACTGTACGCATCTTTACACTTTCAACACCAGCTTCCTCAATTTGCTTTGCAATTTCTTCCGTAACGTACTGGTTTACATCACAAATTACTTCGCGAGTAATAGGATGTATAACTCTTTCGAGTGTAAAACGACCAACAATTCTTTCTGCAAGATGTACTTTTATTTCATCACCATCTTTTACAGCTGTATAATCAATACCATTGATTGTGCCACAGTCTTCTTCATTAACAACCACATCCTGAGCAACATCAACCATACGGCGTGTCATGTATCCTGCTTCAGCAGTTTTCAAAGCTGTATCAGACAAACCTTTGCGTGCACCGTTCGATGAAATGAAGAATTCTATAACAGAAAGCCCTTCTTTAAAGTTTGCACGAATCGGAAGTTCGATAATATCACCGTTCGGTTTTGCCATCAAACCACGCATACCTGCAAGCTGTCTAATCTGGTTACGGCTACCGCGAGCACCGGAAGCAGCCATCATATAAATCGTGTTGAAGCCTTCTTTGTCTTCTTCCAGCTTTTTCATCATAACATTTGTCAAATCTTCATTTGTCTTTGTCCAAATGTCGATTACGTGATTATAACGTTCATCTGCGGTAAGAACACCCTTCTGATTCTTCTTCTGAATATCTTCAACTTCTTTGTTTGCCTTACTGATAAGCTCAGCTTTTTCTTCAGGAATGATAATATCATCCATCGAAAGTGTTGCACCAAAGAATGTAGCGTATTTATAACCGCAGGCTTTGATTGAGTCCAACATTTGAACTGTCAACCAAGGTCCGTGTTCCTTGTATACCTTTTCAATAAGAGCCTTTAATTGGCTGTCACCGAGCAGACCATTTACAAAATTTACTTCAGCAGGCATATCATCGTTAAAAATAAGACGTCCGGCTGTTGTTTCAATTAAATCGCCTTTTGCAAAATATTCAGTTCCATCTTTATTCTGCACACCGGCTGGTGCAGTTACGCCTTTTATTGAATCTTTTGTCGCAGGAACTTTGATTTTTGCCTGCCAATCCAGAGCTTTTGTTTCCGCAGCAAGGATTGCTTCATCTGCTGAACTGTAACGTTTTCCTGTTCCTTTTCCTGATGGTTTGATTTTTGTAAGGTAATAGATACCGAGAACCATGTCCTGTGAGGGGTAAACAATTGTTTTACCGTTTGCAGGGTCAAGCAGGTTACGGGCAGAAAGCATAAGTGTCCAGCATTCCATCTGCGCTTCCTGTGTTAAAGGTACATGTATAGCCATCTGGTCACCATCAAAGTCCGCATTGAACGCTTTACATACAAGAGGATGCAGACGAATTGCCTTTCCTTCTACAAGAACCGGTTCAAATGCCTGAATACCAAGGCGGTGCAAGGTAGGAGCACGGTTAAGCATAACAGGATGCTCACTTACAACTTCGTCCAAAATCTGGAAAACTTCGGGAGCCCCCTGCTCAACTAAAGATTTTGCTTTCTTAATATTATAAACAATGTCTTTATCAACAAGTTTTTTCATGATAAATGGCTTGAACAACTCAAGAGCCATTTTTGTAGGCAGACCACACTGCCAAAGTTTTAGTTCAGGTCCAACAATAATTACTGAACGACCTGAATAGTCAACGCGCTTACCTAAAAGGTTCTGGCGGAAACGTCCCTGCTTTCCTTTGAGCATATCAGAAATTGATTTGAGAGGACGGTTCGAAGCACCCTTTACTACTCGTTTTCTCTTTGAGTTATCGAACAAAGCATCTACAGCTTCCTGCAACATTCTTTTTTCATTGCGGATAATGATATCAGGGGCCTGTAAAGACATAAGCCTCTTGAGACGGTTATTACGGTTGATTACTCGGCGATAAAGGTCATTCAAATCAGATGTTGCAAAACGACCCCCCTCCAGCTGCACCATAGGTCTCAAATCCGGTGGAATGACAGGGATTACATCCAAAATCATCCATGAACATTTATTTGCGGATGCACGGAAGTTTTCTACAATTTCAATGCGCTTCAAAAGGCGTTTGTCGCTTTTTGCACCTTTTTCAATCATCTTCTTGCGCAAATCCGCTGCAAGTTCGTCAAGATTGATGTTTTCAAGGAGTGTTTTTATTGCTTCCGCACCCATTCCGGCCGTAAAAGAACCGCCGGAGCGTTCCTGTGCTTCATAATATTCGTCTTCGGACAAAAGCTGCATTTTTTTCAAATCAGTATCGCCCGGATCGATAACGATGAATTTTTCATAGTAAAGAACAGAACGAAGAGCCGCAACCTGTAAATCAAGCAGGAGTCCCATGCGTGAAGGAACAGAACGATAATACCAAATGTGAGAAACAGGCGCTGCAAGCTCAATATGCCCCATGCGTTCACGACGAACCTTAAAGTGTGTTACCTCAACTCCACAACGATCGCAAATAACACCCTTATAACGAATGGACTTAAATTTACCGCAGTAACACTCCCATTCCTTTGTAGTACCGAAAATTCTCTCACAAAAGAGACCATCTTTCTCAGGACGTAATGTTCTATAGTTTATTGTTTCAGGTTTCTTTACTTCACCATATGACCAAGCACGAATGGTTTCCGGTGACGCCAGCTTAATCATCAAGCTGTCAAAATCCTGTATATCACGCATCTGTTTCTCCTATAAAAGCCTGCTATAGCTCATTCACCTTTCGGTGATCCAAAATCCCACAACGGAGGATTTTTTATAAAACGGTTTTAGAAATTAGAACCGGCCTTTGTAATCATTTCTTCATCACGCTCTGTAAGAGGAATCTGTTTTCCCTTTGCATCGTAGATTGTAAAATCAAGTGCAAGACCACGCAGTTCCTGTACAAGTACGTTGAAAGCCTCTGGAATTCCAGCATTAGTTGAAGGATCACCCTTTACAATTGATTCATAAATCTTTGAACGACCATTCATATCGTCTGATTTAATCGTCAGTAATTCCTGCAATGTATGTGCGGCTCCGTATGCTTCAAGGGCCCAAACTTCCATTTCTCCGAGACGCTGACCACCGAACTGTGCCTTACCACCAAGCGGTTGCTGTGAAACAAGTGAATAAGGACCTGTAGAACGGGCATGCATCTTATCATCAACAAGGTGATGGAGTTTCATAAAGTAAATGACACCTACAAAGACAGGGTTTTCAAATGGTTGTCCTGTTCTTCCGTCACGCAGAACTGCCTTTGAATTCCGTGCAAATCCGGCCTGCTCAAGTTTGTCAGAAATCTGCTCATTTGAAGGAGACTGGAATACAGGAGCTTCATACCATTCATCAAGGTATAAACCTGCAAGACCAAGTTCTGATTCCATTATCTGCCCAATGTTCATACGTGATGGTACACCAAGCGGATTCAAACAGATATCGAGCGGAGTTCCGTCTTCCAGATACGGCATATCTTCTTCCGGCAGAATACGGGCAACAATACCTTTGTTTCCGTGGCGTCCTGCCATTTTGTCGCCCTCGCGGAGCTTACGTTTTGTTGCAATAAGAACTTTTACAGTTTCGTCAATACCCGGACTCAAATCATCGCCTTCCTGCCTTCTAAGACGCTGAACGTCTATTACAGTTCCCTCAACACCATGCGGAACGCGCAGCGATGAATCACGAACTTCTTTCGCCTTTTCACCAAAGATTGAGTTCAAAAGTTTGAATTCCGGTGTAGATTCTGATTCACTCTTAGGTGTAACTTTTCCAACAAGAATGTCTCCTGAACGAACTTTTGCACCGATCCTTACGAGTCCTTCCGAATCAAGATTATCCAGACATTTTTCGCTTATATTCGGAATATCACGTGTAAGTCTTTCTGGTCCAAGTTTTGTTTCGCGGATATCTATCGGAAATTCCTTAATATGAATGGACGTAAACATGTCTTCTTTTACAACACGCTGTGAAATAAGAATAGCGTCTTCGTAGTTGTAACCATTCCAAGGAACAAAACCTACAAGAATATTACGACCAAGCGCAAGCTCACCGTTGAACGTAGCAGGACCATCTGCAAGCGGAGTTCCCGGTTCAACGTGCTGTCCTATGGAAACAACTGGTCGCTGGTGATAACAGGTGTCTTGATTTGTACGCTGATATTTGAGCAACGGATATACGTCAATATCATCCGCATTCTTCTGTGTAACAGGTTTGACACGAACTTCCTCGGATGTAACCCATACAACTTCACCTGCGCGTTTTGCTTTAACAAGAACACCGGAATCATAAGCACATTTCTGTTCCATACCTGTACCTACACGAGGTGGTTCGGGGAACAAAAGAGGAACTGCCTGGCGCTGCATGTTTGAACCCATCAACGCACGGTTAGCGTCGTCGTGTTCAAGGAATGGAATAAGCGCCGCCGAAACTGAAATAATTTGTTTCGGAGAAACGTCCATGTACTGAACGTCTTTAGGATCACGCGTTGTATAATCACCGCGGCGGCGGCAGGAAATCTGCGGAGTTGCAAATGAGCCGTCCGCTTTCATATTCTCGGAAACTTGTCCGATGTAATAGCGGTCTTCGTCAATGGCGGTAAGATATTCAAATTCCTTGGTAGCTTTTCCGTTCTTTATCTTTCTGTACGGTGCTTCAAGGAAACCGTAATCATTAACACGGGTATAAATCGCAAGCGAAACAATAAGACCGATGTTCGGACCTTCAGGTGTTTCAATAGGACACATACGTCCGTAGTGTGTGTAGTGAACATCACGAACTTCAAAGCCTGCACGATCACGGCTCAAACCGCCCGGACCAAGAGCATTAAGACGGCGTTTATGCGTAAGTTCTGCGAGTGGGTTTACCTGATCCATAAACTGCGAAAGCTGGCTGGAACCAAAGAATTCTTTTATTGAAGCAACAATCGGTTTGATAGAAATCAAATCCTGCGGCTTCATTGTTTCTATTTCTTTTGAACCCATGCGTTCTTTGGCAATGCGTTCCATTCTGCTGAATGCGGTTTTAAGGTGATTCGTCATCAACTCACCTACGGAACGTACACGGCGGTTGCCGAGGTGGTCAATATCATCAACATCCGCTTCACCGATATATACGGCGATAAGGTTTTTCATTGTCGCGACAATATCCTGTTTCGCCAGGGTATGCTCTTCCAATGGTTCTGCATAATTGAATTTTTTATTCAACTTATAACGGCCAACGCGTCCCAAATCATAGCGTTTGAGAGAGAAGAACATTGTATTTAAATCACGTTCAGCAGATTCAAGGGTAATTGGTTCACCAGGCATAAGACACTTATAAACTTCAGAAATTGCGTCTTCTTTTGTAGGCTCATCAGATTCTGAATCTTCACTTGAAAAACGGATTTCTTCCCTTTCAAAACAATTTATAATCATCTGTGAATCAAGGGATTTGTTTATACCTTTCTCATCATCACTGGAATTTGTATTGAAAACAATTACAGTAATTTCTTTTACGCCGTGCAACAGTAATTCATCAATTGTGTGCGGATGAATCTTTTCACCTGCACGGAAAATTTTCTTTTCTTCTCCAGACTCTTTGTCGGTTACTATAATTGCCTCAGCAAGGACTTTTCCGATAAGGTCATCGTTTTTTTCTTTTGCAGTAGCAACACGTACCTTTTCCGTTTCATAAAAGCATTTTATAATATCTTCGCGTGTCTCATATCCCAACGCGCGCAGGAAAAGTGTTCCTAAAATACGCTTTTTCCTGTCGATTTTTGCATAAATAAGTTCTTTTTTGGGATCTATTTCAAATTCAAGCCAGCTTCCGCGATAGGGAATAATGCGGCTGGAAAAAATCCCCTTTTCATGACAGAAAATAACACCAGGCGAACGGTGTATCTGCGAAACTACAATACGCTCTGCACCATTTATTATAAAAGTTCCCCTGTCAGTCATAAGAGGGATATCTCCCATGTAAATATCCTTCTGTCTGATTTCTCCTGTCTGCTGGAAAATAAGATTGATCCTTGCTTTTAGGGGAACTGAATATGTCAAACCTTTCTGTTTACATTCCAATTCGCTGAATTTGATATTGTCTTCATCGAGCTCATAGTACTCATATTCGAGCGACATATCACCCGTAGGACTTTCGATAGGGAAAGTAGATTGAAATACTTCTTCCAAACCTTGTAAGGCAGGAGGCTCATGCGCATCCAGTTTTTTCTTCTGTAAAAAACTCTCATATGATGATAACTGAATATCTATTAAATCAGGAAGCTCCATGAAATTCTGGATGTTTTTTCCTATATACTGACGCTTGATATTCGCATTCTTTGCGGGCATCGATCCACCTCTTGCACACTTTTTGTCTCTTTTTCACCGAGACTATCTTTACATATAGATATAGCTGCTGAAACAATACGCTCCAGCAGCAAACAACTAATTCAGAGAAACATAAATTTCACACTGACCGCTTTTGCGGTAGAAACACCACAAAAGCAATCACATAACAAAACAGCAGAATTAGGCAATCTTAACTGTACCACCAGCTGCTTCAACTGTTTCCTTAATTTTGGCTGCATCTTCCTTAGATACGCCTTCCTTAAGAACTTTTGGAGCACCTTCAACGAGGTCTTTTGCTTCTTTAAGACCGAGTCCTGTAACTTCGCGAACAGCTTTGATAACTGCAATTTTCTTTGCAGGATCTGCTGCTTCAAGAGATACGTTAAATTCTGTCTGTTCTTCAGCTGCTGCTGCACCACCGGCTGCTGCGCCGCCTGCCATTACAACAGGAGCTGCTGCTGTTACGCCGAATTTTTCTTCAATAGCTTTTACTAAATCAGAAAGTTCAAGAATTGTCATTGATGCAATTGCATCTAAGATTTGATCGTTTGTTATAGCTGCCATATTATCTTCTCCTTATAGGCATTATTTTTTTACGGGACAGGACGACAGCAGGATTACCAAGAAGCCTGACCCTGTTTATGTTCAAACAGTTTTTACAAAACCGTCATACTGAAAGATTAGTTAGCTCCTTCAGCCTTCTTTTTATCCACAACAGCCTGCAAAGTAGCTGCAAACTTCTGTGTTGTAGAATTCAAGGCACAAGCAATCATAGTGATAAGCTGTGTCTTTCCAGGAAGTTTTGAATACGCTTCAATCTTTGCCTGGTCATAAATCGTGTTGTCAATTGAGGCACCTTTTACAATCAGCGCAGGTGCATCTTTTGCAAAATCGAACATGATTTTTGCAATTTCGTTTGCATCTTCTTTTGCAAGAGCAACAGCCGTCGGTCCTACAAGATAATCCGCAACGTTTTCTACTTTCAGTTCATTGAAAGCAATTTTTGCAAAATTGTTCTTTACAACTTTAAACTCACAGTTCTTTTCGCGAAGCTGACGGCGCAGAGCAGTAATCTGTTCAACTGTTAAGCCGCGGTAATCAGCAAAAATAAAGTCTGAATAGCCTTCAAACGATTTTTTCGCTGCTTCGATAGCTTCTACCTTAACAGGCTGGAGTTTTTTTGCTTTCATTGCCATAATTATTCTCCTCCCCTGTAGTCAACCCAGACGCCAGGACCCATAGTTGAGTTAATTGACACAGACTGGATATAATCTACTTTTGCATCAGAAGGCTTTTTACGGTTGATTTCGGACAAAAGAGCAGAAGCGTTTTCTGCAAGTTTATCAGCATCCATAGAAACCTTACCAACAGCAAGATGAACAACACCACCCTTGTCTGCGCGATATTCAACACGACCTTTTTTCAGTTCGTTAATAGCAGCAACGATGTCTGTAGTTACAGTTCCTGTCTTTGGGTTAGGCATAAGACCTTTGCGTCCGAGAACCATACCAAGACGGCCAACATCCTTCATCATGTCAGGAGTTGCAACTGCAATGTCAAAATCAAGCCATCCGCCTTTTACCTTGTCGATGTACTCGGATGCACCTGCATATGCGGCACCAGCATCAAGAGCTTCCTTAATACGGTCTTCCTTACAGAAAACAAGAACTTTTTTCTCACCTCTGAACTGATTAGGCAGAACCAATGTATCACGGACTGTCTGGTTTTTTCCAAGTTTCAGACAAACGTGAAGTTCTACTGTTTCGTCAAAATTTGCAAATTTGAGCTCTTTCACCAAAGCACAAGCCTTGCTCATTTCATAAGACTGAGATGCATCGTACTTTTTCAGTGATTCGCGATATTTTTTTCCGTGTTTCATACTACCGCTCCACCTCTACACCCATACTGCGGGCAGTACCGGCGATAATTTTTTTCGCAGCTTCAATATCATTTGCATTGATATCAGGCATTTTTGTCTTTGCGATTTCTTCCAGCTTTTCTTTTGAAAGCTTTCCAACCTTATCCTTTAACGGATTTCCGGAACCTTTTTCAATTCCGGCAGCCTTTTTAATCAAAACAGCTGCAGGCGGAGTTTTCAAAACAAATGTGTAAGATTTATCCTGATAAACAGTGATGATAACCGGAATAATTAATCCCGGCTCCATGGATTTTGTGCGGTCATTAAACTGCTGCACAAACTGGGGGGCACTTACACCGTGAGGACCAAGTGCAGGACCAACAGGGGGAGCTGGCGTCGCTTTTCCAGCAGGACACTGTAACTTGATAACGGCAGTTACCTTCTTTTTTGCCATATAATATCTCCTTTTTTATTGGTAAGGGCTGATTTCTCAGCGTAGCGAGGAATTATGCCGACGGCAGCTTCCTCTCCCAAACAGGAACAACACCGCATACGCAGCGGAGTTCCAAGGATTAAACCTTTTCTACTTGTAAAAGACCAACTTCAACGGGCGTAGCACGTCCGAATATTTCAACCATAACCTTCATCTTATTCTTGTCAGGGGAAACTTCTTCAATAGTACCTTGGAAAGTTGCAAAAGGTCCGTCTATAACCTTTACTTTTTCACCGACAGAGAAAGTTTGGTTCATGCGCGGAGCTTTTTCGCCTTTGATTTCACCTGCTTTCTGCAGCAAAGCTTTTGCTTCGTCAGAAGAAATAGGGCGTGGCTTTTGCCCCGCTTCATTTACACCAAGAAAACCTGTTACGCCCTGAATACGGCGGATTGTCGCACAGGTATTCTTCCAACCGAGATCAGGAAGGTCCAATTCTACCATAATGTAACCAGGAAGGAATTTTTTGGTGACTACTTTCTTTTTTCCGCCTTTAATATCAACAACATCTTCAACCGGAACCTTAACATCAAGAACGATGTCAGAATCTAGTTCTTTCATTTCAATCAGAGAACGGATAGTTTTTTCGATTTTGTTTTCATACCCGGAAAAGGTATGAAGTATGTACCAACCTTTTGCCATTACCGCGCCTAGAAAATAAGATTCATGCCGGTAACGAACAACCAGTCAAGAAGACCCAGTACAGCTGCAACAACGATAGTAGAAATAAGAACTACTTTTACTGAAGAAACAACGTCATCAACACCAGGCCAAACAACCTTTTTCAGTTCAGCAAAACTTTCTTTAAAAAACTGGATAATTTTGCCCATTTCAAGCCCTCATTTTTTCAAATAATTTTACAGGCCAGGCAGGACTCGAACCCGCAACACTCGGTTTTGGAGACCGACGCTCTACCATTAGAGCTACTGACCTAAGATATTGATAAAAAATCGTAAAAAACAATTTTTTATCAATACGGACGAATACGCATATTCGCCCTTTTAAGCATTATTTTGCTTTTGTTTCCTTATGCAAAGTATGTTTGCGGTCAAACGGACAGTATTTATTCAGTTCCAATTTTCCCTGAATATTCTTTCTGTTTTTTTGAGTGGTATAATTCTTTCTCTTGCATTCAGAACACTGGAGTGCGATAATTTCTACCGCAGTTTTCTTGGAAGCCATACGATTCCCCTTAACTTATACTTTACCATGTTTACAAAACATGCCTTAAAGCGGAAGAGCCTCCAAACAGAATCGAACTGTTGACCTCAACCTTACCATGGTTGCGCTCTACCGACTGAGCTATAGAGGCAAATGCCTTATAAACACCCTAATAATCAATTTATGAAATATAGGTTTGCAGAATTTAACAGAATTTATTTTTTTTGTCAACGAAAAAGATTGATGAAGTTAAAAAAAAAGGATATTTTATTTTTTATGAAAACGATAGACACTATGGTCGACAGTATTCTTGACTCTTACGAAAACTACGGCGGAATTAACTTTACCGAAGCAGAAAATTTTCCCAACAAAGAAACAGTTATTTCTGTTTTAAAAGATATACAGAATCTCATTTTTCCGGGATTTTCCACCGCAGAAACACTTGATCGCACAAATCTCAAATATTCAACAGGAGAACGAGTTCATCGAATAGTCTCAACACTTACAACAGAAACAAAAAAAGCTCTTCTATATATATGCAAAACTAAACAGCAAAATCAGACGAACTGCTTCGGACTGGCGGAAAAAACAGTTCTATCCTTAATTGAACACATTCCCGAAATCCGCCGTCTTGCAAAACTCGATGCAGAAGCCGCCCTTGAAAACGATCCTGCTGCATCAAGCATTGAAGAAGTAATTCTTTCATACCCCGGACTGGAGGCCATAATAGTCTACAGAATTGCACACTTTCTACAAAAAAACGGAGTCCCCATAATTCCGAGGATAATGACCGAATACATTCACGGTAAAACCGGTATTGACATTAACCCAGGTGCAACAATCGGCGAATCATTCTTTATTGATCACGGAACAGGTGTTGTTATCGGCGAAACCTGCATAATCGGAAACAACGTTAAAATCTATCAGGGTGTAACGCTCGGAGCTTTGAGTGTGGCAAAGGAACTCCAGAACAAAAAACGACATCCTACTATAGAAGACAATGTTACTATTTATCCTGGCGCAACCATTCTCGGCGGCAACACCGTAATAGGCGAAAACAGCATAGTAGGCGGAAACGTCTGGATAATAAAATCAATACCACCTAACAGCAAAGTAAAATACAAGCTGGCAGACAGCGCAGACTGATTACTTCGCGAATAATTCCTTAATCAGGGTTTTTAAATCCTGAACCTTTGTAACACCTTCACACTCTTCCGGTGCAAGGATGCGGGGGAAACCGAGTGTTTGTGCCGTTTTTACACGTTGCTTCAAACGCGCAACCGGACGAATTTCACCAGCAAGACTTATTTCGCCGGCAAGAGCCAATCCCTGAGGACAGGGCAAATCCGTTCTTGCCGAATACAGAGCGGCGGCAAGTGCCAAATCCACCGCACTTTCTGAAATGCGAACACCACCTGCCACATTAACATACAAGTCATATTCACTGAGCTTTATTCCAAGCTTTTTCTCCAAAACGGCAGCAATGCGGCTAACCCTTGCTGATTCTATCTTTTCGGAAAAAACTCGGGTAATACTAGCTTTTGCAGGAATCGTAAGAGCCTGTATTTCTACGAGGAAAACGCGGGAGCCTTCAAAAACAGGAACAACAGCAATTCCTGCCGGCAAAGCACCTGTTCTCCGTGTTATAAACATCGAAGAAGGATCTTCAATCTGAACAAGACCATGCTCACCCATCGAAAAAATACCCAGTTCATCTACGGAACCGAACCGGTTTTTTTGCGCACGTAAAAACCGTACATCGTCCGAATTCCGCTCAAACGTTATAACAGTGTCAACCATGTGTTCCAACGCCTTCGGTCCGGCAATTCCGCCGTCTTTTGTAACATGTGCCGAAATAAACAAAACGGAATCACGTTCTTTTACCCAGCTTATAAGCTCGTTGGAACAATACTTTAACTGCGAAACAGTACCAGGAATAAGTCCGGCTTCAGGACTGTACACCGTCTGAATGGAATCAACTATTACACACACTGGATTCAAGTCATTTAAAGCACTCATCACATCTTCAAGTCGCGAAGCCGAAAGAATGTCGATTTTTTCGAGCGATATACCAAGCCTGTCCGCGCGGGAACGAATCTGAGAAGCGGATTCCTCGCCCGAAACATACAGAACTCTGCCATTTGTTTCAATCAGTGCGGCGGTTTGCAGCAAAAGAGTGGACTTACCGATTCCAGGTTCGCCGCCTATAAGCACAGCGGAACATCTCGTCGCCCCGCCGCCGAGGACACGGTCAAACTCACTTGTTCCTGTAGAAAGGCGGGCACATTCCATCGGATTTACGGACTTTAAAGGAACAGGCTTTGCCGGACCCTGCCCCGAAAACGGGACATTTGCCTGCGGCTGCGAAAAACATTCTTCAAAACTGTTCCACTCGCCGCATTCGGGACATCTGCCGAGCCATCGCGGCTGTGTATAACCGCAGGAAGCGCACCGGTACACAACGGAAGAATCTTTTTTCTTTGACATTCCTTAAATATCCGACACTTTTACACAGCAGTCAAGTGTTTTTCCTTACGCTGCGAATTTAGCCTATGGAATAATTTACAAAAAAAACTCGATACTGTAGTATAATTTTATGAAACATTCATTATACACGGGCATAAAGGCCTTTGCTTTTATCATTTGCTTATTATTGGTTGCAGGCTGCAATAAAAAATCAGCCTCCGCAAAGGATTCAAATTCTTCACAGGACGACACGGGTTTTAGAGTTATTGCATTTGAACCCGACGGCGAACTGCCCGATGAAGTAAAATTTCCTTCAATTTATATACAGTTTTCTGAACCTGTTGTAGCTCTTCAGGAACTGGGAACACCGTCAAATCAATCCGATGTATTCAAAATTGAACCGGAACTGAAAGGTGTTTTCCGCTGGTATGGAACAAGTCTTTTGAGCTTTGAAAGCGAAGACGAAATCATTCCCCAAAGAGAATACAAGGTTACAGTAAACAAAAACCTCACTTCAAAAGAAGGAGAAAAAATCACCGGACAAACAGAGTTCTCGTTCAGAACGGAAGAACTTAAAATGCTGTCCGTCGTTCCGGGATATAATGAAATAAAAGACGGTAAATACATAGACAAGGACGATGTTCCACTGAAAGCAGCTTCCAACATTGCGGTTTTCTTTTCATATCCTGTAAATACAAAAGTTATCACGCCGTTTATTTCAATCGCGGACGAATCAGGAAAAGAATACTCTTTCACAGCTTCCGCCATTGAAAATGAAAATGCGGTACTGCTCAAGGTAAAAGAAAACTTTCCGCAGAACATAAATGTCAATGTAATCTTAAAAGAGGGTGCAAAATCTGAAAAAGATTACCTCGGCACAAGTACCGAAGTAATTGAAACGTTTCATACCTTAAAAAACTTTACACTGAACGATACAAACACTTATGCACACAGCTACGGCAAATACACAAATCCGGTATACCTGTGGTATTCACATCAGCTTGATGAATCAAATGTTGAATACATTGCAAAAAATCTTAAAACACAGCCGGCAATGGCGATAACAAAAGACAATATCGAAATTTCAGGCAGACAACTTATAATTTACGGACTGCCGGTTACTTTTGAGCAGACATACTCCATGACTATTCCTGACGGAATAAGCGACATATACGGAAGAAAAACCTCTGACACAGAACAGCTTGAAATCACAGTTCCGGCCGCACTGAGCTACGCGTCTTTTAAGGACTATGGAGCCGGAATTCTTGAAGCACAGTATTCGCCCAAAATTGCCTTTGAATATCAGAATGTTTATTCAGGTTCAGGTTATTCCGTAAACAATGATTATTTTGAAATAAATCCTTCCGCTGCTCAAAAAAACAAGCGGATTATTCATACTGTCGACCTTACGCCTTACCTGCAGAAAGTTGCGGACCGCTATTACGGTCATGTTGATTTTTATGCCAACATGGTAGTTAAAGATCCGTGGGGTGATGAAGGCGACACTTATGACCGGGACAACAACCAGTTCATTCAGGTAACAGACCTCGGCGTTACTGTCCGTTACGCATTCAACAAGCTTGTTGCAATGGTAACTTCACTTGAAACCTGCGCACCTGTAAAAGATGCGCAGGTTACAGCCAGTTTTGTTGACTACAGGGACGGTATCAAATCCGTATTCAACAACACCAGCAAAGTTTTGTGCAAAGGCACTACAAACGAAAAAGGTATCGCCGTCATTCAGATTCCTGAAGGCAGATACAACCAGCTGAAGAATTCCAATAACGAATTGTATCTGGACGTTACCAAAGAACAGGACAGGGTAGCTTTCAGAGCAAACCTTACAAGCATTTGGCGTTATGACATAGTTTCTTCGTCTTACCCTGAAGATGCTGAAAGAGTAAAGATGCGAACTTTTATCTTTACAGACCGAGGTCTTTATAAACCCGGCGAAAGCGTCACATTCCGAGGTATAGACAGGGATCAGAAACTTGGAAAACTTTACACATACACGGGTCCGTACAAAATTTCAATCTGCGAAGACAGATGGAAGGGAAAGGAAATTGCTTCCTTTGAGGGCAAAACAAGCTCTTCAGGAGGCTTCTGGCACAAATTCAAGCTTCCTCAGGATTTGGAACCCGGCGACTATGTTATCAAATACTCAAGAGCAACAAAAACCGATTCAAATTCACAGCAATCAATAAGTTTTACGGTTGCCTATTTTGAACGGCTTAGATTTTCAGCATCAGCTTCAATACCGAATGTTACATATACAAGAGGCGACCGCGTGGATGCACAGGTTTCCGCGGAATATCTCGGCGGCGGAAGCATGTCAGGAAGTTTTTATCACGCATCCTGGTTTACGGAGCCGACCTGGTTCCGTCCTGCGGACAAAAAATATGACGAATACAGATTTGGTCCTATACAAGGATATGACTACCGCTCGTACATCGGTTCTGAAGACGGTGTTCTGGACACAGCCGGAAAAGCGTCCGTATCTTCAAAAACAGGTTCAGAAAGACTTAAAGGTATGCCTTACCAATACCGTGCTGAAATCAGCGTAACAGATGCCGGTGATCAGGAAATTACTGCAACAGCATTTGCAACAGTCCACCCAGCACAGTATTATATCGGGCTTTCTTCACCCAACGGTATTAAGGGCTATCCAAAGAAAGGTACAAAACTTACATTCAACTATCTTCTTGCAACACCCGAAGGCGAAGCTCCTTCAAAAGACAAGCTGCCATCAAAAAAAGCAGACCAGCAGATAACCGTAGAGCTGTTGCGCGAAGAATGGAAAACCGTTCAGCAGATGGGTTACAGCGGTACAATCAATACACGCTGGGTAAAGGAAATGGTAACGGATTCCGTTCAGACCGTTCCTCTTGCAGATTCAGGCTCATTCACCGTAACACCGCAGAAAGGCGGCGCATACATTGTCCGTATGACTTCAAAAGACAAAAAAAGCAACGAAGTAATCACCGAACGCCGAATGTATGTAACCGGTTCCGACTGGTACTACTACGGAGAAGATTCAGAAGAACTCAAACTTTTGAGCGACAAAGACGAATACAAAATCGGCGACACAGCCAGCGTTATGCTTCAAAGCCCGCTTGAAAAAGGCAAATACCTGCTTACGATTGAACGCGAAGGCATTTTCAGCGAAGAAGTTCTGGACATAAACGAATCCGTTACAGTCCTTGAAATTCCAATTAAAGAAGAATACTTGCCTGTCGTTTATGTAGCACTTTCAACCTTCTCAAAGCGCAGCGGTGACCCGGCACAGGATTACGACTCGCCTGACTTCAACAAACCAAAGGCATACTTCGGCGTAACAGCCCTGCATATAAATCCTGAGGCAGCATCATTTGATATAAAGGTTGCCTCCGATAAGAAAACCTACCAGCCTGGTGAAAAAGCCACCCTTACACTGACAGCAACAAAGGACGGCAAACCATTAAGCGGTGCGGAACTCACACTTATGGCAGTAGACAGAGGCGTTATTGATCTTATCAATTACCACGTTCCAAATCCTGTTACTTACTTTTATAACGAATACTACTTCCCGCTGTGCATATACGGCGGTGATTCCCGCTCACTGCTCATAGACCCGGTTGTTTATGAATCCAAAAACCTTTTCGGCGGCGACGCTGACGGCGAAGACGACGAAAAAATGCAGGAGCGCAAAAACTTTGATGCTACCGCGGTATTTGAACCGTACCTGCTTACGGATGAATCCGGTAAAGCAACCTGCACATTCACATGGCCCGACAACCTTACCGCATACCGCGTAACAGCAATCGGTGCAAAGGACGCCCACTTCTCCATAGCAGAAGACGAAATATCCGTAGCAAATCCGATTTCCGTACGTGATGTACTTCCACGCAAACTGCGCGTCGGCGATAACAGCGAAGCAGGTGTTGTTATTTCAAACCTGCAGGATACAGCGCAAAGCGTAACAGTTTCGCTTGCAATCTACGACGGTATTGAAAAAACAGGAAAACCGGCGGAAGAAGACGGTTACATAAAAGAACCCGGACACATTGCAAACGCAGGAAAAACTGAACAGACAATCACTGTTCCTGCAAACAGCACACTTCCGCTTATGTTCCCGATAAAAGCCACACAGAGCGGCTTTGCCACCTTGGAATTCACTGTCAAATCTTCACTGGTAAACGAACGCATTCTTAAACCGCTTGAAGTTGAAAAACAGTATATGTTTGAGACCGTAACAACAGTAGGTCAGACAGCAACCGGCAACAGCAAAAAAGCCGCAAACAAAGACGACAACACAGCAAAAGAAACTGTCATAATTCCGGCAAGCGCAGACGGAATGGGAACACTTTCCGTAACGCTCGATCCAAGCCGGCTAGGTGTTCTTAAAGAAGCAGTAACATATCTGTTCCACTATCCTTATGGTTGTATGGAACAACGTTCTGCGGCAATTCTTCCGATGGTATACTTCGGTGATTACATAAAAGTTTTCGGACTTAACTCCGAAGTTTCAAATCCAAAGAAAGTAATTGAAAAAGAATTAAAAGCCTGGGGCAAAGTTCAAAAATCAAACGGAGGCTTCCCGTACTGGCCTAACGGCAATTACGCATCACTTCCTGTTACGATGAGAATTGGCGAAATCCTTGCTGCGGCAAAAGACTCCGGCATAAAGATTCCGTCTTCAATCGATTTGAATGCACTTGCAAATTATATTGCAGTTGAAATGGTAGATGCCGGTTACAGTACTGAAAACAATCCATACGCCTACGCATACGCAAACTATGTTCTCGTTCGTCTGGGCTTCTCAATCCCGATGGAACGGGTACACAACATAGTTGCCAGCGAAAAGAGTGATATTACAGAACTTTGTTATGCAGGACTTATGTATCTTGAACTCGGACAAACCGAAAACGCAAAAGAAGTTGCAAAGCAAATAAAGAGATATACACGTCCTACAACACGGGGAATCGACCTTACAACACGCAAAGGCTACTGGTCTTCATGGTACTACTTCTCCGGTGAAACCGAAGCCTATGCAATGGCATTAAAATTCTTCTCAAAGCTCGACACCAATGATGAAATAAACGGAAGGCTCGTATACCAGCTTCTTGAACTGCAGAAAGCCGGCAACGGTTTCTGGAAATCTACCGCAACAACGGCAAAAGTTCTTGATGCACTGGATACCTACATAAAAGCATTCAATCTTGAAGATACAAACTTCACAGCCGAAGCTCTTATTTCGGGTAAATCCGTTGCAAAAGCACACTTCAAAGGTGTAGCAGCCCTTCCGGAAGAAACTGTTCTCACATTTAACGAAGAACCTCTTAAATCACTCGGAACAGAAAAAGAACTTCCTGTCGTTATGAACAAAGAAGGAACAGGAACCTTGTTCTACACAATCTCAATGAAGTACGCCATCCCGCCTGAAAAACAGTATGCGAGAGACGAAGGCTTCTCGGTCTTTGTTGATTACATCGACCTCGCTACAGGAAAATTCGTACCGGAGAACAAACTTGTAGCAGGAAAAACATACAAGGCTAAAATCACACTGTCTTCCACACGCGACAGAACGTTTGTCGCAATGCGTGTACCGATTCCTGCCGGTGCTGAAATTATGAACGCAGCGTTTGTAACAACCGGTACAAAGTCCGAATACGAAAAAGAAGAACAAGACGAAGACACATACTATGACTTTAGATGGGGACTTTCAAGCCAGACAATCTACGACAGCGAAGTCCAGTATTTCTGGGACATCTTCCCGGCAGGCAGACAGCAGGTAGATTTCCTGTTCAGGGCTGTAAGAAAGGGCGAATACCAGACTCCTGCAACACAGGCAGAATGTATGTATGAAAGCGAAGTCTTTGGACGAAACAACGGAAAAGTCTGGATTATTGAATAAACTTTTTCAAAAGAAACCGGTTCGGGTGCTTATACTTGTGCCGGTTTCTCTGCTGCTGCTTTTTTTTATAATCGTTCTCCTTTTAAAAGTGCTACCTTTTTCACAATTGAAGAAATTTGAAAACCGTCAGTACAGTACGCGTTTTTATGACCGCAACGGTATTCTTCTTTCTGTAATGAGCCTTGAAGACGGAGTTCGCAGGGAATGGACACCGCTTAAGGAAATACCGCTTGAAATACGGGATGTATTCATAAAGGCTGAAGACCGGAATTTTTATTCCCATCATGGTGTGGATTCGGGAGCCGTATTCCGGGCACTTACGCAGAACGTGACGAACAAAAGAACAGTAAGCGGCGCTTCAACCATAACAATGCAGCTTGCACGACTTGTTGTTCCCCGAAAAAAGCCGCAGGCAACCATAAAAGACAAAATAACGGAAGCCGTAAACGCAATCCGCATAGAACTAAAACTCAACAAAGACCGGATTCTTGAACTGTACCTGAACAATATTCCATTCGGTTACAGAACAGAAGGAATAACCAGTGCGGCACGGAATTTTTACGCTTGTTCAATTCACAGCCTTACGACGGAACAGATTGAAACACTTGCGCTAATTCCGCGCCGTCCGGCATCATACATAGAACTTGTTCCGTCTACACAGGCTTACGACTATCCAACAGAAACACCGCATTTTATCATCTGGGTATGCAACCAGTACAAAGAAAAAAAGCAGCTTATTCCACCTGATGTTTATCTTTCAATCGATTCAAAGCTCACAAACGATGCAGCCAATTCCATTGCGAGGGAAGTCAGCAGATACTCAAGAGCAAGAGTATCGGACGGCGCCGCATTCGCAATTAACAATAAAACCGGCGAAATAATACTGTGGTGCGGCAGCACAAGCTTTGAAAAAGAAGGCACAGGCCAGATTGACGGTGTTTTAGTACGTAATCAGGCGGGAAGTTCCATGAAACCGTTTTTGTATGCTTACTCAATTGAAAACGGTTTTCCACCGAATACCGTTCTGCCTGATATTCCTTCCGATTTTGGTACAGAACAGGTATATGTTCCGCAAAACTTTAATAACCGTTTTAACGGTCCGCAGCTTATGCGCACATGCCTTGCTTCAAGCCTGAATGTTCCTGCAGTTTACCTGCTTTATCACATAGGCGTAGATTCGTATTTTCAGCTCCTTCAAAAACTAGGCTTTGCCTCGCTCAAAAACGACCGGGAAAACCTCGGACTTTCACTTGCACTCGGTGCTGGCGAAGTAAAGCTTTATGAGCTTGTACGGGGTTTCAGCGTTTTTTCACGAGACGGCACACTTCCTGTCCTTACTTTTGAAAAAACAGCCGCGTCTTTTGCCGCACCCGAAGAGGACACAATCTATAAAAACGACACAGCACGGATTATTTGCGACATTCTGTCCGACAAAAATGCGCGCTCACTGGGATTTGGCTTTGCAAAAGTATTTGACACGCCGTATCCCGCTATTTTTAAAACCGGAACTTCAAATCAGTTTCAGAACATCATCGCGCTTGGTTCAACAAAAACATACACAGTTGGTGTTTGGATGGGCAACGTTACCGGCGAAACCGTAATCGGCGAAACAGGAAGTTCAATTCCGGCGGGAATTGTGCGTAAGATTCTGGACACACTTGAAAGCGAAAACCCCGCCCCAAGCTCAGAAATCAAATTTGAAAAACCAGAATTGTACCGCAAGCAAAAAATCTGCGCACTGTCTGGTAAGATTGCAACTAAAGACTGCCCCGCAACAACGGAAGAATTCATACTTAAAGGACAAAAACTGGAATCATGCGACTGGCACAAAATCAAAAACGGGCAGCTTGAAGTAAACTATCCCGACGAGTACCAGCGCTGGATCGGTTCAAAAAACATAAATGCAGCACTGAACTATCTGGGAAAACTCCGTTTTGCATATCCGCAGGACAGAAGCGTATTCCTTTTTGATACAAATATGCCCAAACAAAAACAACAGCTGCGGATCGACGTAACCGGCGGAAGCGAGGACGAAGCAACACTGTACGTTGATTCACAAAGTCTTGGAACAAGCCGCCGTCCTTTCAGCTGGTATATGCCGGTCGAACCGGGTACACATACTTTGGTTGTACAAACAAAAACCGAAAGTGACCGAATAACAATAGAAGTCAGGTAACTTTCAACTCATGCTAACAGAAATCATTCCTAATGCCGATAAACAAATAATGAAACATAATTCAAAAGCAATCCTGCCATTATTTGCAATATGTATATTCCTTACACAAACCCTGTGGGCAACAGTTCCCGATGTCCTTTCAATTCCGGATTCTTCGGAAATTAGAAAAAAAACACTTGAATCATGGCTTCTTGCCCCGACATCGGAACTAAAGAATAAAGAGCCACAAAACATACATACAAGCTATGGTCAGATATTTCAGATAAAAACTGAGATTTCGGATAAAACAATTCTTATAGCTGTTGCTCCTAGAAAAGAAGACTACACATTTGACTATTCCGCCCCAGGAGCATGGAAACTCTTTAAGGATACAGAGACCGGCAAGATGAAAGAGATCCAGTTCTTTTTTCTGAATGATCCGAACATCTACGTTCGCCTTTTACCGGATGAAAAACCAAATAAGCCGAAAGTTCATGTGGATTTGATTATATACAATTCTTTCGTTGCACGTAACATTCCTATCGGTTTGCAATTTGAAGACCTTCTTACAATATCTTTCAGTGAACTGTATGAACTCACATACGATGTCATACCATGGGATTATGTCAAATTTGACCCAAGAAAATACGCTAACAACGAATATATGATTTCAAAAATTCGCGACAATCTGCCACGTTTTGAATATCTTGAAGATACATGCTATGACGAAAATAAAAATCCTGTGATGATTTCAACAAATGAGCGACGCAGCAAAACTCCAGGAAAACTGGGAGTAAACAGCAGTGGTTTTACAAAATGGGTTGCAGACGGAATCACATATAATTTGAACGAACATTATCTAAGAATCGAACCTTTGAAACGTCATACTGTAGATGTAGCAAATACTATGTATGAACCTCCGGAAATTGACAAGGAAGTTTTCGCTTCGCTCAACTGGACACGTAATCTCGCCGCTGCATTGATAAGTGCTGCCACAGATAAAGATTTTGATGCAATAACAGCAGGGACCGATGTTCTGGTCGAACCCTTTTCTTCCGTTCTTACAAACGACAAGCCGGGTATATTAAAAAACATAGGTTATATAAAAAACACAGGTTACGACATTTCAATGCTAAAATCATTGTTTCTTGTGCTTGCTTCAACTGAGCCTGACATGTTCTATTTTGGTGCAATAAAAAGCCGGGATACAAAATATCCGGAAAAATGGATATTCAATCACGAAGCAGTATTTTTCCCCTACTTTGACAAACAAGGAATCTGTAAAATAGTTGTTTTTGAATGCGGAGTTGAAACGGATTTTGATACTTTTATTCAGAACAACCCTGATACATTTGTTCATCTTGTAAGGGCAAAATCAACAGACAACTTTTTGCCCTATTGATACAAAAAAGCTGTCCCAAACTTTTAGGACAGCTTTTTTATTTAAGTTCTTATTTCAGTAATGCCCGATTATTTTTCAATAATCTTTGCAAGATTTTCAGCTGTAAAGCCAAGATGTGCGGCAACCTTTGCGGCTGGTCCTGATTCACCAAATCTGTCGATTGAGAATACATCGTCATGACTTGTCGTAAAGTAATCCCAACCCATTGAAGAACCGGCTTCAGCCGTTACAACTCTTGCTTTTGGAGAAATTATCGCGTCTTTTATTTCCTTGGGCTGAGCAATAAATGCTTCGCGGTCAAGAACAGAAACAACACGGACTGTTTTGCCCTTTACAAGTTTTGCAGCTTCAAGCGCAAGATTTACCTCAGAACCGGAAGCAAGTACCGTTACATCTGGAGTTTCACTACCTTTCTTAACAATATATGCACCGCAGCGAACCGTATTCTTCCAATCGGGGTCTTCCTTTTCGTAAACAGCAAGTCCCTGTCTTGTAAGTGCCATACATGTAGGCTTGTTCTTTGTTTCCATTGCAATTTCCCATGCTATGGAAGCTTCTTCAGCATCGCCCGGACGAAGAATCTGTGTATTCGGGATAGCGCGCAAAGCGGCAAGTGTTTCAATAGGCTGATGAGTAGGTCCGTCTTCACCAACGTAAATTGAATCGTGAGTAAGTACGTAAACAACAGGCTGTCCCATCAAAGCGGAAAGACGCAATGCCGGACGCAGGTAATCGGAGAAAACCATGAACGTTGCGCAGAAAGCACGCAAACCACCATGCTGTGTAATTCCGTTACAAATAGCAGCCATTGCAAATTCACGGATACCAAAGCGGATGTATCTGCCGGCGCGGTTTTCGGGAGTATAGTCTGTTTCACCTTTAAGAGCAGTTACGTTTGGTCCCTGCAGGTCAGCAGAACCGCCTACAAGGTTTGTATAACGCTTAGCCATTACGTTGAGAGCTGCACCATGAGCATTACGTGTTGCAAGAGAATCGCCTATCTTGTATACAGGGAGGTCAACTTCGGCAACAGCTTTTCCAGCCTGGTAAGCATCCCATTCGGCACGTTTGGCAGGATTTGCCTTTGACCATTCACTGAACAGCTTATCCCAGTCAGCGTTTGCTTTTTCAAAGTCTTTTGCTTTTTCAGCAAAATATGCGGTGGCTTCGGGAGCTACATAGAATTCGGCATCTGCTGGAATATGCAGGTTTTCTTTTGCAGCTTTAACACCGTCAGGTCCGAGTGGAGCACCGTGTGCTTTTGCAGTACCGGCGACAGTAGGAGCACCGTTTCCGATTACGGATTTTAGCATTATGAGTGACGGACGCTTGTCTTTCTTTGCTTTTTCAACAAGAGAGGCAATTCCTTTCATATCATACATATTGCCTCGCAAAATCTGCCAGCCGTATGCTTCAAAACGTTTTGCTACATCTTCTGTGAATGCGATGTCGGTTGAACCGTCAATACTGATTTTGTTTTCATCATAGAAAACAATGAGTTTTCCAAGCTGGAGATGACCGGCAAGACTTGCAGCTTCAGAAGCAACACCTTCCTGCAAACAACCTTCACCAACAAGAGAATATGTATAATGATCAACAATTTTGTGCGCAGCAGTGTTAAAACGCGCGGCAAGCATTGTTTCGGCGATTGCAAAACCAACAGCCATTGCAACACCCTGTCCGAGCGGACCGGTTGTTGTTTCTACACCGTCAGCCATTCCGTACTCAGGGTGACCGGCACAGTGAGAGCCAATCTGACGGAATGTTTTAATATCGTCCATTGTTACGCCGTATCCGGCAAGGTGAAGTATTGAATACTGCAGCATTGAACCGTGTCCGGCAGAAAGAATAAAGCGGTCTCTGTCCGCCCATTTTGAATTTTTAGGGTTATGTTTCATGATTTCGCCGTACAAAACAGCGGCAAGTTCTGCTGCACCCAGCGGCAAACCAGGATGTCCTGAATTTGCTTTTTGAATAGCATCCATCGACAAACTGCGAATGGAGAGAGCTACGGATTCAAGTCCTTTTACATTCATTTTTTTCTCCTGTAACATCTGTTTTATTTCAGAACCTGAAATGCAACAGTTATAATTTTAACAAACAGAAAAATTACGGAGCAAGACAATTGTCTATTGCTTCCAACAATTCGTTTTCTGTCGGCTTTTTTTCAAGTATTTGTCTGAAAGCAGGTTTTTGGAACAAAAACGCCAGCTGCGATAAAACCATAAGATGTGTTTTTGTATTTGCAGTTAAAAGCATAAAATACACATAAACAGGTTTCATGTCCGGCGGATTCATCATTACAGGCTTATCCAAAAAACAGACAATCAGTCTTTGTTCGTTTTCGTCATTAAAAAGCGGATAACGCGGATGAGGAATTGCAATTCCGTTTCCAACAGCAGTTGTCATCAGTTCTTCACGCTGACACAATTCCTGATACAGCTTGTCCTTTGATAGCCCCGCAGGAATTTCCGCTGTATCCAGAATACTTTTGAAAATAAGTTCAGGTTTGTCACCTTTGATATTGAAGTAAACACCACCTTTTTTGATCAATGACTTTATTACTTCTTTGTTATTTGTTTTTTCTGTCATCTTTTTCATCCCTCCTGCTGATTACGGTAAACCTGTCTTTCTTCAATTTTCGTATAGGAGCAACCAACTCTTCCTGCAACTCCTCAAAAGTAAACTGCATTCCTTCAAGAGATAACTTCATACCCGAAAAATCTTTATCGCTTAAAGAAACAGGAAAAACCAGCGACTCCAACATTCGCGCCACATGTCCGAACAATTGTGAAAGAATCAGCAACGGTTGCTGCGGCAACTGTCCCTGAGAGCCCAAAGAATCCAACTCATCAATATAGGCAAACAATGCCATATACAAATCAAGCAAATCCGCTCTAAGCTTTCCGGTTTCAAAATCAGCAAACCAGTTGTAATTGCGTGCAATTATAGCACGTCTTTTTTCTAAGTGCAACAAACAAAAAAGCCTGTCTTTTGTTGAAAGCTTTGTTTCCGGCGGGAAAAGCTTTTTAATGACGGAAGCACAATTCTGTTCTTTTTTATAGAGCGAATCCAATATAAAAACATCAATGAAATTTTGCGAAAAATTCATAAATGCAGAAAGCATCGGTACTTCTGCATCTGCGAGGTTTTCTTTGGTTTCGGGTGGCATCCATTTGTCAAAAAGCGAAATCTCTTCATTCTTTCTCCAAAGGCGCGTTTCTACACCGTAATCACGCAGTTCAACTTTTTGTGAAATTGAAAAATACTCCCAAAACGAAGAACAATCTTCTTGAAAAATGCAATCACATGCGTATAAAAACGCATACGCAATCTGCTCTTCAATTGAAGAAGCAGGACCAATAACGTTAAAGACGTTAAGCAAGCTTTCTTCAATTTTTTTCTGCCATTCCTTGCGTTTCTCATCTGCTGGCGAACATACAAAAGGATTCTCTTTTTTCTCTATCAGCGGCTCAACCTCAAAAGCAGGCTTTCTCCAGTTAATTAATTTAAAAAGCAACCGGCATCCGTTCTCAAAATTCGATTGTTTGTAAACCTCTCTCATGTCAATTGCCGTAACACTCAGCTTACCCGGCAGTTCATAGTTGTTGTTCACAAAATCATAATTGGAATTTGCTTTGTCGTAAGACAAATAATGCGGTATAAATTCCTCACCAAAAAACTTGTAGTACGTTAGTAAATCATTTGTCTGCATTGTTATCACAGTTTGAGGCAATTTTTTGCCGTTATACATAAAGGTGTAATCGCTCGGGAAAAAATCAGGATTTGCAAAAGGTATACACCTGCACCCCGGAATCAATACAGAATTCTGGACTTCAAAGCGGTCGGGAACAATCGAAAAATACTTGTCGATGAACAATGCTTCACGAGAAATATAGGCATTATTCTGCAGTTCTAGAATATTGGGATTCATTGAAATAATATCGTTTATTTGAAAAACATAATCTGAAAAATCGACTTTGGGAGCAAGGTGCTGCAAAAACATAAGGACATCAGCAACAGTAAAAGCAGTTCTCTGTGAACTAATATAGAGCTCAACAGTCTTCTCGATATTAAAATTCATATACTTGATAATATAAGAGCTTTCAATAAAAGTCGACAGTTTTGAATGAATTTATCCAGCAAATCATTTCTGTTGTAAAACACTTTTTAATTTAAACTAAAATGCTACGGACTGTCAGCAACAACAGCATGAAAAATAATACCAGACATTGCCAAAATAGTAATTTTGTAGATATACAAATGTGCAATAAACACAGATGTTATTATTCCGCTCAAAAACTAATAATAGATGATTTCAAAGCAGCCGCATTTAAAAAAACCTGCCTTTTTATAGGCAGCTTTAGCACACATATTCTTTTTCTTTACAAACAGGACAATACGCTTGCCATTTTCACATAATTTATGTGCAGTATAATTCGTCAAAAAAGTAGCAAATCCCCTGTTTCGGTATTTGACATCTGTAAACACACCACCTATTTGGGCAAAGTTTACACCAACGGCATTTGTACCTGCTTTTGCAACCGCAATATCGTTCTCATATATTGCAAAAATCGATTGTGCTTTCAAAGATTTTTGCAAAGCAAGCCTGCTTCTTGCAGGATTATGTTCTGTTCCCGGCGGCAGCACTTCAACCAGCTCGTACTGCTTTTGCAGTACGTAAAGGCTTTCTGCATCTTCAGGAACACATTTGCGCAACGTAAATGGAGAAGCCAAATCAAAATCTAGCTTTTTACCACCGTATTCCATTAAAAAATATTCCCACTCGCATACAGATTTACGGCCGTAAAAATTCTGCAAAATCTTTGAACCGTATTCTTCGCCCATAATCGTGTTTATTTTTTCTACAGATAGGATTTCTTTAAGGTTACCGCAAAGCTCTGGATTATGTTCAAAGATTTTGGTATCCGGCAGACAGTGGTACAAAAAGCCATAACTGGAAAGTGCAATTACACCGCATATCCTGTCATTGTCAAAAATGGCAAAAACATCCTTAAACTTTGCTCCTCCAGCAAATTCCGAAGAAAGCGTAACGCAAAAAGCTTCGTGCTCAACAACAAATGCGTTGACGTCACAAAACAAAGTCTTATCAAGCTTTTTCAAAATATGATTGTTCATAATCTTATTCTTCCTTAAGAGGCAAAGCGCCTTGCGGTTCAAAATCACCACAAAGACAAGCAAATACCGCCTTAAAAGAAAAATGCGAATAACTGTAGCACATCAAAATTGAATCTGCCCAGTCAAATCCTTTCATAACAGGTACAGGAGACAACCCTGAAACAATAACAGTTCGCACGCCAGTACGGGCAAGTTCCCTTGCAATTCTTACGCCTGCAGAATTAACCACCAGGATGATAACAGTATCATAATACCCCGCCTGTTTCCTTATCGCATCGACAGAAGCTACTAATTCCTGATTATCAGGCTGGTAACGGAAAAAGAACAGGTTTGAACCAGGAAAGTATTTTACACCTTCATCAAAAAAGTCCTGAAACTGACCTGCAATCAATACTCTTCCGCAGTTATCGGCTGTCAAAGGGAACGTTCCTTTTTTATATAGCGTGATTGAACGGCAAGCCTGCTCCAAAAAGAAAGAGGTTCCTTCCTTGTCAGGGACAGAAGAAGGTATTGCTTCCATATCAGGAAACAACGGAACAGGATTTTCACCTTTAAAATACTTAAGCTTTGCAAGTAAAACCTTTTCTGCCGACTTTGTAACAATGTTCCTAAAATCAGCTGAAGTCTGCATAAGATCAATGTTTTTGAGCCAAAGTTCGGCGTTTATTTGCGGAGTGGTTGAAGAACAAAGGATATTGTTACCAGCTTCAATCGCCATTGTAAAAGCTGCGGAAAGACTACCTGCATAAGTTGTGGCTCCATTCATCATCATATCATCAGAAATTATGAGACCGTCAAAGTTCAGTTCTTTTCGGAGAACATCAGTCAAAAAATAACGCGAAAGTGATGCAGGACAGGAATCCTGTGTAATTTTTGGGAAAGCCAGATGTCCTGACATTATTGCAGGTATGCGTTCCTGAATAAGATACTTGAATGGCAAAAGTTCTCTTTCAAAAAGTGTCTTCTTGTCAATGAGGATTTGAGGCAATTGCCCATGTGAATCCAAATCTGTGTCACCGTGACCGGGGAAATGTTTTGCAGTAGACAAAACTCCCGCATATTCCGCTCCGCTTGCAAAAGCTGCCCCGAGAACAGCGGCCTTTAGAGGGTCTTCACCAAACGAACGAGGACCTATTACGGATGAATCCTTGTTTGTATATAAATCCACAGCAGGCGCAAAATTCATGTTAATACCGAGAGCTCTTAATTCTTTAGCGATATAATAACCAGAATAGTACGCATCAACAGGATAACCATCAGCACCGATTGCCAAGTTGCCGGGTGTGTCACTTGAAACACCTTTTACATGGCGGATCCAACCGCCTTCCTGGTCGGTCGCGACAAAAAGAGGAATTTGGAATCGCCCGTTTTTTGCCTTTGCCTGTAGAATAGAAACATTTTTCGCAACCTGAACAACATCATCCGTATTCCAACCAAAAATCTTTATACTACCGATATTGCGTTCTTCTACCCAATATGTGACAAGTTTGCTGGGCTCTTCACCTGCCCATCCAAACATAAAAAGTTGAGCGAGCAGTTCTTCATCGCTCATTCTTGTCACGATTTCTTCCGCAAGCAGTTCGTCAGGATAATCGCTCCAAAATGTAAGATTGGGGTCTTCTTTTATCTTTTCAAGTAACGGGTCTGAATCGTCCAGAAAGCTTTCATATTCGTAATAATCCGAAATAACTGTAGTTCTCTTACAGGAAACGAGACATATAATAACTAAAATGACACATATTATTTTCAGAATATAACGAGAAAACACAAATTCAGCCCAAATTCCGGATATAATTTTCTGCGCCAAAGGCTGCATAAGCTCCATCGGCGGCAGCAGTTACAATCTGACGGAATGGTTTTGCACGGACATCACCTGCGCAAAAAAGCCCCGGCACAGAGGTCTGCATATTCTCGTCCGTAATAATATAGCCGGCGTTGTCTTTTTTTATGAATTCTGCAAGCGATGTCTGTGGAGTCATTCCAACGAATATAAAAACCGCATCCGTCTTATGGACGGTTTGTTCGCCTGTAACGGTATTTTTCAAAAGGATGGTCTCAACTTTGCCGCTTCCGTTTATTTCAAGCGGCTTTTGGTTCAAGAGGAGTGTTATTTTAGGATTGTCTATAACCTTTTTGGCTACACCAGCCTGTGCCCGGAGTTCGTCACGTCTGTGAACAAGATAGACATGGGAAGCCATTCCTGAAAGAAAGCGCGCCTCATCGCATGCGGCATCCCCACCCCCGATTACGGTTACAACTTTGTTTCTGAAAAAAGGTCCGTCGCATGTTGCACAATAAGAAACACCACGGCCGGAAAATTCCGCCTCACCGGGAATATTCAGTTTTCTGTGACTTGCACCGGTTGCTAAAAGAAGAGCCTTTGATTCAAAGGTTTCGGTTCCGGTCGAAACAGAAAAAATGTTACCCTTCTTGTCGATAGAAGCAACAGTTCCCGTAAAAAAAACTGCACCGAATGCCTTTGCCTGTTTTTCCATCCCGGCAGCAAAATCAGCTCCAGAAACAGCAGGAAACAAACCGGGATAGTTTTCCAAATCATTTATCAGGAGTGCCTGTCCACCGGAAAATGCAGACTCAACAAGAGCAGTCTTTAAACCCGCCCTTGCGCCGTACTGTGCCGCAGTCAAACCTGCAGCACCACCGCCTATTATCAAAAAATCAAAAAACTTTTTTTCACCACTGCTCATACTACAAGAATAAACGATTTTTCTTATTCTCTCAATAGCACCACAAAACATCAGCAATTCGACTTACTTACCATTCTCTTCACAAAGGCGGCAATTGCGAAGAGTAACTGTTTGGTAATGGATTGAGTAATAAGAAACTTTTTATCCTAAAAAACTAAACAGCCTTTTATTTTTTAAATTTCTAAACTTGTTAAGAATAATTACCTATTTCTACGAATTATATGATATAATCCTGTTGGAGCAAATAATGACCAAAGAAGAAAATCTTATAAAATGGGATCCAAAATTTAAAATCGGTATTCCTGTAATTGATGCACAACATGAACACCTCGTTAACTTGTGTAATGATTTTTATCAAAGCCTGCTTAAAAGCAAAGACAAAGAAAACTATCAATCACTTGTCAAACAAACACTTGAAAACTGCCTTAATTATGCCGCGACTCATTTTAAGGAAGAAGAACGCCTTATGAAGGCTTCAAACTTCGATGGTTACAGACAACACAAACACAGCCATGATTCATTTACCGCAAAATGCCAAATAACCTATGAAAGCATAGACACTATTTCAATCTCAGAAGCAATAAAATTCTCGCTTTTTCTATATGAATGGATCAACACCCACATCGCACACGAAGACAGGCTCTATCTGCCCACTCTTGTGGAATTCCTAAAAAACCAACAGACAAAATAAGCATATTATTACTCATTGCCGGACGGTTTTATTCTTGGCTTTGTGAATTTGTAAAATTTGGGCGCACGGTAATCAATGTACCAGCCGCCATTATAAAAACCGTTTTCGTTTACAGTGGGAACAACAAAAATGACGTTTGTTGGATTTTCTGTGTCGTATTCAAAGACATTTGACAGCCAGTCACCTTTATTCTCACATTCAAAAAAGTCAGTACGGTCTTTGGGAGTACAAACACTAATCCAGTATTTTCCGGGCGCAAGTATCAGATGCATTGCCATACCACCGCTCAAATACCAGGATTTCATATATTCGTTCTTAACGTTGGAGATTGAAACCCATTCGTAAGTGGCTTTGGCTTTTGTATATGTAACATCTTCGCCTGTTTCTGCATCTTCGAGTTTAAGCCAGCAGCGCACGGTATTTATGTCGCCGTTGTTATCGGGACGGTAAATAATCAGCGACCAGGGATCAGGACCGACTCTCTGCTCCGGCTCGGCATAAACAAAACATGAGAATATACATAAAATCAAAAAAATTCTGACAAATTTTATAAGGATAAAAAAATTGCTGCTTTTTGTCATATCTCCTCGATGATTATTATATTTATACCAATTATCTTCTAATCCAGCCACGCTTTTACAAATTCTTTGGTAATTACCTCTTTTCCGTATTCTGTAACATACGGATATGCGTCGCCAAAATCCAGAATTCGTCCGTCGTTACCAAACACTTTTCTTCCAATTATAATCAAAGTTTTGTACGGTTCGTTATTTCTGTTCAAGAAAATCTTTATAAGGAAAGAATCTTTTTTCCTTTTCAGTTTTTCGACGGAAAGCTTTGCGACGGTATCTTTAGCTATTTTTATCCATTCACCAAAAATCAGGTTTTCCATTTTTTACCCAAAGACAGTATATTTTGTTTTTAAAAATTGATATATAGGTAAAAACGTATTATACTGCTTATAAACGCTTGTAAAAAAGGAATGAGGATGAATAAAGTTTTGTCAGGTACTCTTAAAACAACCGGCATCATAGTATTAGCGTTGATTGTACTATTGTTATTACTGATACTGATTCTGACGATTTTTGAATACAGACCCGCAGCCATATCAGACGCCGAAGTTTTTTCCGCCAATACAACTGCAAACGGCATCAGCACAAAGACAAAAACACAAATCCTCACCTGGAATATCGGCTACGGCGGATTAGGAAAAGCGGAAGACTTTTTTATGGACGGAGGGAAAAGAGTCCGCCCTCAAAACAAGCAAATCGTACAAAATTACACGGATAACATTTGTAAAACTATACAAACTGTTAATGCAGACATAAATTTCATTCAGGAAGTTGACCAAAAAGCACATCGTTCTTATAAAATCAATCAGATTGAACAGATTGCACAAGTTACACAAAAACAAGCCTCATACACACACAACTTTAACTGCATATTCTGCCCGATTCCTTTTCCACCTATAGGACAGGTAAAAAGCGGTGTTGCAATATTTACAAATTACAAAACAACTTCCGCCGTACGTTATGCGCTGCCATCTCCATTCAAGTGGCCGGTAAGAAT
>JAEEGJ010007172.1_pt1 | contig 32335 bp, 27 predicted proteins | sample 8958761 | NCBI WGS metagenome assembly JAEEGJ01 (sample SAMN16246546, study PRJNA631951) | gut metagenome | biome: gut microbiome; feature: rumen; material: RS-attached | host: Bos | place: Iran: Karaj | collected 2018-10
CTATCTATTAAATAATGTATCATGATGACCTTTCTGCTTATATCCTTCTGTTGCTGTGACTGCATGTATAATAATTATTCCTTTATTTTCAGGTAAGGGATTCCCTTCCCCACGTAGTAGTTCCACTCTTCGGGCGTGAAATTGCGCTTTACGTTCTGACGAAGGCGCTTGGCAATCATGCTGAGCGAAATGAGGTACTCGGTAATGGTACCGTTCTGCTCACCCGTCCAGATGTAGTTCTTGTCGTTGGTGAAAACGAAGTCAGTGAGCCAACTGCCGGACTGGAACAGCGTGATGGGCTTGATCTGTGTGTCGTCGGTCTTCCAGAACAGCAGCTTGCCGTCATAACTGGAAGAATAGAGCCGCCTACCGTCAAACTTCAGTTTCGTGACTTGTGAGAGATGTCCCGCCAACTTGTTGGGCTTTCCCGCCTTGTCGATGAACCAGATGGTGCCGTCAGACATTCCGTAGGCAGCTATTTGCTCGTTCTTGCTGTCGGCATAGGCTGTCACCTGCCCCACGACGGGAACCTTCTCGTTGGAAATCTGGTCAAGACTGGTGACGAGGTGTTTGCCGCCTCTGTTGTCGAAGAGCAGGGGCTTGTAGTTGCTCCTGCCGGTGCTGACAACACGGTAGTTGAGGCGGCGTGTGCCTATGAGCTCGTCGGTAGCAAGGTTGAAGAGGCCGATGCTGTTCTCACCGATAATGAGTAACTGACGGCCGTCGTTCATGTATTGAAGTCTGAAGGGACGGTCGATGTTTGCCAGCTCAACAACACGTGTCTGCTTGCCGTCAACAATGACCAGATGGCCGGTATGGCTGATGGCGTAGTCCTTGCCGTTCTTGGCACAGTAACCGTCGCGGAAGCAGTAGTTCTTGTCACTGACCAGACGGGTGGTCTGCAACTGACTGCCAACCATTCTGTGGCAGAACAGTTCGCCATAGGTGCTGGCTGTCAGCAGGTGATTGTCCTTGGGGGATATTTCCGTACACGTGATGCTGCCGTTGTGGACACTCCAGTTGCTGCGTCCGCCGGCAGACTGGATAAGGGACTGGAAGACGGCGGAGACAAAGAGGTCGCCACCGTAGTTGCGGGTGTAAAGATAGGAAGTGTAGGCCAGCATGTTACCCAACTCCTTGTCGCCGCTCTGGTAGATGGCGTATGACTGTGATCCGAGCGTACGGCCTAACGACAGGTAGTTCAGCGTGTCGGCAACCAACTTGGCGTGCTCTGCCTGGCGGCGCTGGTCGTCAGCCTCCAGGCGTTGGTGCTCTGCCATCTGGTAGGCATTCATCGCTTCCTGTGCCGACTCTTCGGCTATGGCCTGTGCCTTGATGGCCCGCTCACGCTCCTGCTCGGAACGGATGGTCATCTCCTGCGCAATCTCCGACTGGCGTATTGCCTCCTGGCTGCGTTCCTCGGAGAGAGCTTGCTGTCCGAAGGCTATCTCCTCCATCTGCTTGCTCACACGGCGGTCAACCACCGATTGTCTCTCCTGTTCGCGCAAGAGTCCAAGTTCCGACTCCAGTTCGCTGATGCGCACTCCGTCGCCATGACGCACATAAAGTCCTGCTGCTACCAGTGACAGTAACAGGACTCCCATGCATGCTATGATCACGTCTTTTTTCTTCATCTTCTCTTGAGTACCAACATGGTGATATCGTCGCTTTGTTCGGCACCGTCGGCAAACTCCCTGACACTGTTTTTGACGGTCTCGACGATCTGCTGACTGCTGCAGGATGCCAGACCGCCAAGGACATCGTTCAAACGCTTGGAACCAAACTCCTCGTTGTGGGGATTCATGGCTTCCGTCACACCGTCCGTAAACAGTACCAGCGTGTCGCCATGTTCTAACTGAAGCGTGTCTTCCTTGTAGGAAATGTTGTCGAAAGCTCCCACGATGGTGTTCTTCGGTTTGGGCAGTACCTCTACCCTGCCGTTGGAACGCAACAGAAGAGGCGGGTTGTGGCCTGCGTTGCTGTAGGTGACGAGTCCCGTCTTCGTGTTGTAGATAGCATAGAACACGGTAATAAACATGCAATCCACAGAATAGGCGGACAGCAGTCGGTTGGACTCTGTCAGACATTCACCGGCATGGTCGCACTGCGTACCCTTGGAACGGATAATCGTACGGCTGACTGCCATGAACAGAGCGGCAGGGATACCCTTTCCGCAGACGTCGGCAATGACTAACGCTATATGGTCGTCATCTAAACGGAAGAAGTCGTAGAAGTCGCCGCCGATATCGCTTGCTGCCTCCATCGAGGCATAGATGTCCATCTTGTCGCAGTCTTCGGGGAAAGGGGGAAACACACGCGGCAGAATGTACTGCTGGATGTCTTTGGCGGTGGTCAGGTCCCTCTTCAGCGTCTCCAACTGGTCGTGCTCTTTCTGTGTCTCATGGACGAAACGGATTTGGTCGATGGCCTTCTCAATGGTCAGACTCAGGTCGTCCATGTCTATGGGTTTCGTGGCGAAGTCGAAGGCCCCGTTGTTCATTGCCTGGCGTATGTTCTGCATGTCTCCGTATGCACTGACCATGATGACACGCAGCGCAGGGTTGCGCATCTCGTTTACCTTGGTCAACAGCGTCAACCCGTCCATTTCGGGCATGTTGATGTCGGATAGTATAATCTCGATGTCCGGATTGTTATACAGGATGGCAAGTGCCTCCAAACCATTACGGGCAAAAAAGAATTCATATTCGCCGCTACGGATCTTGCGCCTGAAATATTGCCTCATCAACGCCTCCAAAGGCGCCTCGTCGTCAACACTCAATATCTTTGTTACAGCCATATCCCTAATATTTTCATTCACTTTTCACTATTTCACCTTTTCATCTTCTAACCTTTTCACCTTCTTTACCACGGTCAGTATGTTCTCTCCGTCGGTATATTCATAGGCTACGGAATCCATCTTCTTGATGACCATGAGGATGCCCAGTCCGCCAATTCTGCGTTCTTCCAGCGGCAAGGTGATGTCCGGGAGCTCTTTGGCAAGGGGATTGAACGGCACACCACCATCGCGGAAGCAAAGGGTGATGCTGTGGGCGTCGCGAGTGATGTCCACGTCCAGATAGTCGGTGGCTCCCACTGCCTCAGGATAGGCATAATCCACAATGTTGACAACCAATTCCTCGGTTACCAGGCGGATAACGCCATACAAGTCGCCCACCGATGCGACCTCTGCTGTATGGAGAATAGCATGGATGATGTCGGACGTCTTGCCCTTAATGGGTTGGAAATGCAGTTGAGCCACGATGGTTTTACTATTTTACTGGTACGTTTCCAGATGACTACCGCTCTTCAAACGTGATGAACGAACGGATGCCGGTAATGTCGAAGATGTCGTATATCTCCTTGGCACAGTTTACGAACACGATTTCCGGATTGCCACCCAGTTTCTGCTTGCAGAAGATGACAACACGAACACCACTACTGGCAAGGTATGTCAGCTTAGTAGCATCGAACACGACTTTCTCTATACCCTGATTCTTGTATTGGGTAAGCTCCTCAGTCAATACAGGGGAGTTTGCTGTTGCCAAGTCCTTACCCAGCACCACATTCAGTACGGTGCCTTCCTTCTTAACTTCGAAATCCATTTCCATAATATTATTAAATCTTTTTGTTGTTATTGCTTGTTGTTTTACTCATTACTACCTAAAAACGAAAGGGTTTGGGCTTTGTTAATAATCATCTGGGCCTGTCGAGCATTCGTCTTCTGCTCACCATAGAGAATGTCATAGACAGCCTTGATGCCTGCCTGTCCGCCGCCATTCTTCAGCACGTGGACGAAGCACAGGTTCTGAATGCCGACATACTCCGTGAGAATGTCCAAGTCGGTCAGCGCCAAGCCAGAGAGCGCCAGCTGATAGGCATCGTCCTCGTTCTTGAGAATAAAAGCCTGCACGTCACCCAGCGTCTTGAAACCAAAACTTTCCAGTACTTCGCTGAAGGGGAGCAGCGAGGCGGGCAGTATGTCTGCCTGATTGACGGCTGCTATGCGCTGGTTCAGACGGTCAAAGGGGCGCGTCTTCAGAAAATCGCGGAAGGTGTTGCTGTTCAGCGGAACCTTGTCGAGCTGCCCGGAGGCAACGAGGTTCTGAACCTCACGGGAGTATCGGCTCATCATCGTACGGATACGGCTGAACTCGTCGTCTGCCAGTTCCAGCATGCCAGCCAACCGGCTGAACTGACGTCTGTATTCTGCCGGCATGGTAACGGCTCCCTTGTAGCCAATGTCGTGCTCCATAGCCGACCATGCATGCTGCAGTACGGTACGCATCTGTATCTCAAAGGCAATGTCTCGAAGATCACCCTCCTTCATTCGGCAGACATAGTGCAAGGAGTTGTAGCCGAAACTGGTCAGGTCGAGCCGCTTGCGCTTGTCAACAGAGTTCTTCCAATCTACGTAAAAAAGCTCTTTCACCAAAGTCGCCACCTTGTCAACATCGTCGGTAAAGAAGGTCACTATACGTACACCGACAAGGTCGGTCACGTCGCTGATGTCATTGTATTTCTGGCCTTTGCGCTCCAACTTTCCAATGAACGAACGTTCCGTCTTGACACGATGTTCCATCGAGTTGAGAACAATATTCATTTGTTTCAATGAGTCTTTCAGCATGGCAGATACCTGTTCGTCTAACGCTTCCAACCGAGGTTTTAATGCCTGGAATTGATCCAGAAGCATCTCACCATGCATGTCCAACTGATTCTCCATTTATGCTCTTTTTATGATTAGTTTGTTTGTCTTTGCTTCTGTCAAATCTTACCTTGTTACAGCAGGTTCTTCCAGAAACTGCAGGCAAAGTTACATAATATTCCCGAAAACGCCAAAGAAATGGAAAAGAAAAAGAGCCAGCCCTTCAAAGGTCCTGCCATTTTCCCTTACTAAAACTGAGAGTTTCCCTTACTAAAACTCATAGTTTCCCTTACTAAAACTCATAGTTTCCCTTACTAAAACTCCCTGACGCCCTTATTTGGACGATAAGTGTATTTAGAATTTTTAACATAAAAAATTGGTATGGAGAGAACAATGTATTGATATTTTTTGTAATTTTGCATCGTTTTAGGGTATAGTTTTAGTTTATTGGCCTATAAATCAAGATGTTAGGGCCGTTTAAGGAAGAAAAAGATGAGACAATTAAAGATTCAGAAGAGTATTACAAACCGTTCGAGCGAGGCACTGGATAAGTATCTGGTGGAAATTGGTCGTGCACCACTTATCTCCATCGACGAGGAAATTGAACTTGCACAGAAAATCCGCAAAGGAGGCCCCGAGGGTGAACGTGCTAAGGACAAGTTGGTGACTGCCAACCTGCGCTTTGTCGTTTCTGTAGCCAAACAGTACCAGCACCAGGGACTGACGCTGACCGACTTGATTGACGAGGGCAACATCGGCCTGATCAAGGCTGCCCAGAAGTTTGATGAGACACGTGGATTCAAGTTCATTTCCTATGCCGTTTGGTGGATTCGCCAAAGCATCCTGCAAGCTATTGCCGAGCAGAGCCGCATTGTACGTCTGCCACTCAATCAGGTAGGCTCTCTGAACAAGATAAGCCACGAAATCAACCGCTTCGAGCAGGAAAACCAGCGTCACCCGTCTGTTACGGAACTGAGCATGGCAACCAACATGGATGAGGAGAAGATTGCCCAGTCCATGCAGGCTGACAGCCACCACGTAAGCATTGACGCTCCATTTCAGGACGGCGAAGACAACTGCATGCTCGACGTGATGGCCAGCGGCGACGACAGCCGTACTGACCGCTATGTGGACCATGAGTCGATGGCGCAGGAGCTGAACTCCGTACTGCACAAGGTGCTGAAGGATCGTGAGATTCAGATTCTGACACAATGCTTCGGCATTGGCTGCCATGAAAAGGGTCTGGAGGAGATTGGCGACCAGTTGGGACTGACCCGTGAACGTGTTCGACAGATACGCGAAAAGAGCATCGCCAAACTCAGAGACAGCGGCAATGCAAAGATTCTGATGAAATATTTGGGTTAAAAAATATTGTTTCCTTGGTGCTCTCAAATTTTTATTGTACTTTTGGGGGCGTGAAAGGCAAACAGTTACTCATAATAATACTGGGAGTGCTGGGCATGATGTTTTTCATGCCCAGTATTCTTTATGCACGTAGCCCGGAAGACTCGCTCGTCCTCAACCGCGTGTTTGACTACCACCGGAATTACGGCCGAAGCATAGAGGGATTTCAAGACAATGCCTACTTGAAGTACAAGTTCCACATTGACCGTCGAAACGTCACACTCTGGCTCATTCCCACCATGTACTCCGTAGCCGACGGACCCCGCGACTACCTTGGAGAGTCCTACTGCCGGTTGACGTACCACAGCGTACACGACTACGAGATGAAACGCCAAGTCAGCATAGGTAATATCTCACATTACAAGAAGGCGCTGCCTACGGTACTGGAACTGCTGACACCCGACCTCTACAATACCTGTCTCTTCAAACAGCATATCCTCTCCCCTTTCAGCCGTACTAACAAGCGTTTCTATTCATACCGCGTCACCATCATAGGAAACGGACTGGCGGTTGTTGCCTTCAAACCCAGACTGGCAAATACACAACTGGTGAAGGGTCAGGCCTACGTGCTTTTTGAGACGGGTAAGATATCGAGTGTGGAAATGGAGGGCGAATACAACATGATTGACTTCCGCATCGACGTGTCTATGGGCGAGAGCACTGCCCGCTCGGTACTTCCGGAACATAGCGAGGTGGAGGCACGCTTCTCGTTCATGGGCAACCGTATCAGGTCGAAGTTCGAAGCGGTGTTCCATTGCCCGGAAAAGCTCGCGGACACCCTGGAGTCCGTTCGCGACATACAGATAATAGAGCGTGTAAGACCCATACCCCTTGAGGAAGATGAACAGGCCATCTACGACGAATACTATGGGACTGCCGAAGAGCAAGTACCTGTGCAGCCGGACACTACCGATGTGGAGGAAACACCGCCACACAAGAACTTCTGGAAGGATGTGGTATGGGACGGTATCGGCAGCGCGCTCGTCACTACCCAGCGCGCTCACACCAAGTCGGGGTCCATCAGTCTGTCACCCATCCTGAACCCTCAGTACATCAGCTACAGCCGCCACCGAGGACTGTCGTACAAGATGAGACTGGGCGGGGAATACTTCTTCTCGCCTCATCGATACCTCACGCTCAATGCACAGGTGGGTTATAACTTCAAGTACCACCAACTGTACCTCGACCTGCCGCTCAGAATGACCTACAACCCCAAGCGTGAAGGTTATGCAGAGATTCAGCTGGGTAACGGTAACCGCATCAGCAACTCCACTGTACTGGAGAAAATCATTGAGGAGCACCCGGAAGACAGTACCCAGTTCGACGGTGAGGAACTGGACTACTTCAAGGACAACTTCATCAAGATCAAAAACAATGTGGAGGTATTCGACTGGATAACTGTCATGACCAGCGTGTCCTACCACTATCGTAAGGCTGTCAATCCTGCCCGCATGGAAATGCTTCGGAAACCGACAACCTATCGCACCTTTGCACCTGTTCTCACCCTGAAGTTCAAACCCTGGTACAACGGACCTATCATCACAGCCGACTATGAACGAGGTATCAAAGGGGTGCTGAATTCAGACATTGGCTACGAACGCTGGGAGTTCGATGGGTCGTGGAAAATACCCATGCGCAGCCTTAGTCTGCTGAATGTGCGTGCCGGAGCAGGTTTCTATACCTCCAAGAGCACAAGCTACTTCCTGGACTACGACAATTTCCGAGACAACAACGTACCCGGCGGATGGGATGACGACTGGACAGGACAGTTTCAGCTGCTGGACGCCTCCTGGTACAACAACTCCAAATATTATGTGCGAGCCAATATGTCGTACGAGTCGCCTATGATTTTTGCTACATGGCTACCACTTGTGGGACGCTACATAGAGTCAGAACGAGCCTATTTCAGCGCCCTGCTCATTCAGCACACACGCCCATACTTCGAACTTGGCTACGGACTGACCAACCGTTACTTTTCGGCAGGAGTCTTCGCCAGTTTCCTCAACACCAGGTTCTACGAGTTTGGAACCAAGTTCTCCGTTGAACTGTTCAGAAAGTGGTAGTTTGTTATTTTTTAATCTTAAATATTTAATCTTACATGTTTCCCCTCACCGTATATAAGGCAAGCGCAGGCAGCGGAAAGACATTCACGCTGGCATCACAATACATACGACTGCTCGTAGAGAACCCACAGCAGTACCGGAACATTCTCGCTGTTACCTTCACCAATAAGGCAACGGAGGAAATGAAAATGCGAATTCTTAGTCAGCTGTACGGCATCTGGAAGAGACTGCCCGATTCTGACGACTATACCAAGAAGATTTGTGAGCAGTTGGGCTTCCCTCCGGAAAAAGTCAGCAAACGGGCTGGCATGGCCTTGAAAAACCTCCTGCACCACTATAGCTATTTCCGCGTATCTACCATCGACACATTCTTTCAGAGTGTACTACGTAACCTTGCACGTGAATTGGAACTCACGGCAAACCTGCGCGTGGAACTGAATGACACACAGGTGGAAGAACAGGCCGTAGATTCGCTCATTGATGACCTGAAAACTACAGACCAACTGTTACAATGGATTCTGAAATACGTGATGGACAATATTGATGATGATCATTCATGGAACGTCATAGGTAGCATCAAACACTTCGGAAACACCATTTTCAAGGACTTCTACAAACAGCATAGCGAAGCGCTGGCAGAGAAACTGACCGAAAAGGGATTCTTCGAGCATTACACACAGCAGCTTCATGCGCAGATGAAAATGGCTTTAGAATGTTTGGAACAAGTAGGCAACTGCTTCAGTCAGGCAATGGAAGCGGAAGGACTCTGCACCACAGACATCAAAAATGGAAAATACATCGTCAACTTCTTCGAGCGTCTAAAGAACGGCATAATCGACGATTCCATCGTCACAAAAACCGTAAAGGACTATAGCCAGAATGCCGAATGCTGGTGCAAGAAGGGCACCGAGGGAACACTGATGCCTGTCGTGGAGGACAAACTCATGCCCTTATTAAATAACGCACTCGAAGAACGGAGACGACAATATTCACGCTGGCAGTCGGCACAACTCACACTCAAGCACCTGAACCAACTGAGACTGTTGGGGAAAATTGAAGAGCGGGTACACCTGATGAATTCTGACGCCAACCGCTTCCTGCTCAGCGACACCCAGCAACTGCTGCACGAACTTATCGACAATAGCGATTCTCCTTTTATCTTTGAAAAGATTGGAGCGCAGCTGAAGCACATCATGATTGACGAATTTCAGGACACAAGTACCATACAATGGCAGAATTTCAAGGTATTGCTCGAAGAGTGCATGAGCCACGAAGATACGCAAAATCTCATTGTGGGCGATGTCAAACAAAGCATCTACCGATGGCGTTCAGGCGACTGGAGACTGCTCAACAACATTGAAAGCGCATTCCCCATGCCTGGAAAACAGCTTAAAATCAAAACGCTCGAAACCAACTACCGCTCACAACGTAACATCATTGATTTTAACAATGTATTCTTTAAACATGCAACGCAAAATGAGTATAAAGAGCTGTGCGAGAAAGTGGGTGAGCAAATGGCAGAACAGATACAAAAGGCGTATGCTGACGTAAGACAGGAGATACCATCGAACCGCGATGAAACGGGAAAAATAAGCATCTCCCTGCTGCCTGCCGACGACTATCGCCACCAGGTACTCTCCCAAACCTGTGAGACCATCAGGGAACTACTGTCTGCTGGCGCACAACCATCGGATATTGCTATATTGATTCGTGCGAAGGACGTTATTCCCGATATCATTGACTATTTTGCAGCCAACATGCCTGATGTGGACATCATCTCCGACGAGGCATTCCGACTGGATGCCTCCTTGGCAGTACGCACCATCATCCACGCCATGCACCTGCTCCTGCATCCTGACGATAGTATCGTGAAGGCAACACTTGTCAAGGTGTCAAGCCTGGAAGTAGTAGAGGGACTTCTGACACAGGGCGACGAACTTCTCCGAATGCCTCTCTTTGAGTTGGCAGAACAACTGCACCGCCTGTTCTGCCTGCAACGATGGAAGGAAGAGAATGCCTATCTTTGTGCATTCTATGACTATCTGAACAAGTACGTGGCAGACAATGCTGCCGACTTGGAAACATTCCTACGCTATTGGTCAGAAACGCTGTGTAGCAAAACCATTCAGAGCAACGTCATGAATGGCATACGTCTGCTGACCATCCATAAAAGCAAGGGACTGGAATTCCTACATGTTGTACTGCCGTTCTGCGACTGGAAATTGGAACGGGTACAGAAAAACATCATTTGGTGTCATACAGAAGAAATGCCTTACGGGCAACTGCCGCTCATACCTATTGACTATAGCGGAAAACTGGCAGGAACGGTATTTGAACAAGCCTATTTCGACGAATTTCTCCAGAACCGTGTTGATAACCTGAACCTGCTTTATGTTGCCTTTACCCGTGCCCGAAACAATCTGTTTGTCATTGGACGACGCAACGCATCGGCTACAAGGTCTGACTTGATGGAGAAGATACTTCCAAACATACAGCAGGAACTGAAAGGTTCCATACTGCTGACTGACGAGGACAAGCAGAAACCTATCTGCTTTGACTATGGAACGTTGTGTATGAAACAAAAAGAGCTGCAACAATCCGAAAATGTCTTAATTCAGCCCCACACCTTGTGCGAAGTAGAGATCAAGTCGTACGACAACAAGACATGTTTCCGTCAAAGTAATAAAAGCCGTGATTTCATCGAAAGTAATGACGAAGAAGTTTCGTCCAACCAATACATCAAGCTGGGCAGCGTACTGCACGACATTTTTTCTCACATTCGTACTGCCGATGATATAGACTCCGTTTTGAGCCGGATGCAGATGGACGGCATCCTATATGATGCAAACCTGACCTACGAACGCACTCAGAAGATGTTACACAAATGGTTGAGTGATAGTCGTGTTCAATGTTGGTTTTCAGACAGATGGCAATTATTCAATGAGTGTACCATACTCTCAGTGAATCCAGATGATGGTAGTGTAATAGAGCGACGTCCTGATCGTGTGATGACTGACGGTAAGGAGATGATTGTATTGGATTTCAAGTTTGGAAAGCCAAAACCAGCGTATCATGAACAAGTTAGAGAATACATGGATCTGTTGCAACAGATGGGCTACCAGAATGTACGTGGGTTCCTATGGTACGTTTACAACAACAAGATAGAAGAGGTATGAAGACGTTTTTAGAATATGTGGCCGAAGATGTGCTTGCAAAGCATGGCACAAATCTGTCAAGGACTGCGGTGGTGTTCCCCAACAAACGCGCATCGCTGTTCTTCAACGAACTGTTGGCAAAAAAGGCACAAAAGCCAATCTGGAGTCCGGCCTACATCACCATCAGCGAGTTGTTCCGAGCTCATTCCACCTGGCAGACAGGAGACCAAATCAAACTGATATGCGACCTGCACAAATGCTTCATAGAGACCACAGGCATTGAAGAAACGCTTGACCACTTCTACGGATGGGGGCAGCTGCTATTAGCTGACTTTGACGATATAGACAAAAACATGGCCGATGCCGAGAAGGTATTTGCAAACGTCCGAGACATACACGAGTTTGACGATGTGTCCTATCTCACCAAGGAACAGAAAAGCATTATTAAAAAATTCTTCAGCAACTTCACAGAAAACCACAACACGGAACTCAAACAGCGATTCCTGCGGCTATGGAGCCACTTCTTCGACATCTACAAACACTACAATGAGTGTCTGCAAAAGCAAGGATTGGCATATGAGGGCGCACTCTACCGACACGTGGTCTGCGATGAAACCATACAGTTTGAATATAATCGCTATATCTTTGTGGGTTTCAACCTCCTACAGAAAGTAGAACAACGACTTTTCCAAAGACTTCAGCAACAAGGGAAGGCGCTTTTCTATTGGGATTTCGACCAGTATTACATGGCCGAAAATGAAGCTGGATATTATATCCGGCAGTATCTGGATAAATTTCCCAACGAACTGCCGAACGACAGCGATGAAATCTACCAAAATTTTAAAAAGCCCAAGCACATCACCTACGTCACAGCAACCACAGAGAATATTCAAGCCCGCTACATAGCCCAGTGGTTACAGGAAGAAGGACGCATAGAGGCTGGCAAGCGCACCGCGATTGTCTTGTGTGATGAGTCCTTGTTGCCAATGACCATACATTGCCTGCCAGATAACGTGGAGAAAGCGAACATCACAACGGGCTATCCCCTCGCACTTTCGCCCGTTTCATCGATGCTCATGCAGTTATATGCCTTGCAGACCAACGGATGGGACTCCTCCTCTGCACGTTTTCGACTGCAATATATTAATAAGGTGTTACGACACCCTTATGCGCAGTTCATATCTCCACGTTACAAGGAGCTATTCCGAAACTTAAACGAACAACACATCTACTACGCCACACCAGCACAGCTCAGTCTTGACGAGGCTTTCGAACAGCTCTTTGCTCCCATTACCGACAGGCAACAGCCGGCGTTCACTATGTCCTTGTGCCAATGGATGATGCAACAACTAAGGAATATTGCCTCCAACAGCCGACAGTCGAACGAAGCCTGTCACGACCCATTTTACGAAGAGTCACTTTTCCGTGCATATACTCTGCTGAACAGGCTCTATGGACTCATGGATAGCGGTAGTCTGACGATTGATGCAACTACTTTATATAGGCTTATAATGCAACTGATTCAAGGTACCTCTGTACCCTTTCACGGTGAGCCAGCCATCGGCCTACAACTGATGGGAGTGTTGGAAACGCGTAATCTTGACTTTGACCACGTACTATTGCTCTCCTGCAACGAAGGAAATATGCCGAAAGGGGTTAACGACACATCCTTCATACCCTATAGCATACGAAAGGCATTCGACCTGACCACCATCGATCATAAGGTTGCCATCTATTCTTATTACTTCCATCGCTTACTGCAAAGGGCTACTGACGTGACATTAGTGTATAACAACGCAACGGAAGACGGAAAAACGGGTGAGATGAGCCGCTTCATGCTGCAAATGCTGGTGGAAAGCGGCCATTCCATCGAACGCCAAACGCTGCATGTTGGACAGAGCAGAACACTACCACAACCACAGGCTAAAGACAAAACACCAGAAGTCATCGAACGGCTACGCAGACACTTTGATTACAGCATGGTAACAGAAGAGCAGCGCAACAGGCCGTTGCTCACTCCATCTGCCATCAATCTTTACATGAACTGTCCATTGAAGTTCTATTACCGTTACGTCTGTGGACTAAAGGAACTGGACGAACAAGATGAGGACAAGATTGACGGACGTATTTTCGGTAACATCTTCCACGAGGCCGCTCACCGTATCTATGAACAGTTAGGATTCCAACTTGAAGCAGCCCCCATTCATGCGCTGCTAAAGAATAAAATCGAGATTGAGCGGGCTGTGGATAATGCAATCCGGAAGGAACTATTCAAACTGAAAGGGAATAATAAGATGCCAGACCTAAACGGTCTGCAGATTATTAACAGGGAAGTCATCATACGCTATCTCAGCCAACTGCTGAAGGTTGATGAGCAGTTGGCTCCATTCAGTATTCTAGGACTAGAAACACCCGTAATGTGTAAATTGCAGATAGAACTGCCTGGGTGTGCATCTTTCCTAACCACTCTTGGAGGAACCATTGATCGTCTGGACTGTATCACAGACAACGGCGAGGAGGTAATTCGTGTGGTAGATTACAAGACCGGACGCAACAAACTGGAAAACATGTCCGATGTGTCGGCCATCTTTGAACAGGAGAAGATAGAAAAGCACAGCGACTATTACCTACAGACATTCCTATACAGCATGATTGTCAGTTCTCAACATGAGTCAAAGGTCATACCAGCCTTGTTTTTTGTACAAAATTCCAGTCAAGAGGACTACAACCCAACCCTGAAATTAGGCAAGGAGACCATCAACGACATCAGCGTCTATAAAGTAGAGTTTGAGGAAATACTGCGACCAATTATCAATGAGATGTTCAATCCTGACATTCCCTTCCGTCCGACGGAAACAATCAGCCGATGTGCTACATGTCCATTCAAGGAATTGTGCACCTCTTAACGGTTTTTATGGGAAATAAACCAACGATGGATATAGAAATTATAGAACAACAGGGCCAAGAGAATCAGCGAGAAAGCAATACCGTATAGTAATGCAGACTGCTCATTCAAGAAAGCGTACCCCACAAAGAGTCCCAACGCAAGTCCTGTTTCCCAGCTCAGCATGAACATGCTCTGAGACGTACCTCGTTGACAGTGACGACTCAGCTTAATGAAGAACAGTTGGAAGCGTGAACCTATAATACCAACGCCGAGACCGATAAAAAGAGGCGCAATGTAAGATAATGTTTGGCCACTCTGCGCCATCATAGCCAACAAGGAGGCACCCATGAGTATGAGACCGGTTATGATTTCGCTCTTCAGCTCTGCCTCAGGGAAGACGAACCTTTGCGCAAGGATAGCCAGGAAGAAACCTCCCATCATCATGGCATAGAACCACTCGCTCAGACCTGTGCTCATCAGCATACCTACCACAGTGGTTATCATCAGCATATTAATATAAAGCCACAGTCCTTGAGGTAGGAAGAAACGGTCAAGACTGAGTTTCTTGATGACCTCCTCCGGTGCGCGGAAAGGGAATTTCACTAAATAAATAAGCATGACAGCTATCAGGCAACATCCAACCGACGATAGTACGGTAATCTCAAAGCCAAGCATCCGATAGAGTATCAGTCCTGCTATGGGACCCAAGGCTACCGCAAAGCGTGAGAACCAGGCTGCCGAGTAGTTTGCCTCGGTCCTTTGGAACGATTCACTGGTATCGATAATCAACGTACTCGACAAGACCATCTGAGCCAGTCCGAAGAAAGCACCCAGCAATAAACGCTGTCCGAAGACGAGCTCCTTGGATGCTACGAAATCTCTATGATGGTCAACATAGTACAGCAGTATCAGACTGAGCATCATAGCAACGATAGCCAGCATACACACATGATTACGACGGAAATGCTGTACAAGATAGGAACAGAATCCACCGAAGAGATAGAGTCCAACGCCAAACACACCCATGAAGACGCCCGTCTCTATTGTTGTACATCCTATTGTCTGCATCAGCCACAGGGGCATAACAGGTATCAGCATGTAAGCCGACATGCTGAGGAGCCAGTTGGCGATAGACATCTGCCAGAACTCCCTATGCCACAAGCGGATATGAACAGGGGTGTTTTGCGTATTCAAAATGTAATCTAATTATTTTAGAATCTTTTCATCATCTCTATCAGTATGACTCTTGTTCATTGGGGAAATCGCCTGATTTAACATCGGTAACATATTGTCCGATGGCATCAGTCATCACGCTGTTCAAGTCAGCATAGCGACGCAGGAAGCGGGGACTGAATCCTTGGTTCATGCCCAGCATGTCTGCCACAACGAGCACTTGACCGTCTGTACCATTGCCTGCACCGATACCAATAGTAGGAACGCTGATTTCCTGAGTCACCTGTGCTGCCAGTTTGGCGGGTACCTTCTCCAGTACAACCGAGAAACAGCCGATTTCTGCCAAAGCCTTCGCGTCAGAGATGAGCTTAGCAGCCTCTGCCTCGTCCTTGGCACGAACAGCATAGGTACCGAACTTATTGATGCTCTGCGGGGTCAGTCCTAAGTGACCCATCACAGGAATACCGGCATCAAGGATACGCTTGATAGTATCGATAATCTCTATGCCGCCTTCCAGTTTCAAAGCATCGCAGCCACTCTCCTTCATGATTCGGATGGCATTTGACACTCCATCGTGGGAACCTATCTGATAACTGCCGAAGGGCATGTCACAAACCACCAGCGCACGCTGGACAGCACGTACCACCGAACGGGCGTGATATATCATCTGATCAACGGTAATGGGCAGCGTGGTTTGGTTACCAGCCATCACGTTTGACGCAGAGTCACCGATGAGGATAGCATCCACACCAGCCTTATCAACAATACCTGCCGTCGTGAAATCATACGACGTCAACATGGAAATCTTCTCACCCTTCTGCTTCATTTCCATAAAGCGCTGGGTAGTCACTTTACGTGTGTCATTTACTAAATATCCTGCCATTTCTATAATAACGTTTTAAAACTTCAATTCATTATAGTCTGCTATCACTTCGTCGCATAGCGGAGCAATAGCCTCTGCTGCATTAGTGGTAGAAAGACCTACGACCATCATGCCTGCTGCACGTCCTGACTTCAGACCGTTGAAACTATCCTCAAAGACCACGCACTCTTCCGGTGCAGCATGAAATCGTGCTGCTGCCTTCAGGTAACAGTCTGGATCAGGCTTGCTACGTTCAAAGTCCTCGGATGTCAAGATTTCATCGAACAATTCCTTGAATTCGGGACGCTGCCGATAGACACTTAGCATCTTCGGCATATTGGAACTGGTCACCACAGCGGTTTTGATGTTTCTGCGACGTAGCTCACGGATAAAACGCTCGAATCCATCGACGTAGTCATAACTCATCTGAGCCTCGTATTCATTCAGTCTTTGGGTAATCAGCGACTGTTTCTCGGCCAGACCATCAGCCGTAAAATGCTTTTCGTAAATCTGCGTCAACGTTTGTCCTTTGATTTCCTGTTCCAGTCCAGGGTGCTCTGGGTGAAACTCACGGCACTGAGCCCCCCAAAATACCGTGTATTGGGGCTCTGTGTCAAAGACCACACCATCGAGATCAAACAATGCTGCTTTAATATCTTTCTTCATTCGGGGTGCAAAGGTACGATTAAGTAAGCAGAAAACCAAATTTTATTGTTTTTTTCTACTATTATCCAAATACTGGCAACACATGTCGGCACATCGTTCCCCATCAATACCGGCAGAAACAATTCCTCCCGCATAACCTGCTCCCTCTCCGCAAGGGAAAAGCCCTTCCAGACGTACATGCATCAACGTTTCCTGATTGCGGACAATGCGAACAGGACTGCTGGTGCGTGTCTCGGCTGCTATCATGATGGCTTCGTTGGTCAGGAATCCATGAGCCTGACGACCAAAGGTCTTGAAGCCTTGTTGCAGGCGAGTAGCGACAAAAGGAGGCAGCCAGAAGTGGAGGGGCGACGAGATGAGTCCAGGCGCATAGCTGCTACGCGGCAAATCGTAGCTGAGTCGGCCGTTCACGAAGTCGGCCATTCGCTGTGCAGGGGCAGTTTGTTTTCTGTTGCCCTGTTGCCAGCAGTCGCGTTCTATCTGTTCTTGATAGTGCATGACACGCAAGGGATCATTACCTTCAACGTCCTCTGGCCGCATCTCAACCACCATGCCAGAGTTCGACCACTGACCACCGCGATTGCTGGGACTCATGCCGTTGACGACAATCTGTTCTTGGTCGGTAGCAGCAGGAATAACAAAGCCGCCAGGACACATGCAGAAACTATACACGCCACGCCCTTCAACTTGGGTAACAAAGCTGTATTCTGCTGCAGGAAGGTATTTTCCACGTCCTTGTTTCGAGTGATACTGTATCTGGTCTATCAACATGGACGGATGTTCCAGACGCACGCCAACGGCTATGCCTTTGGCCTCGATTTCCACCTTGGCATCTGCCAGATAACGGTACACGTCGCGAGCGGAATGTCCCGTAGCCAGGATAACAGGTCCAGTAAGCTCCAGTTCCGTACCTTTAGCAGTTTCCTGCACAACAACACCCTTTACAACATTTCCTTGAATAACCAGCCGCACCATCTTTGTTTGGAAGCGAACCTCACCACCGCAACTAATAATGGTGTTGCGCATGTTCTCAATAACCCGTGGCAGGCGGTCGGTACCTATGTGCGGATGAGCATCGGCAAGGATGTTTGTAGATGCTCCGTGCTGACAGAAAACGTTAAGAATCTTATCTACCGACCCTCGCTTTTTGGAACGCGTATAGAGTTTGCCGTCGGAGTAGGCTCCCGCCCCACCCTCACCGAAGCAATAGTTGCTTTCCGGGTCAACAGCCTGGTTCTGGCGAATGAGTGCCAGGTCCTTCTTTCGTTCGTGGACGTCTTTGCCTCGTTCCACGACAACAGGACGCAGTCCCAGCTCAATGAGTCGCAGGGCAGCAAACAGTCCGCCAGGACCGGCTCCCACGACAATGACTTGTGGACACTTACTGACATCGTGATACGCTGTTCGTATGTATTCATCATCCTGTGGCTGTTCGTTGACATAGACGCGAACCTTCAAATTAACAAAAATAGTACGTTTACGGGCATCGATGCTACGTTTAAGGATGCGGACGCTGGTGATGGTGCGCTCGTCAAAGCCCTCTTCTGCAGCAAGATAGCTGCGAAGTGCCTGTTCATTGGCTGCAATATGCGGCTGTACTCGTAATTGGTATTCTGAAATCATATACTCATTCTTTGACGGATAGCTTCGAAGAGCAAAATGGCAGCAGAGACGCTGACGTTGAGCGAATCCATGCGCCCCAGCATCGGAATGCGGATATGGGCATCAGCGGCCTGTCGCCAGATGTCGGTCAGCCCCGTGGATTCGGTACCCATGACGATGGCTGAGGCACACCGCATATTGGTATCGTAATAGAGTTTGGAATCCTGCAACTGAGCCGTCAGTATCTGAATGCTTCTTTGCTTTAGGAAACGAACACAATCTTCCGAACTACAAGCAATTACAGGAACGCTAAAAACAGCTCCAAGCGAGGCGCGTATTAAGTTAGGATTATACAGGTCGGTAAGAGGATCGCAAACGATGACGGCATCGGCATGGGCAGCATCGGCCGAGCGCAGCACGGCACCTAGGTTGCCCGGCTTCTCCACGCTCTCGAGCACGATGATGAGTGGAGGATGCTGCGTTGAGGAAGGAAGGTTTTCCAACGTCATGAGCCGAGCCTTCACAACAGCAATAACACCCTCAGTACTTCCACGATAGGCCATCTTCTCATAGACCCGATGGGAAACGGCGAAGATGGAAGGAGAACAACCATGGGGCAGTTCTCCTTCAACCTTCCACCCTCCACCTTCCACCATGTATATTTCTTCCACCTCGTAGCCGGCCTCCAGACAATGTTGCAACTCACGCTGTCCCTCGACGACAAAAAGCCCTGTACGCCGTCGCTCTGACGACTTCTGCTGAAGCTGTACGAGGCGCTTGACGCGTGTGTTCTGCAGGCTTGTGATAACGTTTTCTTCCATTTTAATAATGATTTCTGCTGCAAAAGTACGAATAATTCGGCATTATTTTGTACTTTTGCGCACAAATTTAACAAAATGAACACCCACAAGATTGTCAACGACCCCGTTTTCGGGTTTATCAAGATACCCCACGGACTGCTCTACAACATTGTACAGCATCCCTATTTCCAACGTCTGAACCGCATCAATCAGTTGGGGCTGGCCTCGGTGGTCTATCCAGGAGCCCGTCACACCCGCTTCCAGCACTCGCTCGGTGCCTTCCATCTGATGTCAGAGGCTGTACGCTCGCTAACGGAGAAGGGCGTCTATATCTTTGACTCGGAAGCAGAGGCCGTTGAGGCAGCCATTCTGATGCACGACATCGGGCACGGCCCTTTCTCACATGTCCTGGAGAACACACTTATCCACGGCATATCACACGAAGACATCTCGCTGCTGATGATGGAACAGATGAACCGCGAGATGAACGGACAGCTGAATCTGGCTATCAGCATTTTCAAGGACGAGTACCCGAACAAGATATTCCACCAACTCATTTCCTCCCAACTCGACATGGACCGCCTGGACTACCTCCGGCGTGACTCTTTCTACACAGGAGTGACGGAGGGTAATATCGGCTCGGCACGTATCATCAAGATGCTCAATGTCAAGGACGAACGACTGGTGGTCGATGCCAAAGGCATTTACAGCATAGAGAACTTCTTGACCACCAGGCGGTTGATGTACTGGCAAGTCTATCTGCACCGCACGGCTGTAGGGTATGAAAAAGTGCTGGTGAATTTGCTGAAAAGGAGTAAGGCTGCAAGAAACAAGGCGATGTGGAGTGAGTTAGCCCCTCCCCTACGCTACTTCCTGGAACACGACGTAGATGCCCGGTGGTTCAAGGATCACCCTGAGGCTTTACAGATGTATGCGGAACTGGACGACAGCGACATTTGGAGTGCCATGAAGACATGGAAGCACTCCGACGACCCCATCCTATCGCTGTTGGCCACCGACATGCTGGACCGCCACCTCTTTCACGTTGAGGTGCGTGACGAACCGCCGTCCCAGGAGGAAGTAAATGCCATCCGACGTGACATTGCCCATGCCGCTGGTGTGAGCGAAGAGGATGCCAACTACCTGATGTATGTAGCCGAGATAGGCAAGGACATGTACAATCCTGCTGATGACAGCATCGGAATTTTATACAAGGACGGCACGGTGAAAGACATTGCAGAGGCTTCAGAAATCTTAAATGTACAACTACTTTCCAAAAAAATACGAAAATATTACCTATGTTATCAGCGTATATAAAACTTTTTTCGTATATTTGCAGCCAATAAACAAAAATTACAAATAAATGGAATTTAAAGCCAAGCAAATTGCCGACATGATAGGCGGCCGTGTTGAAGGCAATGAGAATGCCGCAGTCAGCACTTTTGCGAAAATTGAAGAAGGAAAGCCAGGAGCTATTTCCTTCCTGTCAAACCCCAAATATACTCACTACATTTACGACACGGAGTCCTCCATCGTGCTTATCAACGAGGATGTGGTACTGGAGAAGCCCGTCAAGACAACCCTCATTCGCGTGAAGAACGCCTATGAGTGTGTGGCCAAGCTCCTGCAGTTTTACGCTTCAACGCTCCCCAAGAAGACCGGCATTGATCCGTTGGCCTTTGTGTCAAAGACAGCCCAGATAGGCAAGGATGTCTATATTGCTCCGTTTGTCTACATCGGTGAGGGTGTGAAGATTGGCGACGGCTCAATGATATTTCCCCACGTTTGCATTTATGACGGTTGCCAGATAGGCAAGAACGTCACCATCCATGCCGGCAGCGTCATCGGTGCCGACGGTTTCGGCTTTGCCCCTAACCAGGAGGGCTACGACAAGATTCCGCAGTTGGGCATCGTCATCATTGAGGACGATGTAGAGATTGGTGCCAACACCTGCATAGACCGTTCGACGATGGGACAGACCGTCATTCACAAGGGTGTGAAGTTGGACAACCTCATTCAGGTGGCCCACAACTGCGAGATTGGCGAGAACACCGTCATGTCAGCACAGGTTGGCATGGCAGGTTCCACAAAGATTGGCTCTTGGTGTATGGTGGGAGGACAAGCAGGATTCTCCGGACACATCCACGTGGCTGACCGCACTATGGTGGGCGCCCAATGTGGTGTCATCGGCGACACACAAGGTAATGGAGAAACGCTAATCGGTTCACCCGCAATGGATACCAAAGTATTCTTCAAAGCAAAGGCTCTTTACAAGAGACTGCCTGACATGTACCGAGAAATAGGCATGCTGAGAAAGGAGATTGAAACGCTTAAATCGGAAATCGAAAATCGAAAATAAGGACTCCGAGCTTGCTCGACTGAGTACCTATTAAAGATAATAATCACGAAGAAATCGAAAATAATACAAGATGAAACAAACAACTCTGAAAGGCAGTTTCTCCCTTTACGGAAAGGGACTGCATACAGGATTGAACCTCACAGTAACATTTAATCCTGCTCCTGAAAACACGGGCTACAGAATCCAACGCATTGACATAGAGGGTGAGCCCGTTATAGAAGCCATTGCTGAGAATGTCATCGACACCCAGCGTGGCACGGTTCTTGGCAAAGGCGATGTGCGTGTCTCTACTGTAGAGCATGGCCTGTCAGCCCTTTATGCTCTGGGCATCGACAACTGCCTCATTCAGGTGAACGGTCCCGAGTTCCCCATCCTGGACGGTAGCGCCATCCAGTATGTTGACAAGATTAGGGAGATAGGCGTTGAAGAGCAGAATGCGCCGAAAGACTACTACATCATCCGCAAGAAGTTGGAGGTGAAGGACGACCAGACCGGCTCGTGCATTACCATCCTGCCCGACGAGGACTTCTCTATTACCGCTATGTGCTCGTTCGAGTCAAAATTCATCAGCAGCCAGTTTGCCACCCTCGACAAGATGGAGAACTATAGCAAGGAGATTGCCGCAGCCCGTACCTTCGTCTTCGTCCGTGACATTGAACCGCTGCTGCAGGCCAACCTCATCAAAGGCGGCGATTTGGACAACGCCATTGTCATCTACGAACGCCAGACCACTCAGGAACGGCTTGACATGCTGGCAGACATGTTGCACATAGAGCACCGTGACGCCAACGAACTGGGTTACATTCAGCACAAGCCGCTGCAATGGGACAATGAGTGTACGCGCCACAAACTGCTGGACGTCATTGGTGACATGGCCCTCATCGGCAAGCCCATCAAGGGACGTATCATTGCTACACGTCCCGGACATACCATCAACAACAAGTTTGCAAGACTGGTGCGCAAGGAAATCCGCAAGCACGAGATACAGGCTCCTATCTACGACCCCAACGAGGAACCGGTGATGGACGTAAACCGCATACGTGAACTGCTGCCCCACCGCTACCCCATGCAGCTGGTCGATAAGGTCATTTCCTTGGGAGCCACCAGCATTGTCGGTATCAAGAATATCACCAGCAATGAGCCGTTCTTCCAGGGCCACTTCCCCGAGGAGCCCGTCATGCCTGGTGTACTGCAGGTGGAGGCTATGGCGCAATGCGGTGGTCTGTTGGTGCTGAACACGCTGGAGGAGCCTGACCGTTGGTCAACGTATTTCATGAAGATTGACGGAGTGAAGTTCCGTCAGAAGGTAGTTCCCGGCGACACGCTCATCTTCAAGGTCGATTTGCTGGCACCCGTCCGTCACGGCATCTCTTCCATGAAGGGTTACATCTTCGTCGGCGACCACGTCGTAGCTGAGGCAACGTTCACCGCCCAGATTGTCAAGAATAAATAGGTTAGAGTTTAGAGTTTAGAGTTTAGAGAAAATAAAGAGATGAATCAGATACACCCTTTAGCAGTGGTTGACCCCGAGGCAAAGCTCGGCGACGGCAACGTCATCGGTCCCTTCTGCGTCATCGACAAGAACGTTGTCATTGGTGATAACAATAAGTTCCTGAATAATGTCACCATCCACTATGGTGCACGCATTGGCAACGGCAACGAGTTCTTCCCCGGTGCCAGCATATCCACCAAGCCCCAGGACCTGAAGTTCCAGGGCGAGGATACCACCTGTGAAATTGGCGACAACAACTCCATCCGCGAGAACGTCACCATCAGCCGAGGCACCGCCTCGAAGGGCAAGACCGTTGTAGGCAACGGTAACCTGCTGATGGAGAACATGCACATTGGCCACGACTGCGTCATTGGCAACGGATGCATCATCGGCAACTCCACCAAGTTTGCCGGTGAGGTCATCGTCGATGACTGTGCCATCATCAGCGCCACCTGTCTGTTCCACCAGTTCCTGCACGTCGGAGGCTACATCATGTTCCAGGGCGGCACACGCACCAGTCAGGACATTCCCCCCTACGTCATCGCCGGCAAGGAGCCTGTGCGTTACGCTGGTGTCAACCTCATCGGACTGCGCCGCCGTGGTTTCAGTAACGAGACAATCGAGGCCATCCACGATGCCTACCGCATTATCTATTCCAAGGGCGTGCTGAAGGACGGCATTGCCGAGGCCCGTGCCATCTATCCTAACAGCAAGGAGGTGGAATACATCTGCTCGTTCATAGAAAACTCCAAGAGAGGTGTCATCCGCTAAGAAGACGCTCCTGGTCATCACGGGACCTACTGCTGTCGGAAAGACAAAGCTGACCATTGAGTTGGCACGGCACTTCCGCACACCTATTATTAATGCAGACTCCCGCCAGCTGTTTCGCGAGATGCAGATTGGCACGGCAGCACCTACACAGGATGAGCTCCGCATGGCCAGACATGAGTTTGTCGGAACACTCGGACTGGAGGACTACTACAGCGCCTCGATGTTTGAACAGGACGTGCTGACATTCCTTGACGGGCATTACAAGTCCGCTGACATGGCGCTGATGAGTGGTGGCAGCATGATGTACATTGATGCGGTATGTAACGGCATCGACGACATCCCCACCATCCGTGACGACATCCGCCAGTTGATGAAACAACGTCTGCACGACGAGGGACTGGAAGCACTCTGCGAGGAACTCCGACGGCTTGATCCGGAACATTACGAGGTGGTGGACAGAAAGAACACGCGTCGCGTGGTACATGCGCTGGAAATCTGTCATCAGACAGGTCTTACCTACACCTCGTTCCGCACACGGCAGAAGAAGGAACGCCCGTTCCACATCGTGAAGATTGGGCTGAACCGTCCGCGTGAGGAGTTGTACGAGCGTATCAACCTACGTGTCGATAGGATGATGGAGCAGGGGCTCCTGGAGGAAGCCCGTCAGCTCTACCCCATGCGCCATCTGAATGCACTCAACACCGTCGGCTATAAAGAGCTGTTTGCCTACATGGATGGTGTCTGGCCGTTGGACGAGGCTGTAGAGCGCATCAAGGGAAACACCCGCCGCTATGCCCGCAAGCAACTGACGTGGTTCAAGCGTGATGAAGATGTCACCTGGTTCCATCCGGACGACATTGAAAAAATACTGAATTTCATTTCCTCACAACAATGATGATATTTGTTAAGATAGGCCACTTTTTCCGTTCCGTGTGGTCGTGGTATAAAGGATTGTACAAAGGAAGAGCATGGTACACCAAGACGCTGGCAGCCCTGTGTACCATGATTGTTGCTTTTATTTTATTCTTAGTAGCCGTTGACATCAACTTCCTGTGGCTCTTCGGCAAGTCGCCGAAGCTGTCTGCCATCATGAACCCCGTGACGGCCGAGGCCTCCGAGATATATAGTGCCGACGGACAGGTCATCGGCAAGTTCTTCAGCGAAAACCGAACCCCCGTGAAGTACGAGGACGTGAACCCTGTGTTCTGGGAAGCGCTCATCTCTACGGAGGACGAGCGGTTTTTCCAACATTTCGGCATTGACTTCGGTGGTGTCATAGCAGCTGCCAAGGACTATGTCGTACATCATGACGCCCGTGGTGCATCGACCATTACCCAACAGCTGGTAAAGAATATGTTCCGCGTCCGCACGCAATACTCTACCGGTCTGCTGGGCTACATTCCCGGTGTGAAGATGCTCATCATGAAGAGCAAGGAGTGGATTACGGCTGTAAAGATTGAACTGTTCTTCAACAAGCAGGAGATTCTCACCATGTATGCCAATACCGTTGACTTCGGTTCCAACGCTTTCGGCATCAAGACTGCCTGTAAGACCTATTTCGGCACCACGCCCAAGAACCTGACGGCCGACCAGGCTGCCATTCTTGTCGGTATGCTCAAGGCAACGACCTATTACAATCCGCGCATCAACCCCAAGAACTCGTTGAAGCGCCGTAACGTGGTGCTCAACAACATGCTGGAGCACGGACATCTGACGCAGGCTGCCTACGACACGCTAAAGGCAAAACCCATCAAGCTGGACTACAGCGTGGAGAGCAACTACGACGGACAGGCCCAGTACTTCCGCGAGGCTGTTGCCGACGAACTCCGTGAATGGTGTAAAGTTAACGGTCTGGACCTCTACACCAGCGGACTGAAGATATACACCACCATCGACACACGCATGCAGAAGTATGCCGAGGAGGCTGCCGTCAAACAGATGAAGCAGGTGCAGCGTAACTTCGACAGCCACTGGGGCAGCACCAATCCCTGGCAGGACGAGCGTCACCAGGAGATAGCCCACTTCATTGAGGACATTGCCAAGCGACAGCCCTACTACAAGTTCCTGATGCAGAAATACGACAACAACGTCGATACCGTCAACTACTACATGAACCTGCCACACAAGGTGAAGCTGTTTGACTACGAGAACGGCACCATCGAACGCGAGATGTCCAGCATGGACTCCATCCGCTACATGGTTCGCTTCATGCATTGCGGCTTTGTGGCCATCGAGCCACAGACGGGCCACGTAAAGGCCTGGGTGGGCGACATCGACTTCAAACATTGGAAATACGACAAGGTGACGGCCATGCGGCAGCCCGGTTCCACATTCAAGCTTTTCGTCTATACGGAAGCCATGAACCAAGGCATGACACCTTGTGACACGGAGAAGGACGAGTACTTTGCCATGAACGTGATAGACCATGGCAAAGTGACAACCTGGGCACCCACCAACGCCAACGGTCGCTTCTCGGGTGCACTCATGCCGCTGAAGAGTGCCTTTGCGCAGAGCATCAACTCCGTAGCGGTGAGGTTAGGCCAGAAGGTCGGCATTAACAATGTTGTCCGTACGGCTCACGCCATGGGTATCAACAGCGAGCTTACCCCCACCCCGGCTCTGGCCTTGGGTTCCAGCGATGTCAATCTGCTGGAGCTGGTCAACAGCTACGCCACGGTAGCCAACGACGGCATGCGCTCCGACCCTGTGCTGGTAACGCGGGTAGTTGACCGCGACGGCAACGAGGTGTACAAGACTCCCAAACTGGAGAAACAGGCCATAGCCTATCGTAGTGCTTTCCTCATGCAGCAGATGCTCATGGGCGGCATGCGTGAGCCAGGTGGCACGAGCATGAGTCTTTGGACCTACGTGGGAGCCTATCCTGACACGGAGTTCGGCGGTAAGACCGGTACGTCCAACAACCACTCCGACGCGTGGTTCGTGGGCGTCAGTCCGAAACTGGTGTGCGGCGCCTGGGTAGGCGGTGAATACCGCAGCATCCACTTCCGCACAGGCGCCTTGGGACAGGGTTCCCGCACGGCGCTCCCCATCTGCGGCTATTTCCTCCAGTCGGTACTGGGCGACCCCGCCTTCAAGAAGTATCACGGCAAGTTTGCTGCTCCACGCGACGGCATCGATGCCAGTCTCTACAGTTGTCAGGGCGTCTATTATGCCCCCAGCGACTCCGACTCCATCATGGTTGACAGCCTGGATCTGGACAGTTTCGAGTATGACGGCGAGGAGATTCCCGTTCAGGACGACGAGGCAGTACCTGTGGACAAGGGAACCGGCGAGGACGTGAAAAACCAGCCATTGCCTCAGAACAATGGCGATGCCATGAAGCCCGAATAAGTAGGCTATTGTGAAAAGGTATGTGGAATGGAGCGGTTACTGACCCATCAGTATCTGCTCCATTTCCTTTTGTGTCTGTTCGCTGCGCAGACGGTCGAAATCTTCCTCCGACGGCAGGGCGCCGACTTCTATCCCCGAGTCTTCCTCCATGATGACGTAGCCTGTGTCCTCCACTTCGCTGAGGTCATCAGCCGCCATGCTGTCCTGGGCAGGACGTACATACTGGATATTCTGGCGCCCAGTCTTGCTCTTGCAGCCAATCATTGCAAGGCCGGCAAGCAGCAGGACGCAAAATGTCAATTTCTTCATAGGCTTATTATTAGTATTCAATCAGTTTCATAGACAACTTTCCCTGGAACGTGATGAGCGTCTCCACGAGGTAGCAACTGGCAGCGTTCGGTGTGCACAGCGTGGCATTGAAGTGGAATCCCTCGGCATCCGTATGGTCATATTTCATGTCACCGAGAAGTGCCTGGTCCAGGAAGTTCTCAGGAACAAAGCGCACATACTCCTGCTTCTGGAAGTTTTTCCCGAAGAGGCGTGTGTTGCCGCTGAAGACGCTGACGTGGACAATATTGTCGTAATAGACGTTGCTCACCTCCACGCCGTCATCATTGTATGCCGTGAAATTCACCTTGTGCCTGGTAGGGTTGATGGCTACGTAGCAATGGTATCGCTTGCCGTCGTAGCTGACCACCGTGTCGCGCTTGGTCACATCTGCCATCGTCAGCACCTCGGGCTGTTTGTGGTTGATGCTCAGCGTGTCCGACTCCTCGCTGCTCTTGACCAGCTTGATGGTGTCACCAGCCTGGTTGAGGAACCAGAAGATGTGCTGCGTCTGCTTGACCAGGGGGTATTTGGCAGCCGAGGCACCCACCACCATCGTATCGGCCACAATCTTGAAGTAGGCCGGCTGACTGGTGGAGTCAGGGTAGAATACCGTGTCGCCCTGTACCTCAAACACCACGTTCTCCGTTTCTTGGTCCAACCATACGCCCTGCAGCAAAGCCTTGGCCTCCTTGCTCTCCTTGGCGACGGGCGAGTCGGTGCTTTTGGGCTTGCAGGCAACAAGGGTTGCCAGCATGACGACGATGGTGATGTACCAGAATTGCTTATACATATTTATATATATGGTTATTTTCCGATGCAATGATACTCGAAGCCGTTTTCCTCCAGTTCCTCGCTGTCGAAGATGTTTCGGCCGTCAATGACCAGCGGCTGTTTCATGGCCTTCTTGATGACGCCCCAGGTAGGCAGGCGGAACTCCTTCCACTCCGTCAGGAGCAGCAGCACGTCAGCATCCAGCACGGCGTCGTACATGTCGTTGCAATAGGTCACCTTGTCGCCTATCCTGCGCTTGCACTCGGGCATGGCAACGGGGTCGTAGGCACGGACGTTACAGCCAGCCTCCAGCAGCAGGCCAATCATGACCAGCGCCGTCGATTCACGCATATCGTCCGTCTCGGGCTTGAACGACAGTCCCCACATGGCCACCGTCTTGCCCTTCAGCGCCTCCTTCGAGCCGAACGCCTTGACGAGTTTCTCGAAGAGCACGCTCTTCTGACGTTCGTTCACGCGTTCCACCGCTTTCAGCACCTCCATGGAGTAGCCGTTCTGGTCGGCCGTCTTGATGAGTGCCTTCACGTCCTTGGGGAAGCACGAGCCGCCATAGCCGCAGCCTGGATAGAGGAACTTGCGTCCGATGCGCGTATCGCTACCGATGCCCTGGCGCACCATGTTCACGTCCGCACCAACCAGTTCGCAAAGGTTGGCGATATCGTTCATGAAGGAGATGCGGGTTGCCAGCATGGAGTTGGCGGCATACTTCGTCATTTCGGCACTGGGCACATCCATGAAGATCACGCGGAAGTTGTTCATCATGAAGGGCTTGTAAAGACGTGAGAGCAACTTGCGGGCACGCTCGCTCTCCACGCCGACGACTACTCGGTCGGGACTCATGAAGTCCTTGATGGCGTTCCCCTCCTTGAGGAACTCAGGATTGCTGGCAACATCGAACTTCACGTCAACGCCACGCTTGTCGAGTTCGCGTTGAATGGTGTCGTGCACCTTCTGAGCAGTGCCTACGGGGACCGTACTCTTGGTCACCACCACCATATATTTATTTAGGTTGCGGCCAATGGTCTCAGCCACCTGCAACACGTATGTCAAGTCGGCCGAACCGTCTTCGTCAGGCGGTGTTCCTACAGCCGAAAAGACAATCTGCTGGTCGTTGAGCACTTCGGCCAGCGATGTGGTGAACTTCAGTCGGCCGGCACGCACGTTCTTCAGCACGAGGTCCTCCAGTCCTGGTTCATAGATGGGGATGTCGCCCTTTTGAAGTCGCTCTATCTTGGCTGCATCCACATCGACACATGTCACAATGGCACCCGTATCGGCAAAGCATGCGCCTGAAACGAGTCCCACATATCCTGTTCCTACAATTGCAATATTCATATCACTTGAAATGTCTAAACGTTATTGGTTAAAAATACTCGGCTTCACTAAAAGGCAGGGCACGCTGGTCCTTGTCGCTGAGCAGCAACTGGCTGGACTCCAGAGGCCACTCGATACCCAGCTGGGGGTCGTCCCAACGGATGCTGGCTTCGGCCTGTGGGGCATAAATGTTGTCAACCTTATAAGTGAAGATGGCCTCATCGCTCATGACGAGGAAGCCGTGGGCAAAGCCACGGGGAATGAAGAACTGGCGCTTGTTGTCCTCGCTGAGCTCGCACATCACGTGCTTACCAAAGGTCGGCGAGTTGCGGCGAAGGTCAACGGCCACATCGAGCACTCGGCCCTTGATGACTCTGACCAGCTTGGCCTGCGAGAATTCGCCACGCTGGTAGTGCAAGCCTCGGAGTACGCCGAACGACGACTTCGACTCGTTGTCCTGCACGAACTGTACACCGGGAATGTTCTGGTTGAATTCCTCCTGTTTCCAAGCTTCGAAGAAATAGCCTCTGGCATCGTTGAACACGCGAGGCTCGATGATGAAAACGCCTTCTATGGGGGTCTTTATATAATTCATAGCAAACAAATTTTTGCAAAGGTACAAAGAAAAGTTGAAAGACGAAAGGCGAAAGATGAAAATTTCCGCATTTAACAAAACTTTGAAGTTCGAACGCTGCACGACACAAGACATTCAAAAAAAAGTAGAAAAAGAACTTTGCACTTTGAAGTTTTCTTTGTACCTTTGCACGCGTGATAGAATTAGAGCGACACATAGAAATACTCCTCCTGAACAATGATTGTGTCATTGTTCCTGAGTTTGGTGGGTTCATGGCTCACCATGTGGAGGCACGCTATGTAGAGGACGAGCAATTGTTCTTGCCCCCTCTGCGTACGCTCGGATTCAACCCACAGCTGAAGGTGAACGACTCGCTGCTGGCACAGTCCTACATCGAGGCCTACGACATCAGCTACCCCGAAGCACTCAGGCGCATTGCCGACGAAGTGGAGGAGCTGAAGCAAATCATGGCCGAACAGGGAACCTACGAGATGAACGACATCGGGCGCATCTACCTGAACGACGACGGGCACTACGAGTTTGAACCCTGCGAGGCAGGCATCCTTACGCCCCAGCTCTACGGATTGTCTTCGTTCGAGATGGAACCTTTCAAGAAGCGTGTACTGGTGCAGAAGGAAGAACAGCAGCCCACAGCTCAGGTTGTGGCCATGGATCAGCCGAAAGCCGACACTGAAGACACCGATGCTGAAGACGTGCAAGAAGAGGCTGAAGAGCAGGCCGAAAAGACCATCAGCATCAAGGTCAGCACGTTGCGCAACATCGCCGCTGCCTGCGTCGCCGTGATAGCCATCCTGCTGTTCCCCCATCAGGTGAACGTGAGCGAGAACAACGCCGGCGGAAAAATCAATACCGAGGTCATCCGCCAGATGATGCCGAAGAACATCACGACACCCGACAAGAAGGAAGCCGTCGCAAAGGTTCAGGCCGAAGCTAAGCCGTCGCAACAGCAGCCTGCAGCCGTCGAAGCCAAAGAGCAGCCAGCAGCACCCGTCCAGACCGAGCAGAAGCCCGAGAAGGTGTTCACCATCGTCCTTGCCAGCCAGGTAAGCATGAAGAATGCCACTAACTTTGTTGATAAACTCCATGCCGACGGCCATGCTTCAGCACGTATCGTCAAGACGGGCAAGACCACACGTGTGGTCTATGGCTCTTATGACACCGAGGAGAAGGCCTACGAAGCCCTGCGCCCCTTGCGCAACAGCAATCGTGACTTTGCCGACGGGTGGGTCATGAAAATGAAAAACCAAGCTGAATCATGAAACGCGTACGTTGTCCTAAGTGCGACCACTTCACCATCTTCGATGAGACGAAATACGAAGCCGGGCAGTCGCTCGTCTTCCAATGTGAGAATTGCGGCAAGCAGTTTGGCATCCGCATGGGCGTATCTAAACTGCGCAACACGCAGCGTGAGGACAAAAACCCCGACGAACAGGCCAACGAACACGGCTGTGGCTCCATTGTAGTCATCGAAAACGTTTTCCACTTCAAGCAGGTCATCCCCCTTCGCATGGGCGACAACATTATTGGTCGCTATCAGAAGGATAGCCGCGTGAACTGCCCCATCGAAACCGTCGACCCCAGCATCGACATCACCCATTGCATCATCAACGTTAGCCGCGACAAAAACGGAGAATTGAAGTATGTCCTTCGCGACGGTCCCAGCTACACAGGCACCTTTGTCGACAACCAAATCTTGGGCGATCGTGAACGGCGCGTCATCAGCGACGGCACCCTTTTCACTATCGGAGCCACCAGCATCATCTTGCGGACAAAGTAAACACCTCGGAGTTATTTTTTTCTTGTTTTCAACGAAAATGCACCTTTTCTATTAAAATAAGGTGTAACGAATTGCGTTGGTTCAAAGTTTTTTCGTAATTTTGCAGATTAAACGTGAACGAACATCAACAGAACGCAGATGGATAAGTTAGTAGACTATAAAAAAGTAAAGGTGTACCAAGCCGACTCCGTGGTACTCGAAGACGTAGATTTCCACGTCGACGAAGGTGAATTCATCTATATCATCGGCAAGGTGGGATCAGGCAAGAGCTCGCTCCTGAAGACCTTGTATTGCGAACTCGAC